>Ga0068863_100002187_pt1 | contig 19398 bp, 17 predicted proteins | sample KBSSwiS62_FD_66596 | JGI IMG/M metagenome (GOLD analysis project Ga0068863, IMG submission 66596) | Switchgrass rhizosphere microbial communities from Kellogg Biological Station, Michigan, USA - KBS Switchgrass S6-2 | ecosystem: Host-associated > Plants > Roots > Rhizosphere > Soil ...
TTGACGTTGTCGGTCAGGTCCTTCCAGGAGCCGGATACCCCGGGCACCTCGGCCTGGCCACCAAGCGTGCCCTCGCTACCCACCTCACGGGCGACCCGGGTCACCTCCGAGGTGAAGAGCGCGAGCTGGCCGATCATGCCATTGAACACGAGGGCGATCTCGTCCATCAGCTCGTCGCCCACCTGCGGCAGCCGCGTGCCGAAGTCACCCCCGCGCACCGCTGTGAGACCCGCGAGGAGCTGACGCAACGCGCTGTCATCGGGCCGACCCCGGGACGGCGTCGTGGGAACCAGAGTGTCGGTCACCGACGTCCTCCCGGAGAATGCGTCCAGGCTGGCACCGCGCGGCGACAGCGAAGGAATGCTGGCACGAGCATGCCGCCGAATACCATCCCAGTAGGGTAGGCGGGGCACTCCGATGCCACGTCGACAGCGTGCGAGGTAGCAGGAGAATTGGCCCGGACGCCGCAGGAGCCCGAGCAGCCGCCGGAACGCCGCAACCGGCTACTCGACATCGTCATCCGCCAGCGGCAGCGAATCGCGGAGCTGGAGGCGCGGGCCTCCGGCGCGCGGCTCGTCGACCTGGCCGTCGGAGTCCTCGCGGAGCGTCTCGGGACGGGCCTGTCCGACGCCGCCGACCAGCTCCGGTTGCTGGCACGCGCCGCCGCCACCAGCGAGATCGACCTCGCCGCCGAGCTGCTCGGCGAGCCGCGACCGCTCCCCGCGGCTACCCCCACCGAAGATCAGGCGGGGATCAGCCTCTGGCGCGCGGCGACCGCGGCCGGCGACACCAGCGACGGCGACGCGATCGCCCAGGCCGTCGTCCGGGAAGGACTTGCCACACACGGCGCCTGCGCTCTCGCCATCTGGACTCTGGAACCCGACGGCGCGCTCAGCCTGGTCGGCCAACACGGCCTGACGGCCCTCGACACGAGCCGCTGGCAGCGGATACCCCCGCAGCTGGACTGCCTGGCCACCCGGGCGCTGGCACTCGGACAGCCAGTCTTGTGGCCGATCGGGAAGCCGGCCGCGGCTGGCACCGACGGGCTGTGCCAGCCACCGACAGTCGGTGCCTGGACCGGCGCCCGGGCCGCACTGCCGCTGCTGACCGCAGGCACGTTCGCTGGCGTGGCCGAGATCTGCTGGCCACGGCCGGTGCAGACCGACGAGACCCGCCTGCTGCGCGACCTCGCCCCCCTCGCCGACGTCTGCCGGCAAGCCCTGCCCCTCCGCGGGGAGCAGGACGCCGCCGCCGCGGCACCCGTCCGGGGGCGCCACGACGACGCCTGGCTGCTGGCCCTGCTCGACGGGATTGCCGGCTCCGTCCTGCTGGCCCGGGCCGTGCGCGACAGCCAGGGCGAGATCGTCGATTTCACGATCACCCACGTCAACCGCGACTTCGTCGACCCCATAGGACTCACGGCCGACGACGTGCGCGGCGCCCGACTGCTTGATCTGTACCCGCTGATGGGCGCCGACGACGGCCTTTTCGGCCGGGCCCTCGACGTGCTGCGTACCGGCGTCCCCTACGCGGTCGACCGAACAATCCTGCTCTGCCTGGTCGGCGAGGTGATCGTCAGTCGGGAGATGGACATCCGCGTCACCCGGCACGCTGACGGGGTCGCGATCAGCTGGCGGTTCACCGACGGCGCCGACACGAGCGCCTCGCTGAGTGCGCACGTGCAACGACTCGGTGGATTCGGCGGATGGGAGGAAGACGTCGGGAGCGGCGCCATCCGGTGGACCGACAACACCTACGACCTCTTCCGCCTGCCGCGCTCGGCGCCCCCCATCTCCATCGAGGACCTGCACCCGCTCATCCATGCGGAGGACCGAAACGCCTTCGCTCATCTGCAGGAGACGCTGCGCCTGGTCAATCGGGCGGCCAGCGCCTCCTTCCGCATCCTGCTGCCGGAGGGAGGGCTACGGCACTGGCGCGCGTTCGCCGAACCGGTCCTCGACACCGCCGGCACGCTGGTCGCCGTCCGCGGGGTCTACCAGGACCTCACCGACCAGTACCGGACCGAGCTCGCCCTGAACGCCACCCAGGACCAGCTCGCGGACTCCGAGGCGCGCGCTGACAACCAGCACCAACTCGCGCTCGCCCTCCAACGGGCGATCATCCCCGACGCGCCACCGCTGCTGACCAGCAGCGGACTCGCCGTCGGCGTCCGCTACCGACCCGCCGAACAGGAGAGCCTCGTCGGCGGCGACTGGTACGACGCGACAGCGTTACCCGACGGGCAGATCCTGCTGGCCGTCGGCGACGTCGCCGGCCACAGCATCCGATCCGTAGCCGCGATGACAACCCTGCGCAACAGCCTGCGAGGCCTCGCCATCACCGGCGCCAACCCGGCACAGCTCCTGCGCTGGCTCAACGACGTTGCCTGCCACTTCACCGACGACCTGACCGCCTCCGTCATCTGCGGCATCTACCAACCAGACGACCGCACCCTTCGCTGGGCTCACGCCGGCCACCTGCCCCCAGTGCTGATCCGAGCCGGCCGAGCCCAGACGCTCACCGCCCCCGCCGGACTGCTACTCGGCGTGATGCCCGACGTCTCCTACGAGGAGGCCCACGTCCAGCTGACCCCAGGCGACGCCCTGCTGCTCTACACCGACGGCCTCGTCGAACGCCGCCAAGCCGGCCTCGACGAGTCCCTGCGCGATCTCCTGCACCTCGCGGCGATACCGCAAGCTGACGTCGGACGCCGAGCCGATTTCCTCCTCACGCACTGCACCCCAGACACCGACGACGACACCTGCCTGGTCATCGTCGAGCTGACGAACCCGCAACCACCGAGCAGCACCGCTAGTCGCGCCGCGCCCAGTGAGGATGACCGGCCGACAGACACCGCACAGGCGGCTGACGTCTGTCCTCGCGAAAGTGCCCGGTGAGACAGTGCTTGGCGCGAACGTTTCTACTGGCCCGGGACGATGCGCAGGTCGCGGACGGCACCGCCGCCGAGGGCGGCGAGGGCTTCCTGGTAGGCAGGGCTGTCATGCGCGGCTCGGGCGGCCTCGACCGAATCGAATGCGATCAGCACAGTGCGCGTGTTCTCCCCGGCCTCGTAAATGAGCTCGGGAAGGCCACGGGCCAGGAAGGTGCCACCGGCGGCCCGCAGGGCCGGGCCGGCCAGCTCGGCGTAGGCGGCGACCTTGCTCTCGTCGGTGATTTCCTTGTACTGGCTGATCCAGTAGGCAGTCATGACGCCATCGTGCCCGAGGACGGAGCCAGCCGGGTCTCGGCTCGCGTCGACCGGGTCAGCGAGGGCCCTGGCCTACGGCGGGTCCGCTGCCCGAGCGGACCGCTGCGCCTCGGACAGGCCGCCCAGGTCCAGGGCCGGCTCCGGGACGCACACAGGCGACGTTTGTAGGGGGCTCTGGGGCGGTGCCCGAACACGCCCTCGGGGCGCTGCCTGAACGCGTCCTCCCTGATTCTTGTCCTGCGCCGCGCGACGCCGTCCGGTCGCGCTGAACGGGCCGCCTGCTTGCCGCGGGCGGCGGGCCAGGATCGCCTGAACTGCCCGGTCATAGGCTGTTGGTGTGCATGAGGACCGAGAAGGCGCGTCGGGGCGGCGGCGGGGCGTGCGGGACCCGTCGGCGATCGCCGCGGCCGGCGCCCACCTCCTCAGCGACGCCGTGCGCTGGCGGGTCTCGTTGGTGCACCCGCGGCGGCACCGGCTTGGTCCCGCGGACGAGTCCCTCAGCGACCGCGACTCGGTCGTGGCCTGCGGGGTCTACCGCGGCGGCGAGCGTGACCCCCAACCGCATGGGTTCGACGCGGCGTTGCGCACCGTCCGCGCCGGGCGGGACGGGTTCGTCTGGCTCGGTCTCTACGAGCCGTCGGCGGACGACCTGTCAGCGGTGGCCGCCGCGTTCGGGCTGCATCCGCTCGCGGTCGAGGACGCCACCTACAATCACCAGCGCCCCAAGCTGGAACGTTACGACGGCACCCTGTTCGCCGTGCTGAAGACCATCCGCTACGTCGAGCACGCCGAGGTCTCCGCGAGCTCGGAGATCGTGGAGACCGGGCAGATCATGGTCTTCGTCGGCGCGGATTTCGTCGTCACGATCCGCCGGGGCGCGCACGGCGAGCTGCAGGCACTGCGCGCCGAGCTGGAAGCCCGCCCGCACCTGCTGGCCCGCGGCCCTGCCACAGTCCTGCACGCCATCGCCGATCATGTCGTCGACGAGTATCTGAAGGTCGCGGACCTGATGGAGACCGACATCGATGCCATCGAGAACGCCGTGTTCGACCACCGGATCCGGTTTCCGGATGCTGGTGCGGTCTACCAGCTCAAGCGGGAGGTCGTGGAGTTCAAGCACGCGGTGCTGCCGCTGGCCGCCCCGCTGCGGGAACTCGCCAACCCGGACAGCGGCCTGAGCCTCGTTCCCCGCGAGGTCCGCAGCTACTTCCGGGACGTCGAGGACCATCTGAACCGGGTCACCGAGCGCATCGCGGCCTTCGACGACCTCCTCGGCTCGTTGCTGCAGGCCACGCTCGCCCAGGTCTCCGTCGCCCAGAACGAGGACATGCGCAAGATCAGCGCATGGGTGGCCATCGCCGCGATCCCCACCGCCACCGCCGGCATCTACGGCATGAACTTCGAGCACATGCCCGAGCTTCGCCAGACCTGGGGCTACCCCGCAGTGCTGTCCTTCATGGTCGTCACCTGCGTGCTGTTGTACAGCGCCTTCAAACGCAACCGCTGGCTGTAGCCCGCCCAAACCGTGACGGCAGCTCATCGGCACTTCCGCGACCCGTCCGACGGCGGCTGCGGCGTCGCCGCGCGGCCGAGACGGGCGTGTGTCAGGCGCGGGCCGTCAATGGCCGGCCGGTACGCGGCCAGAAAAGTATAGGGGGAGAAGGCGAGGCTAGGCTGGCGGCGTGCATCCGTCGCCGCCGGCCCTCGACCTGCGCGGCGAGGCGCGGGCGCACCCTTCCACGGAGACGTCTCGCCTGGTCGCAGACCCCGCTCGGGTCCTCGGCCGTAAGCCGACCTACAGGGCCGCCGCCTGCACCGCCCGTCGCGCACCCAGCGGGCGGACCTGGCCTCTGCGGGCCTCGGCAGCCGGGTGCCTGGGCCGAGCCCGCCGGGCTGGCTGAGCGATGGGGCCGCTCGAGGGCACCACCGTCGTCGACCTGACCACCGCGTTGTCAGGGCCCTACGCCACCCTGCTGCTGGCCGGTCTCGGCGCGCGGGTGATCAAGGTGGAGGAGCCGCGGGCCGGGGACGTCGCGCGGGGGAACGTGCCGTTCGTCGGCCCCAACGGGGTCTCCCGCATACCCCAGAGCGACGACGACGTCTCCGTTTCCTTCCTGGACCGATGCCGCGGCAAGCTCGGAGTAACGCTCAACCTCAAGCACCCCGGGGCGCGCGCGGTGTTCGCGGACCTTGCCAGGGCGGCCGACGTGGTCGTCGAGAACTTCAGCCCCGGCACGGCCGACCGGCTGGGCGTCGGCTACCAGGACGCCCGCGCGGTCAACGCGCGCATCGTCTACACGTCGATCAGCGGTTTCGGCGCGACCGGCACCGCGGCCGACGGCAAGGCCTACGACCTGACCACCCAGGCGCTGAGCGGGCTGACGATGACGGGCGGGAGCACTGGTAACCCGCCCGCCCGGGTCGGCCTCCCGCTGGGCGACCTCGCGGCGCCGCTGTTCGCCGTCTCCGCGACGCTCGCCGCGGTGATCGCGGCACGCCAGACCGGCCAGGGCCAGCACGTCGACGTCTCGATGCTCGGAGCGCTGACCTCGCTGGTCGCCGTCGAGCCGTGGCAGGCCTACGAGGCCGCCGGCATGGAGCTGCGCACCGGCAACACCCTCGACCGGCTCGCGCCGTTCGGCATCTTCCAGGCGGCCGACGGGCACGTCGCGATCTGCGCCGCCAACGACCGGTTCTTCTCCCGGCTGCCCGCCGCGCTTGGCCGCCCGGAGCTGCTGACCGACGATCGATTCAACAGGCGCGCCCAGCGCGCCGCGCATGCCGACGAGATCCACGCGATCATCGCGGGCTGGGCGAGCCGCCTGACAGTCGCCGAGATCCACGAACGGCTCACTGAGGCCGACATCCCGGTGGCCGAGGTCCGCACCCCGGCGGAGGCGGTCCTCGACCCTCGCGTGGTCGCCCGCGGCGAGACCGTCCCGCTCGCGCACCCGCAGGCTGGCCCAGCCGGCGGCCTTTACGGCAGCGGGATCCCCGTCGAGTTCTCGGAGACTCCCGCGGGATTCGACCGGCCGGCACCGCGGCTCGGTGAACACAACGGCTGGGTCTACGGGGATCTCCTCGGCTATAGCGCCGACCGGCTGGCCCGGCTGGCCGCCGACGGAGTCATCTGAGAACTGGCGAGGCGCCCCGCTAGCGGTTGGGGAGGCGCAGGACGATTTCGACGCGGCGGTTGAATGCCTGGCCCTCAGGGTCGGGTGAACCGTCCGGGTTGGCTTCCTCGGCAAGCGGCTGGCTGCTTCCCAGCCCGGCCGCGGTCACCTGGGTGGCGTCCACCCGATGGTCGAGAAGGTACTGGCGGGCCGAAGTGGCGCGGCGTTCCGACAGCGCCTGGTTCGTGCTGGCCGACCCGGTCGCGTCCGTGTGGCCGCGGACCTGGATGGTGCCTCCGGGGAATCTCGAGTTGATCAGCTTGATGGTGTTGTCCATGGTGTCGGTGCTGCCGATCTCGTCGCTGCCCGTCGCGAAGAGGTTGTCCGAGTTGAACACGACGATGACGACCTTGGTGCCGGCCTTGTCCCGCGCCAGCAGCAGGCTGCCCGAGATCCCGGTGAGATCGATGTCAGTGGAGCCCGGCAGCCGGTAGAGCGAGTTCTGGACAAGCCGGCTGCCCTGCTCCGGCTCATTGGCCGTGCCGATCTCACACGGGATCCGCAGCACCAGCCCGGCGCCGAAGTCCTGCGTGCCGCAGGTCGGGTCGAGCACGCCGTCTCCGTCGTAGTCGTCCAGGCCCTGCACGGCCCCGGGTGGTAGCGACTCCGCGGGCTGGGCCGACGGCGCCGCGGAAGCCGTCTCCCGCGTCGGCACCGCGGTTGTCGCGACGGACGGTGGCGAGCTCCCGGCCGCGGCGCCAGGGCCGCCGTCCGACCCGCCGCACGCCGCACCGGCCAGGCTGACCAGCACCGCCGCGGCGAGCAGCCGCCATGCACGTGTTCCCCGCATCCGCACCCCCAAGATCAGATGCGCGCACGCTATCCCTCGCGGCCGCCCCGCACAACGCTGTGCCGTCTGGCTGACACCTTGTCGGCCTTGGGACCGCTCCGCGGGATGGCACCTGGAGGTTGAAGTGTTATCCCCAGGTGGTGAGGTTGCGGCTGAGGCCTCCGGCGGGTGCGGCGATGACCTCGTAGCTGACGCGGCGGGGGTCTCCGATGATCGCGCCGATCGGGGGGAGCCTGCCGAGTTCGTCGGCGAGCTCGTCTGGGTCGCCCCGGTCGTCGACGTCGCTGTCAGGTAGATCGGGCTCGGTGGGCAGCTTGAGCGCCAAGGCGGCTCCGGCGGGCATCGCCCGTTCGCCCCGCACCACGACAGTGGCGTGCAGCACGGCCTCCAGCACCGCCATCGGGGCCGACGAGACGGCCCCGGATTGGCCAGGCACGACGGACACCGCGTCGGCTGATGTCGTCATCACCGCGAGCAGGAGCCAGCGCGGGCCTTGGACGCTCAGCGACCGGCAGCGTCTGGGCGCTCCCCCCGGCTCGGCGGCGGGGAGGGCGGCCCACAGCTCGGGGCCGAACGGACCCTCGGCCACCGAGGCCGTCTGTGGTGCCGGCAGACACGCCGCCAGTGCCGAGCGCAGGAGCTCGCCGCGGACCTGGTCTCCTAGCCCGCCGCGCGGCGCGGCGTGGACGGTGAGCCGCATCGTGGCCGCGTCCCCATCCGCGACCACCGCGACGACCCGCCGGTCGTCGGCCGAGCCGATGACCTCGAACCGGTAGACGACGCCGGGGAGCTCTGGAACGAGCAGGGAACCGAGATCGATTCGGCGGACCGCCTGGCGCGGCGTTTCGGCGATGTCGTACGGACCGTTGCCAACGGCCGGCAGGGCTGGGATCGCACCCGAATCCGCGGCACTGCGCGAGTTGCGCCGCCGGAGAGACGCGGGCACGTCCGCCGGGTCCGGCTCATCTTCGCGACCAGACCGCCTCCAGCGGACCACCACGAACCTCCCCGCACCACGCCGGGCCCTGCCTTGACGCACCGGTTCGCCGTAGTCCGGCGCCTCCCCATCGTCGCACCGATCGGACCCGGCTACCGACCTCTCGAGGAGATCCGTCGATCCGCCCGCGGCGGATCGACGGCTCCGTCAGCCAGGGCATCGTGCGTCACGCGCCCGTTCCCGTCGTCATCGCCCGCGCCCGGGACGAGGCGGCTGCCCAGGAACGCGATGACCGGCCGGTCGTTGTCGGCGTCGACGGCTCGGACCCGTCGTTGAGCGCGCTGCGCTGGGCCGCGCAGGAGGCGGCGCTGCGCGGGGTGGGGCTGCGGGTGGTGCACGCCTGGGGCGGCCATGACCCGATGCACAGCGACGCCCTCGTCACGGCCCAGGGCTCACTTCTGCGGCAGGCTGAGGACATCCTCGACCAGGCGGTGACCCTCGGCCTGGATGGTGCAGCGAATCTCGCCGTGGACACGGTCATGTGCCCGGACTCGGCGGCCCGGGCTCTCCTGCGGGAGTCTCGGCAGGCCCAGCTGCTGGTGGTCGGGAGCCGCGGCCTGGGCGGCTTCAGCCGCCTGCTGCTCGGATCGGTGAGCCAGCAGTGCGTGCTGCACGCGGCCAGCGAGGTGGCGGTGGCCCGTCCGCGCCGAGTCCCTGTCCCGGCCGATGAGCCCACCGAGACGGCGGCGAGCGCTACCGTCTCGAACCGGTAGGAGCCGGAACCCGCCTGAGCACGGGGCATCAGGACAGCGCCAGTCCGGTGGCATGGGCGAGGTGGTCGTGGGGCGACCACCTCGCCCGGCCTTCGGTGTACGGCGGTGACGTCCACGTACACGGACCCGATGACGCCTCGTCGTGTATGGGGCGGATCGCGGCGTGGGATTCTGGTCCCGGCGGCGGCGGCTTTTCGCTCTGCCGTCCCTGTGCTGGTCCTGCCACGGATGAGGCCGTTCGACCCATCCGGACGGGACCTGGGGGTGGAGCCAGGCGTTCCGCGGTCTCTATCGTCAACACCGCGACACACGGCAATGTGAATGTTGTCAGGAAAATCCGGACATGGAAGAGGCCCTCGTAGGGAAAAGGCTGACTGATGAATACCCGCCACGACTGCCTCGCGGCCGAGCTGCTCATCCGACTTGTTGAACCGGAAAGTCCGCCGGTCTTGCTGACCGCGACCATGCGGTACGATCCGAACGATCCCTTCGCGATTACCGTTGACTTCCGCCTGGGGCACTACCGGCGATCGCGATCCGCACGATCCCGCTGTGCCGCGAGCCGCCACGACAACGCCCCCGCGCTCCGCCGAGCGGCGGTGACCGGCTCATCATCGGCCGAAGCGGGCGTAACCGTCTTTGCGAGTTCGGCCGGGTTTTTCCTGTTGCGGCGGCCGGTCTGATCCGGTGCCGACATTCTGTCGCCGCGACGGGGAAGGATTTGAGCATGCGAGCGATAACCGTGCGGGATCGTGACGCGGGTGTCGACGGCCTCACCGTGACCGACATGCCCTACCCCCACGCCGCCGAGAACGACGTCATCGTGCGCGTGCACGCCGCGGGATTCACCCCGGGAGAGCTCGACTGGCCAGGAACGTGGTCCGATCGCGCCGGTCGCGACCGGACACCCAGCATCCCCGGGCACGAGTTGTCCGGAGTGGTGGTCGAGCTCGGCTACGGCACCACCGGCCTCACCGTGGGCCAGCGGGTGTTCGGACTGACCGACTGGACCCGCAACGGGTCGCTGGCCGAATACACCGCGGTGGAGGCTCGCAACCTCGCCCCCCTCGCGGCCGACATCGACCACACCGTGGCTGCCGCGCTGCCCATTTCCGGACTGACCGCCTGGCAGGGACTGTTCGACCAAGCCCACCTCACGACCGGCCAGACCGTCCTCATCCATGGCGCGGCGGGCGGCGTCGGCTCGATCGCCGTGCAACTCGCGCGAGAGGTGGGCGCCCGCGTGATCGGCACCGGCCGAGCCGACGACCGTGAGGTCGCGCTCAGGCTCGGCGCGCAGATCTTCCTCGACCTGGCCGCCGACGATCCGCGGCAGGTCGGCGACGTCGACGTGGTCTTCGACGTCATCGGCGGCGACGTCCTCGAGCGGTCGGTCGACCTGGTACGCCCGGGCGGCATCCTCGTCACCATCGCGATGCCACCCGCCGTGCAGCCGAAGGACGGGCGGGCCGTCTTCTTCGTCGTCGAACCCGAGCGCGCCCGGCTGACCGACCTCGCCCAGCGCCTGCGAGCCGGACGGCTCAACCCCGTCGTCGGCGCCGTGCGCCCGCTCTCCGAAACGGCCTGGGCGTTCGCCAGGCACCGCCGCACACCCGGCAAGACGGTCATTCAGGTCGCGGACGAACAGCTCAAGACCGACCAGTAGCCCCGCAGGCCAGGCCGCGTAGCTCGACTCCGCTGACGGTCAGGGCAGCGAGCCAGGGCGGACCCGGCCGGCCCCGTGCGCGAAGACGACGAGCTGTGCCCGGTCCCGGGCGCCGAGCTTGACCATCGCGCGCGAAACGCGGGTCTTGGCGGTGGCCGGGCTCACCGTCAGCCGGGCGGCGATCTCGTCGTTGGACAGGCCGATGCCCGCCAGCGTGACGACCTCCTGTCCGACAGCAAAACCGGCGCCAGACGACGCGGGTGCCGACCCTACAGAGGACTACGCGCCCCGGGGGAGTCTCCAGTACACGGCGTCCTGGTCGATCGGTTCCAGGGGTTCGGTGATGTTCCGGGCCGCGCGGAAGTCGTGCACCGCTGCCTGGCAGGTCGGCAGGTGATAGTCGTCGATGATGACGAACCCGCCTGGTGACACCTTTGGATAGAGGCTGGTCAACACGTCCATGGTCGAGGCGTAGAGGTCGCCGTCCAGCCTCAGGACAGCGATCCGCCCAATCGGGGCGGTGGGGAGCGTGTCCGCGAACCAGCCCTTGAGGAAATGGACCTGGTCGTCGAGCAGCCCGTAGGAAGCAAAGTTCGCCCGCACCTGGTCAAGTGACACGGCCATCACGTTGTTGGCCATATGCCAGGGGATCTTCCGGTCAAGGGCATGACTTTTCTCGTTGGTGACCGGCATTCCCTCGAAGGAATCGGCCGCCCACACCGATCGGTCGGTCACGCCGAAGGCGCGCAGGACAGCGCGCATGAAAATGACCGTACCGCCACGCCAGACCCCGGTCTCGACGAGATCACCGGGGATCCCGTCCTCGATCACCGCTGTGATGCATTCCTGCACATTGTCCAGTCGGACACGGCCGACCATGGTGTGGGCAACACTTGGCCAGTCCTGTCCGGTGGCACGACGCGAGGCATCATAGTCGCTCACCGGCTGGATCGGGTTCGGGATCGGTGCGTCTTGGTAGATCGTGTTCGTGAGGACCCTCTTCATCAGGTCCAAGTACAGATCGATGTCGTGGACAGTCGTCTGCGGAGCGAGCGTCACGTGGTCGTCCAATCTCACGGGCGGACCCGCGCGGCGGAATGGCAAGTGACTAGCTGGGCAGCACCATACTTCGACGCTCCCGCCCGCGAGCCTGATTCCTGGCAATCGAGGGCCTTCCCACGACCTCAGCATGCACGTCCGCCATACCCGGCCGTCTTCCCCGCAACTCGCCGTGTTCAGCCAGCGCTTTCGGCTAGCATCCGTGGCTCGGCGGCGGATGATAGCCGCGAAAAGTCCTGGCCGCGGGACAGCCCTGACCGTGCCTCGCCACGCGATGCGGGCCCTGTGGCCGACGTCCAGGTCAGCATCGATATGAGCGTTCCCCTGCGTCCGAGTGCCGTTCCGGCGCCGCCGCCTTCAGCCGCGCCGACACCTGGCTGAGCATCGCCGTCGTGATCCACGCGTCCTCGCACCAGGCGCCCGTCGGGGTCAGGGCGGCCGCGAAACCGAGTTGTTCGGCGCTGCGCGCGACCTGGCCGAGGTAGGGCACGGAGGCTGGCCGCCCGCCGGCTCTCTCCACGACGGTGCCGTGACCGCCGCCGACGATGTGCCGGCCGTCCCCGCCGTTGGTGGGCAGGAACCAGTGGAAGTACAGCTCGCTCATCGTCAACCTTCGCTCGGAGAAACGTCGCCTGTCACAGCTGGCCGTGATTTGGTGAGTCGCGCCGACCCAACTCACGCAATCGCGAGTCCGCCCCGGTGCCACCTTCAGGCAGCTTGTCGCACTGTTTTGTTGGCTGGCGGCGGCCCCGGGACCGTAGTGTCCAGCTTCCAACCGCCACACGATCACAGAGCGTCGAACATCGCCTCGTCCCTCCGGTCGTCGTACCGGTCGGGCGCCGCGACCTGGCCACCCGCCGCGGCGCTTGGACAGGGAAAGATGGCTTGGAGCATCGGTCCAGACGATGGGCGCGGCCGACCGCTGGGGTTCGACACCGATTACAGGGAGTCAGTAGAGGCTCGCCCCGCTGACGCGCGGGACGCCGAACCCGTTTGGGACGCCGAAGTCGTCTGGGACGCCGAGGTCGCGGAGCCGTGCGTGGCCGGGGGCGTTGTGGCTGGCGGCGGTGTGGTGGCTGGCGGCGGTGTGGTGGCTGGCGGCCAGAGCCAGCCCGTCGGCGAGGTGTGGGACGCCGAGGTCGTCGACGAGCCGTGGGACCCCGCGTCCGTCCCGTCGGCCGAGGACGCCGAGATCATCGACTCTGCCAGCCTGGACGCGATCGCCGAGCGGATCCGGACCCTCGAACGGCGTACCGCCGCGTCCGTGCCCTCGTCGGTGCCGCCGGTGCCACAGACGACCTCCTCGTCCCTGCCGATCGAGTCCGGCCCGCGGCCCACCTGGTCGCCGCCACCGAGTCTGAGAGCCTCCGGGCTCCGGAACCGGCGGGGAAGGCTGGCCGTTGTGGCCGTTGGCGTGGCGTCAACGCTGCTCGTCGGCGGGATCATGATCATGGCTGTCGGTGGCCAGTCCGGTGGCCCCGGCGGCCCCGCCGCCGGGTCGGGCGGCAGGGGACCCGGCGGCGCGACCGCGACGTCGCCCGGCGGCCCCGGCCTGGCCGATGGTTCGGCGGGTCAGGGCAGCAGGGCGAGCGACCTAGGCAGAGGCCGATCGTGGAAGGCGGTCGCGGGCCCGGGGGACGTTGCGCCGGGGTCCGTGCCTGTCGGGGACGGCAGCCCGGGTGCGGGGGCGGACGTGGTGGCCCTTAGCCCGGCCCCCGGCACCGGCCAGGCCGGTGCTGGGGCAGACACATCGGCTGCGTCCAGCACGCTGGGGCGCTCCACTGTTACGCCCATCGCCGCACCAGCGGGCGGCACCCGGACCACGCCGCCGGCGTCCTCGGCGTCGAAGGCGTCCCCGTCGCCCTGCCAGACCCAACCGGTGACGTCGTTCCTCCTGGGCCTCGTCGGCGTCCCCACCTGCTGACATCGGCGGCGCTCGGGCCGTGTCTCAGCGTTTTTTCCGGCAATCAGTAGATCTCGGCAGAGGGCCAGCGACCACGGAAAGTGGTCGCGAGAGCGTCGATCGTGGGCTTCCAGCAGCCACGGCGGCGCGGGCGGCGAGTCGGCTACGACGCCGAGCGGCCGCGAGCCGGCTGGTGGGCCGATGCGCGCTCCGGCTCGCCGATCCGCCGGGCGGCCCGGCCCAGCCGTCGCAACGCCTCCCGGTTCCGGATCTTCACGAACAGGTCGAACGCCGGGTTGTGCAGCCAGCGTGCGATGCCGCGCTCCGGCTCCTCGCGCATGACGACCCGGGTCCCACCCTGCGTCGGCTCCACGGTCAACCGGATGCCGACCGTGCCAGCCGGCCAGCCGCGCGCCTCCAGAACCATGCCCCGGGGCGGATCCAGCGACTTGACCTCCGTGACGTCTCCAAAGCTGATGGGGCCAACTCCGGCGGTGTAATGCAGGCAGGAGCCCTGCCGCGGCCAACTCGCGTCCACATGTCGGATTTCCTTCGTACCAACCACCCAGGCCCGGTACGACCAGCCGTCTTCGAGCACAGCGAACACCGCGCCTGGTGAAACGTCCCGCAGCGTAGCCGTCGTCACAGCCATTGGTTTTCTTTTCCCGCTGTCCAGGCGAGGAACCGGGCCTGACCTAGCCTTCACAAGACGATGACCGCGCGACCGGCGGACCGTGGCCAGGCGGTCGCCCTGTTCTGCCGTCACTGGCTGGATGGGGCGATCCGTCCAGTCGGCTCCAGCGGCGCGTCAGCCGCGTATCGACCGTGCCAAGAGCTCCCTTCGCCGCCGCCTCGACGACCCGTGACGTTCGTTTTGTCCGCAGGTCATGGGGCAGGGCGCGGGGCGGTGCGCGGACGTATCCGGTTGTTCGCCAGTGTTCGGCCGAACCAGACGAGCGGACCCGCCAGCGCGGCCGCCGCCGCGTCCGCTATTGGCCGGATGGGCTGGACGCGCACGATCTGCGTCGCCGCGAGAACGCGGGGCACCGTCTGGCGGCGCGGATAGGACGAACGCAGACAGCGTTCGATCGCGACGGCGACCCGGGCAGGTGAGACTCCTGGCGCGGGCCTTACCGGGAGGTCGCGGGCGCGTGGCCGCCAGCCGACGGAGCGCACGAGGAACTCCGTGGCGACCGGGCCAGGCCGCACGACATGGACACGCACCCCGTGGCGCAGTGCCTCTCGCCTGAGCCCGTCGGCGAACGCCTCCACCGCCGCTTTGGTGGACCCGTACACGGTGAGCGGGGGAGCGGCCATCCACGCGAGCACCGAGGAGATCACTACGATGTCGCCATCGCCGCGACCGATCATGCCTGGTAGCAGCATGCGACAGAGATCGAGCACGGCGATGGTGTTGGTGGCGTACAGACGTTCGAGATCGTCGCGTCGCATCTTGACGACCTCACCCTGCCAGCCGACCGCCGCACTGTTGACCAACCCGTCGACCGCTCCGTGCCGGCGCAGCACCCGGTCGATCAGCTCCGCCCGTCGATCGGCGTTGGCGAGGTCGCATGCTTCGATCTCCAAGCCCGGCAGGTCCCGGGCCAGCAGCCGCAGCCGCTCTCGGTCACGGGCCACGGCCACCACCGTCGCGCCGGCGGTGACGAGCCGGCGGGCTGTCTCCTGGCCGATCCCCGATGTCGCCCCGGTCACGACGATCACTCGGCCGGCCACGGGTCGCATCGTGGCTCCTTCCCCAGCACGCCCGGCCCCGGCGCGTTCCGGGGTCCTGGGCATGGCGATACCCGTCCGTGGGGACCCTGCCCCGCCCACTGGCCCGCCCGCGCGGTGCCACCCGCCTTGGGTGGCCCTGTGGGCAGGTGCGGCACCATTCCACCGCAGGAAGCAGCCGGTGAGGCGCAGGGTTATCAGTGACGCGGCGGGTAACGACTGGTTGATTCGGTACTTCGGGCCACCGGAGGCAACAGAAAGGAACGGCGTGGCCGAACGGAAGCAGTCGTCCACGCGGTCGAAGACATCCGAGCCGTCCGGGCCGCTCGCCGCGTATCACCGCAAGCGAGACTTCCCCAGGACGCCGGAGCCAGCCGGCGCACCGCCCACACCCCGCCCGGACGGTCCCCGCCGATTCGTCGTGCAGCGACACCGAGCCCGGCGGCTCCACTACGACCTCCGGTTCGAGATCGACGGCGTGCTCGTGAGCTGGGCCGTGCCGAGAGGCCCGACGCTCGACCCGAAGGCGCGGCGGATGGCGGTGCACGTCGAGGATCACCCTGTCGAATACCTCGACTTCGAGGGCGTGATTCCGGCGGGGCAGTACGGCGGCGGCGACGTGATCGTCTGGGACATGGGCACCTGGGAGCCGCACGGAACCGACGATCCCGCGGCCGCGGTCGCCGCGGGTGAACTGCACGCGGAGGTCCTGGGCGACAAGTTGCGGGGCCGGCTGGTGCTGATCCGGCGGGCCGGCGGGCAGGAGGAAGGCAAGGAGCAGTGGCTGCTCCTGCACAAGCGTGACAGATACGCCGTCGAGGGCTGGAATCCGGAGGACCATCCCCACTCGGTGCTCAGTGGTCGGACCAACGAGCAGGTCAAGGCGGATCCAGACCGCGTGTGGCGTTCGGACCTGCCCGCGGCGCGGGCCTCGGTATCCACCCGCGCGGCTACCGCTCACCCCGCGGCGAAACCTGCCGAACCGGATGTTCAGGGGCCGAGCGACGAAGAGCTGGCAACGCTGGACGCGCTGGGCGCGGGCGGCACCTGGGACGTGTTCGGCCAGCGCCTGCGGCTCACCAACCTTGACAAGGTGATGTTCCCGGCCCGGCCGGGCTATCCGGCAGTGACCAAGCGGGGGCTGGTGGGGTACGCCGCCCGTATCGCGCCGACCATCCTTCCCTACCTGTCGGGCCGCGCTCTCAATATGCACCGATATCCAAACGGCGCCCAGGCCAACGGGTTCTGGCACAAGCAGCTACCGGCGCACGCTCCCGACTGGCTCACCCGATGGGACAACCCGGACGCCGACCGCGGCGAGACCAGCACCTACCTGGTTGTCGACTCGCCGGCGGCGCTCGTCTGGGCAGCCAACTTCGGCGCCCTGGAATGGCACGCGTGGACGTCCCCCATCGAGGCGCCACACTGCCCGAGCTATGCCCTCGTCGACCTCGACCCCGGGACGGCCACATCCTGGGAGGACCTCCTGACGCTGGCCCGCCTGCATCGAACGGCGTTGGACCACCTGGGCGTCCTGGCGCGACCCAAGATCACCGGTCGGCGGGGAATCCAGATCTGGATTCCGGTGGCCCCAGGCACCGGATTCGACGAGACCCGATCCTGGGTGGAACAGCTCTCCCGCGCCGTCGGCGCCGTCGTCCCGGAACTCGTGAGCTGGAAATGGGAGGTCCGCGACCGTGGCGGCCATGCCCGGCTCGACTACACGCAGAACGCGGTGAACAAGACGCTGGTAGCGCCCTATAGTCCTCGGGCCGCCGCCGGAGCGCCGGTGTCCGTGCCCATCGACTGGGAGGAGCTCGACGACCCCGCGCTACGACCCGATGGCATCACGATCCGCGAGGTGTTCGACCGGCTCGCCACCCGCGGTGACCCGTTCCGTCCCCTCCTCGCGGGCGGACCGGCCCTCCCGCCATTGTCCTGACGGCCTGATCCGAGCGGTGCGGATCAGGCGCCGGGTCGGCGACCCGGCGGTGGCTCGCCGCCTCTCGCGTGACCTCGCGTTGCCGGTCCACGACGCGTCCGTGACCGGATGTCCGCAGCGGATGCGGGAGTGGAGCCGGCGAAACCGTCCGTCTGTACGCTGACCCCGCCTGCGCGGTCAGCTGGCGGGGATTCCGGTGACGCCGAGTTTGTGGCCGAGCGCGACCCAGTTGGTGGCGAGCTGTTCCTGGGCGTCGGCGAGGCTCATCCGGCCGGAGCAGACAGCGACTTTCGCGGCGTTCTCGACAGGGTCCTTGTCGTTGTGTTCACCGCGTTCGGGCCACAGGTTCGCGACGGCGCTCGGCGAGCCGCCGACTTCGAGGGAGACGAGGTGGTCGAGTTCGTAGCTGCCCATGGCGGTGCCGGCGTAGTCGCCGTACGCGGCGATCGCCTCCGCTTTGATCTTGTTGGTGTAGGACGTGGGCGGGCGGACCGTGGCCGTCCACCCCGACTTGCAGATTGTGCTGCCGATGGTGGCCTGGGTGACCGCCGGGTTCAACGCGCCGGGAGTGCAGGTCGGGTCGGGGAGCTCGTCGTCGTCCCGGGCCTGGCAGTGCGCCGGATAGACCGTCGACGTGGACGTCGAGTCGGCCAGCGGCCCGGACTGGGTGGAGCCGGTGCCGGCCGGGCTGTTACCCGACCCGGCGGCGACGCCCGAGCCCTTCAAGGTGCAGCCGGCGAGCGCGAGGACGATGACGGCGGCGAGCGTGAGCCGGCCAGGACGAGGCATGGCGGCGATTATTGCGTTGACCAGGGAGAAGTCGTCATGCACAGCCCGGACGAACTGGCACGTAGGTGCCGGATCCCCGCTGGAGGACCTTCGTCGCGGCGGCCCGGCCGCGGGCCGCATGGGTCGCATGTTGACCGCGGCGGTGACACACGCATTCCCGAGGCTTGAACGGTCTATCGAAAGTCGATAGATTTCCATCGCAAATCGATGGGAGGGTGGGTCATGGGAAAGCTGACAGTGGGTGCGCTGCACGCCGTCCTCGTGGTGGTGCTCGCCGGCACTGTGTTCGTACAGGCAGGCATGGTGTGGGCGTTGGTCAGCGGGAGCGACCCGGAGGACGGGTCGCTCCCGCTGACCCCGCTGCGCGTGATCACGATCGTGGGGATGGTGTCGGTCCAGGTCGCCCTGGTCTGCGTATGGCGGCTGGTGACGATGGTGCGGCGCGGAACGGTGTTCTCCTTCGCCGCCTTCCGGTACGTGGATGTCGTGATCGGCGCGGTCGTTGCGGCTGCCCTCGTGTGGTTCGCAGTCACGGTGCTCAATGCGCCGGGCCAGCGGGACGATCCGGGCGTCACCGTCATCATGGGCGGGGTCGGCGTGGCCATTCTGGGGGTCGCGCTCCTCGTGCTCGTGCTGCGGATGCTGCTCGCCCAGGCCGTCGCGCGTGACGTCGAAGCGGCGCAGTTGCGGGCCGAGTTGGACGAGGTGATCTGATGCCGATCGCCGTCGACATCGACGTGATGCTGGCCAGGCGGAAGATGTCGGTGGGGGAGCTCGCGGAGCGGGTGGGGATCACGCCCGCCAACCTGGCGGTACTCAAGAACGGCCGCGCCAAAGCGGTGCGTTTCGCGACCCTCGCCGCGCTCTGCGAGGTACTCAACTGCCAGCCTGGCGATCTGCTGCGCTGGGAGCCCGAGGACGCCGCGGGCGGATGACGTGCCAGGGCGGGCAGGGTACAGGGTCACCAACCGGCGTGCCGGAAAGAACTTGCCGATATCGGCGGCGGTGCCCTGAACTCGGCGCGCCACACTGGTGCGGTTCGCCCTTCGGTCGCAAGACAGGTACGAACCACCTGTCTTGACGGGTAGGGACCAGGCCAGCCTGAGCAATGCACGAGACGGCAACCGGAAGGATGGTGCCGCCCGGCATCGGGCGGCCCTGATCACGGTTTGAAGACGTAGGTCTCCCGATTCCAGACCTGACCCGGGCCGACGCCGCCAACGCACTGGAAATCCCAGCCGGATGTGATGTACAACTGGCCGCCGACGACCGCCGCCGCGTGCCGCTTCAGGCGGGCCGGAGTGCCGGCGGGCAGGTGCCGTCGCCAGGTGCGGGCTACCAGGTCGAAGGACCAGAGATCCGCGGTGGGGTTCTGGTCGAACGGCGCGCCGCAGCCGGCCTCGCCACCGGGCAGATCACCGCCGTGC
>Ga0068863_100002191_pt1 | contig 19387 bp, 19 predicted proteins | sample KBSSwiS62_FD_66596 | JGI IMG/M metagenome (GOLD analysis project Ga0068863, IMG submission 66596) | Switchgrass rhizosphere microbial communities from Kellogg Biological Station, Michigan, USA - KBS Switchgrass S6-2 | ecosystem: Host-associated > Plants > Roots > Rhizosphere > Soil ...
CGGCCTCCGCGTCGACGGCACGATGGGTCAGCGCCCGCGTCCCGCCGCCACCGAGCACGCGCACGGCCGCGTCGAGCAACATCTCCCGGCGGTTCGTCACAACGAGAGACTACATCTGTGGTAACAGACCCGCGCCGACCTCAGCCGGGCGATCAACGCCGCGCTCCCGAAGTACCTCGGCCTGCCCGACGGCGCCCAGGTGGGCCAGCTGCTCGACCAACTCACCGATCAAGCGCTGCGCCATGCCCTCACGCTCAACACACCCCGGCCCGTCACACGGTGGTGCTGCCACCTGCCGCCCTGACCGAAGTGATCGATGGACTGGCGGCACCGCTTCGTGCCGCATGGCGGAACGGGAGCTTCCGGGCGCCCGCTCGAACCTGAGTGAGACCGGGCCGAACGACGCCAGAGGCGATCGGCGCCTCCTCCCCAGGCCCGAACAGCACGTTCTTCCGGCAGGACGGGGCGAGCGGTTGAGGAAACTACGCTTGTAGTAGCGGAACTACAGATGTAGTCTCGCGGTGTCACGAAACGCAGGAAACCGCTGCTCGACGCGGTCGTCCTCGTGCTCGGAGGTAGCGAGATGCGGCGTCGCCGCCGCGAAAGGCCTCGTGGGATCGGGCGGCTGAGACCGGCGCTGGGTCGTCAAATTGGGGGGGTTTGATGCACGTGACTGGGACTAGATGATCGATTCCGTGTGGTGGGCGGGTCTCCCGATCCCCGGCGGCCCGGCGACCACAACGAGCCCGCCGGTGCCGGCGCACGCGGACTCCAGCCCCGAGCGGAGCACGGCGAGCTCGCGGGCCCGCCCGAAGAGACGCCCGGCCGGTGCGGTCATGCAGTGAGTATCCCTGCGTGCCCCCTACCGGTTCCGTACCGGCTTTCCGTGGCGGCACTCATGTCCGGACGGGCGCGGCGCGCGACGGTGACCGACATGAACATTCCCGACCTACGGACAGCCGTACACCGCGCCTTCGCCCCCGCGGCCCGGCCGGGACGCGTCGGGGTCGAGATCGAGCTCATCCCGGTCGCCGATGGTGCACGTCCGGAACCCGCCCGCCTGGCCGCGGTCCTCGATCCCGGGTTCGCCGCCGAGGCGCGCCCCACGTTCGAGCCGGGCGGCCAGCTCGAGCTCAGCCCCGCGCCCCGGCCGGTGGCAATAGAGACCTCGCGCCGCGAGGCATCCTCCCGATACGAAAGGGATCTCAGTGTGACGAAGCCCGCCGTCCTCGCCCGACCCGTGAACCAAGCGACCGTCGCACGGACGCGCCTCAGCCGGCGCAACGCCGCAGTGCTGGCCGCGGCCGTGATCCTGTCGCAGGGCGTCCTTTCTCTGGCCGACGCCGCGACGTGGAAGCCTGTGACCGCCCAGCCGAGGGTGTCCTGGACGGCCCCCGTTGTGCCGACAGCGCTGCACGGATCCGGGTTCCTCGCCAATGCACGGCTCGGGCGGATCACGGAAGGCACCGTGCCGTGCGTGCACGCCGAGACGGCAGCCACGGCCCGCTGCGTCTTCACCCCCGGTAGCGGCAGTTGGCTGGAGAGCGCCCAAGGCGACTTCGCCCGCGTGGCGCAGCCGATCTCCCTCGACGGACGGCCGGGCGGCGAGTACGTGGTAGCCAGCGAGGTGAGCGCCGAGGGCACGGTGCCCGCGGTCGCGCCGACCGGCCACGACGCCGAGGGCGTCCCGGCGGGGAACGAGCTCGCCCAGGCGTGCGTCGTGGAGACGATGACGTCGTCGACCAACGTCACGGGCCAGCGGCTGGTCAACTACGCCACCCGCGAAGTGCCGACAAGCAGCTACCCGCACCCCGACGACGCCCACCTGATGCGCGAGTACTGGGACGGGACCCACTGGATCTACTACTACTCCGGCGAGGGCGCGGCGCTCAACGACGTGAACGGCACCGAGCGGGACGCCGCAGGCGTGTACCTGCCCGGCAGCGCGCACTGCCACGTCGTCTGGTCGAACGGCTATGAGGTTTCGGGCGCGAAGCGGCCCAACACGAAGGCCTGGCCCGCCCCCGGTGTGGTCGTGCCCTGGACGGCGATCGTGTGGCGGCCGGTCAACCCTGACGTCGCGATCGGCAACTGAGTTCGATGACCGGCCTGAGCCGGCTGAGCGCCGTCGTGCTGCTGCTCGCGACACTCGCCGCCTGCGACAGCGGGACGGCCGGCACCGACCGGGCCTGGCGGACGCCGCCGGTTGAACCCGCTGAGAGCCTGATCGCCCAGCGATTGCCCCGCACCACGTACCTGGGCGGGCCGTTCCTGCGTCATCCGCAGGTGGTGACGGTGACCTTCGCCGGCGATGCCCCGGGGCTCGTCGACCGATTGGAGCAGTTCGGCGCGACGATCACGCACTCGACGTGGTGGCGCGCCGCAGTCGATCAGTTCTGCCGCACCGCCGACGACTGCGTCGGCGACGGCGTTCCGGCGCAACCCGTCCGCCTCTCTGCGGCGGCGCCGACCGCGATCCGCGATGTCGATGTCGCCGACCTGCTGCGGCGGGAGGCGGAGGTGGGCCGGCTCGGCGACCTCGGCCTGGACAGCCTGCTGCTGGTGTACCTGCCCGCGGGGACGGCGCTGACGGAGGTGACAGTGGGCGTCTACTGCGACGGGCGGGCGCGGGCGTTGCACCGGTCGTTGCTGATCGGCTCGCAGCCCATGCCTTATGCGGTGGTGCCGCGCTGCGGTGAGGAGGCCGAGCTGACGGCCACCGCCAGCCACGAGATCCTCGAGGCGACGACGAATCCCGACCCCTCGCGTCGCGGGTTCGCCTTCGAATCGGGCGGCGCTGGCGCTGGGTTCACGGCGGCAGGTGTCGAGCCGGTCGACCCGTGCGGGCTGGTCACGCTCGACCGCCACCGCACGGTGGCCGATGGCTTCACCGTCCAACGCCCGTGGTCGGACCGCGCTGCAGCAGGAGGCCACAACCCGTGCGGGCCCACCGACATCCCCTATCTGGCGCTGGTCCCCGAGCGGGCAGCCCTGCAGCTTGACGTCGGTCAGACCGCGAACATCGCGCTCACCGCGGCCGCCGACCGGCCCGTCGCTCCTTGGCCCGTGAGGGCCGTCGACGTCACCGGTCTCCGGTCCAGCACGCCGTGCGCCGACGTGGCGCTGGACCGGACGGCGGTCGCCGCGGGCGAGACCGCCACCCTGACTATCACCGCCCGCGCGCAGCCGCCGTCAGGGCGCTGCGTCGTCGGCACGCTGTCCGGATCGGCCCCCGACGACACCCTCTGGCCGCTGGCCCTGACGGTCGAGGTGCACCGTTGACCGCCGTCCTGCGCGGCGCCCGGCTCTGTCATCCGTTCGCCGACTGCCTGGCCTGCCTCAGCCGCTCGCGCGCGTCGTCCTGCAGCCGAGCGCGAGCCACGCCACACCGACGCTCCACCCAATGTGATCCTCAACTCGCCCGACGTTGAAGAGGAATCTGAACATGGCACGAAGGATGATTGCGGTAGCGATGCTGGTCGCTGCAACGATAGTCGCCGGGATCGGCGAGTCGGCGGCGGCGGCCGAGGGCGCCACACGCTATTACCTCTCGCTCGGGGATTCACTCGCCTTCGGATTCCAGTCGGCCAAGGCCCATCCCGGCCTGTCCGCCTCCGAGTTCGACAGCGGATACTCCGACGTGCTCGCGCGTCGGCTGCAACACGGTCGCAGCGGCCCGACACTGGTCAACTACGGCTGCCCGGGCGAGTCGACCACAAGCTACAGCCTCGGTGGGTGCCCATGGACCATGGCGGGTCTCCCGCTACATGATCCGCACCCCGGGTCCCAGGCGGACGCCGCGAGAAGTTTTCTCAACACGCATCGCGGGCGTGTCGACTTGGTGACGGTGAGTCTGTGGAGCAACGACGCGAACGAGTTCATCCAGGGATGCCACGTCGATCCGATATGCATCGGGGACAACGCTCCCCGTGTTATCGGCGAGTTCGCCGGTCGCCTGTCGAGCATTCTCAACGTTCTGCGCGAGGCCGCTCCGGATACCCAGGTCGTCGTCGTGGGTGCTGTCGACGTCAATGTCGGCGCGTTCGCGTTTTCCCATCCGTTGATCCAGGCCATCAACGCGGCGATGGCTGACGTCGCTGACCGGGCCGGCGCCCGTTTCGCCGATCCGTTCCCCGTGTTCAACCCGGCGGGGGACACCGGCGCGGCGCTCTGCCCCCTGACCGGCGTGTGCTCGCCGGTGCGCGACACCCACCCATCCGATCTTGGCTACCAGGTGCTCGCCGACCTGATCGCCGACCAGCTGCGGCCTGGTGCGCTGTGATGGCTCGCCTCCGATCCGACGTTTCCGGCCGACGTCACCGACCCGGGCCTGACGCAGGCGCTGGTGGACAGGACTGCCCTCGCGCCCGAGGGTGTCGCTCTCGCCGTCCGGGACACCGGCGGCGACGGCCGGAGCGAGCCGGCACATTGCGCGACACGCAGCACCCGCAGCGCGGCTCGACCTCACCAGCCAACGGCATCCATTCATGGCAGTCATCAGGGGAACGAGCGACGTTAGGCCAAGGACATGGAACGGAGGGTATTGCACGCATCCGCAATCCACGACCGGACATTTGCAGCGCTACGCCCGGGTGTCAGCTAGAAGGGCTGCCAGCTCCTGCGTCCGCGCCGCTTCGGATAGTTCTCATTCGTAGGTCGTACTCGGTGCGAATCTCGACCGACTCCTCAACGTTCTGCATCAGCCATGTCGTCATCTTCAGCTCGTGAACGCGGCGGAGAGCGTCGAAGCCGCCGGCGGGGCCTTCACACCGCCGCGCAGCGAGGAGTTCGAGGTACGGGGCCTGGTCGTCCCCACCGGCGGCATCTTGACGTGAGCACGTGGGCCGCCTCGCTTATCGCGCAGGCGGAATCCGACACTCTCGATCACGGTTGGCTCGGTGACGATCATCGACCACTCGTCCCTAGTCCACATCGGGCGGGTTCAGGATGCCGGTCGTGTCGTCCGGCAGTCACGAGCGAGGTGTTCATGAGCGGATCCGCCCCCGGCCCGACCGACCTGCTGGGCGTGCTGGTCACGGTCCACCCCGATCCCGCCGAGGGTGACGAGGTCGCCGAACGACTGGGCCGGCAGCTGCGCGCCGAGCTGTCCGAACTGGACGTCGAATCCGTGCGGCCGGCACCGGGGGCTCCGGCGCCCGAGGGCGCCAAGGGCGCGGATCCGGTGACGGTCGGTGCGGTGCTGGTGGCACTGAGCGCGTCCGGCGGGGTGTTCCCGGCGGTCGTCGAGACGATCAAGGACTGGCTGGCCCGCCACGCCGCCCGACACCGCGTCTCGGTCACCATCGACGGGGACACGCTGCAGTTGGAGAAAGCCACCGTGCAGCAGCGTCAGGACGTGGTCGACGCGTTCGTGCGCCGGCACACGCCGAGCTGAACATGGGCCGCTGAGCATGGGCCGGCGGGTAGCGCTGCTGATCGCCACGGACACCCACCAGGACAGCGACCTGCGCCGGCTGACCGCGCCCGGCGGCGACGTCGCCGCGCTGGCCGCAGTGCTCGGCGATCCCGACGTCGCCGGGTTCGAGGTCACCACCCTGGTCAACCAGCCCCACCACCAGGTGGGCGAGGCACTCGGCGCGTTCGTCCGCGACCGCCGCTCCGACGACCTGGCCCTGCTGTACTTCACCGGCCACGGTCTCAAGGACGAGGACGGGCGGCTGTACCTCGCGATGACCAACACCCGCCGCGACAGCCTGCTGTTCACCGCGCTGGCCGCCGAACAGATCGACCACGCCCTCACAGGCTGCGCGTCACGGCAGCAGATCCTCATCCTGGACTGCTGCTACAGCGGCGCCTTCCCGGCGGGGCGAGCGATCAAGGGCGACACCGACACCCACACCCTCGAACGGTTCCAGGGCCGCGGACGCACCGTGCTGACCGCCTCCGACGCCACCCGCTACTCCTTCGAGGGCGACCAGCTGCGCGGCGAGGGCAGCCGCTCCGTCTTCACCCGCCACCTCGTCGAAGGGCTGCGATCGGGTGCGGCCGATCTCAACGGTGACCGCGACATCACCCTGGACGAGCTCTACAGCTACGTCCACGACCGCGTGGTCGAGGAGATGCCGCAGCAGCGGCCGAAGATCCAGACCGACGTCGAGGGCCGCACCGTGATCGCCCGCAACGTCGCCTGGTCGCTGCCCAGCTACCTGACGAACGCACTGCACAGTCCGCTGCCGAACGACCGGCTCGGCGCGGTCGACGGCCTGAGCCACCTGCACCGGATCGGGAGCCCCGCCGTCCGAACCCAGATCGTCGAGCGGATGCGCGAACTCGTCGACGACGACAGCCGCTCCGTGTCGAGCAAGGCCGCAGCGGCGTTGGCACGCATCGCGCCCGAGCCCGAAGCCACGCGACCCCCGGCCAACGACAGACAGCCCGAAGCCGCCCCGTCCCAACCCCCGCCCACCGTCGCACGGCACCCGAAGCCCCCATCCACGCCGGCGACACCCGTCGACGCGACGCCCGCGGCTCTTGACCTACCGCCCGCGCAACCGCTGGTCAGCACGCCACCACCCGTCGAGTCCACCGAGACCCCCGTCCCCAGGACAGGGAGCGCCCGCGCCGAGGACACCGCGACGCCGGTCGCGGCATCCGGCTGGCGCGCGTTGCCCGTGGTCAGCCTGTTCTTCGCCGCCGCCAACGTGAGCGTGGCCTTCACCTCGTTCGTTGTCGGCACAGGGATCGCCTCGGTCACGGTCGTGCTCGGGTCGGTCGCCCTGTGGTTCGAGCGACGTCGCGACCCGGACTGGTTGGCCGTGGCCACGCTCAACCTCATCTGGCCGGCCGCGTTGGCGTTCACGTCAGGAACGACCGCCCTGCGGACCGTGGCGCTGGTCGGCGCCGGACTGAACCTGGCGCTGTGCGGGATCATGCTGCTCCGGTGGCGACGCCTCGGCCCCGGCCGTCGCCTCAGCGCGGCCATCACCACGGCGATCGCAGCCACCCTGCTCATCGTCGCTGGGATCATCGGAGTGGGCTCCGGAGGGAGCTCCGGGTCAGTAGGGCATTCCGTGGGAGGGGCCAGCAGATCCGCGACGACCGCGGAGTAGCCCCATGGGCACCGCTTCCCCGTCAGCGGGCGGTACGGCGACGAGGCAGCCGAGCAGGATCAGGTCCACGAGGATCGCCAGCCACCCGATGTTCGCGATCCGCGACACCGGGAATGCGAGCGCCCCCGCGACGATCCCGATCGCGCACCACCGCGGCACCCCCCGGTCCGTAGGCCCGAGCCACAGCCCGATCCCCGCGAGCAGCAGGGCCAGCGGCCAGCACAACCCCAGCGGCTTGAGCACCACCGCGACTCCGGTGGCGTCGATCAGATCCACCCCACCGAGACCCACTTCGACGGTGTTGAAGCCATAGCCCACCACACCGGCGGCGCCGAGCATCCCGATCACGAGCACCGCGGCGGCGAGCCACGAACGCTCCGACCAGGACGCCAGCCGCACGACGAGTACCCCGCCGAGGGCCCCTCCGAGGATGTGCAGCAGCGCGGCGAGGGGATCGTCCCAGCCCTGCAGCGTGTAGAGGACGGAGGAGACGAGCGTCAGGGCGAGTGAGGCGACGACGACGGTGGTCACTGTGCGGTCCACGGGCTGGGTGTTCATGTCGGCCGACGCTAGGAGGGCGCCGGGACCGCCGGAACGTGATCCACCACAGACCTACCTGCGGGAAACCGCCGCACCTACGGAGGTTCTCCCCCTCCCGGAGTGATCGTTCGGCTGCGATGCTGTACCGATGACCCGCTTGATCCTCACGAGCTGGGGTGTCCTCGCCGCAGTCGTGCTCGGGATCGAGTTGGCGCGGGCGGACGTACTGGGCACGCTCGGCCCGTCCTGGTCACTGTCGTTCGTCGCCACCACCGCAATGGGTGTCTGGGCGTGCCGGGCTGAGCCGGGCAACCGGGCGGCTGTGCGGCTGCTGGTGTTCGGGTGCGTGGCCCTCACGTGGCTGGCCGTGTCGGTGGGGCTGATCGCGGACGGGTTGTCCGTCGTCGGCAACCTCGTGGCCCAGGTCTGCGCGCTGGCCATGGTGACCACGCAGGCCGCCGCGCTGGTCCGCTACCCGGACGGGGTGCCACACCTCGGCGCGGAGCGGTGGCTGGTCGGTGTCCTCGGCGGACTGACCCTGCTGCTTCCCGTCGCGCTACTGATCACCTCGCCCACGGTCGTCCCCACCTGGGTACTGCAATGGAGCCAGGGCTCCGACGGGCTGGTGCTACCCACTCTGCAGAGCCCGCTGTACGTCGGCGGTCCGGGGAGCGTGGTCCGGGAGGTGGACCAGGCGGTTCTGGGGATCGGTCCGCTGCTCGCCGCCGTCGTGCTGGCGCTGCGGTACCGGCGGCTGGACCCGGCCGCCCGGCAACGGCTGGCCTGGCCGGTCGTCGCCGTGCTGATCCTCGTGCTGGGCCTGATGGTGAACGCGCTCGCCGAGGGCGGCGCCCTCCCGCACCTGGTCGGAGACGGGGTGCTCATCATGTGCCACGTCCTGCTGCCGGTGGCGTTGGGCGTCGGGATCGCGCGGCCGGGGCTGCTCGACGCGTTGGGGGCGGTGCGCCGGACCCTGCCGTACGCGGTGCTCTCGCTGCTGATCCTCGGCATCTACGTCGTGACGGCCGGGGCGCTCGGGATGACCGTGGGCGGACGGAACCTGCAGGTCGCCGTCGTGGTGGCCGTGGTCGCGGCGCTCGCCCTCGAGCCGTTGCGCCGGACTTTGCTCTACCGCGCCCGCAGACTCACCCTCGGCGACGAGGTGCCCCGTGACGAGTTGCTGTTGCGGCTCGGGGACGCCCTCGAACACACGCTGGACCGACGGGCGCTCACCGAGTCGATCGCCGAGACCGCCATGGAGGGCCTCGGCGCGCCATGGGTGGCGATCGACTCCGTGAACGACCGGGTGCACATCGGCAGGCCCCGGCGGCCCGGCGAACGCCCGGCTGCGACCGTCACGCTCCGACCGGGCGCAGAGACGATGTCCTGCGGCCCGGGCGCGGGCGGACGCGCCCGCACCCGGGCCCGGCTCGAGACCCTCGCCCGGCAGGCCGCCATGGCGTTGACCAACGCCCGGCTCGCCGACGAGCTCGAGACCAGGCTCGCCGAGATCGAAGCCTCCCGGCAGCGGATCGTCACCGCCGAGGAGACCGCCCGACGGCGGCTCGAACGGGACCTGCACGACGGCGCCCAGCAGGACCTCGCCGCCCTGCTCACCCGAATCACGCTGGCGAGACAGCAGCTCGGGCGGTCGGACGTCGGGCGGCTCGACGAGACCCTGGAGACGCTGCAGTCCGACGCAGCGGAGGCGATGCGCAACCTGCGGGAGCTGGTCTCCGGCATTCACGAGACGACGCTGGCCGACCAGGGCCTGGTCGCCGCGGTCGAGAGCCGCGCCGGGAAGCTACCGATCCCGGTCGAGGTGACCTGCGGCCCCGGGGTGCGGGACCGTCGGCTCACGGCCGCCGTGGAGAGCACGGCGTTCTTCACCGTGTGCGAGGCGCTGGCGAACACCCTCAAGCACGGCGGAGCCAGACAGGCCACGATCACCATGGTGCTCGACGATGCACGCCTGCGGATCGACGTCGTCGACGACGGCCGCGGCTTCGACCCGGCCCGGGTCAACGGCGCGACCGGGCTGGTCGGGCTGCGGGACCGGATCGCCGCCGTCGGCGGGACCCTCGAGGTCCGGTCCGCCCCCGGCACGGGCACGACCCTGACTGCCGTCGTCCCGGCGGGGGTGTGAGGGGTGCGGGTCATCGTGGCGGACGACCACTACCTGCTTCGGGAGGGCCTGCGCGCCCTGCTCACCGATGGCGGCATCGACGTCTGCGCGGCCGTGGCAACCGCGCCCGAGCTGGTCGCGGCGGTGGACGAGCTCACTCCGGACGCGGTGATCACCGACATCCGGATGCCCGCGGGCACCGAAGGCATCGCCGCGGCGCACGAGATTCGGGCTCGGCACCCGTCGGTCGGGGTGGTGGTGCTCTCCCAGCACGCGGACGGCTCCTACGCCGACGCCCTGCTCGCCCACGGCACCGACGGCCTGGCCTACCTGCTCAAGGAGCGAGTGGGGGACGTCGCCGAACTCATGCGCGCGCTCGGAGAGGTCCGAGCGGGGCGTACCGCGCTCGACACCCGGATCGTCGACGCACTCATCGCTCGCCGCCGCCCGCACGCCCTCGACGGCCTTTCCGACCGCGAACGGGACGTCCTCCACGAGATGGCCCGCGGGCTCACCAACTCCGGCATCGCGGACACCCTGCACCTGTCCGAGTCGGCCGTGGAGAAGCACGTGAGCGCGATCTTCGCCAAGTTGGGCCACGACGGCCGAGCGAACACGCACCGCCGCGTCGCCGCAGTGCTCGCCTACCTCGGCCGCTGATCCCGCCGTCGGCGGCTGGGCCGCGCGATGGAGCACCACAGCAAGGACTTCCACCCCGTCGAGAGCCGCGCCGGCCCGGCAACCTGCGACTCGACGCGAACGGCGCCTACCGTCACGCCCTCAGCGTGCTCGACAATCGTGCGGTGGGAGGCGAACTGCTCGCATGGTCCGGGCACCGGCGGCTGCCGACGTGGCTTTGGCTCGGACTCGTGACGATGTTCGTCAGCATCCTGCACATCATCATCGACTTCGGCGTCGGCCTGTTCGACCTGCACGGGAATCTGTCGCCTGCCGAGGCGACGACGCTCCTCGGCGTCGCGCTCATCCAGGTCTGGTGGGCCGTGTCCTTCATGGCGGGCGCCCGGGGCGACGGCGGCGGCGTCGCGAGCGTCGGAATCCTCGGCGCCGGCTGGGCGGCGCTCACCAACGGCTTCCCCATCGTCTACTGCCCACCCGTCTGTCGCGAGGCGTGGCCGCTCACCGACATCGGGCATGTCGGCAGCATCGTGTTCGGTCTGCTGCTCGCCGTGGTCGCCACGTGGTCGCTCTGGCGAGCTCGGGCCCGGCCCGGCTGGGTCCTCCCGACCGTGGCGACCATCCTGGTGGTCGGCACCGTCGTCTCACTCGCCAACTCCGCGGTCAGCTGACCTGTCCGCGATCCTCCACCTGGTCGGCCTCGCGCGACGGTCGACCCGGCCCGCCACGGCCTGACCGACTCGACTCTGGTGGACCACACCGTCGAGGCCTAAGATAGTCAGTGTATCTGACCAAATTCGCACCGGAGGTCGCCATGACCATCGCCATCCGCACCCGCGTCGCCGCCGATGCCGAGTGGTACGACACCGTGCACGCCCAGATTCTCAAGCGGTCCGGCGGGCACGCCGAGGGCCTGCTCGTGCACGTCGGCCTCGCGACCGCGGACGGTTTCGAGATCCTCGAGGTGTGGGAGTCCGCCGCGGCCTGCGAGCACTACAACCAGACCGTCGTCGCCCCGCTCGTCGCCGAGCTGTCCGCGGGGCACGTCGGTGAGCAGCCGGAGATGACGACCGAGGAGCTCGAGCCCCGTGGCCTGGTGCTCCCCCGCGCACCGGTGGTGTTCTAGGGGCATCAGCGGGTCCCGCCTGAGGACGACACCGACCTCCACCCCCGCCTCCACCGATCACCCGACACCGCGGACGCCCCATTCCCGCGAACGTGGTCGTCGGCGCCGGAAAGCCGGTGCCGACCACAGAGGAAAGGTGATCGTCATGCGCAAGAGGGTTCTCATGGCCGCCGGGGCCGCGGTCGGGGTGGCGGGCCTCGTCGGGTTCGCGGCGCCCGCGTCCGCCGCGGAGGCCGGACATCCCGCCTGGATCAAGGCGCCCGCGACGGCGTATCAGCACGCCGACAAGGGATCTGCTCCGGTCTTCACCAACCTCCAGCCCGACCAGCAGGTGACCGCGTTGTGCTTCACCGAGGGCCAGCTGATCGACGGCAACCACAACTGGTTCCGGATCAGCCTGACCCCCGACCCGAAGGGCGTCACCGGGTTCGTGCACAAGGACGCGATCAGCGTCGGCACCTCGAACCTGCCGCACTGCTGACCGAGCGGTCCCCCTCCGTGGGGGTGAGGGGGACCCGCCGGGTCGTGTCGGCGACGCTGCGACCCGCATCCGACCCCGGCCTGTCCACGTAGCGGTCGTCGGGCAGGCCCGGTACCGGCGCGGCGGTCGCTGCGGGAGGATGAACCGGTGCAGCAGCGACTCGGTCGCGCCGTGACCGCGGACGGCACGGTCGTCGCGCACGCGACCGTGGGCTCGGGCAGGCCGCTGGTCTACGTCATGGGCTGGCTCAGCCACCTCGAGCTCAGCTGGGAGCTGCCCGCGGAGCGGGCGCTCTACGAGGCGCTGGGCCAGGGCTGCATGCTGGTGCGCTACGACCGCGCCGGCTGCGGGCTCTCCCCCGGCACCGACCGGCCGGCGTCCCTGGAGTTCGAGCTCGAGCAGCTGGGCGCGGTCACCGCCACCCTCGACGGGCCGTTCGACCTGATGGGCACCTCGATGGGCGCGCCGGTGGCCGCGGCCTGGGCGGCGGCCCACCCCGAGAGCGTCCGACGACTGGTGCTCTACGGGGGCTGGGCGCGCGGCGTGGAGCTGTCCCCGCCCGCCGTCCGGGAGCACGTGCTGGGACTGGTCGAGGCGCACTGGGGGCTCGGCTCCGACGTGCTCACGGACATCTTCGCCCCCGACGCCGACCGCGCGACGCGGGCGCGCACCGCCCAGTACCAACGCGCCTGCTCCAGCGCCGAGACCGCCCGCGCGCTGTTGGCCCTGAGCTACACCCTCGACGTCACCGACCTGCTCGCGCAGGTCACGGCGCCCACACTGGTGGTGCACCGTCGCGGCGACCGGGCCGCACCCGTCGCGCAGGCCGAAGCGCTCGCCGACGGGATCGCGCACGCCGAGCTGGCCCTGCTGCCGGGCCGTTCGCACCTGCCCTACGCGGGCGACCGCGACGAGCTGGTCCGCGTGGTCCGCCGCTTCCTCGGCCTCCCGACGCGCAGGCGCACCGACGGCCTCACCGCCCGCCAGCGGGAGGTGGCCGAGCTGGTCAGCCGGGGCTGCACCAACCGCGAGATCGCGGCACGGCTCGGCATCGACGAGCGCTCGGCCGAGGGCCACGTGGAGCGCATCCGGTTGCGGCTCGGCTTCCGCTCGCGAGCCCAGATCGCCGCCTGGTACGCGTCGGAAGTGGGGTAGTTCCCCGCCTGACCGCCGGTCCGCGCCCGGCCAGGCTGGACGGATGATCGATACGACCTTCGAGGTGAACCGGGCGCGCGGGCCCTTCAACGCCGCGTTCTTCAGCGTGCTGGGCCCCTACATCGAGCGGAGCCTGCGCGCGCGGAAGCGGGACCTGTTCGCGGGGCTGCCGCAGACCGTCGTCGAGCTCGGGTCGGGGGTGGGCGCCAACCTGCGCTACCTGCCGGCGGGGTCGACGCTGGTCGCCGTCGAGCCCAACGTCCCGATGCACCGACGGCTGCGGGCCGCCGCCGAGCGCCGCGGCGTGCGGCTGGACCTGCGCGAACGCCGGGCCGAACACACCGACCTCCCCGACGCGAGCGTGGACTGCGTGATCTCCTCGCTGGTGCTCTGCACCGTGGCCGATCCCGCCGAGGTGCTGGCGGAGGTCCGGCGGATCCTGCGGCCCGGCGGCACCTACCGCTTCGTGGAGCACGTCGCCGCGCCGGCCGGGACGCCGACCCGGTGGCTGCAGCGGGCCGTCCGCACCCCGTGGGCCTGGACCTTCGAGGGCTGCTCGTGCGAGCGGGACCTGGCCTCCGAGCTGCGCGCCGCGGGCTTCGCCCGGCTGACCGTGGAGCCCTACCGGCTACACAGCCCCTTCGTGCCGTTCAACCCCCAGATCGCGGGTGTGGCGTACGCCTGACGCTCGCAGTGGACGCATCCGCGCACCATACCGCTGGGGGGTATCAGTGAGGTGTCAGTAGTGCCAGGGATAGGGCGCCCAGTTCGGCTCGCGCTTCTCCAGGAACGCCTCCTTACCCTCCACGGCCTCGTCGGTCATGTACGCCAGCCGGGTCGCCTCACCCGCGAACAACTGCTGCCCGACCAACCCGTCGTCGATCAGGTTGAAGCTGTACTTGAGCATCCGCTGCGCCTGCGGGGACTTACCCAGGATCTCCCGCCCCCACCCCAACGCCCGCGCCTCCAACTCCGCATGCGGATACACCGCGTTCACCGCCCCCATCGCCTGCATCTGCTCCGCGGTGTAGGTACGGCCCAGGAAGAAGATCTCCCGCGCGAACTTCTGCCCCACCTGCCGCGCCAGATACGCCGACCCGTAGCCGCCGTCGAACGACCCCACATCGGCGTCGGTCTGCTTGAACCGCGCATGCTCCGCACTGGCCAGGGTCAGATCCGCCACCGCATGCAGGCTGTGCCCACCCCCGGCCGCCCACCCGTTCACCACCGCGATCACCGGCTTGGGCATGAACCGGATCAACCGCTGACACTCCAGGATGTGCAACCGCCCCGCCCGCCCCGCCTCCACCGTCTCCGCGGTCTCCCCCGCCGCGTACCGGTAACCGGTACGCCCCCGGATACGCTGATCACCCCCCGAGCAGAACGCCCACCCCCCGTCCCTGGGCGAAGGCCCGTTCCCGGTCAACAACACACACCCCACATCCGAGGTCGTCCGGGCATGCTCCAACGCGGCATACAACTCGTCGACGGTGTGCGGACGGAACGCGTTACGCACCTCAGGGCGATCGAACGCGATCCGCACCACCCCACAGTCCACCGCCCGGTGGTAGGTGATGTCGGTGAACGCGAAGCCGGGCACCTCGGCCCAGGCGGAGGGATCGAACGTCTCCGACACGGAGGGTGATTCCAGAGTCGTCACGGACCTGACTCTACGGGGCCCCGGAATGGCACCTCTTTGGTGTTAGGGAAGGGGAACGCAGCATTTGCCCCGTCTACACGTTCCGCAACATCCCGCTCCCTAGCCTCCGCGGAGTGAACCCGTCGACCCTTCTGTCCCGTGTCGTCGTGGACGAGCTGACCCGTTGTGGAGTCCGCGACGTGGTGCTCTGCCCGGGCTCCCGCAACGCCCCCCTCGCCCTGGCGCTTGACGCCGCGGACGGCGACGGGCGGCTGCGCCTGCACGTCCGGATCGACGAGCGCGGTGCCGGCTTCCTGGCCCTCGGGCTCGCGATGCGCAGCGGGCGGCCGACCGTCGTGGTGTGCACGTCCGGGACGGCCGTCGCGAACCTGCACCCGGCCGCCCTCGAGGCCGACCACGCCGGCGTCCCGGTGGTCCTGCTCACCGCGGACCGGCCCGTGGACGCGGTCGGCACCGGCGCGAGCCAGACGATCGCGCAGCGCGGCCTGTTCGGGGACGCCGTCCGCGGGGAGGCGGTGCTCTCGGCGGAGGGGAGCACGCCCGCGACCTGGCGGGCAGGCATCGCCCGGACCGTGGCCGCGGCCACCGGCGCGCTGAGCGCGGACCCGGGCCCGGTCCACCTGGACGTCCCGCTGCGGGAGCCGCTGCTCCCGCCCGCGGGCGACACCGGGGACTTCCCCGTCGGACGCCCGGCGGGTCTGCCGTGGACGGACGTCCGGCAGGCGCGCACCACGCTGCCCCCGCTGCGGCTGGACCCGACCCAGCCCACGCTGGTCGTCGCTGGGGACGGGGCCGACGACCGGGACGTCCCCGCGGACGTCCCCCTGCTCGCCGAGCCGTCCTCCGCGCTGTGGGGCAGCTCGGTCCGCAGCGGGGCGTGGCTGCTCGGCGCCGCGGTGTCGGGCACCGCGCCGGAGCTCCTCCCCCGGCAGGTCGTGGTGCTCGGCAGGCCCACGCTGCACCGCGCCGTCCAGCGCGTGCTGGCCGACCCGGCGATCCGGGTCTTCGCCGTGCCGCCCGCCTCCCGGCCGTGGTGGAACGACACCCAGTCCTCGGTGGTCCAGGTCGGCTCGCTGCCGCCGAGCCCGTGGGGGGACAAGGCGTTCGCGGCCCGGTGGCGGCGCGCGGACGAGACCGTCCAACGCACGCTCGACGACTGCCTGGACGCCGATCCCGTCGGCGCGATGCGGCTGGCGCGCGAGGTGGTGCGGGCCGTGCCCACGGGATCGCTGCTGGTCGTGGGGCCGTCGAGCCCGATCCGGGACGTCGCGCTCGCCGCCGCGCCCCGCCCGGACGTCACGGTCCTGTCCAACCGCGGTGTCGCCGGGATCGACGGGGTGGTCTCCACCGCCGTCGGCGCGGCCTTGGCGCACTCCGCCGGGCCCGCGGTCGCCTTCCTCGGGGACGTCACGCTGCTGCACGACGCGGGCGGCCTGCTGGTCGGCCCGCGCGAGCCGCGCCCGGACCTCACCCTCGTCGTCGCGAACGACGACGGCGGCAGCATCTTCACGACCCTGGAGCAGGGCGCCCCGGAGTTCGCAGGCTCGTTCGAGCGGGTGTTCGGTACTCCGCACCACGCCGACCTCGCCGCGCTCTGCCGGGCCTACGGCGTCACCCACCGTCGGCTCACGGACCTCTCCGAGCTGCCAGGATCGTTGGGCGGCAAGGGGATCCGGGTGGTCGAGGTCCCGGTGGACCGCACCGCCCGCCGCTCGGGCCACGCGGCCCTGCAGGCCCGTCTGGTCGCCTCCCTGACCGGGAAGCTCCCGGTCCGGTAGGAGCGTGAACCGCGCCTGGTGAGGGGCCCGCTGTGGGCACGTTTCGTGCTCTCAGCGTTGCTTGATCACCGGAATCGTGCGCTCAGCGTGGTTCCGTCCACGCTGAGCGCACATTTTCGGTGATCATGAGCCGCGCCCCCGGCCGTCGTTCATGATCGCAATTTCCGTGCGCTGAGAGTGGTCCGACAACGCTCAGCGCACGCAACCCGTGATCAAGCCACGCTGAGAGCACGAAACGTGCCACCACAGCAGAGGCCGCACCACTCCGCACCCTCTCCGCACCACTCCGCACCCCCTCCGCACGAAGCACACGAAGCGGTGGGGCGGGAGCCGCCGATCTCCCGCCCCACCCCGATCCCCCGATCGGTCTTCTGGAGGGCGCTACCCCAGCCCCACCTCGATCACGCTCACCGGCGACGCCGTGGGCACGATCCGGCGGATCCGCAGCCCCGCCGCCTCGACGAGCTGCGCGAACTCCTCCGCGGTGCGCTCCCGGCCGTGGGTCAGCGTCGCCATGAGCAGGTCAAGCGTCCGGCCCGGGTGCGGCTGGTCCCCGGCGGGCAGCACGTTCTCCACGACCAGCAGCCGCGCGTTCGGTGTCATGCCCTCCGCGACGGTCCGCAGGATCCGCACGCAGTCGGAGTCCGTCCAGTCGTGCAGCACGTAGGACAGCACGTAGGCGTCCGCGCCGGAGGGCACCCGATCGAAGAAGCTGCCGCCGGTGACCCCGCACCGGTGCGAGTAGCCCGCGCGCAGGATGTTCCGCCGCGCCCGCTCCACCACGTCCGGCAGGTCGAAGACGGTGCCGGTCAGGTGGTCGTTGACCTCGAGCAGGGCCAGCGTGAGCCCGCCGATCCCGCCGCCGACGTCCACGACGTTCCGCGCCCAGTGCATGGCGTACGCCTCGGCGACCGCGCCGTACTCCCCGCCGTGGATCGCGACCATCATCCGGTCGAACCGCGCCGCGAGCTCGGGCTCGGCCCGCATGTGCTCGAACCACGTGCGGCCCAGCGTGACCTCGGGCCCGGTCCGGCCCTGCCGGACGCGCTCGGGCAGCGCCTGCAGGCACTCCAGGACGTCGTGGCCCTGCAGCATCAGCACCATGTCGCGGGCCGCGCTCGGGTGCCCCTCGCGCAGAGTGGCGCCCATGTCGGTGAGCCGGAAGACCTCGTCGACGCCGATCCCGCCCAGCGAGCGCAGCAGCCCCGCCGACGCGGTGCCGCGCAGCAGCTGGTGCAGCGGCCCGGCCTGCGCACCGAGGGTCCGGGCGAGGTCGGCGCAGCTGCGCGGCCGATCGCCGAGCTCCTCGACGACCCCCAGCTCGACGACCGTCGAGACGGTCCGGGCGAGGAAGGCCGAGTGGATCATCGACAGCACCGGGCGCGGCGCGTGCGCCGGAACGGCCTGGCGGTCGGCGGTCGCGGTCACGGCGTGCCCCCCAGCGCCTCGGCGACCGTGCGCAGCTTCGCCGCGGTCTCGGCCAGCTCGAGATCGGGGTCGGAGTCGGCGACGACGCCGCAGCCCGCGAAGAGGCGGGCGGTGCGGCCGGACAGCTCGGCGCAGCGCAGCGCGATGCCCAGCTCGCCGTCCCCCCGCGCGTCCACCCAGCCCACCGGCCCGGCGTACCGGCCGCGGCGCAGCCCGGTCCGGCCCTCCAGCTCGGTGATCGTCTCCATCGCGAGGTCGGTGGGGGTGCCGCCGACCGCGGCCGTGGGGTGCACCGCGCCGGCGAGGGTGAGCACGGTCGGGTCCAGCTCGGGGTCCAGGTGCCCGCGCACGTCCGTGGCCAGGTGCGAGACGGTCGGCAGCCGCAGCACGTGCGGCCCGTCGAGGTCCATCCGCGCGCAGAAGGGGCGCAGCGTCCGGCTCAGCGACTCGACGGCGAACCGGTGCTCCTGCTGGTACTTCGGCTCGGCGAGCAGGTCCTCGGCGACGCCGCCCGGCCAGGTGGTGCCCGCGAGGACCCGGGACTCGACCACCGAACCGGTGCGGCGCAACAGGAGCTCGGGGGTGGCGCCGACGAGCCCGTCCACCGAGTAGGTCCAGCAGCGGGAGTTGGCGTCGCTCAGCGAGCGGACGAGGAACCGCGGGTCCACGGCGCGCCCGAACCGGGCGACGACGTCCCGTGCGATCACGACCTTGTCCAGCGGACCGGCCTGCATGCGCCGGACGGCCTCGGCGACCGTCTCCCGGTAGGCCCCGGCGGACATCGCGCCGGGCGACCAGTGCAGCGGCCCGGGGCGGCGGACCGGCTGCACCGGGCCGAGCGGGACCGGGTCTCCGACCACGACGCCAGCGAGGGCGGGGGGGTCGGCCACAGGGCCCAGCTCGGTGATCCAGCAGCGGCCCCCGCGCCGTCCGACGACGACGCGCGGGACCACGAGGACGGAGCGTTCGCCCGTCCCGTCCCGGACACCACCCAGGGGGCCGTGTCCGAAGGCGAAGGACGCGAAGGCGACCGGCCCCGTGCCGGGCAGGCGCACCTCGTCGTCGATCTCGATCTGCGCGGCGAGCGCGCGCCAGACGGCCTCGGCGTCGGCGAACCGACCGGGCCCTCCGGTGTCCAGTGTGGTCACCCTTCCCCAGGCGACCAGCCCCTCTCCCGCGCGGACCCACGCCAGGGGGTCGACGGCGGACGGGAGGAGGCCCGCGAGATCACCGACGTCCGCGATCTCGCGGGTGGTGCAGCGCAGCGTGGCGGGGAGCGGCCGGATCCGCGGGACGCGTCGTTCTCGCGCGGCGGCGTCCCGGGACCCCAGCGCCGCGTCGGGCGCGGTGAGGGGCAGGTAGTCGGCGGTCACGGTGGGTACTCCCTC
>Ga0068863_100002194_pt1 | contig 19380 bp, 16 predicted proteins | sample KBSSwiS62_FD_66596 | JGI IMG/M metagenome (GOLD analysis project Ga0068863, IMG submission 66596) | Switchgrass rhizosphere microbial communities from Kellogg Biological Station, Michigan, USA - KBS Switchgrass S6-2 | ecosystem: Host-associated > Plants > Roots > Rhizosphere > Soil ...
CGCCATCGAACGCATCAACGACTTCACCAAGGCCATCGAACAAACCTACGAACTCTTTATTGAACAAGCAGTGACGCGGCAAGGCGGTATGGTTTCCACCATCGTCGGCCGGAAATCCTAACCAATCCTATGAAGACCCACAAAGCCACAGCCAAGCGCGTCAAACTGACGAAGAGCGGCAAACTCCTGAAACGCCACGGCGGCCAGGATCATTTCAACAGCCGCGATAAGGGCAAGATCACGCGCAAGAAGCGCCGTGACCAGTCCGTCGCCGACCAGTACGTCAAGAATCTTAAGGGCTTGATGCCTCACGCAAAATAACCGACTATGCCACGCGTCAAACGCGGTACACACCGCATCAAGCGCCGTAAGAACATTTTGGCCCGCACCAAGGGCATGAAATGGGGGCGCAAATCCAAAATCACCCTCGCCAAAGTCGCTGCCACCAAAGCCGGTGCCAACGCCTACCGCGACCGTAAGCTCAAGAAGCGCGACAACCGCGCACTCCAAACGATCCGCATCAACGCGGCAGCTCGCGAGCTCGGCATGAGCTACAGCAAGTTGGTCGACAGCTTGAAAAAGCGCAAGATCGAACTCGACCGCAAGGTGCTTTCGCAGATCGCCGATAAGTATCCGTCCGTGTTCGCCAAGATCGTCCAGGCGTAAGCCGACGAAATCAAAACCCGCTCCGGCGGGTTTTGTGTTATACTGCGTGCAATCACTATGCGTTTTGAGTCAGCTGCGCAACATGCGCCACACGAAGTTCCCAAAATTTCCGCAGAACGGCAAAGGCAAATGCTTGATGCAGATGAAGAAGTAAGCGGAATCCATGAACGGGCAAAGATGAGCCCAGAAAATGCTGCGCAGGAGTATCTGCTGAACTCGCAAACGCACGTCAACGAAGGTCTCAAGCTCGCAAACGAACTGGTCTACTTTCAACAGAACGGCATCGCGACAGCCGAAGGAAATGCAAAATATCGCAATGAGCTCACGGGCATTCTTCATCACCTGACCGCGCTCGACTCTTACCCTTCCAATCTCCCTCAACGACTCAAGAATCAAGTCGAGTATTCGCGACAACGAAACGCGTATGCCATCCAACGAATTCGGATGGCGTTGGACCACACCGCTGAAGCAACGTTACCTCGCAACAGATCATTTTCACCATCACAGGCCTACAGCCCCGGATCGCCAACGCGCGAAGTACCACCCAACTCCCCTTGGGCGAAGCGTGACGCACCGGCCCCGCAGCCTAAAAAAAGTTTCTGGTCCAAACTTAAATTTTGGTCCTAGCGACATCTTGACGTTTGGCTAAAAATACGCTTAACTGACGTGTAGGACTTTTTTGATACAAGGAGTGACAGATGCGAGAAGTCGTCTCACAAAATCTCCCCTGGATCGCACTCGTCGCCGCGAACGACACCGAGCTGTGCTCGGTACGTTGCCTCGCGCAGATCCCGACGTCTCCCTCCGGCTGGCTGTACCTCTATCGCCACACCGACAAAGAGACGCTCTACACGGTAGTGCCGGCGCCGCTCGACCCGCGTGACGATACGCGCTACCTCCGATTGTACGAGCAGCGGGGATGGAAGCCCTACCTCGCAGATCCCCAAGGCGATGAACTGCCGTTCGTCGAGAACTGGGATCCGCTCGATCCGACCGCATCGCTCGCTCGCTGTCTCCAGGAGCTCGCCGACCTGTCACCCCAAGACATCGCCAAACGACTGCGACACTTCCGCTACGTCGCCGTCTGACGAAGAACTCCACAAGCGCCTCGACGTACACTCCTCGTCCGGGCGCTTTTATGTTATTCTCGCTTCAATATAAAAATCTATGCCTCGCTCCGAACGTCTTCCTTCCACTCCCCCATCATCAGAACCACCTGCATCCGCCGAAGTCCCAAAAAGACGCAATGCACTCAAAAAACTCAAAATCGCCGACGGTGCGGACAAGGCTTTTGATGCAGCGCTCGAACCAGGGATGAAAGAGTTGGAAATGAATCAACTCGAGACGGCCGAGGCGAAGGACATGGAGCTGTTCACGAAGCTCGCTGATGCGAAGGTTGAAGATTTGCCGAAGTACATGCGTGAACTTCGTGGGTCGCTGATGCTTGGATTATCCAACGACGAGGGACGTGGCTTAACCGATGCGCAACGAATGGCAGCAGGGCTTCGACATCTCCGCGCAAAGAATCCCAAACGAGCCGCCAAACTTGAAGAAACGCTCAAGGCATATGACTTTGCTGCGTACGAATGGACGGAGAAGCAAAATACGGAAGCGGTAGACATTGTCAAACAAGACAAACGAACAAAAGGCGACCTTGAGCTGAAACAAGCTGGTTTTGAAAAACAGCTGGATGAATTCAATCTCGATTCCATTCCTGTCACGCCACTCAAAAAGAAAAAGTCCGTTGACCTTGAAGCCGTGGGGAAAAAACTCCTCGAAAAAGAAAAACCGAAATCATTCGACGAGAAGCTTGATGCTGTTGGGTTTGATAAGGAGATGGATAAGCTTGATCTTGAAAAAGTCGGACCAAGAAAACGCGAGACGATTACCATCCCGAAATCGCGCGAAGCTGCTCACCCCGAACAAAAAGTCATTATCACGCCCCGCGTACCTGAAGTCGCGGCACAAGTAGAAGGCCACTTCCTCCGCACAGACGCACTCAAGTCGTACGTCGATTATCTCGATGCACAACTTTCGAAAAAGGCAGATCTCTCACAGATTGAACTGCCGACTGGCGAAAAATTCTCCGACATCGGCTGGAGCATGGATCGCATCAAGGAACTTGCGCACGCGCTGAATGCACGACTTTCCAAAAAAGAAGAAGCGGCCAACATCGAAAGTCTCCAAACCCAGATCAAAGGCGAACCGCAAGACAAGCGCAGCCAGCTTCAAGAGCAACTGAATAGCATTCTGACCCAAGAAGAACGCGTAAAAGCTCGTATTGATGAACTTAAGGGCAAGCAATCACTCTTCGATCGGATGCGTGGCTTGTTTGGCGGCGGGAATGCCAAGCTCCAAGAATACAAGACGCAGCTCGAGGATCTCGAGACACAGCGCAACCTCTTGGAAGAAGACTTGCAGATGTCGAGCTACAAGCAAGCCATTGAATCAACGAAATCGATTCCTCGTAAGCTCGCCATGACGCCAAAAACGTCCATCGAAACGGAGGCGGCGCGACGGGAGGATCGACTTGAGGCAGAAGATCGCTACGGGAACCGCAAAGGCCAATCCGAAGCTTCGTATGAAGCCGAAATCATGGGCGATGAAGAAGAGGAACCCGAGGTGTCGAATTATAAACGCGCCATCGAAGCCACGAAGGGCATCCCACGCAAAAAGGCATTCACGCCAGCCTCTGTACTCGAGAACGAAGCACGACAACGCGAAGACCGCCTTGCCGCCGAAACCGTCTATGGGAATACCAAGGGTCGCACAGCGGAATCGTATGAAGCCGAAATCATGGGAGATACAGCACCGGCGCCAGAATACGATGTCGATGTATCTGAATTGGAAAGCAAGCCAGAAAAGAAACCCACCAAGCGCTATCGAGAAGTCGTCGACAAGCTGCGCAAAAATCCTGTGGACGCTGCCCGAATCCTGCCCAATGCCGCTGACCTGTGGGAACATTTCACCAAGAAATTGAACGGTTCCGAATTTTCACAACAGATGGAGGAAGCAGGACCAAACGTCGCAACCGAAATCATTCTGTATTTAGCCGCATTCACGCAAGCGACCGAACACGATGACTTGAAAGCGGCGGAGTATTACCAAGACGCTGTCATGCGTCTCGCGAGGGGGTACGGATTGGCCGATGATCCAGAATTCCTCAGCGTTTACAATGGCGATGAAGCGCCAAAATCCGGTCCTCGGGCCAAACCAGCCCCACGGACTCGCCGGGCCGCCTAATAAAAATCCCTCGACATGTCGAGGGATTTTTTTGCTTTCGAAACTACTTTATCGACGTGAGGCGATCTCGTCTTTCAACGACGTAATCAGTTCGGCCTTCGCAATTGTTTTTTGATCCGCTTCACCGCGGCGGCGCATGGTGAGCGCTTCACCCGACGCCTCCTTGTCACCCACGACAAGCATGACGGGATTCTTCCCCTTTTCGGCGGCGCGAATCTTTTTACCAACGGTTTCGGCGGAACCATCAACCTCGACACGCAAACCCTCGGCTTCAAGCTCTTTCTTGAGTGCGTAGGCGAAATCGTTGTGACGATCAGCAACCGGCAAGATCATGACCTGGACCGGGGAGAGCCACAATGGGAACGCGCCGGCGTAGTGCTCGATCAAGATTCCAAGGAAACGTTCGACGGAACCCAGAATGGCACGATGGACCATCACCGGACGAACTTTTTCCCCCTCCGCATTCACATATTCAAGCCCGAACCGTTCTGGCTGGTTGAAATCGAGCTGAATCGTCGCCAACTGCCATTCACGACCAATCGCATCCTTGGCGATAAAGTCGAGCTTTGGCCCGTAAAACGCTGCCTCGCCCTTTCCAATCTCAACTTCGCGTCCGACTTCTTTCATGAGGTTAGACAACGTTGCTTCGGCTGCATTCCACAGTTCATCTCCGCCAAGATACTTTTCGGGATGCTCTGGATCGCGGACAGACAAGCGGACACGGAGTGGCATGTTGAAGGCCGCGTAGAACCCTTCGATAATCTTGTACATCGCCATCGCTTCGTCGTGAACCTGGTCTGGGCGACAGAAGACGTGGGCATCGTCTTGGGTGATCGAACGAACGCGCGACAAGCCTTGGAGTTGACCCGTGTTTTCATCGCGATAGACGGTCGTGACTTCGCTGTAGCGGAGCGGCATGTCACGGTAGCTGCGCGGTTTGGACGCAAAGATCTGCGTATGGTGCGGGCAGTTCATCGGCTTCAACACGAATTGCTCGTCCGTCTTTTTGCTCGAGACGTGGAAGAGATCGTCCTCGAATTTGTCCCAGTGGCCGGACGTCTTGTAGAGATCAGACTTCGCAAGATGCGGAATCCAGACGCGTTCGTAGCCATACGGCTTCATGAGTTCCCACACAAAATCAACGAGACCCTGGCGCATCAACACGCCACGTGGCGTGAAAAGCGGAAGGCCGGACCCAACGAGTGGTGAGAATGTGAACAGGTCAAGTTCGGACCCGAGCTTGCGATGGTCGCGTTTCTCCGCCTCTTCCATCATCGTCTGGTACTGCGCGAGTTCGTCTTTGGTCGCAAAACACAGGCCATAAATGCGCTGCATCTGCGGGTTCTCAGCATTGCCACGCCAGTAGGCGCCGGCGATTTTATTCAGCTTCCAGACGCCAATCTCTTTTGCGTTTTCGACGTGAGGGCCACGGCACAGATCAACGAAATCTCCGGTTGTGTAGACAGTGACGATCGAAGCGTTCGCCGGATCAAAATCTTCTGCTTCTTCGGCAGAGAGACGGGTAGTACCGCGGGTCTTGAGGTCGTTCAGGAGCTCGACCTTGTAGATCTGCCCCATGGCCTGAAACTTGGCAATTGCTTCGTCGATCGGCAGTTCAGTACGCTCAAACGACGGGTTTTCTTTGACGATCTTTTTCATCTCGTCATTGATCGCATCAAGGTCTGCCGGCGTGACAGCGCGGCCGATATCGATATCGTAATAAAAACCATTATCGACGACCGGACCAACGCCGAACTTCGCCTCTGGAAAGAGACGCTTGATGGCTGCTGCCATCACGTGAGCCGCACTGTGGCGGCGGGTTTCGATGGGATAAGACATAACTGGAAATAAAAATGCCCGACGAGATCTCATGAATTCGTCGGGACGACTCGCTTGCGCGAACCGCGGTTCCACCCGCTTTCTCCGGTCAAACCGAAGCGCTTTTCTGTCGTTGTCTCACGGGCGACGCCGGTTGGTAGCCGGTTCGATGTATAGTCTAGGACGTGTTCAGACACTCGTCAACTCTACTGTACGATAAGATCCACGTGGTCGGCAGAGGTCGGGATCTTGTGGATCCACGATGGTCGGATGGAGACATCGACGTTTTCCACGCCTTCGATCCCCATCAATTTAGAGATAGCTTCGGTGTCTGTTAATCCGAGGATCAAATTTTTCGACAACTGACCGCTCTTCTCCGTAAGTTGCGAGGAGGATTGGGCGGTAATCGAGATCGTGGCCTTGCCAAGCGTTGCATCGGCGTTTTCAACTTTGTAGACGACCGTCGCCGGATTGAAACCAACGAGCTGATGCCCCTCCGGTAGCTTCTCCTGGAGCTTTTGTTTGACGAGGGCCTGCATGTCTTTGGACGGATAGTAGACCGCGGTCACATCTAACTTCACCTTGGCCAAAAATTGATCGGAGCTTTCGCCGGGCTTCACATTCGTGTCTGCCGCAACGGTCTTTTGGATGTACACCGCCTGCCAATCGTCTCCAACGCCTGCTTCCGACTTGAGCGTTGTCTGGGCTTGCTCAAAGACGGCATCCTGCAACGCTTTTTGTGCTTGCGTCACATCATCAGAGGTCACAATCTTCGTCATTTGTTGGCCGCCCTGGAATCCATCAACCGTCTCCGCATAAATCCATTTTTGAAGATCAATCCACAAGCCCGGAATCGAGAGCTTCGTCCCCTTCGCAAGCACATATTGCGGTCCTGCTTGGTCCGAGTGGGCCGTGACAGTCACTGACTGCTTCGGGTCGATGAGCACGGTTTTGTCGAGACGATACAAGCGGCCATCGGAGGCCAACAAACGCGTCGTCTTTACGAGCGTCTGCTGCTGCGAGTAGTTGTTCACGATACGAACCGTCCCTTGGACCGTGGTTGAGACAGCCGTCCCTTGATCGTTCTTGACCGAAAATTCTTGGATCTTTTCGAACGTCCCTTCGACAACGCGCCCCTGAAGCTGCCCCGGCTGTGGGCTCTTGGCGAGTTGGATAGACGTTTGAAGATTGGCGGTATCTTTTTGTGTCTTCACGGTGACGCGGGCATACACCGATGAAACCCAAAGCGCCGCAATCACGACAATGAGAGCCAGTCCGAGGAATGAAATCGCGATATTCCGATACACCGAGGATGTCGGTGGAGGGGCAAAGCCGCCAGAACGGTGGCTCGGACGCGAAGAACGGATGACCATAGATCAATCGAGATTATAACACAGAGGCACCGCCTCCCCTACTTTGTGGAAATCTTGACCGTACCCCTCCCCAAGAGCTCTTCCAACCGTTTCACGACCTCCTCATTCCAAACGATTTTCGACGAAGTCTTGATACGCCGCTGACCGTCAAAATCATCAATTAAGAAATAGACGGGATGACTCCCAACATTGCCCTCAAAAACCTTCCGGAGATGGATCAGAACGGTTTCCGGAAGTTGGGCCCGGACGTGGAGTGTAACGGTCGGTGGCTCAGCGACAACAACCTGTTCCGCTTCGGATGACCAAGCTTTTGAGCTTTCAAGAACGATTTCGTCGATGTTTTGATCCGTGATCTCGAATGCCGTCTCGGCCAGCACCTTCATTTCTCCGTCTTTCTCCTGTGGGCGGCCGGCAACCACGATCGGCAAATCCACTTCCCATCGTCCTGGCGTTTCCTTGAGCGTTCTGGGGAAAACGACGACCTCAACTCCCCCAGACAAATCTTCAAGACGAACGAAAACCATTGCTTCGTTATTCTTGGTCAAGATTTTCTTCGATTGCACCACCACTCCACCGATGCGGATCGACTTTGCTTTTTTATGTTGGTGCAAATCAGCCACCCGCGTCAGAATCGGTTTGAGCCGGTCGGAGTATTCCCTAAAAGGATGCTCACTCACATACAGCCCAAGCAGCTCTTTTTCCCAGGCAAGCATGTCGCGCTTATTGGCGGGAGGAGCGGCTTTGAGCTTGAGCGGCTGCGGAGCTGAGGCGATGGCAAACAGGTTGAACTGTCCCGACGACGATTCACGTTCACGGTCCTTGCGGAACTCCATCATCCCCTCCATATTGAACAAGAGTTGGTTTCGATCACCAAAACGATCCATTGCACCGGAGCGGATCAAACATTCCAACGACTTACGGTTGATGGCTCTGCCCGGTACGCGACTCACAAAATCGGTCAGCGTCTCGAACGGTCCGTTCGCTTTCCGCTCGGCGATAATCGTGTCGACAACATCTTCACCAAGACCCTTGATCGCCAAAAGGCCGAAACGAATCGTCGGTTTCATCTCATCCTTCTTTGTCGTGACACTTTCTTTGACGACAGAGAACCGTCCATAGGATTCGTTCACATCTGGCGGCAACACGACCATGCCCATGCGGACGCATTCTTCGACCTCGATTGTGATGCGATCGAGGTTCGTGCAATCCGAGTTCAAGAGTGCCGCCATGAAGCACGCCGGCCAATGCGCTTTGAGATACGCTGTTTGATACGCGACCATCGCATAGCAGGCGGCGTGCGATTTGTTGAAACCGTAAGCCGCAAACTCTTCAAACTGCTGAAAAATTTCCTCCGCGACTTTTTTCTCCACACCATTCTTCGCCGATCCTGAAATAAATTTTTCGCGCATTTCCGCCATGAGCTTGGCGATCTTTTTGCCCATAGCTTTACGAAGCGTGTCAGCCTCGCCGCCAGTGAAGCCTGCCATGTCTTTCGACACCTGCATGACCTGCTCTTGGTAGACGGGAATGCCGTAGGTGTTTCCGAGCGCGTTTTCGAGAAGTGGATGGGCGTAGGCGATCTTTTCTCGCCCGTGTTTACGGGCAATAAACGATTCAATGAACTGCATCGGCCCCGGTCGATACAGCGCCACCATGGCGATGATATCTTCGATGACGGACGGCTTGAGTTCACGGATGTACTTCTTCATTCCATCCGATTCAAGCTGGAACACACCCGTCGTTTCACCCCGACCGAGGAGCGCGTACGTTTCCGGATTATCGAGGGGGATCTCATCGATGTTAATCTCGACGTCGTGCACCGCTTTCATGATATCGATGCAGTCACGGATGATGGTGAGGTTTGAGAGACCCAAAAAGTCCATCTTGAGGAGCCCAGAAACTTCAGCCGAATGGAGGGAATATTGAATGACCTGTTCGACGTCACCGCCTTGGGCCTTTTGGAGCGGCGCATATTCGGCGAGCGGCCTCGGCGCGATCACAATGCCGCACGCATGCTGGGATGCGTGACGCGTCGTACCTTCGAGTTTGATTGCCAGATCGATCAATTGCTTGGCACGTGGTTCGTTGTCGTAGATCGCTCGAAGATCCGGACCTTCTTTGATCGAGACTTCCAACGGAATATGCTTCCCCTGTACCGGTGGCGGGATAGCTTTGGCCACGCGATCGACTTCTTGGAACGTCCAACCGAGCACACGACCGACGTCTCGGACGGCAGCCCGAGCCGCCATGGTCCCGAACGTAATGATCCCCGCCACCCGATCATGGCCATACAAATCCGAAACGTATTGAATCACATCCTTGCGCTTTACATCGTCGAAGTCCATGTCGATATCCGGCATGGAGATACGGTCAGGGTTCAAGAAGCGCTCAAAGAGAAGGCCGTATTGGAGCGGGTCCAAGTTGGTGATCCTGAGGGCATACGCCACAATCGACCCCGCCGCCGAGCCGCGTCCAGGACCGACGATCACGTTGTGATCTTTCGCCCATTTGACGTAGTCGTGGACGATCAAGAAATAGGCCGCAAAACCCATGCGCTCAATCGTCGAAAGCTCAAACGCCAAACGTTCTTTGGCTTCGTCGGACGGGGCGTTCGCATATCGCTCGTTCAAACCCATCTCACATAACTCGCGCAGGTAGGCCTCCGGTGTTTTGCTGTCGGGTACGGGAAAGGTCGGCAATTTGTTCTTGCCAAGCTCAAGCGTGACATTGCAACGATCGGCGATCAGGCGAGTATTTGAAATCGCATCAGGAGTATCGGCAAACGCATCAATCATCTCTTGGGCGCTCGTCATCGAATGATCAAGCGTGGAAATCGAATATCGATTGTTGTCCGTCAGCACTTTCCCGTCATGGATGCATTGGAGCGCGTCTTGCGCATCAGCATCATCCGGCAAGATGTAATGCACATCTTTTGTCGCAACCAACGGAGCACCGGTCTTTCGTGCAAGCTCAATCAACCGAGAATTCACATCATTCTGCGTCCCGGACTCGGGATGATGGACTAACTCGAGAAAAAAGCTCTCTTTGCCAAAAATATCTTGGTATTCAGCCAATAATTGCTCCGCCTTCTCCATGTCGTGCGACTGGCAGGCTTTTGGAATCTCGCCCTTGAGGCAGCCGGACAGAGCGATCAATCCTTTGCCATATTGCCGCATCGCATCTTTATCGATACGGGCTTTGTAATAAAAACCATCGAGAAACGAAACGGACACGAGCTTCAACAAATTCTGATAGCCCTCGTTCGTCTCGGCGAGCAACGTGATGTGCGACGAATATTCGTCGATGCGCGGACGCTTGTCGGTCAGTTTATTTGGCGCGACGTTCGCCTCCACACCAATAATTGGCTTGATCCCCGCTTTGGTTGCAACCTCATAAAACTCAATCGCGCCATACAATCCGGAATGATCGGTCAACGCGAGCGCGTCAAAACCAAGCTCCTTGGCTCGGTCAACAATATCGTGTGGGTCCCCAATCGCATCGAGCAACGAATACATCGAGTGCACGTGCAAATGCACGAATGGGGATTTTTCGATTGGCGCGGGGGCGTCAGCCATAGATCGTTCCCCTGTCGGCGCAAGGCCTGGGGAAAATCAAGATTTAAGTTAGGCCTATCTTAACGAACGGACTGGCTCTCCGCCAGTCCTGTTATTCCTCGTCTTCGTCCTCGTTTTTTGCTTTTTTGGATCTCCGTTTTTCTTTCTTTTCTTCGGAGGTATGGAGAAACGAGAGCAGCGACTTCCCGCCTTCGGCCAGCATCCCGAGATACCCGACAGATGATTCCAATTTTTCCTTGATCGCGATAATCCCGTGTTCGACACGATTGATCTTTTCGCGAGTTTCGGTGACGAGCTGGTTTGCCTGATGCAGCATCCGCGCAATTTCGTAAAAAGCCCAGCAGATGAAAACACCAGCGCCGAGAATAACGATCGACAAGACCAGATAAAAAAGATCTTTTGTCGTCTCAAGTGTCATATGGATAGAGGATACCACATTTTCTATCCCCGTACCTCTGCCTTGAATTTCTCTTTCAATGCCAATGTCGCTTTTTCCATCAAGCCATCCACTTCCCCACTCTCAAGCGTCCGTTCGTTGGATGAGAACGTAATGTGCATCGCGACGGACTTTTTGCCGTCGGGCAGATTCTTGCCCTTGTATGTGTCGAACCATTCAACCTCCGACACGAGCGGATCAATCGAACGGATCGCGTGGGCCATGTCACCGTATTCGCTCCGTGCATCAACGACAACCGCGATGTCGCGCTTCGCTTCGGGGAACGTTGACGGGGGTGTGTAGACCTTCGCGTTCGTCGCAAACGGGAGGACTTTTTCGAGCGGGATATCAACCAGCGCCACGTTTTCGAGCTTGAAGTTCGAGGCAATACGCGGCGAGACTTCACCAACAGTTGCCACAAGTTCTTCGTTGTAGAACGCTTGGACGCTTCGCCCCGGGTGCCAGAATGAATCATCAGACAATCGGCGCCAGGACAATTCTTTGATTCCCATCTGATCTAAGACATGTTCGACATACCCTTTCGCGACACGCCACGAATTCGGCATACCCATGAAGAGCGCACCGAGCTCGAGTTGTTCGTCAGGGAGATTTTTCCAACCTTCACCGGTCGGGTAGTAGACATTTGCAACCTCAAACAATCGTTGTTCGCCATAACGTTCACGGTTCTCTGACGCGACTTGCAAGAGCGACGGCAAAAGCGTCGTTCGCATGACTTCGAAATCTGACGACAGCGGATTCTGGACCTGTAGCATCACTGACGCAGCATACTCGGCCTTGGCGAGCAGATCTTTCGACACAAACGAGTAGGTGTACGTTTCCGTCATCCCTGCGCCTTTGGAGATGCAACGGACGTGCTTTTCCCACGTGAGCTCTTTGTCCTTCATTCGAGATTCCAAGCCCGCAGGTACGACGGGCGGAATATTGGCGTAGCCTTGGACGCGAGCAACTTCTTCGACGAGGTCGCGTCCATCTTCAATATCATGGTCACGCCACCACGGAACTTTGGCTGTGATCTTTTTGCCCGTCGTTGATAACTGGAATCCAAGACGGCGCAAAATATCGAGCATCTCGGTCTTGGCGACGGGAACACCGATCAACGTATTCACTTCATCGACAGTGACGGAATATGACAACGGCTTGTACGTCGTCTTGCCGATATCCGTAATCCCACCGACGACTTTTCCACCCGCGATCTCGTGGACCAGTTCGACGATCCGGGCGAGCGCTTCCGGCGGCGCATTCGTTGAAAGACCTTTTTCAAAACGCTGTTGCGCGTCTGATTGCAGATTCAACTTGCGTGCACCGCGACGAATCGTGACTGGTTCGAATGTGGCGCTTTCGATGATGATCGACGTCGTGTTCGACGAGACGCCAGACAATTCACCACCCATCACACCGGCAATCGCCAACGGCTTTTCGTCATCGGCGATAATCAGGATCGAATCATCAAAGGCGTAGTCTTTGCCATCAAGTGCCTTCAACTTCTCCCCTTCTCGCGCCAAACGAACGTCGATCCCACCCTTCACCATCGACGCATCAAACATGTGCGTCGGCTGGGCGAGTTCAAGCATCACGAAGTTTGAGATATCGACGAGATTGTTGATCGGACGAAGACCTGCAGAGAGCAACCGGCGCTTCAGCCACCACGGCGACGGCGCAACGTTGACGCCTTCCATCTTCACCGCCATGTACCGTAAGCATTGCGCTTTGGCAGAAATCTTTGCCTTGGGACCTGCACCTTTCGTTTTCGGTAACTTGCTCGGTGTCCACGAGAATTTTTTCCGCAAAATTGCCGCAGCTTCACGCGCCATCCCAACCATACCCATAGCATCCACACGATTCGTCGTGACTTCAATATCCATCACCGCGTCGTCAGACAAACCCAAGGCATCAGCAACCGGCGTACCCGGTTTGAGCTTCATCTCTGGCAATGCGATTCCAAAATCCAAAATCTCACGCTCCGCATGCGGAAACGCATCAAACAATCCGATCTCATTCGCGGCACAAATCATCCCTTCGCTCGGCACGCCACGGATCTCAATCGGCTGGAGTTCCACAAGATCCCCTTCTCCGTGCCATTTCACCTTTGCCCCAACGAGCGCAACAGCCACCCACTGGCCTTCAGCCAGATTCGACCCGCCGCAGACGATGGAGACCTTTTGACCGACATCGACCACCGCGAGACGTAGCTTGTCCGCATTTGGGTGTTTCTTCACTTCCAACACATGACCAACAACAACCTTCTCGAGATCCTTGCCTTGCGGAAGAATCTTTTCGACGGCGGGACCGGATAACGAAATTCGTTTCGCAAACTCGTCGGGCGTCACGCCTTTGAGATCAACGTATTCTTTGAGCCAGTTGTAGGAGACGAGGGAGTTCATATAGTTGTCATTGCGAGTCCGACGAAGCAATCTTTAAGAACAAATCATTTCCGTTAAATCTTTCCACTCCGGATTGTTTGAAACTACTAACTGGATTTTCTTTGCACGCGATCCAGCTTTAATCTGCTTTTCCCGGCCAATCGCTACGCACGAATCCTGACAAGATTCAAAATAGACAAGTTTCTCCAACTTATACTTTGCCGTAAACGAATTTGGGTTCTGACGGTCTTTATGCTCAAAGACGCGACGAACCAAATCATTCGTCACTCCCGTGTACAAAACCGTGTTCCACTTATTTGTCATGATGTAGATGTAGTAGTTTCGTTCCCTCACAAAGATTGCTTCGTCGTCTAACTCCTCGCAATGACAATCAGAACTGCTGCAAAAACCTCAAATCATTCTTATACAACGTCCGAATGTCATCCAACTGCATCCCCTGCTTCATCATGTAGGTACGTTCGACGCCCCAGCCGAAGGCGACGCCGGAATATTTTTTATTGTCGATGCCAGCGGCTTTCAAGACGTTTGGATGCAACATGCCGGCGCCGCCGAGCTCGAGCCAGCCACGTTTGCAGGTGCGGCATTTTTGCCGGTCAGCGCCGAGACCGGTTCCGCCGCAGACACCGCACGACACGTCGATCTCGAAGGATGGTTCCGTGAATCGGAAATGGAACGGACGGAGACGGATCTGACGGTCGGGTCCGAAGAATTGTTTGACGAAGTAATCAAGCAAGCCGCGGAGATGCGCGAGTGACACGTCTTCGGCGACGAATGCGCCATCGAATTGATGGAACATCGGGACGTGCGTGACATCGATCTGACGGCGATACGTCTTTGCAATATTGATGTTGCGGATGGGCAATTTCTTTTCGGCGAGAATCCGCGCCGTGCCGTTCGTCGCGTGCGGCGTAAGCACCATTTTCCCCTGTTTCGATATCGGTGCGTCCATGAAGAACGTTTCCCATTCGTCGCGTGCTGGATGGTCCGGTGGCATGTTGAGCTCCTCAAACGCAAACCAATCCCAATCAACTTCGGGATAACGTGTCCGCGTAAATCCAATCTTCTCGAAAATCGTCGTGATCTCGTTGATCGCTTGCGTCACGATGTGGAGATGACCTTCGGGCGGACGAAGTCCTGGTTCGGTCACGTCTTCACGTTCGAGCTCGGCGAGCTTGGAAAGTTTTTGTTGCGCGAGATCACGGCGCTTGGAGGCAAACGTCAGTTCGATCTCGCGTTTAATCTCGTTGGCTGCGGCGCCCATCTTTTTGCGCTCTTCAGGCTCAAGATCCGCGAGACGCTTCAAGATAGATGTGAGTTCACCTTTGCGTCCCAAAAAGCGGACTTCTGCGGCTTCAAGTTCGGTTGCGTCTTTAGCGATCGAGACAGCCTTCTCGGCAGCGATCCGCAGGGCATCAAGTTGGTCTTGCATAACGCCGGAACTTTAGCAGAAAAGCGGAGATTTTGTCATGTAAATCAAAACGCGCGCTTGGAAGCCAAGCGCGCGTCGCGTAAGAGACTGGTGACCGCCCCGTCTCAAGTGGAGCGCCCCGGAACTTCCCCGGAGAATTACTCTTCCATCTCGTTGGAAGTTGACGCGTGCGGTTCAACCGACGTAGGACCGCACGAGCTCGATGATGCCCTTCATCCGCGCCTTGGGCACACGTCCAATTCGGACGAAGTGCTCGCGCCGGACGCCGTCTTCCTCGGTGAGCATCATGACGGTCGACGGATAGATGAGCGCGGACGGGCACGCCTCGATGCCGTCGAGGACGCGTTCCGGCTCGAAGTCCGTGAAGTCGATCTCGAGATCGAGCCCCACCAGCAGCCAGCTCGTCGGTCCCGCCGAGTAGACGAGCCATGCGCTATCGCCGTAGACACACACGGTGCCGACCGCAATCGGACCGTCCGCCGCCTTCCGCAGGAACGCCATCGCCTTCTCGCGCAGGACGCCCGTGACAGGCGTGCCATGCGCAGAGGCGTAATAGCGCTGGAAGATGGCCTCGGCGTCGCGTGGGTCGTCCTTCGGGATGGACGGCTCCGGCGGCTCGCGCCACGGCTCACAGCACGAACAGCTGCCGCAAGAGACAGGCTCCGGGAGCTCCGGCTCTTGCGACTCCGTGAGTGCAGCCGACTCGGCACGCAGCACTTCGCGCACGACATCGGAATGCCCGTACTCGTAGCCCCGGCGCGCCTGACGGCGAGCCTTCTCGGGGTTCAGGGTGGTGGTTTCGGCGCCCAGGTCGAAGGTGCAGTCGCCCATGAACAAGCTTATATCATGCCGAGGCAAAATTGTCAAGTACTAGTATTACAAAAATAGTCTTCTGATGAATTTATGCAGCAAAATAGGCTTTTTTCCGTTATATCCCTACGAGACTTTTTGCTCCTCCAACGATCTCTCCGCCGTAGCGAGAGAGATCTCTGACGGTCACAAGCAAGACGAGTGCAATCAACAGCAAAAACGCGATGTTATAGATCCCGACTTCGAGGCTTCGCTTCATCGGCTTGCGGCGAATCGCTTCGATGAGAAGGAACAGAATACGTCCGCCGTCGAGTGCTGGGATGGGCAGGAGGTTGATGACCGCAAGGTTTACCGACAGGATCCCGGCGAACTGCAGGAATGGGGTAATTCCTTGTTTTGCAATGTCCCCGGCAATGACCGCAATCCCAATCGGACCGGATACTTCTTGTGGAACTTCGTGATGGATAAAGATATCGCGAACCATGCCACCAAGTGCGAAGACGATATCTTGTGTCAACGTCACCGTCATCAGCGCTCCATCTTTCACGGCTGTGAGCGGCGGGAGCGAAACCATTCCAATATCCGCGAGGCCAATCCCAATTCCGGTGTGTCCAACCTCGGTAAGATAGACGGGGGTGATCGTCACTGTTTTTTGCGTTCCACTCTGGTCGATGCTGAGCGCAATCGGATGAATATCGGATTTGCCGATACCTTCACTCAATGTTGCCGCGTCTTTCGGGGCCGCTCCATTGATCTGGAGAATCTTATCCCCCGTCTTGATGCCCGCCGCATCTGCCGGAGAACCCTCAAGCACACGTGTGACGGCGATGTACTGACTCGAAATCTGTGCATCTCGCGGGACATCTTCGAGATACGTCGGGGTCCCCATGATGAAAATCGTCGTGAACAGGAGCGTCGCCAACACCCAATTCATGAACACACCCGCAGATACAACAACGATCCGCTGCCAAATCGGCTTCATCAAAATCGAATCCGAATCGTTCGCATGCTCCGGTTGCTCGCCTTTAATCCGGACGAAGCCGCCCAACGGCAACCAGTTTAGCGACCAAATCGTCCGTTTATATTCCTTTCGATCTCTTGCACCAATAATCTTCCAGCGTTTACCGTCTTTGACGATGCCAAAGATACGCGGTGGAAAACCGAAACCGAACTCTTCTGCTTTGATGCCAAATATCCTTGCGGCAAAATAGTGGCCAAACTCATGAAAAATCACGAGCGCCGAAAGGACGAGAATGAAAAAAAGAATCGCCATGGCCGAAGATTAGCCTAGATGTCAGCTTTTTCAAAGTGGACCGGACGTGCGAGCCATTGGGCGGCTATCTCTTCGGAGCGAGCGGACAAGTCTGTCAGAAAGAAGCGCTGACTCCGTGCCCCGTCTTGGGAGACGTGTCGCAGGAGCTCACCGACGACCATTGCACCGGAATCAATGAGACGCACCTGCTTCCCCATGAACCGTTGGATGATTTCTGATAGCAGTGGATAATGAGTACAACCAAGAATCATTGCATCAACCTGTGCTTGGCGAATTGAGGACAAATAGTGTTTTACAATGCGCTTTGTTTCGACATCCGTGAGCCAACCTTCTTCAACAAGTGGGACAAAAAGTGGGCAGGCTTTGGCGATAACCTCGATGCCTCTTTCTCTCAAACGAGATTCATACGCTCGTGAAGCAATCGTTGCCCGCGTACCGATGACGCCGACGCGCCCAACATTCAGACGGCAGACTGCTTCTACCGCCGGAGTGATGACTTCAAAAATCGGGATGGACAGATGTGCACGACGCAGCGCTTCTGTTGCGACGGCGCTCGCCGAGTTACAGGCGATGACGATCGACGTTGCGCCGTGCTTCAACAAAAATTCCGCATCCTCCAATGCGTAGCGAATGACGGTCTCCGGACTTTTGTTTCCATATGGCGTTCGCGCCGTGTCACCGAGGTACACGAACGATGCATCAGGCGCCTGACGCAAGAGCTCACGGACAACCGTGAGCCCTCCAATGCCGGAATCAAACAATCCGATCATGAGCGAATGGCGCGCGTCAGTTCGTCGACGCGCACGGCAAGCGCTTCGGAGTTCGCCGCCTCCACATTGAGGCGTAGGAGAGGCTCCGTATTCGATGCCCGAACGTTAAACCACCAGTCCTTGGTCTTGTCTGATGGATCGCGGAATTCCAAGCGGATCCCATCCAGTTCAGATGACGAAGTGGCATGCGGCCCATACGTTTCCTTGAGTCGATTGATGACACCTGCTTTGTCCTCGACTTCAAAGTTTAACTCATCTGAGTGCGCATACTTTTGGAGCGACTTCCAAAGCTCTGAAAACGGTCGGGATTGTCGCGCAAGACAGCGAAGGATCAAGAGCATCGCCAAGTCACCGGACTCACAATTCCACAACTCACGGAAATAGAAATGCATCGAAACTTCTCCGGCAAATACGGCTCCATCTTCGCGCATCAGCCGCTTAATGTTGGCATGTCCCACTTTACACATTGCCGACGTGCCTCCGACCGCTTCGACTGCCTCGGGAACAGCCCACGAGGAACGGATGTCGTAATCGATCAAACCACCGGGTTGCGTCCGCAAGATCTCTTGGGCGAGGAACGCTGTCAGTAAGTCGCCGGGGAGCGCCACACCCTGCTCATCAACGAAGCCGACCCGATCCGCGTCACCATCGAACGCGACACCAACATCACATGCATTGCGTTTCACGGCATCAATAAGTTGATCCAGCGTCTCGCGCTTGAGGGGGTTCGCTTCGTGATTGGGAAACGTGCCATCTGGGTCAAAAAAAAGTGGGACAGCTTCGATCCACGGCAGGCGTGACAACAGCCGCGGAAGAACCGCTCCTGCCATGCCGTTCCCCGCATCAATGGCGACCTTCAATTGAGGCATGTCGGCTGGCAATCCGGCGAGCTTCACGATGTGATCGATGTAGCGGTCGAGCGCCGTCGGATCATCCGCCACGGTTCCGACGTGTGCAGATGAGAACTCCTTACTCGCGAGGAACGCATCGCGCAACTCCTCCATGCCGCTCCCCTCGCCCACGGGTTGGCAGTCACCTTTGGCGATTTTGAAACCGTTATACTTTCCGGGGTTGTGGGAGGCCGTCACCATCACTCCCATATCAAAACCGTTTTGCGCTAAACCGATCAGGACATTGAACATCGGAGTTGAACAAAGGCCGATACGCGTGACGCTGATGCCCGAAGACGTCAGGCCATCGATAAGGGCATTCTCAAGGACCGAGGAAGTGAGACGCATGTCGCGACCAACCATCACCTTTTTAGGCGAAAATTGCACCGCGATCGCCTTTCCGAGGCGGCGGGCAAACGAAGCGTCGATCTGCTCTGGCGAGAGCCCACGGATGTCGTAGGCTTTAAACACACTGGCAAGCTGGGAGTCGGTGGCCATATCTGGACGTTTTGGTGGTTCTAGAGTAACCTTGGGAGCATAACATTCCCTAATCTCTCAACCAAGAAACGTTTATGATTTGGGCAATTGCCATTGTTGCAGTCATCGTGCTGTGGGCCATTCTGACCTACAACGGACTGATCACCCTGAAGAACCGTACCGATGAAGCCTGGTCGGACATCGACGTCCAACTTAAG
>Ga0068863_100002195_pt1 | contig 19378 bp, 10 predicted proteins | sample KBSSwiS62_FD_66596 | JGI IMG/M metagenome (GOLD analysis project Ga0068863, IMG submission 66596) | Switchgrass rhizosphere microbial communities from Kellogg Biological Station, Michigan, USA - KBS Switchgrass S6-2 | ecosystem: Host-associated > Plants > Roots > Rhizosphere > Soil ...
CGCTCCTTGGTTCGGCGACGGCGGATCACGCGCCGTTCGCTTCGCCGCGTACGGCGTGGGCGGAACAGGATCCCGCCGACTGGTGGCGCGCGTCGCAGGACGCCTTGCGCTCGGTCCTGTCGCAGACCGGCGTCGCGGCCAATGCCATCTCGTGCATCGGCCTCTCCGGACAGATGCACGGCGCGGTGCTGCTCGACGCGGACGGCGCGGTCCTGCGGCCGTCGATCATCTGGTGCGATCAGCGCACCGAGGCCGAGTGCCGGTGGCTGGACGACACGGTCGGCCGCGAGCGGCTGCTCCAGCTGACGTCGAATCCCGCGCTCACAAATTTCACGCTGACGAAACTTCTCTGGGTTCGCCGCCACGAGCCGGACGTGTGGAGCCGTGTGCGCCATGTGCTCCTGCCAAAGGACTACATCCGCTTTCAGCTGAGCGGCGAGCACGCGATCGATGTCGCGGACGCGTCGGGCACGCTGATGCTCGACGTGACGCATCGGCGCTGGTCGCGCGAGATGCTGGACGCCGTGGGCGTCGACGAACGCCTGCTGCCCGCGGTGTTCGAGTCGCCGGCGATTTCCGCGCAGGTGTCCCGCGAGATGGCCGCGCTCACCGGCCTATCCGCCGGCACGCCGATCGTCGCCGGCGCGGGCGATCAGGCGGCCGGCGCGATCGGCATGGGGATCACGCGGCCCGGCGCGGTGAGCGCGACGATTGGGACATCGGGCGTCATCTTTGCCGCGACCGATCGCCCCGCCACCGACCCTCGCGGCCGGATCCACACGTTCTGCCACGCGATCCCGGGGCGATGGCACGTGATGGGCGTGACGCAGGCCGCAGGTTTGTCGCTGAAGTGGTTCCGCGATCAGATCGTGGGCGGCGTGTCGTACGACGATCTGACCGCGGAAGCGGCGCGTGTCGAGCCCGGCGCCGACGGCGTGCTCTGGGCGCCGTATCTGATGGGCGAACGGACGCCGCATTGCGACCCGAACGCCCGCGCCGCGCTCGCCGGCCTAGCCGCCAATCACGGGCGCGGCCACATCGTCCGGGCAATCATGGAAGGCGTGGCGTTCAGCCTGCGGGACACCTTCTCGATTTTTTCCGAGCTCGACCTGCCGGTGGAAAGCGTGCGGCTGGGCGGCGGCGGGTCGCGCTCGCCGCTGTGGCGCCAGATTCAGGCCGATGTCTATGGCCGCGCTGTGGACACGGTGCAGGCCGACGAAGGCGCCGCCTATGGCGCAGCGATTCTGGCCGCCGTCGGCATCGGACTCTGGCCAACGGTGGATGCCGCGTGCGATGCTCTGGTGCGGCGGGCCACCGTGACCGAGCCTCGACCGGCGCATGTCACCACGATGAACCGTCAGTACGCCGCTTACACGCGTCTTTATCCCGCGCTCGGGAGCATTCATGGCTGATCCGTACGCTCCGAAGCCGGAGCACAAGTTCTCGTTCGGTCTGTGGACCGTCGGCAATCGTGGACGCGACCCGTTCGGCGATGTGGTACGCGACCCGCTGCCGCCGGTGGACGCGGTCGCGCTCCTCGCCGAGGTCGGCGCGTGGGGCGTGAACCTGCACGACAACGATCTCGTGCCGATCGACGCGTCTCCCGCCGATCGCGATCGCATCGTCAAGGAATTCAAGGCCGCGTGCCAACAGCACGGCCTGGTCGTGCCGATGGCAACCGTCAACCTGTTCTACGACGCGGTGTTTCGCGACGGCGCCTTCACCGCCAACGACGCCGGTGTGCGTGCCTTCGCGCTGCAGAAGACCAAGAGCGCGATGGACCTCGGCGCTGAGCTGGGCGCGAAGATCTTCGTGCTGTGGGGAGGACGCGAAGGGACGGAGACCGATGCATGCCGCCGGCCCGACGAAGCCGTCAAGCGGCTGCGCGAAGCGGTCAATGCGCTCTGCGAGTATTCGATCGACCGCAAGTACGGTTTCAAATTCGCGCTCGAAGCCAAACCGAACGAGCCGCGCGGCGACATCTACATGGCGACGACCGGCGCTTACCTCGGGTTCATCCCCACGCTCGCTCACCCGGAGCTGGTCGGCGTGAATCCTGAAGTCGCGCACGAACAGATGGCCGGTCTCAACTTCGTGCACGCGGTGGCGCAGGCGTGGGAGGCCGGCAAGCTCTTTCACATCGACCTGAACGATCAGGTGCCGGGCCGGTACGACCAGGACTTCCGGTTCGGATCGGCCAACCCGAAGTCCGCCTTCTTTCTGGTCAAGTTCCTCGAGGACGTCGGTTACGACGGCCCGCGTCATTTCGACGCCCATGCCTACCGGACGGAGGATTACGATGGCGTGCGCGACTTTGCGCGAGGCTGCATGCGGACGTATCTGATCCTGCGCGAGCGCGCGCGTCAGTGGAACGCGGACCCGGACATTCAGGCGCTGGTTGCGGGGCTCGGGAAGCAGGGCCGGCGCGGGCTCGGCTACGAGCGCCTCGATCAGCTGACGGTGGAAGTGCTACTCGGTGTTCGCGGAGATAGCCGATGAACAAATCGTTGTTGGTCGCCGCTCTGCTGATGGTATCGGTCGCGCCTCGCGCGGCCGGGCCGATCCGGGTGATGCTGCTCGACGGCGAAAGCGGCGGGCCGTATCACAAGTGGCAGGCGACGACGGTGTCGCTGAAGAAGCAGCTGGACGACGCGAAGCTGTTCGACGTCGAGGTCGTCACGGCGCCGCCGGCCGGCGCGAGCTTCAGCGCGTTCAAGCCGGACTTCGCGAAGTATCAGGCGGTGGTGTTCAACTACGACGCGCCGGACGATCGGTGGCCCGCCGAGTTGAAGGCGTCGTTCGAGCGCTACGTGACCAACGGCGGCGGTGTCGTGATCGTGCACGCGGCCGACAACGCCTTTCCCGGCTGGAAGGCGTTCAACGACATGATTGGCATCGGGGGCTGGCGCGATCGCACCGAAGCGGCCGGCCCGTACTGGTTTTACAAGGACGGCAAGCTGACGTCGGACAGCGCGCCGGGCCGCGCCGGCAGCCACGGACAGCGGCTGCCGTTCAAGGTCACGGTGCGCGACGCGAATCACCCGATCACGCGTGGCTTGCCGGCGGCGTGGATGCACCAGGGCGACGAGCTGTACGCGCTGATGCGGGGGCCGGGCCGCAACATGACGGTGCTGGCCACCGCGCACTCCGATCCGTCGAACAACGGCACCGGACGCGACGAGCCGCAGCTGATGGTGCTCAGTTACGGCAAGGGACGCGTGTTCCATACCACGATGGGACACGACACCAGCGCGCTGAGCTCCGTCGACTTCGTCGTGACGTTTCAGCGCGGCACCGAGTGGGCCGCCACCGGCGCGGTGACCCAGCCGATCCCCGCCGACTTTCCGACGGCCGACACGGAGCGCGTGCGCGCGGACCTGGCGGCGATCGATCAACCGCCGGCACCGGCGGGCCGCGGCGCGCAACCGCCTCCCGCGCCGGCCGGCGGCCGCGGCAGCCAGGCGAGCCCGGCATCGGTGCCGCCGCCGGCTTCGGCGACGCCGCAGACGTATCCGCCCGAGCAGGTGCGCGCCGGGCAGCCGATTTTCTCCGCGCAGTGCGGCTTCTGCCACGGCCGCGACGGGATGGGCGGCGAGACCGGCCCTGATCTGACGCGCGCGCCGATGGTGGCAGAAGATGTCCGCGGCAACAAGATCGGGCCGCTGCTGCGCGCGGGCCGCGTCGACAAGGGCATGCCCGCGTTCACGCTCAGCGACTCGGACGTCGCCGCCGTCGTCGCGTTCATTCACGACCAGAAGAATCGTGCGGCCTCGCTGACCGGCGGCCGGCGCGCGGTCGACCTCGCGGACCTTCAGACCGGCAACGCGGATGCCGGCAAGAAGTACTTCGACCGGGCCTGCGGGCGATGTCATTCCGCGACCGGCGATCTCGCCGGCGTCGCGAAACGCCATGAAGGCCTGCCGCTCCTTCAGCGCATGCTGTATCCGAACCCGGCGGCCGGCAAGCCGTCCCACGCCAAGGTCACCATCACGCCGAAGTCCGGCGAGAAGGTGTTGGGAACGCTCGCGTATCGCGACGAGTTCACGATCGCCGTGACGCTGCCGTCGGGCGCGTCTCGATCGTTTCCCACGAATCAGGTGACGTTCACCGTCGACGATCCGCTGCAGGCGCACATCGAGCAGCTGGGAAAGTACACCGATGACGATATGCACAATGTTCTCGCGTACCTGCAGACCCTCCGCTAGCTTCGACGAGCGGGGCAACAACGAGCCGGGGTTGTCACGAAACCGCGGAAACACGAAAAGGAATCGATGGTTTCGTGCTTTCGTGATTTCGTGGCATGCGACGGCGTTGCTGGCAGGCGTGCTGGCCGCGGTACTCGGCGCGGTGTTGGCAGCGCAGGACAGCTGGCCGACCTACCACGGCGACTTTTCCGGTCAGCGCCACAGCAAGCTGACGCAGATCACGCCGGAGAACGTTCGTCAGCTGACGCTGGCGTGGGCGTTCCAGACGGGGCAGACGCAGCAGATCAAGGCCACGCCGATTCTCGTCAACGGCATCATCTACATCACGACCCCGGACAATATCTGGGCGATCGACGCCCGATCGGCGAGGCAGTTGTGGCGCTATACCTACCCGACGAATCAGGGGTTCCACATCGGCCATCGCGGCGCCGCGGTCTACAAGGATTCGGTCTACCTGACGACGCCTGATGCGCATCTGGTCGCGCTCGACGCCAATACCGGCAAGGTGAAGTGGGATGTCGTCGTCGCCGACGCGAAGCGCGGCTACTGGTCGACGAACGCGCCGCTCGTCATTCGCAACCACGTGCTGGTCGGTGTGTCGGGCGACTTCGACAACCTCCCCGGTATCCTGCAGTCGTTCGATCCCGAGGTCGGCGCGCATCAGTGGACGTTCTACAGCACGCCGCCTGTCGGCACCCCGGGTTCGCAGAGCGGCGGCGCGACCGGCGGTCAGATGTGGATGACCGGCACCTACGATCCCGATCTCAATCTCGTCTTTGTCGGCACCGGCAATCCGACGCCGGTGCTGAACGGTCCGATGCGTCCCGGCAACAATCCATGGACCGGCAGCATCGTAGCCCTCGATCCGGACACCGGCAAGCTGGCGTGGGGATTCCAGGCGTCGCCGCACGACACCCACGACTGGGATGCCGCCGAAGTGCCGGTTCTCGTTGATGCCGACTTCAACGGTGCGCCGCGGAAGCTGCTGCTACAGGCGTCGCGCAACGGCTACTTCTTCGTGCTGGATCGCACGACCGGCAAGAACCTGCTGACCAAGCCGTTCGCGACGGTCAACTGGGCGAAGGGGATCGACGGCGAAGGCCGGCCGATCCCCGATCCGGCGAAGGAGCCGTCACGGGACGGCGTGTTGATCGCGCCGAATGAGAGCGGCGGCACCAACTATCGATCGCCGAGCTTCGATCCCCGGAGCGGTCTGCTGATCGTCAGCGCGCATGACGGCTACGGCATCTACTTCTTCAAGCCGGAGCACGGCGAGTACGGGTGGGCGGGCGCCGACTACAACCTGTGGGGAAGAGGGGTGCTGCGCGCGATTGATTATCGGACCGGCGCCATCCGCTGGAATCACGATCTGGGCGACAGCGCGTCGGCCGCCGGCGTGCTGACGACCGCGTCCGGGGTGACATTTACCGGCGATTCGGTCGGCAACGCGCTGGCGCTGCGGACCAGCGACGGCACCACGCTCTGGCATTCCGCCATCGGCCGCGTCGGCAACGGTCCGGTGACCTACGAGCTCGACGGCCGGCAGTACGTGCTCCTGGGCGGCGGCAGCGCGCTGTACGCCTTTGCGCTGCCTTGACAGCGCGTTTCAGCATTCACGGCGCCTCTCGTAGCGCAGGCCCTTAGGCCTGCTTCTCGGGCCGCCAGCAGCCCTAAAGGGCTGCGCTATGTTCAATTCTGAAAACCCGTTGGGATGGACAGTGCGGCGCACAGCCCTGTGATGACCAGCCACGGGTGTCGTTTGATCCAATAGCCGGGGGCAAAGGCGAGTCGTCAGTATTCATGAGCTGGGCGGTGATTATCCTTCAGGCGACGGATCAAGAGTTATCCTCCACTCACATGCTGACGTCTGGGCGCAACCGCGCCGTCAAGGATCTTGTGATTGCCGCCCTCAGGTGCGAGCCGGCCACCAGGGTGGAATTCATTCGTGAAGCGTCGCACGGCGACGCCGCACTCAGCGACGAGGCTCTGACACTCCTTCAGCATGTGCTCGACGGAGGGGACAGCCGGGCACTGCAGGAGACCCAGCTTCCCGGTTCATCGTCCGAATCCATCGATTCACCCGCAAGTTATCGATCGAGGTCCGTTCACGAGTTCAGTGGCAACGCGCGGTTCGAAGTTCGCCGCAAGCTCGGTGCGGGCGGCTTTGGCGAAGTCTACGAGACCTACGATCGAGACCAGCACCAGGTAGTGGCCTTGAAGGTCCTGCGAAGAGCGGATCCGGCCGTGCTCTTTCGCTTCAAGCGTGAATTCCGCGCGCTGGTCGACGTTCGCCATCGCCATCTCGTCGAGCTCCACGAGCTGTTCTGCGACGACGAGCTGTGGTTCTTCACGATGGAGCTGATCCGCGGCGTCAACTTTCTCAGCTTCGTCGAACGGCCGAAATCGGAAGCGATCGCCGGACGAACGGCCTGCGACGTCGACCGGCTCCGAGTCGCCCTGTCCCAGCTCTCGGAAGGCATCGGTGTCCTGCACGCACGGGGCATTCTTCACCGCGACATCAAGCCGGCGAACGTCATGGTGTCGGACGACGGCTGCGTCAAGCTCCTTGACTTCGGACTGGTGCGCGAAACCGAGTCGAGCAGCATGCACAGCGTGATGGTCGCCGGCACGCCCGCCTATATGTCGCCGGAGCGGTTCGCGCTGCTTCCTGCGGATACACCCGGCGACTGGTTCAGTGTCGGCGTCATGCTGTATCAGGCGCTCACCGGGTCGGTTCCCACGCGCGGCTTCAATCAGGAGGTGGCGGCCTCTCACATCGCGCTTCTACGTGACGCGCCCCGCGACCTCGAACAGTTGTGTCTGGCGCTGCTCGACCCGGACCCGGCCATGCGACCGACCGGGATGGAGATCCGCGACCGCCTGGGGGCTGCGTCACCGAAGCCGCCGGAGGTGCCGGTTGCCGTTGGCGACGAAACGCTGGTCGGACGAGAACACCAGCTGGCCGCGCTCGCCAATCTGGTCGGCCTCACGAAACAAGGCCGCGCAGTCGTGGTCAACTTGTACGGACCGTCCGGCATCGGCAAGACCACGGTGCTCCGAACGTTCGGGCGACGGCTCGCGCATGAACGCGACGTGGTCGTGCTGATGGGCCAGTGTCACGAGAACGAAACCGTCCCATTCAAGGCGCTGGACGACCTCATCGATCATCTCAGTCAGTACCTCGGCGCTCTGCCAGCCGGCGAATTGGACGCCGTCGCGCCGCGTGACGCAGCGTCGTTGATGCGCGTGTTCCCGACCCTGGCTCAGGTGAGCGGTCTCGCGCGCGGCAAACGCACGAGTCTGGACATCGCCGACGCCCAGGAACTGCGCCGGCGCGCATTCGCCAGCCTTCAGGATCTGCTGGCGCGGCTGGCGGAGCGGAGGACGCTCGTGGTCGCGATCGACGACGTGCAGTGGGGCGATCTCGACAGCGCGGCATTTCTTCGTGCCCTGTTCATCGCGGCCGCGCCGCCGAGCCTGCTGTTGATCGCGAGCTATCGAGCGGAAGATGCCGAGACCAGCCCGTTCCTGAAGGCGTGGCGCTCGCAGCTTGAAACGACCGATTCCTTTATGGTCGAGAATGTGGCGCTGTCGGAGCTGACGCCGGATGAATCCGAGGAGCTGGCGTCCCGCCTCATGCCCCCAACCGCCGGCGCGACGTCTGACGCTGCGCGCGCCATCGCTCGCGAGTCTGGTGGCAGTCCGTTTCTGATCGAGCAGTTCGCTCGATACGCACCGCGCGACGCGATGGTTCCCGCTGGTTTGAGCATCCAGCGGGCCGTCGAAGTGAAGCTTGAGGGGATGCCCGCGCCGGCGCGCCAGCTGCTCGAGACGCTGGCGATCGCCGCACAGCCATTGTCCGAAGCGGTCGCGCTCGCCGCCGCTGCATTCGAGGCAGCCAACCGGCCAACGATCGCCAGATTGGCTGCGGAGCACTTCGTTCGGGTGCGGGAGACGTCCGATTCGCGTCAGATCGAGATCTACCACGACCGGCTGCGCAAGATCATCGTGGCGTCAATGTCGCCGGATACGCTTCGGCAGCGGCATCGAGCACTGGCGATAGTGCTGCAGGCACTGCCGTCCGTCGACCCCGCAGTGCTTTCCATCCATTACCGCGAGTGCGGAGACGTGACGCGTGCCGCGCAGTACGCGATCGCCGCTGCCGATCAGGCATCGAACGCGCTGGCCTTCGAACGGGCGGCGACGTGGTATGCCGCAGCCCTGGAACACAGTGCTCTCAATCGCGACGAATCGGTCGGGTTGCAACGCAAATTGGCCGAGGCACTCGCGTTCGCCGGGCGTGGACCGGCGGCCGCGGACGTGTACCTGAGCGCGGCGGAGGCGGCGGACCCGCACGCTCGTCCGGAACTCCGGCGGCTTGCGGCAGAGCAACTGTTGCGCTCCGGGCACGTCGATCAGGGACTCGCCGTCCTCGAAGACACCGGTCGCGAGCTGGGCATCTGGATTCCAGCGAAGCGATGGCAGATTCTGCTGTCTCTGGCCGTCCATCGGCTCCGTGCGGCCCTACCAGCCTTCGGGTTTCGCCGTCAGCCGTCGAGCGATCTCGCGGCGCCGCGCCTGATGATTCTGGATGTCTACTGGTCGTTCTTCATCGGGCTGGGGAACTTTGATCCGATTCGTGCGATGGATTTCCACGCCCGGCACCTCGTGCTTGCGGCGCGGGTCGGCGATCCGAAGCGGCGGGCGCTCTCGCTCGCGGCGGAGGCGGCGACGCGCGCGGTGTCCGGTGGAGAGTCGGAACCAAGCGCCGCGTTGATTGAAAAGGCCCGAAGGCTGTGCGATGGGCTTCACGCGCCCGACACGTTGGGCTTCATCGCGACGATGGAGGCGTTGTGCGCCTGTATGGGCGGACAGTGGCGCCGGGCCCGCAGCCTGGCCGAGGACGCCGAACATTTCTTGTCGGAAAAATGCTCGGGTGTTGCCTGGGAACGGGCCACCAGCATCCAAGTCCGTTCGGCCGGCGTGTTCCATCTCGGGCAATGGGCCACCGAGTTCGATGTGCAACGCTTTCCAGCGGCGATCGCCGAAGCCAGGGCGCGCGGCGACGTGCACGCGATGATCGCCCACATCCCGGCAGGCACGACCGCCTTCCTCGCCGCCGACGAGCCAGTGTTGGCCGAACAGTTCATCCGCGACACGATCGCCGCCCTGCCGAGAAACCGTTTCCTGATGCCCAACGTCTTTGTCTTCGCCTTGAAGGTCTACGTCGCGCTGTACACCGGCGACGCACGAAAGGCGTGGTCGGTCGTCGACTCGGAGTGGTCCACGTTGACGGCTTCGCATTTCCTACGGGTCGAGTATCTGGCGGTCGCGGCGCTCGACGCACGCGCGCGCGCCGCCATTGCCCTGGCCGTGAACGGTGATCCCAGCCGAGTGGGCGATGCACTCACATGCGCGCGGCGGCTCTCACGAAAGCATTCCGGGTGGGCGCAGGCGGTGTCACTTCTGATCCGTGCCGGCGTCGAGAGCATTCGACGGCAGCCACAGGCTGCGGTCGATTTCCTGGAGCGCGCCGAACGCGAATTCGAGGCGGCGGATATGGCGCACTACGTCGCCGCGTGTCGCTATCGCAGAGGGTCGCTGATCGGACTAGACGATGGCCGTGCATTGGTGTCCGCCGCCGAAACCTGGGCGACCGCGCAGGCGGTCGCGAACCCTCGGAAGATATTCGACATGCTCGCGCCGGGACTGTGGCCGCCGTCGTCATCGGCATCGAAGACCCCGGAAGCTTGACGCTCGTCACTCACGCGGCGGCGTTCGCGTTACGGTAGCAGCACCGTTACGCCGTTGGCAGGGACGGTCCAGGATGCTAGGGTCCGGGAACGCATGAAGTCATTCACATTGCCGGTTGCGGTGGTCACGCTGTCGATACTCGCGCTGCTGGGCGATCTGGCGGCGCAGTCGAGTCAGGTTGGAGGCCGCGGACGTGGCGGCGGGCGCGGCGTGCGGACGCGAAAGGCGGTCCTGGCCTGGGCCGACACGCGCAACGGCATCGCGCAGCACGACTCGGTCTCTCATGCGCTGGCGGTCATCGAGCGGCTCGGCTACGAGTCGGGCGCCTACGACACCTACATTCGCACCGACTCCAGCGTCGTCTCGAAGCAACCGACGATGACCGACGGCCAGCCCGCGAGCGGCGGCCCGAGTCTGAACAACGTCGACGCGATCTTTTTCCTCGGCCATCGCGAAGTCGAACTGACCGCGCAGCAGAAGGCCGACCTGCTGTCGTTCATCAGCGACGACGGCAAAGGGTTCGTGGCCGCGCACACCGCGGTGACGGCATTCGAGTCGTGGCCCGAATTCGGCGAACTGCTGGGCGCGCGGTACGATGGACACCCCTGGAACACCGCGTACGGCAGCGTCGTCAACGAGGATCCCGCGTTCCCCGCCACCAAACACTTCCCGGCGGTGTTCAATTTCACCGACGAGTTCTATCAGGCCAAGGCATACTCCCGCGACAAGATTCGCGTCGTGCTCCGGCTCGACGTGTCGAAGATGCCGGCCAACTCCGAAGTCCATCGCACGGACGGCGACTTCCCCTTGGCGTGGGCCAGGCTGTACGGGAAGGGACGCGTGTTCTATTCCTCGCTGGGGCACGCTTCCAGCACCTGGGACGACCCGAGCGTCTACCGGATGTACTTCGAGGCGATCAAATGGAGTCTCGGGATGACCGACGGCGACGCGACGCCGCGTCCGCTGAAATAGTCCTTGCGAACGTAGAAGCGATGCGGCGGGAAGACATCTCGCTACGCGTGCCGTCATCGTCAACCCGGAAAAACGTCGCGCCGCTCAGAACCTGTCGCTGGTCGCGGCGGTCCTACTAACTCGCAGCATCGCTCAGATCAACAAGTGAGGCCTTACGTACTTGTGACGACGGGGTGACTGATCGGCAGACCGCCGCGAGGGATTCGCTCCGCGACGTTTTTCGTGCCATCTGACGGGTTGACTACACGGCCCGCTCCGCGAGACGTCTTCCCGCCGCGCACATAGAGTCTCCCACCGAATACCGGGCGTCGCGGGTCGTGGCCGCGGTCCCTTGGACCGAGCCTGCGCCGGCGTCAGTCGGCAAACGCGTCCGAAAGCGTGGAAGGGCACGCCGCCGCCGATTCGCCACTGCCGATCGAACCATATCTGAGCCGAAATGATTGTTGGAAAGCCTTCGAATCACCGCAGGCGGCGTGCGGAGCGTGAGCACGGGCGCGACAGGACGCGTTTGCCAGGCGAGCCGTCCAGGGAACGCGGACGCGACTCGCGACGACCGGTCGTGCGGACGATGTGACATCGGCAGGTGGGTGCTAGCCGAGGCCGAGCTTCTTCATGACGGCGACGAACCGGCGGTCGTCGCGCAGCGGATCGAATCGCGCGTCGACTTTGAGGTGAATCAGTTCGAACGCGCGATCGTCTGACGCCTTGGTCAGCCACCGAAATCCCTGATCGGTCTGCTCGAGCGCGAAGTAGATCCAGGCGAATTCCATCGGCGACACGTATCGCTGCTTCGCGAACGCGTCGAGCTTGCCGAGCACCTCGAGCGCCTGTTTCTTGCGGCCCGACAGCGCGAACGTCCGCCCCAGCGCACCGTGCACTCGCGGCATGTTCGGCGAGAGATGGACCGCGCGCTGGAACGCCGCTTCCGATTCGTCGAAGTCCTTCAACTGCTCCTGGACGAGGCCGAGCATCCAGTACGCCGCTCCGAAATGCGGATTCAGCTCGATGGTGTGATCGCAGCGCTCGAGCGCGGTCTGGAAGTCGCGCCGGTAGAAGTGCACCGCGGCGACGTCGCGTGCCACGATCGCCGACACCGGGTCGAGTGACTGCGCCACCAGCATTTCATCGAGCGCCTCGTCGAGCCGTCCCATCGGCGCGAGACACGATGCCGCGTACCAGTGATGAGCGGTCGCGTTGCGCGGGTTCAGGCTGATGGCGCGCCGGAACTCGCGCTCGGACCCCAGCCAGTCCCAGTCCTGCGTCGCCTTCACGTGCGCGAGCGACGTATGCGCCTCGCCGGAGTGATCGTCCAGCATCACCGCCGTCGCCGCGCTCGATGCCGCTTTCGTCCAGACCTCGGACGGCCCCATGACGCCGTAGTGATTGCACAGGCCGTAGGCGTCGGCGAGCCCGCTGTGGGCCGGGGCGTACTGCGCGTCCTCGACCAGCGCCCGTTCGAAGAACTCGAGCGCCTTCAGCAGCCCTTCCTCGCTGCGCTGGCTCAGGTGGTAGCGGCCCTGCAGATAGAGGTTGTGCGCGGCGAGATTCTGCGTCGGCCGCCGGCCGCTCGGACGCGGCCCTTCGGCAAATTCCGGCTCCAGGCGTTGCACGATGGCGTGCGCGACCCGCTCCTGCGCATCGAACAGATCCGTCGTGTCCGCGTCGATCGATTCGGACCACAGGTAACACCGGCTCGCCGTGTCGACGAGCTGCGCCGTGATGCGCAGGCGCGTGCCGGACGCGCGGACGCTGCCGCTGACGATCATGGCGGCGTCGGCTCTGGCGGTAGCGTCCTCGAGCGCGAGAATTCGCAGGTTCGGGAATCGCGCGAGGTGGTGGATGATCTCTTCCCGGACTCCCAGACAGAAGTAGTCGAGCTCCGGTCCGCCGCCATGGTTCCCGAACGGCAGGACGCTGACCGTGTTCCGGCTGACCAGCGCCGACGCAATCGATCGCTTGGCGGCCGCCGACGTTTCCCGCCGCTTGAAAACCGGCGCGTAGCCGCCCTTCGGTAAGTCGATGATCATCTCGTCGCTGGCGCCTTCCTCCTGGTAATAGCGAACCAGCTTGGCGCGCAGCCGGCGCGCCTGCACCCGGACGATCGGATCGGTTCTCGGATCGAACGACGGCTCCTTGCCGAAGACGTGCACGCCGATGACGTACTCCTTGAGCTCGGTGCTGCGCCCGCCGATCGATTCGAGGACGATGAAGCTGAGGAAGCGCTTGAGGCGATCGACCTGCTTGAAGGTGGCGCTGGCCAGCAGGCGTTCGAGCTGCTGGCGGACCGGCTTGTCCGTGTCGCGCGTCACGGCCGTGGCGACGTCACGCAACGCCATGCGCCGTATCTTACTTCGCTTCGGACGAACGGCCGCTCGCAGCATCGTCGTCTAGTCGGTGGCGACGTCCAGGCGATGAATGTCGCCGAGAATCACCGAATAGGAAAACGCGCCGACCAGCGCGACCACGCCGATGTACACCAGTGGTCCCACGAACGAGCCGGTCAAGTCGAACGTGATGCCAATCACTAGCGGTGTGACAATGCCGGCGAGGTTCGCGCTGAAGTTGAAGATGCCGCTGGTCAGCCCGATCAGTTTCTTGGGCGCGATGTCGGAGACGACCGTCCAGCCAAGGTTGGTCATGCCCTGTCCGAAGAACGCGATCGACATGATCAGCATGACCAGGCTGTTGCTGCCGGCCGGCACGTACGCGGCCCCGACAATCGTCGACGCCAGCAGCATGCCGCCCACGATCGGCAGCTTGCGCGCCAGGTTGGCCGATCCGGTCCGCTCGAGAATCGCATCCGACAGCCAGCCGCCCGCGAGCACGCCGATCGACGCGCCGATGTACGGCAGCGACGTCATGAAGCCGGCCTGGATGAAGGTCATCCCGCGGGCCGTCACCAGATAGGTGGGAAACCAGGTGACGAAGAACACCTGCGTCGAGTTGCCGCCGAATTGTCCGAGAGACGCGCCCGCCACCTGGCGGCACCGCAGCAGCCGGTCGATGTGGCGCCACTTGAAGGTGACCGGCGCTCCCTTGTATTCGCCGCCGCCGCCCGCCTCGATGTAGTCGATCTCCGCCTGGTTCGCGGTTCGGCTGTCGGCCGGATTGCGAAACTGTCCCCACCAGACGATGCCGAACGCGACGCCGAGACCGCCGACGATGAAAAACAGTCCGCGCCACCCGAACCGCTGCGTGATCCAGAACAGCGGCACGCTCAGGAATCCCAGGCCGACGTACTGGCCGAACGAGTAGATTGAATTGGCCCGCGCCCGCTCCTGCTGCGGAAACCACGTCGCCAGGATGCGGCTGTTCGCCGGAAAACACGGCGCCTCGAAGATGCCGACGCCGATCCGCGTCAGGATCAGGCCATTCAGCGATCGCACCACGCCCATCAAGGCGGTGCAGAGCGACCACGCGACGACAGCGATGAAATAGGTGACGCGCGTGCCGAACCGATCGAGGAAGACGCCGCCAGGAATCTGGAGCAGCGCGTAGCTCCACGAAAACGCCGAGAAGACCAGCCCCATCTTCGCGGCGCTCAGCCCGAGGTCCGCCGTCAGGAATGGTGCGGCGATGCCGAGGACCGTCCGATCGAGGTAGTTGATCATCGTCCCGCACGCGACCAGCGCCAGGATCGGGATCCAGCGGACGTGCGTGCGCGGCAGCGACGCGGTGGCGATCGCCCTCACGGGAGGACGGCGCCTGAACCGTGAGCGGGTCCCGCCACTACTCGCCCTTGCGGTAGATGTCGTTGATGTTCCAGTGGCCGGGAGTCGGCGTCGGCGCGTTCTCCATCGGCGCCTGGATCACGGTCGGGAGATTCGAGGTGAGTGCGTCGCTCAGCGCCGGTCCGAGATCGGAGGCCGACTCGATCATCACGCCGCGTGCGCCGCACGCCCGCGCCATCGCCGCGTAGTCGACGGTGTACGGCTTGCCGCAGCGCTCGAACATGCAGCCGAAGCTCGAGCCGTAATGCATCGATTCGAGGCCGGCAATCGTTCCGAAGCCGGCGTTGTCCATCACCAGCCAGACGACCGGCAGCTCCGCCTCCATCGCGGTGGCGATCACCGATGGGTTCGTGCTGAAGCCGCCGTCGCCGATCAGCGACACCGCCGCGCGATCGGGATGCGCCATCTTGACGCCGAGCACCGCCGATGGACCGAATCCCATGGTGGCCAGACCGCTGGGCGTGATGAACGTGCCGGGAACGGTAATCGGAAACTGCTGGCCGACGCCGTTCTTGTTCCAGCCGACGTCAGTAACGATGAATCCGTCTTCGGGAACCGCCCGGCGCAGCTCGGCGAGAATTCGTTCGGGCCGCATCGGGTATTGATCCGAGCTCCACTGGTGATCCCAGTTGGCCGCGAACGCCTTGCGGCCGCGCGCGATCTCCTCTCGCAGCCGCCCGCGATCGCGATGGCTCCTGCCGCGCGCCGCGGCGGCCAGCGCGCCCAGCGCCAGTTTCGCGTCGGCGACGGCGCCGAGTTCGGTCGGATAATTCCGTCCGATCTCCGCTTCATCGGCGTCGATGTGCATCAGGCGCGTCGGCGGAATCGAGAAGGTGAAACGAGGATCCCACGAGCTCGAGTTCGCTTCGGCGAGGCGCGTGCCGATGGCGACGACGAGGTCGGCGGTCCGGCACCTGTCGTTCGAGATTGGCGTGCCCCAGAATCCGGTCTGGCCGAGGAGCAGCGGGTGATCCTCCGGCAGGCAGCCCTTGCCCATCAGCGTATGCGCGACCGGCACTTCGAGCGCCTCCGCGAGCGCCGCCAGTTCCGAGGTCGCCCGCGCCGACAGGACGCCGCCGCCGGCGTACAGGACCGGAAGATCGGCCGAAGCGAGCGCGTCGACGATGCGCGTCACGGTGGCGGCATCGAGGGTCGGCCGCGACATGCGCGCCGGCAGCTGGTGAAAGGCGTCGACCGGCAGATCGGCGGAGAAGATGTCCATCGGCACGTCGACCAGCACCGGGCCGGGCCGTCCCGCCTGGGCGAGGTGAAACGCGCGCTCGATGACGCGCGGCAAGTCCTCGACGCGGTCGACACGGTAGACGCGTTTGCAGAAGGGCCGGTAGATCTGACACTGGTCGGCGTCCTGGTGAAGGTTGACCTCCTGATGCGGGTGCCGGCCGAAGTAATGTGACGGCACGTCGCCGGCGATCACGACCATCGGAATCGAATCGAGCGCGGCGTTGGCCACGCCGGTGCACGCGTTGGTCAGTCCCGGACCCAGGTGCGTCAGCAGCACGCCGGTCTTGCCCGAGGCGCGCGCGTAGCCGTCGGCGGCGTGGGCGGCCACCTGTTCGTGGCGCGTCGAGACGAACCGGATGCGGCTCTTGCCGAGCGCGTCGAGAAACGCGATGACCGTGTGTCCGCACAGGCCGAAGATCACGTCGACGCCCAGGCGCTCCAGGTATTCGGTCAGCAGATAGGAGGCGATCCTGGTCTCCGCCGCCTTCTCGGTTCGCTCGACGGTGCGGGGCGCAACTGTGCTCATACGGTCATCCCACGTCTGGTTAGAAAATTTCGCCGCCGTAGAACTCGCCGAAGAGTTCCTGCTCGGACGGGCGGTCTTCGGCAATCGGCCGGCTGACCCAGGTCACGTTCATGTAGTGCTTGAGCGAGATGTTCTCGTTCGTGATGTTCCCGCCCCAGACGCCGCATCCCATGCTCGACGTCATCGGCATCCCGTTGCTGAACGTGCCGGCATTCGACGCCGACTGCACCTGACGGACCATCATGCGGCTCACCGGCGCGACCAACGCGAGGCGATGGATGTGGTCGTCGTCGTAGGAATAGATCCCGCACGAGTGCCCTTTGCCGCCGGTCTCGAAGATCTGACGCACCTTGTCGAGCGCCTCATCGAACCCGTCGTACTTGAACACCGCGAGCACGGTGCCGAGCTTTTCCGTCGAGAAGCGATGCTGCTTGCCGATGTGCTGTTCCTCGACGATCAGGAATGTCTTGTCGTCGGGGATCGCAAAGCCGGCGCGCTCGGCCACCACGGCCGCCGCACGGGCAATCGTCTCGGGAGTCCGGTGGCCGTCGGCGTCCCAATAAGCGGCTTCGAGCGCAGCCTTTTCCGCGCCGGTCACCAGATACCCGCCCTCGGCCTGCAGCTGCTTCATGAAGGCGTCGTAGATCCCTGCGTGGACGAGGACGTTGCCGTCCGCCGAACATCCTGAGCCGTGGTCGTTGGTCTTGCTGATTCGCGTGTTGCGCGCGGCTTCGACGATGTCCGCGGTGTCGTCGATGACCATCGTCGCATTGCCCGCGCCGACACCGTAGGCCGGCTTGCCGGAGCTGTACGCCGCCTTGACCATCGCCGGTCCGCCGGTCGCGATCGTCAAATCGCACAGGCGCATCAACTCGTTCGCGAGCGGGATACTGGGCCGCTCGACGCACTGCAGAAGATCTTCGGGTGCGCCGGCCTCGCGCAGCGCCGCGCGCATGACGCGCACGGTTTCGTGCGTCGTCTGGCGGCTGCCGGGATGCGGCGAGAAGATCACGGCGTCCTTGCACTTGATCGCGTAAATCGCGATGCCGATCGGCGTCACGTACGGACTGGTCACGGGAATCAGCGACGCGATGACGCCGGCGGGCTTCGCATATTTGACGATCCCCTTTTCGGGTATTTCTTCGATGATGCCGATGCTCTTCTGCCGAAGCGCGTCGCGGAGGATGCCGAGCACTTTCGCTCGCCGCTTCGGTTCGGGACTGCCCATCCCGCTTTCGTCGACGCTCATGCGCGCGAGACGGGTGGCGGTCGCCTCGTTTCCCCCCGCCCAGGCGACCGCGCGGCACAGCCGATCGACTGCGGCCTGGTCGTAGGCGTCGACCGCCTGCATCGCCGCCTTCGCGCGCGCGATCAGCGCGTCCGCAATCGCCCGCTCCTCGGGGGTGATTGTTCGTGCGGGTGCCGTCGCAACAGCCATCGTCAGGATCCGTTCTGGCGCGGCGGCACGCCGTCGTAGGTGACCGGAATCTTGATCCGCATCGGCTTCTCGCGCGTCAGCTCCTCGAGCACCTCGGCGCTGAGCCCCGCGACCCGGGCGACGATGAACAGCAGCGCGCCGACTTTGGCCGGCAGCCCGAGGTCGTGGAGGACCGCCGCCATGGCGCCGTCGATGTTGAGCGGGATCGGTTTGACGCGTTCGGCAAGCGCCGCTTCGAGTGCACGAGCGAACCGGATGCCGTCTCCCGCCAGTCCGCCGTCGTCGGCGAGGCCGAAAATCACCGAGACGCGCGGGTCGATCTCCGAATGCACGCGATGCCCGAAACCCGGCAACCGCCGTTTATCGCCAATCGTTTCGCCCACCAGCTGACGCGCCGCCTCGTCGAGCGACAGCGACCCAGTCCGCGCACGATCGAGCCCGGTGGCGATCAGGTCCATGCAGGCTTCGCCGGCGCCGCCGTGTTCGTCGCCGATGGTGAGCACGCCGGCGGCGATGGCGGCGGACACCGACTGGCGATTCCCCGATGCCGCGAGCCGCGCCGCCGCGCACGATGGCGCGCCGGAGCCGTGATCGGCCGACCCGATCAGCAGCGCATCGATCAGGCGGCGCTCGGCGTCGGACGGCAGCCGTTCGTGATGCAACAGAAAAATCAGGTCGGTAAACGTCGAACGCCGCATCAGGTCCAGGACGTCATGTCCCCGAACATGAATGTGCGTGGGTCCGGCGTCGACGATGGCGGTACGCCAAGGTTCCATACGAGAGTCTGGATTATTACGCCTGCGCGACGGGCGCGGCGAGTTTTACGGTAACAACACCGTAACACCATTGGGTTGTGGCAATACGGGTGTTAACGTGCCGACCCTGACAGAAATGTCGGCTGCAGGAGGCACTCACGTGAAACTGTTTCGAGCGGTCATCGGCATGGTCGTTCTCGGGCTCCTCACCCACGGCACCGCGTCGGCGCAGGCGATTGCCGGCTCGCAACTCTCTGGCGTCGTCCGCGACTCGAGCGGCGGCGCGATTCCCGGGGCGGAAGTCACCGCCACGAAGACCGACACCGGAGCGATCCGAACTGCGTTCACGGGTGCTGACGGCTCGTACGCGCTGCCGAACCTTCCAGTGGGTCCCTATCAGCTGAAGGTCGTCCTGCAGGGCTTCAATACTTACATCCGCGACGGGATCGTCCTGCAGGTCGGTACGAATCCCGAGATCAACGTCACGCTCGCCGTCGGCGCGATTAGCGAGCAGGTGACGGTCACCGCCAATTCCTACATGGTCGAAACCCGAAACACCGGCGTCGGCCAGGTGATCGACAACCAGCGCATCATGGAAATGCCGCTCAACGGGCGGCAGGCCACCGAGCTGATCTTCCTGTCCGGCCTCGCGACCGCGGCGCCCGCCGGCGACCTCAACACCAACAAGAACTTCCCGACGGTCACCATCTCGGTCGCCGGGGGACAGGCCAACGGCATCACGTACATCATGGACG
>Ga0068863_100002197_pt1 | contig 19370 bp, 13 predicted proteins | sample KBSSwiS62_FD_66596 | JGI IMG/M metagenome (GOLD analysis project Ga0068863, IMG submission 66596) | Switchgrass rhizosphere microbial communities from Kellogg Biological Station, Michigan, USA - KBS Switchgrass S6-2 | ecosystem: Host-associated > Plants > Roots > Rhizosphere > Soil ...
GGGGCCAGGAATTTCGCCTGACCACGCTCGTGGCACCAACGCTGGACTATCGCTATGTGCTGTCCGGCGATGTGCGCGGCGGCATCCGTGCATGGCCGCTGCAGACGAGGTTTGCCCGTGTTGTCGCCAACCTCCATCAACGGTTCGTGGCCACGTTCTTCAACCGGCAGACCGGATCGATCGTCGCGACCGCTTACCGGAAACCATCGCTGGTGATGTTCTCTCCCACCGGCACCGGCGAGATCCAGAATATCGAGCCGCACCTCGCCACCGCGGCCATTATCAGGCAGGCGCAGAACGGCGAGCGGTTCGCGACGTACGGGCTCGACAATTTGGTCGAGCTGTGGTCATCGGCCACGATGACGCGCAGCACAGTGTTTGACACTCATCATGGCGCTGTCTGGCAGGTCGCGCTCGAAGCCGGGACCGATGAGATCTTCACGTCCGGAGAGGACGGCAACCTCGTCCGCTGGACACCTGCCGGCAAGTCACACGTGGTCGCACAGTTCGGTCAGCCAGTGATCGAGTTCGCCCTGGCGTCAACGACGCGGATTGCCGTCGTAGGCACGGGGGATGGAGCGCTTTGGCGCGTGGCCGAAGATGGCCGCGTCACGTCGCTCCGAGTCGGCCGGGCCAAACCACTCACCATGCGAACCTTACCCGACGGGATATCGATCTGCGTCGGATACGCCAACGGAGAGGTCGTCATCGTCGACACCCGATCCGGACTACAGGCCCGCCTGCTCCAGGCCGCGGATGCGATCCAAGACATCGTCATCACTCCCGACGGCCGCGCGATCGCCGTGGCGGCCAACGATGGTACCGTGCGCATTGGCTCGCGGCGTGGCGACAGCTGGCTCGCCGCAGGAGCAACCTGGGTCTCGTTGAGCGCGCGGGCTCGCAGGCTGGCCATCACCTCCGATGGCCTGCTCGTGGCGATCTGCACCGACGGGATCGTCTGGTTGTGGTCCTCGGTTCACCGGACCTGGATCTGCCTCCCGACCGGGACCGATCCGGCCACTGTCGCCCTGACCCCCGATGGACAAACAGCCGTGATCCTCGATACCGAAGGTAGGATCCTCTCGATCGACCTGAACACCGCGCGCAACCTCCTCGAGCCCGCACACTGACCCGCCTCAAAGAAGGTATCACGCATCATGAAGCTCACCACTCACACATCCGGATCCCTGCCATTGCGCCGCAAGCTGATGATCCGGAGAGACACGCTCGTACACCTGGTGCCTGCCCACGAAGCATACACACCCACCCCGTGCCCGGGCCAACCCGGAACTCCTGAATGCACCATCCAGCAGTCTGACAATAAATTGTGCTGCCCCACTACTAGTATGCCGGAAAAGCCTAAGCCGAGCGAAACATGTAGGCCATAGGAAAGACCTTCCTGATGAGGAACGGGGATCATGGTGGGCAGTCCTGATCCGCGGATGGCGCGTTACGACATGGCAAGTCGCTGACGCTGCGACTCCACTCCACCAGTCGCGAGCGGCTCGGATATGTTCTGCTTCTTGCCGTGCGTCAGATCGCGCGCGTGTTGCCTTCGAAGCATGAGCAGCCTTGGCCGCTCGCTCGCCACCGCAACAACTCCCGCCACCGCAATGGCCAGTCAATGATGAGACCGGTCACCGACGCGCCGGACGATGCCTTGGACAACGAACAGCACACCACAGCTGCCGCGTCGTGTTCGACCGGTCCCAACCAGGCTCGGCCCATGATCTTGATCAGCTCCGCCATCCGGAGCTTGTCGCTCTGGTGAACTGGACCGCGCCTCGATGGCGCCGCCGTTTGTCGTTGCACGAGCGTGACGTGCTGAAAATCGCCACTCGAGGCGAGGCTCGCGCCACGAACAAATTGTGATCGTCATCGACGGGGTTCGCGAGGGCTTCGGGGCGTTCCAAGTTTTCCTGTCTTTTCCGAGTTATCCCAGAGCTCACCGAACGTCGGTACTCTAGACTGCATCGCAACTTATCAAGGAACGCATTCATGCTTCCTCATCTACCTCGAACATCCGACATCACACGTCCGCGCCGTAAGTTGTTGCTCAAACGAGACACACTCGTGCAGTGCATCTCTTTGCAAGCCGAGCAACCAGGCATCCCGTTCGCGAATCGGAGGCCGTTTCCGAGCCGTGAGTGCACCATTCTGCCTGATTTTTGCCCGACAACGAGCCGTGTTCGGTAGGTGAGTAGTAGGTAGGCGAGCGAGTACAATGGGAGCGCCTTCGATGCTTGACCGCCAATTCCCCTCCCGGTCTCCTGTGCCGACAAGCAGGCGGGCGAGCGTTGTCCGGCAAGTCCATTGCCCGCCGTCGTATCACCTAGGCGAGCGCCTTGACGGAAGCTAGTGCTCAGGCGACACGCGCGCATGTAGTGCTGCTCGTCACCCGGCGGCGAAGCAGCGATCGCCTCGTACACGAGGCAGCACGTCAACGCGCAGCGCAGCGATACGGACCCCGTCACGAGTGAGATAGATTCCCAGGCCGGGTGGTGGATCGGCGGCCGGTCGTGGGGATGGCACCGAGGATCAATCACGATACGGCGGTGGACAGACGAACGAGGGGCGCGGGCCCGTATCGCACCGCTGCGCGTGTCCGCGTTCTCCCCAGCGCTGGCACATGCTCGCCGTGGCGGCGCGGGCCCGTATCGCGCCGCTGCGCGTGTCCGCGTTCTCCCCAGCGCTGGCACATGCTCGGCGCAGCGGCGCGGGCCCGTATCGCGCCGCTGCGCGTGTCCGCGTTCTCTCCAGCGCTGGCGCATGCTCGGCGTGGCGGCGCGGGCCCGCATCAGGCCGCTGCGCGTGTCCGCGCCCTCCCTAGCGCTGGCGCATGCTCGCGGCGAGCCGCGCCGACGAGTCCACCAGCACCCAGCGTCACATCGCCGGGATGAGGCCGCGCGCGGCGAGCGCGGCGACAATGCGAGCCTCGCACTCGGCGAGCGACTCGCGGTCGGTGCGGACCTCGACCTCCGGTGTCTGCGGCGGCTCGTACGGGTCGGAGATGCCGGTGAAGCTCTGGATCTCGCCGGCCTGGGCCCGGCGGTACAGGCCTTTGACGTCGCGCGCGATCACGGTCTCGAGCGGCGCGTGGACGTAGACCTCGATGAACGGATGGCCGGCGGCCTCGCTGCGCGCGCGCAGCTGGGCGCGCGTGGCGGCGTACGGCGAGATCGCGGCGACCAGGACCAGTACGCCGTGGCGGGCGAGCAGCCGGCCGACGTAGGCGATGCGGTGGACGTTGGTATCGCGGTCGGTGCGCGAGAAGCCCAGGCCCGCCGACAGGAACGTCCGGACGTCGTCGCCGTCGAGCAGCTCGACAGCGCGGCGGCCGGAGAGCCGGGCGAACAGCGCGGTCGAGAGCGTCGACTTGCCCGCGCCCGAGAGCCCGGTCAACCAGACAATGCCGCCGGTCATGCGGCCTCCTGCGCCGGCGCGGCGTTGCCGGCCCGGGCGAGCCGGCGCGCGTTCCGGTCGCGCGTGTCGAGCTCGCGCAGGGCGGCGACCATGCCGAGCAGGAGCCAGAGCAGCCGGAACCGCAGACCCTGGTGGGTCATGCCGTAGGCGAGCGCGGCACCCATGATGACCCACGCGCGGATGCCAGCGCCGCGCAGGGTACCCCAGAGGAAAAGCAGGAACAGCAACGTGCCGAGGATGCCATAGCAGAAGAACAGCGTGGCCATCGACGAGTGCAACTCGTGCGCCCCGATCGCGCTGGTCTCGCGGAAACGGTCGTAGGCACCCTCACCCGCGCCCATGATCCAGTAATCTGGGTAAGCGGCGATGCGGTCGTAGCCGCGCTCTTCGATGAAGCCGAGCGACTGGTCGTGCTCGATCCGGTACTGAGCGCGCTCGATCGCCTGCGAGAACGGGTTGTCGGTGACGACCAGGAGGAGCAGCACGAGCGAGGTCACGACGATCGTGCTCAGCCGGCTGATCAGGAGCGCGATGCCGAGCGCGGCGACGCTGGCGAGCGCTGCCTTGGACGCCGATAACAGCGCCAGGTAGCTGGCGGCGGCCAGGCCGATGGTGACCTGCAGGGTCGAGAGCCGCAGCCGCTTCTGGGCGAGCAGGATGATGCACGCCGAGAGCAGCGCGTAGTAGCCGAGCTGGTTGGCGTTGTTGAACATCACGGTCGCGCGAGACAGCGACCTGGGCAGGAGGAACGAGACCGCGGCCTGGATCAACACCGATGCCAGCACCAGCCGCGCGGTGAGCCACAGCAGGCGCTCGCCGTAGCGCTGGAACATCAAGAGGAACGTGAAGAACATCATGCCGTTGAACAGGTAGTACGTCGGCGCGAGCAGGAAGCCCTGCTTGGCGTCCGTCGAGAACGTGAACGTCGCGAACGACCACATGACGTTGACGATCACGACGTAGATCATGAACATCAGCAGCGACTTGAGCGGACGGACCAGGGGCTGCGGCAGCCGGCCGTTCCAGTCGCTCCACAGGATCGGCAGGAGCAGGATGCCGAGCATATCGGCGGGCTGCGGCACGCCGCTGGGGAGCACGTAGAACGGGACGAGCAGCACGACCAGCGACCACAGCATCAGGCGTGGATCCTGCCGGATCCGCGAGATCTCCTCGAACGTGGCGAGCAGCGTGCGCGGCGTGCGGAACTTCATGCCGCGCCTCCGATCGCGGCGTGATAGCGCTGCATCGAGCTCGCGACCGAGAACCGCGGCGCGCCCGCGGCGCCCGCCGCGCCGAGCCGGCCGCGCAGGGCGGCGTCGCCGAGCACCAGGGCCGCGCGCGCGGCGAGCGCACGGGTGTCACCGACGGGGACGAGGTAGCCATCGACGCCGTCGCGCACGACCTCGCGCGGCCCATGATCACAGTCGGTGGCGATCACCGGGGTGCCGCACGCCAGGCTCTGGATCAGCGCGCCGGGCAGGCCCTCGGCGCGCGACGACTGGATCACCAGGTCGGCGCGCTGCATGTAGCGGTACGGGTTCTTGTCGTAGCCCAGGAACGTGACGGCGTCGCCCAGCCCGAGCGCGCGCGCCCGCGCTTCGAGCTCGCCGCGCAGCGGGCCCTCACCGAGCACGGCGAGCCGCGCCGGCACGCTGCGCCGGATCTCGGCGAGCGCGGCGAGCATCGCCGGGTAGTCCTTGACCTCGACCAGCCGGCCGACCGCGAGCAGGACGGGCGCGCGCTCGGCGTCCGCGAACCACGGGTGCGTGACCGGCTCGCTCGCACGCGCGGCGACGTCGTCGGCGATCATCGGGTTGTACACGACCTGGACCCGGCGCGCGGGCAGCGCGAGCAGCTCGACCAGATCGCGCGCGACGCCCTCGGACACCGCGGTGACGACGTCGGCGCGGCGGTACGCCAGGCGCTTGAGCCGGATCTCGATCGCGCGGCGCAGCCCCGAGCGGTCGCTGCGGTGGAGCGCGCTGCGCTCGGACAGCACCAGGCGCGCCGAGCTCCGCGCCAGGCGGTGCGCCGCGACCGCGATCACGTTCGCGGCGCCGGCGGTGCACACCACGACGTCGGGCCGGCGCGCGCGGATCGCGCGGGCCAGGTACGGCACCGCGGCGGCCAGACGCGGCGCGCCCAGATCGATCACCGGCACGTCGGCCGGGACCTCGTCGGACAGGACCCCGGTGCGCCGGACCAGCGCCAGGCTCGGCGCGAACCGCGCGCGGTCGAGGTGGTGCAGCAGCGTCACGGTGACGCGGTCGGCGCCGCCCTCGCCGAGCGACGGGCGGAACACCAGGACGGACATCACCACGCCGCGATCACCTCGGGCAGGCGCAGCAGATCGGGCTCGTAGCGCACGCCGAGCGCGACCCACTCGTCGTGGAGCGCCGGGGTGTCGCGCGCCAGAAACGCGGTGCCCACGGCGCGCGCGGCTTTGTAGTCCGACATGCCATCGCCGATGAACAGCACGCGGTCGGGCGCGAGCTGGTGGCGGTCCATGATGCCGCGCAGGATCTCGGGCTTCTCGCGCGGCGCGCCGTGGACCTCGCGGAACGCCGGCGCGAGGCCGCGCCGCTCGACGATCAGCGCGAGCTCGTCGTGCGGGGTGCCCGACGCGACGAACTGCGGGAGGCCGAGCGAGCCGAGGGCGCCGAGCGCGGCGTCCGCGCCGGGCACGAACGGCGCGGCGAGCACCTTGGCGAGCGCGAGCTGCGCGAACCGCTCGCCGAGCGCGGCGCTGTCGGCCTCGCCGAGCGGGCGGCCGAGCACGTGCTCGGCGATCCACGCGAACTTCTTGAACCGCGAGATCCCGAGGTTGGCGAGGTGGTGCTCGCGCACACGGCGCACGACGTCGGCGCCGTGCTCGGCGTAGAGCTCGATGAACGCACAGGTCTTGACGTCGGCGCTCTCGAGGATGACGCCATCGAAGTCGAACACCACGGCGCAGATCTGGCCGGCGGACGGGTTGCGAACGGCGCTGCTAACCACGGTCGATCTCCCGGTGAATGTCCTCGATCATGCGCAGGAGGCCCTGGCCCATGTCGACGTAGTGCGTGGTCACGAGCTTCTTTCCGGGCCGCGGCGTGTAGGCGTACGGCGTCACGGCGTAGTGTCCGGTCCCCGGACCTTCGAGCCGGCGGTAGTCGATCTCGATCCGTCGCCCGAGGATCTCCTGGAACATCGTGAACAGCTCGGCCGCGCGGGTCGGGCTCGCGCCGGTCAGGGTCACGTGCTGGCCCTCGTAGGCCGGATCGAGCACGTCGGCGGACAGCGCGGCGGCGTCCTCGACGTGAATGTACTCGCGGATGTCGTCGGGCGCGCCGCTGTAAACCAGGCGGCCCTCGGTCATCGCGGTCCGCAACAGCCGGTACACGCCGTTGGACGCGTCCGCGCGGGGGCCGTACAAGCTGCCGTAGCGGATGATCGTGTACGCCAGGCCGAACGTGCGCGCGTACTCCTCGATGTAGCTCTCGCACGCCTGCTTGGAGCAGCGGTAGAACCCGCCCTCGCGGCTGTAGACGTAGGCCGTCGAGGCGAACAGGAACCGCGCCACGCCGTGCGCGCGCATCGCCTCGAGCAGGTGGACCGTGCCGACGATGTTGGCGTGCACGGTGTCGAGCGGCCGGGTCTTGGCGGCGTTGAGATCGGCGAACCCGGCGAGGTGATAGACCGCGTCGCTGCCGGCGACCGCGGCGGCGAGCGCGGCGCGATCGCCGAGATCGGCCTCGATCATGCGCGCGCCGTCCGGAAGCCAGCGCGACCGCGCGCGATCGACCACGGTGACGGTGTGACCGCGCGCGACCAGCAGGTCGACCAGATGGCTGCCGAGGAACCCTGCCCCGCCGGTGACCACCAGGCGCGCCATCAGCGCTCCATGGCAGCGGTGCGCGCCGCCCGCTCGCGTGCCGCGACGCCGCGCTCGGCGGCACCGGATGCTCCCGGGGGCGTCACCGGCGGCTCCCTCCCTGGATCCCGTCGACGATGCCCTCGTTGATCTTCTTCACGATGTCCGGATGCTTGATCCACTGCTCGCTGAAGAACACGTCGATCAGGCCATGGATGTCGCGGCCGGTGACCCACGGGCGGACGATCGGATGGACCCGCTTGCCCATCCACCACCACGGGTTGGGCCCGTCGTTGGCCTGGACGGTCTGCTTGCGGAACGCCCAGACCCCCTGATCGTAGTAGTACGCTTTCGGATAGCTCTGGCGCTCGGTCGACACGGTGCGCGGCCCGCCGAAGGTCTCGACCAGGCCCTCCTGGTTGATCTGCATCGCGCGGTAGGGGTGATCGTCGGCGGCTTCCCACACCGTCATGACCGAGTCGAGATCGCTGCGCTCGTCGAGCATGCCGAGCGCGAGGTCGATGATCTCACCGTCGATGTAGACCGTGTTGCCGAGCAGCAGCACGATGTTGGCCAGCCCGGTGACGCGCGCGTCGACGTACTCGACCGCGTGCTTGATCACCTCGCCGTGGTTGACCTGGTCGCCGCCGAGCTCGTCGGGGCGCGGGACGATCTTCGCGCCGGCCTCACGCGAGGCCTCGGCGATGCCCTCGCCGTCGGTCGAGACCCAGACCTCGCTGATCCGGGTGGCGGCCTGCGCCGCCCGGATCGGGTACTGGACCATCGCCTGGCCGAGCACCGGGAGGATGTTCTTGTTGATGATGGATTTCGAACCCGCGCGGGCCGTGACGATGGCGACGTTCATGGGGGAGTCGGGGTGTTGTAGCGCAGTTAGTGACCGCGCCAGCCCCCACCGTTCGCCGCCGGATAGCTCTTTTATCTCGGGAGATTGCGTAACTCCTGCAGGACTCTTGCAGGGCCGGCGTCGCCGAGCGCGACCCCCGGCTGGCCAACGCCACCTCTCTTAGCTAGGATTAGTCCGGTGAGGCAGGTCAACATCCACGACGCCAAGACCCAGCTGTCCCGCCTGCTCGAGGACGTGGAGCGCGGCGAGCGGATCATCATCGCACGGGCCGGTGAGCCGGTTGCGGTCCTGGCGCCGTACAGGACCGCGACGAGGCGGCGCAAGCTCGGGCAGTTCGCCGGGGAGGCCACGATCCACCCCGATTTCGACGAGCTGCCCCCGGAGATCGCGGCGGCGTTTGGCGCGGAATGAAGCTCCTGCTCGATACCCACGTCCTCGTGTGGAGCGCTACCGAGCCCGATCGCATCGCACCGGATGCCCGCGCGGCGATCGAGGATGGCACGAACGACGTGCTGGTCAGCGTGATCACTGCCTGGGAGATCGCCATCAAGCAATCTCTGGGCAAGCTCGACCTGGCTCGCCCTGCCGAGCAGTGGCTTCCGGACGTCATGAAGCGGACCGGGTATGAACTCGCCGAGCTGACCCTGCCTGGAGCGCTGCTCGTTCGTGGCCTGCCCTGGCACCACAAAGATCCGTTCGATCGGCTGCTGATCGCGCAGGCGCTCGACCAAGGATACACCCTCGTGTCGAGGGACAGCGCGTTCGGCGCCTACGGCGTTCCCGTGCTGCGCGCGTGATGGGCCGGCCTCACGTGGTCTGGAACAGCGTGCGCACCTCGCTGGCGCTGAGCGCGCGGCTGTAGATCCGCAGCTCGTCGATCTTGCCGTCGAGCAGCGGATCGGAGCTGTACTGCGACTTGCCGAGGTAGGTCCCCGCCGTGGGCCCGAGCGCGGAGGGGCCGAGCGTGACCGCGGCGCGGGACTGCTCGACGCCGTCGACGTAGAGGATGCCGGTGCCGCCGCCGATCGTCACCACGACGTGCTTCCATGCGCCGGTCGGCAGGGCGGCCGGCGCGTTGATGATCTGCTCGGCGCCCGCGCCGTTGGTGGTGATCGCGAACCGCAGGGTCCCCGCGCCGCTCTGCGGGGTCAGGAACATGTTCGCCTGGGTGCCGGAGCCGAAGTCGAAGATCCGCGACCACGGCGCGACCGTGGTGAGGTTCACCCAGACCGCGACGGTCACGTCGCCGACGTTGCCGAGCAGGCCCGCCGGCAGCGCCGCGTACCCGGAGCTGCCGTCGAGCGACAGCGCGCGGCCGGTGCGGCCGGCGGCGAAGCTGGCCCCGCCGGACAGCGTGACCGGCCCACCGGCGGCGTTGCCCGAGGAGTCGGCGGCCGAGGTGCCGGTGGTCTCGTCGAACCGATACAGCGCCACGATCTCGGGCGGCGGTGGCTGGGGGGTGGCCCAGTACACGGTGTAGCGCTGGTGGTGCATCTTGTAGAACGGGATCAGGCGGACCTGCGCGCCGCTGGCCTGCGCGGTGAACTCGAGCGGGGTCGCTGTGGGCTGGATCGACGACGGGATCAGCGTGGGCAGCGCCGTCAACTCGGTCGTGCCGTACGCGCCGGCCAGCACGATGCCGCCGTAGCGCACGGACTGCACCACCGCCGAATCAGGCGCGCGCTCGAGCGCGATCGCCGCTGGCATGACCACGTCGATCACGTCGCCCGATCGCCAGGCGCGCGACACCGTGGCGTAGCTGCCCGGCGTCGTCGCGATCGCCTGGGCCTGGCCATTGATGCTCAGCTGGTAGCCGGCCTGCACCCAGAACGGCACGCGGATCTGGATCGGCAGCGCCACCGCGCCGCCGCCGCTGGTCGTGATCGTGAGCCGGGTCGTGAGCTGCTCGGGATACCGCGTGTCCTGCCGGACCGTGATCCCCCGCTCGGGCCAGCTCACCACCGAGGCAATGAACAGGTTCACGTACAGCGTGTCGCTGGAGCGGAAATAGATGCTGTCGGCAAACTTGGTCTGGCTCTCGAGCCCCGAACCATGATCGCAGGTGAAATCGTTGTAGTCGTTGGCGTAGGTCTTGATGCCACCGGGCCGCAGCGGGGTGTAGTAGGTGACGAAGCCGTGCGGCGACTGAGGATCTTGCTCGCCCAGGATCTGATTGAACAGCGCGCGCTCGTAATAATCCATGTACCGGGTCTCACCCGGATTGGTGAAGAACAGCTGCCGGGACAGCTTCAGCATGTTGTACGTGTTGCAGACCTCGCAGGTCGTGTCGCTGAGCTGGCCGGCGATCGAATCCGGCGTCTGGAAGTACTCGCCGTTGCTGTTGCCACCGATGCAGTACGTATGATGCGCCAGCACGATGTCCCAGAAGTTCTCCGCGATCGTGCGGTAGCGCGCGTCCTGGGTCTGGTGGTACTCGCGGATCGCGCCCAGGATCTTCGGGATCTGCGTGTTGGCGTGAAAACCGGCGAGGCGATCCTGACCCGCCGCCAGCGGATCGAAGATCTGGGCGTGATCGAAGCGCTGCGCGGTCGCCAGATGCGCCGGATCTCCGGTGACCTGGTAGAGGTTGACCAGCACCTCGGCCATGCCGCCGAACTCGGTCCGGAGCACGCTCTGCATCGTGCTCTGTGACAGCCGGCCGGTTCGCCAGGTGACCCACCCCGCCTTCGCTGTGACCACCGACAGCGCCTGGGCATTGCCGGCGAGGCGAAACTGGTCGAGCAGGCCCGCCATGATCTTGTGCAGCGTGTAGTACGGCGCCCAGACCGCCTGCAGCGCCTCGAGCCGGTCGAAGAAGTCCTCCGGATACGCCGACAGATAACCGGAATGGAACCCAGCGGCGCTGGCCCGCGCCTGGCACCTGGCGAGCTCACCCACCAGGTAATCGCCCTTGGCCTTGTAGGTCGTGTCACCTGTATTGGCGTAGGCGATCGCGAGGGCCGACAGCAGGTGGCCCATGCTGTGGCCGCGCAGCTCGGTGGTCGGCGATTCCCAGCCGCCGACCGGCGACGATGACGACGACAGGCCGACGTTGAGGCGAAACGTGTGGAGCAGCCGGTCGGGGTCGATGAACGCGAGATATGCCAGCGTCCGACCCATGTTGCCCTTGAACGGGCCGTCCAGCAGCGTCACCTGGGACAGCGGGAACTCGAACACGGAGACCCCGAAATCCGCACGCGCGGCCGCCAGCTCGGCAGCTTCGACCTCGCCGTGCGCGGCCGTGCCGCACGCCGAGAGCAACGCGGCGCCGGCGAGGGCCGCGCTGGAGTCTTGCAAGAACTCACGCCGGGAAATGATCCGTCTCGTCATGTTTCATCCCTCCGAGGAAGTGCCTAGCGCCCGTCCGAGGACCACAGCTGGTTCGTCCCGGTGCCGCAGGCCCACAGGATGATGCGCGTCCCGTTGGCCGTGCCGGCGCCGCTGGCGTCCAGGCACAGCCCGGACTGCACGCCCGTGATGGTGCCATTGTCGTTGAGGTTCCATTGCTGGTTGGTCTGTCCGTTACAGTCCCAGAGGATGACCTGGGTGCCATTCGTCGTTCCGTTGCTGCTGGCGTCCAGACACTTGTTGCCGTACACGACGAGCTGCTTGCGCGCGGTGTACGTCCAGGTCTGGTTCGTTCCGCCGTGGCAGTCCCACAGCTGGGCCTGGATGCCGTTGCTGATCGTGCTGTCGTTGACGTCGAGGCAGCGGCCCGATTGCGCGCCGCGGACCGCGGTGCCCGCGGTGCCCGGCAGCGGCGAGATCGCGATCGCGTCGAGATCGGGCGCCCAGCTCACCGCGTTCGACCAGGCCAGCGTGTTGCTGCCGGCGGCGAGCGACACGATCACCGACACCGTCCCCGGCGTGGTCCACGAGCCCGTCGGCGGGAACGCGACGGTCGTGGGCGCCTGCCCGTTGACCTTCAGCGTCGCGGTCCGGGCCACCGCGTCGCCATTGACGTACGCGATCGTCGCCACCGCGAGGCCGGCGGAGCTGGCTGCCACACCTTCGAACGCCAGCGTGTTGGCGCTGCCGTTGCCGATCGAGCCCACCGCGCTGCCGCCCGAGCACGCCGCACAGCTCGCGTTCGCGGTCGCTCCGGCACGGGTGTTGCCCGGACCCTCCGCCTCGTACGTCGTCGCCGACACCTCGGTGCCGGCGATCGTGAGCAGCACCGAGTCATTGGCCGGGACGGCCGTGGAATAGCTGGTGGCGACGCCGTTCGTGGCGCTGCCCGCCCACACATCGCGAACGCTCGCCGGCGCGGCGGTCAGCCCGAGATCGGCCCAGCGCACGGTGATCGTGGCGGCGGACGACGTGCGATTGAGCAGGACCACAGCGCGGCGCCCGGAGCCAGAGAGCACCTTGCCGTAGACTTGCACCCCCGCGCTGTCCTCGGCGATCTTCGCGCCCTGCAGCCCGCGCGGATCCTGGTCGATCGCGACCACCTCGGGGTTCTTCAGAATCGCGGCGGTCGCCGCGCTCATCGTCACCATGTTGTTGCCGGCCAGGAGCGGCGCCCCCGACATGGCCCACAGGCTCATCTCGGTGCGCGCCTGCGCCGCAGACAGCCCCGGCATCCCCACGGTGAGCATGTCGGGGTCGTTGACATAGCCGGTGTGCTGCGCCACCGGGTGCAGCCCTTGATCGAAGTTGGCCAGCACCTGGCCCAGCGTCGCGGATTGGCCGAAGAAGATGATGTCGTTGCTGGTTCGCCACATCGCACCGGTACCGGCGCCCCAGTTCCACGGGTTCTGCCGCCCCCATTCACAGATCGAGAGCGTGAGCGGATGCCCGGTCGCCGCCGTCGCAGCGACCACGCCCGCGGAGATCGCCTGATACGTCGTCTGGGGATCCAGCCCCTCGGCATCCCCGCCGCACCAGTCGACCTTGACGAAGTCGAAGCCCCAGCGCGCGAACTGCGTCATGTCCTGTGCGTAATGACCCTCGCTGCCGGTGTTCGGAGCGGGCGGCACGTCGGACGGCGTGGGGAAATAGAACCCGCACCCGTTCTTCCCGGCGTCGGTGTAAATGCCGGCCAGAAGGCCCTTGCTATGAATATAAGCCGCGATCCCGGCCATTCCACTCGGCCACTGCGCCGCATCGATCGCGATGTTCCCGGCGCTGTCGCGCGCGCCTTGCCACCAGCCCTCGTCGATGTTGATGTAGCGGTAGCCCGCAGCCGGCAGCCCGGCCGCCACGAACGCGTCGACCTGCGCCCTGATCGTGGCCTCGTCGATCTGGCTGGCGAGGCTGTTCCACGATGCCCAGCCCATCGCCGGCCGAGGCACCGCGATCTGATTGCTGGTCACGTCGGCAACAGCAAATCGCTCGCCGGCCAGCGCCATGGCGAGCATCATCCAGGCGATCCACGCGATGCCGCGGGTACGCCATGTGCGTGCACTTCGCGCACGCACGGTCATGCAAGCGTGCTTCCGGAGTGAATCGATGGTCGAGGAGCGCGAGGTGGTCATCTGGAGAATTCCTCATTCGCCAGCGAGCCACGCGAACGCGCGCGGCAATCAGCACGGCGGGCGTCATCGATAGCGCTGTCTTCGAGAAGCTGTCAATATCGAAGCTACGATCATGAGGAGTTCATGACCCTGGTCGGTGATCATGTAATTCCGAATTCGGGATATCCGTCGAGTGACTCCCGCGCGCGACGACATCGCATACCGTGACCTGTGCGGCCGAGTACGCGCCGACCCTGACGCGACAGCGCGGCGCACACCACACCGCGCACGCCCTGCCGCGCAGCCACGGCGGACTGCGCCAATTGCGCGAGCGCCACCGACACGCAACACCGCTGGCCCGACCACACGCGCTCGCGGCGCAGTGTGTCACCGGCTCGACGGCGCGCCTGGGTCTTGCGTGCGCGCTGCCATCCCCGTCCACCGTCCGTCCACCATCCACCGTAGCCGCCACCGAAAACCCGCTACACCAGCGGTCGCCGCGCCGCCTATCCTGGCGTCTTGACGTACACGGCGTAGCGCTCGTCGAAGATCTGGTAGAGCGGCACGAACTCGCGGCGCTCACCCGGCCCTGTGGTGTGAAACGCGAGCGGTTTGCCGCCGGCCGGCCGCAGCCAGGGCGCCGGGCCGGTCAGCACCGGCATCGCCAGGCCGTCGCCCTTGTACTCCGGGATCGCGCGTGGCTTGGTGGGCTCGGCGCGGAGCACACCGGGGCCGAGCCCGGCGCTGCCCATGCGCTCGGCGAGCACCAGCGGACCGTAGGTCAGCGCCTCGATGCTGGGGTCGTCGGGCATCGCGACCGACGACAGCGCCATCGGCAGCGCGACCTCGAGGCGATCGCCGTCGTGCCAGGTGCGATCGACGACGAGATAACCGCCGGGGGCGGCGAAACCGTCGAGCGGCTTGCCGTTGAGCCTGGCCCCGCCGCCCCGCGCGACCCACGACGGGATGCGCACGCGGAGCGCGAACGCGGCCGGCCGCGCGGTCTTGACGATCAGCCGGGTCCTGGGCTCGGCGGGGAACTGCGTGTCCTGGATCAGGGTCACGCCGCGCTCGGTCCACGCGAGCTCGGAGGCGATGACCAGGTTGACGTAGATGCCGTCGTCGTCGCGGAAGTAGATGCTATCGCCGAGCTTGGCGAATGACTCGCTGCCTGACCCGGTGCAGCACCAGTAGTCGGCGCGCGGCGTGCCGAACAGCTTCCAGTACCCCGGCGCGAGCGGCAGGTAATAGAGCTTGGAGCCGTCGCTCGGGTGCTGCGTGCCGAGAATGCCATTCCACAGGGCGCGCTCGTAATAATCGGCGCACGCCGGGTCGCCGGTCCATGACCAGATCTGGCGCGTGAGCTTCAGGAGATTGTAGGTCACGCAGCATTCGTGGGTATAGCCGCTGAGCTCGCCGGCCAGTACGCCGGGCTCGGTGTTCCAGCTCTCGCCGTTGCTGGTCCCGCCGGTCGCGTAGGTCCGCCGCTCGGCGACTTCGTGCCAGAAGTATTCGGCGATGCGGCGATAGCGCGGCTCGGAGGTCAGCTCGTAGCGCCGCGCCGCACCGATGATCTTGGGGAGGGTGGTGTTGACGTGCAGGCCCTTGAGCTCGTCGCGGCCGTCGGCGAGCGGGCGGAACACGCGCTCGTGGTCGAAGCGGTGCGCGACGTCGGCCCACGCGCGATCGCCGGTGATCGCGGCGAGGTTGTAGAGCACCTCGTTCATGCCGCCGTACTCGCGCTCGAGCACGCGCGCCATGTCGGCGTCGCCGAGCGACTGGGTCCAGCGCGCGGTCCAGCGCGCGATGCCGGTGACGATATCGAGCGCCTCGGCGCTGCCGGCCAGCGTGTGCATGTCGACGAGGCCGGCCATGATCTTGTGCAGGGTGTAGAACGGCGCCCACGCCGGGCGGTTGTCGCGCAGGCGGTCGAACAGCGCCTCGGGGAACGCGCCGAGATAGCCGCTGCCCAGCGCGCGCTGGCAGGCGGCGAGCGCGGAGACGATCTGGGTGCCGCGCTGGCGCGCCCGGGGATCGCCGGACGAGGCCCAGATCATCGCGCACGCAGAGAGGTGATGACCGACGTAGTGACCGCGGAGCTCGTTGTCGGGCGCTTCCCAGCCGCCGAGCGGCGCGGCGCTCGACGCCAGGCCGGCGGTCACGCGAAAGTTGTGCAGCAGGCGATCGGGATCCTCGGCGAGCACGGCGCGCCGGTTGACCTCGGCGGCGTCGCGCCAGACCCCCGGTCCGAGCCGGATCTGGGACAGCGGGAACGGGTGGATCCGGGTCCGCGCGGCGCCGGCCCGGAGCCGTCTCCCGGGCAGCGACAGGGCGGCGAGCGTGGCGAGGAAGTGGCGTCGGCGCATGGCGATCTCCTGGTGCTCTGCGAGAGTCAGCCGAGTCCGGCGCGCTGGCGCGCTTCGCGGATCACGGCGGACATCTCCTGCTGGTGCGCCGTGAACGTATCGTCGACGACGCTGAGGGTCGGCAACAGGCCCTCGCGCCGGGCCAGCGCCAGGGTCCTGGGATCGAACGGCGAGAACCCCGACTCGTGAACCCCCGAGCTGCCGCGCCCCGGCGCGGGATGACTGAGGTGGCTGAAGAACCGGGCGAACGGCACCGCGTGCGTGGCGTACACGTGATAGAGCGGGATCAGCTCGAGCAGCGCGTCGTAGTGGAACTCGCCGCACGGAAGGACGCGCGGATAGCGCTGGCGCAGCTCGCCGACCAGCCGGCGTACGCCTTCGTGCATGTCGGCCCGCGGGTTGTTGACCCAGCCGCCGACGATGTCGAGAAAGTAGCCGTCGACGTCGTAGGTGTCGATCGCCGCGGCGATCCGGTCGGTGAGCCAGCGCCGCCATGACTCCACGCCGAGGTTCAGGTACGCGGCCCAGCCGTCCTGGTGGCGATCGTTGTCCCAGTCGACCCAGTTGAGGTCCATGCGATCGTCGTCGATCTTCGACGTCGCGGCGTCGGCGAACCGCGCGAACGCCGGGGAGCGGCGGTTCGCCGTGTTGGCGCCGAACATCGGCATGAACCGGTAGCCGAGCCGCTTGCCGTCGTGGATCAGCCGGCGGAGCTCGGCCTCGCCGCCGAGCCGCGCGGCCGCTCGATACTCGGGATAATCCCAGTAATACCTGCCGTCCCAGGCGGGCAGAAACACCAGCACGCGATCCGGGGGAATCTGCGGCGCCATCCAGCGCAGGATGTCGAGCATGCGCCGGAACGTGTTGAACACGTAGCCGGTGAAGTGCATGCCGTGCAGGGTCACGACCAGCGCGGTGCGCCGCAGCCACGCCGGGACGTCGCTGCGCGCGTCCCAGCGCGGGATGCGGTAGGCGCGCTCGAGGTGCTGGACGTGGCTCGCGACCGCCGCCTCGGGTGACGCGGCCTGGCCGACTCGCCAGCGCGGCACGGTGATCCGGGTCTGGGGCTGCCAGCCCTCGACCTCGTGGATCGCCTCGATCCGGTAGCCTTGCTCGCCGGGCTGGAGGTAGAACCGCTTCGCGCGCACGCGGTCGTCGAGTGACGCGATGAAGTGGCAGCGCGCGCCGTCCTGGATCACCACGAGCGGCGTCGCGATGCTCGCGGCGGGATTGCCGCCGAACAGATCGCCGCCGCCGAACGGGTATCCGAACAGCAGCTCGTCATCGTGGACGTCGATCGGTGTCCCGCCGCCGGCGCCGACGTGGCCGCGCGGCAAGCCGCGGATGATGCTGGAGACTGCCTTGATCGGCCGCGCCAGCTCGGCGGTGATGTCCCATTCGATCCAGGCGCCTGCGCGGCGGAGGGTGACCTCGACGCGGCCGGGCGCGGACTCCTGGCCACCGGCCCACACCAGACCGTCACAGACCAGCCGGACCCCGTCGCCCACCGCCTCGACACGCAGCTTGCGCTCGTCGAGGTGGTACGCGTTCTCGTGGGAGAATACGGTGACGCCGAGCTCGAGGCCGGCGAACCGCACGGACGGCTCCGGCGCGTCGAAGCTGAACTTCATGAAGCTGGCGCCGCGCGGCGGGAGGATCACACCGCTCGTCGAGCGATGCGGCACGATCGCGCTGCCAGCAGCCTCGGCCACCGGCAGCTCATCGCACAGCAGCGCGACTGCGCCAGCCACCCCCGCCACCTTGAGAACGTCGCGGCGGGTCGGGCCGTCCATGTCTACTCCGCACTGTCTCACACCCGCCGCGCCCGGAGGAGCCGCATCGTGGCGGCGAGCCAGATTCGGTCGATGCCGAGGTCACGGCTCCGTGATGGCAGGCGCGGAATGGCCGTCGCGGTCACCGCGGCCGTTGCCGTTGTGATGGTGCTTGTCGACGGGCCGGAGCTCGAGGACGGTGATCGAGTACGGCGGCAGCGTGTAGTCGAACGTCGGCCGGATCCCGGTCACGGTGGTGGTGCGTGGTACGACCCGATCCGGATCGGCCAGCGTGTTGGTGTCGTCGGGGCTGGCCGAGGTGAGCGTGACCGCCTTGGCGTGCGGCGCGAGCGCCGAGACGCCGCTCAGGCTGACGCGGACCGGCTGCGGAGCACCCGCGGTGTTGACGATCTTGACGAAGATCGTCTTGCTCCAGCTGTCCTGGGTGACGCTCTGGAACACCCGCGAGCCGCCCGACGTCGTCAGCGTGGCCGGCAGCACGACGTCGCCGGCGTGGTTCGCGAACATCGCCTGCAGGTGGTACGACGGCGATCCATAGCTGCGGAGCGCGTCGTAGCCGATCAGGTTATTCGGCCACTGGAAGGCGCCCGGGTTGACGTTGGTCAGCAGCGGCGCATAGGCCACCATGATCACGTGATCGGAGTTGCGCTCCAGCCCGGTCAGCCAGGCGGCGTCGCCGAGCGCCGCGTTGAGGTTGGGGGTGGGACGGCCCTCGATGGCCGCGTACTCGCCGACGAAGATCTTCGGGCCGTTGCGGTCATAGCTGTCGTAGCGATTTGCCATGTGCTGGAACGACCGCGGCGTGGTGTAGAAGTGCTCGTCGATGACGTCCGGCGTCCGGCTGGTCACGCCGGTGGTCGCGATGATCTTGAGCTCGGGGTGCGCCGCCTTGATCGCGTCGAAGAACTGGGCAAAGCGCGCGTTGTAGGTCCCGGAGCCATCGAAGAAGTCCTCGTTGCCGATCTCGACGTACTCGAGCGGGAACGGCGCCGGGTGGCCGTCGGCCGCGCGCCGCGCGCCCCACACGGTGTCGGGGCCGCCGACGATGTACTCGATCTCGTCGAGCGCGTCCTGCACGAACGGCGCGAGCGCCGCGCCGGGCTGGATGAAGCTGCCATTGAGCGAGTACCCGGCGTACACGCCGAGCAACGGCTCCATGCCGAGATCTTCGCACCATTCGAGGTACTCGAGCAGCCCCAGGCCGTCGCTCGAGCGATAGCCCCACGGGCCCTGGTGACCCGGCCGCGCCGCCAGGGGGCCGATCGTGGTCTTCCACTGGAAGCGCTCCGCGATCGTGTTGCCCTCGAGGAAGTTGCCGCCCGGCAGGCGCAGGAACGTCGGGGACAGCCCGGCGAGCATCTGCATGAGGTCGACGCGGTTGCCATTGGCGCGGTTGCGGAAGGTCGCCGGGAACAGCGAGACCTGGGTGAGCCAGAACGTGCCGGCGGCACGGGTCGAGATCACGAACCGCGCGCCGGCGGTCGGCCGGACATCGCCGGTCCCGAGCCGCACCGTGTACTGCGCCCAGTCGCTGGTCAGCCGCGCGACCTGCGCGCGCGCGTACACCGTGGCGCCGTCCGGGCTCTCGATCGAGACGGTCAGCGGCCCGGTGAA
>Ga0068863_100002198_pt1 | contig 19368 bp, 16 predicted proteins | sample KBSSwiS62_FD_66596 | JGI IMG/M metagenome (GOLD analysis project Ga0068863, IMG submission 66596) | Switchgrass rhizosphere microbial communities from Kellogg Biological Station, Michigan, USA - KBS Switchgrass S6-2 | ecosystem: Host-associated > Plants > Roots > Rhizosphere > Soil ...
AGCGCCAAATCACCGTCTCTTGCAACGTCTGTCATGTGTCCCCCGACGCTCGCTTCGACCGAGCAGGACCCGTCGCGTCGGAGTGAACCGGCTGCGACGGATCCTGCTGGCCGCGCTGGGCGTGACTTCAGCCACGAGCGCTGCGCGTCTCTTCCCTGTGCAGCGCCGTCAACGACGGACGATCGATCTGGGCGACTGCATCGGCGATGGCCTTGTCGTAGCACTTACGGAACGCCGCGGACGGCGTCACGAAAGTGTAGTTGTCGGACGGCCCGCAGACGTTTCGCGCCGCCGCCTTGATGCGCTTGTACAGCGTTTGTGCGCCGGCGGCCTTCGACAGATCGAGATCCGCGAAGCTGACCGTCTGCGCATTCGGCTGGGCCGAAGCGTTGTAGGCGACCAGGCACGCGGAAAGGGCAAGCGCGGCGATCCCTGCGCGCGTCAGCAGCTGAGCTCGCGATGTAAAGGTGTTCATGACATTTCTCCTCTTAGTTTCTTCGGGACGCAGTGGAGCCTGCACTCATGTTCTGTGCATCACTTCGCAGGGATCGCACTGGCCGAAGGAACTAGCCGGCAGCTTTACGGTGCCGCTGCAGGTGTGGCAAAGTCGCTCGCAACGCCGCGATTCCCGCGGCGTTTGTTTGTGGGCTCTCTGTGACCGCAAGACCGCACCGAACGAAGTCGCAGCGCCGACTGACGCCGGGCCGCATGTTCCTCTATCGGCTCGCGGCGCGGCTCGCCTATCTGATCGTCGAGACGCTGTGGCGCACGGCGCGGCTGCGCTTCGTCAACCTCGATCGGCTGACGACGCTGGTCCGAGAACAAGGCGCGGTCGTGCCGGTGTTCTGGCATCAGCACCTGCTGATGTGCGCGCGTTTCATCGCCGATCGGCGTGCGGAGTTGAAGACCGGCTTCATGATCTCGCCGTCGGTCGATGGCCAGGCGCCGACCATGCTTGCTGAGCTTTACGGCGCGCACGTCGTGCGCGGCTCGGGCTCGTACACAGGCATGCGTGCAGTACGCGGCGTTTACACGGCGATCGTCAAGGAAGGCATTTCGCCCGGCATCACACCGGACGGGCCGCGCGGCCCGCGCTTCAAGTTCAAGGCCGGCGCGATCTTCACTGCACAGATCAGCGGCAAAGCGGTCGTGCCGATCGCTTACGCGGCGAAGCCCGCGTGGATTCTGCGCACCTGGGACAAGTTCATCATTCCGCCGCCGTTCGCCAAGGTGGCCATCGCGATCGGCGAGCCGTATTTTCCCGAGAAGAAGCTCGACGACGCACAGATGGAGGCCGCGCAACTCGAGCTCGAACGCCGCATGCTGGAAACCTACCGGCAGGCCGCCGCTGCGCTCAGCGCCAAGAGTTAACCGCCGACCGCTCTCTTCTGCTCGCCCGCGCAGTCCTGGTCCACGCACTCTTCGACTTCGATCTGGATCGTCGCGTGCGTGATGCCGAAGCGCTCGGCGAGCAGCACCTTCGCATCCTTCAGCACGACTGCGTGATCTGCGGCGGCAGTCACCGATGCGTGCATCGTGAGCAGAGTTTCGTTCGGTCCCACCAGCCACGCGTGCACGTGATGAACGTCGCGGATCGCAGGGATACGTTCCTCGAGCGTGTTGCGCAGCTCGCCGACATCGAGCCAATCCGGCGACCCCTCCATCAGGATGTGTGCCGAGCGTCGTACGAGCGCCAGCGCGCTGCGAACGATGAGCAAGGACACGCCGAGCGACAACAATGGATCGATCGGCAACCATCCAGTGAACAGGATTACGACACCCGCGAGCACAGCACCCGCTGAGCCGAGCAGATCGCCGAGTACGTGCAACGTCGCTGCGGAGATGTTCATGTCGTGCGAGTCGCCTCTGCGCAGCATCGCGAACACCACAATGTTCACGACAAGCCCGAGCCCGCCGACCCAGAGAATCGCCTTCGCGTTGACGGCGACCGGATTCATCAGGCGCTGCGCGGCCTCGATTCCGATCCAGGCGACGATGAACAGCAGCGCACAGCCGTTGACGAAGGTCGCGAGCACTCGCAGCCGCTGATAGCCGAAAGTCCGACGCCGATCTGCGGGCCGTGCCGCGATGCGTGTCGCTGCCCAGGCGAGTGCGAGAGCCGCCGTGTCGGTCAGCATATGACCGGCGTCTGCCAGCAGCGCGAGCGACTGGGCAAGGATGCCGCCGGCGAATTCGACGAGCATGAAGGCGCCGGTCAGCGCAAGCGCGACGCCCAGGAGCGTGCTGCTGCTCACTCCAGCGCCATGGCCATGTCCATGGCCGTGTCCAGCGTGGTCATGCCCGTGACCGTCGTGGGCATGATGGTTGTCGTTCATGGGGGCAGTATACTGCGCACCCGCATGAAGCTCTCCGTCGTCATCCCGGTCTGTAACGAAGCCGAAAACGTGCAGCCGCTCGCGCGCGAAATTCAGGCCGCGCTCGCTGCGCACGGACCTTTCGAGATCATCTTCGTCGACGACGGCAGCACCGACGCCACGGCAGCGGCCGCGACTGCTGCACGCGAAGCTGGAATTCCCGAGATTCGGCTGCTGCAGCATTCGCGGCGCAGCGGCCAGAGTGCGGCGGTCTGGACCGGCGTGCGTGCCGCGCGCGCTGACTGGATTGCGACGCTGGATGGCGACGGTCAGAACGATCCCGCCGACATCCCCGTGATGCTGGAAGCGCTGCGCACCGGCGGCGAGACGCTGCGACTCATCATGGGTAATCGCAAGGCGAGCCGCAAAGACACCTGGCTGCGCAAAGTCTCGTCGAGTGTCGCCAATTCCGTACGCGGGCGGATGTTGCGCGATGGCACGCCGGACACGGGCTGCGGCATCAAGCTGCTGCACCGGGCGACTTTCCTCGAACTGCCGCGCTTCAATCACATGCACCGCTTCCTGCCGGCGCTGTTCCAGAGAGCGGGCGCCAAGGTGATCTCGGTCCCGGTGCGCCATCGCGCGCGCACCCAGGGCACGTCGAAATATGGGCTTCACAATCGCCTGTGGGTCGGCATCGTCGACCTGTTTGGCGTGCGCTGGCTGATCGTACGTAATCCCCCGCCTGTCACCGTCAGCGAACGGTGAGGGAAAACCCTTTATCCGCCAGCGCTCTGCGCTTTCTTCTGCATATTTGCTGTGACACAATCGGCCCGGCTGTCATTCCAATAACGACGAGCGGACCGGAGTGGCAGGCGGGAGGATGGCGAATGAAGAAGAACCACAACGCTGTGGGTTCGATGATCTTGCGTCGCTGACGCGCGGGCGGAGCAGCGAGTGTCGAGTCAACCGAGCCCACCGAGCCGACCCGGGGCAATTGCCTCCTCGTTGCGCAGCGCCGATGCGCTGTTTCCTGCGCATGCCGGCCACCGTCGGGCCAAGGCGGGCCTGGATGTCCTGCTCACCAAGGCCGCCATCGATTTCCAGAATCTCGCGAACGAGCACGCCGATGCGCTCGTGCGCCTCAATCTCGAAGCATTGCGCGAGGCCGCGGGTCTCGACGCGCTGCTGATCGGCTCGTTCGACTCCGCGCACACGGCGATCGAACATGTCGTCGGCGTGACCGGCCTGTTCGCCACGTTCAATCCCGAGACGCTGCGCGGTGAGTCGCTCGAGCGATTCCCGTATCTGCGCAATCGCCTGGAGCATCTGCGAGTCGTCGAGATCCGCGACACGTCGCAGCCGCGTCCGGATCTCGCGCCCGAGGCCGCGCGGCTGGCGGCGTTGCGCATCGGTGCGGCGCTCATCATCGGCTTCGCGACGCAAGGCCGGACGAATGGTTTCATCGCGCTGTGCTCGACGTTGCCGCGCGACAGCTGGGACGCGAACCTGCACCTGATGCTGAAGCTGCTCGGTTCCAGCTATGCCACCGGTATCGAACGCGTGCGCTATCAGCGGCACTTGAAGCAGCTCGAAGAGCGCGACGCGCTCGCGCTGCATGGTGCGAACGACGGCCTGTGGGATTTCGACCTCGATCGCAAGACCACGTATTTCTCGCCGCGCTGGAAGTCGATGCTCGGCTACGGCGACGACGAGGTCGAGCCGCTGACCGACTGGCAGCAGTTGGTGCATCCGGACGATCTCGAACGGGTGCGCGCCGGGTTGCGCGATCACCTTGCCGGCATCGAGCCGCTGTTCGAGAGCGTGCACCGGCTGCGTCATCGCGATGGCGTGTACTTGTGGGTGGTGAGCCGCGCGAAGGCTCGGGTCGACGAGCAGGGCCGTGCGCATCGCATCGTCGGTGTCGATCTGGATGTGACCGAGCGCAAGCTGTTCGAGGACGCGCTGTTCAAGGAGAAGGAGAGCGCGCAGATCACGCTGCAGTCGATCGGCGACGGCGTCATCACCACCGACTCGAAGTGCCGCATCGAATACCTCAACTCGGTCGCCGAGCAGTTGACGGGCTGGCGGCTGGAGCATGCGCAGGGGCGCATCGTCGATGAAATCTTCCGCAGCTTCCACGAAGAAACCTGCGAGCCGCTGGAGAATCCGCTGGCCGTCTCGATCCGGCGCACGCGCGCGATCAAGAGCGTGCGTCCGACGCTGCTGATCCGGCGCGACGGCAACGAGCTCTATATCGAAAGCTGCGCGTCGCCGATTCGCGATCATGCCGGCAACGTGCTCGGCGGCGTGCTGGTGTTCCACGACGTCAGCGAGAGCCGCGAGCTGAATCGCAAGCTGTCGTATCACGCGAGTCACGACATCCTGACGGGGCTGGTCAACCGACGTGAGTTCGAGTCGCGACTGGAACGCGCAATCAAGAGCGCACGCGCACGCGAGGCATCGTACGCGCTGTGTCACATCGATCTCGATCAATTCAAGATCATCAACGACAACTGCGGTCACAGCGCCGGCGACGCGCTGCTCGGCCAGGTGGGCGCGCTGCTCAAATCGAAGATCCGTTGGCGCGACACCGTGTCGCGGCTCGGCGGCGACGAGTTCGGCGTGCTGCTGGAGAGCTGCTCGCTCGAAGAAGCGGTGCGCAATGCAGAGCAGTTGCGTGAGGCGATCCGCAACTACAAGTTCGTCTGGGAAGAGCGCACGTTCCGTCTCGGCGCGAGCATCGGCGTCGTGCCGATTTCGCCGGAGAACGAGGACGTCGCGGCATTACTTTCGGCAGCAGACAGCGCTTGCGCGGCGGCCAAGGAGAACGGTCGCAATCGCATCTACAGCTTCCAGGAAAACGACATCGATCTGATGCGGCGCCGGCGCGAGATGCAGTGGGCGGCGCGCATCAACAACGCGCTGGAAGACGGCCGCTTCGAAATCTTCCGCCAGGTGATCCTGCCGCTGCAGAACCCGCAAGAGCACGGCATGCACTACGAGCTGCTGTTACGCATGCGCGACGAGGCGGGCAAGATCGTCACGCCGGATCAGTTCATCGCCGCGGCCGAGCGCTACGGCCTGACACCCAACATCGACCGCTGGATGATCGAGCACGCGCTGCGCTGGCTGGTCTCGGAAGCGGACGAGCGCGAGAAGCTCGAGCTGTGCTCGATCAACCTGTCCGGGCAGAGCCTCGGCGACGACAAGTTCCTGCCGTTCGTGATCGACCACTTCCATCGCAGCGGCATCGACGCGTCGAAGATCTGCTTCGAGATCACCGAGACCGCGGCGATCGCCAGCTTCTCGCAGGCGAATCGCTTCATTCACGCGCTCAAGGAGCTGGGCTGCCGCTTCGCGCTCGATGACTTCGGCACGGGCTTGTCGTCGTTCGGTTACCTGAAGCACTTCCCGGTCGATTTCCTGAAGATCGACGGCAGCTTCGTCAAGGAGATCCTGCACGATCCGATCGACCGCGAGATGGTGCGCTCGATCAACGAGATCGGTCATCTCACCGGCAAGCAGACGATCGCGGAGTTCGCAGAGAACATGGAGATCGTCGAGATGCTGCGTAGCCTCGGGGTGGACTACGCGCAGGGTTATGCGATCGCGACCCCGCAGCGCGTGATGAAGCTCGCTACCGGTTAGGCGAAGCGCATCGACAGATCGACGGCCCGGACGTGTTTGGTGAGGCCGCCGACCGAGATGAAATCGACGCCGGTCTCAGCCACTGCACGCAGCGTCTCCAGCGACATGTTCCCCGACGCTTCCAGCTCCGTGCGACCCCTCGTGACCTTCACGGCCTCTCGCATTTGATCTAACGAGAAGTTGTCCAGCAGCACACGATCGACTCGCGCCTCCAGCGCCTCGCGCAGCTGCGTGAGATTCTCGACTTCGACTTCGAGCAGCACTTTCGAATTGAGTCGGCGCGACTCGGCAACTGCGTTCGCGATCGAGCCGGCCGCGGCGATGTGGTTTTCCTTGACGAGAATCGCATCGAACAGACCGATGCGGTGATTCGTGCCGCCGCCGCACTTCACGGCGTACTTCTGCGCAACCCGCAATCCCGGAATCGTCTTGCGCGTGTCGAGGATCCGGCACTTCGTGCCCTCGAGGGCGTCGACGTACGTGCGCGTCACCGTCGCGGCTGCGGAAAGCATCTGCAGGAAGTTGAGCGCGCTTCGCTCGCCCGTGAGCAACGAGCGAGCAGGGCCTTCGAGCGTGCAGAGTTGCTGATTGGCGCGAACACGGTCGGCATCGCGCGCCGACCATGTGACGCGCACTCGCGGATCGATTTGATGAAACACTTCGTCGAACCACGCAGTCCCGCACAGAACTGCGTCTTCGCGCGTGATGACGGTGGCGCGAGCGGTTCGATCGGCAGGGATGAGCTGTGCGGTCAGATCACCCGAGCCCACGTCCTCGCGCAGCGCCGTGCTGACGGTCTGCGATATGTACGTGGGATCGGGTCCGTTCATGGCCTCGATCAGAAGGGCAGACCGTGGCTCTGGCCGCCCATGCACATCAGCATCGGGATGGACAGAATGAAGTTGGTGCGCGAGGCGTACAGCGCAACCTTGCGCGCCTTGGCCTTCTCATCGTCCGTCGCCGCGACGATGCCGAGGATCTTCTTCTGATTCGGCCAGATGAAGACCCACACGTTGAACAGCATGATGGTGCCGAGCCACGCGCCGACGCCGATCGTCACGAAGCCGGGCTGGAACGTGAAGGCCTTGTGCATCACAGGCGTGCCGCCGTAGCCGAACAACAGGTAGTACGCGCCAGTCAGCCAGGTGAAAACCGCAGCCCAGCGGAACCACCACAGTGCGCGCGGCGCGATGTACTTGTTCACGCCTGCGCCGCCCGGTCCGCCCTTGTCGGCGGCGGCGTCAGCCATGCCCGGCGTCTGGACGACGTTGAAGTACCACAGCAGGCCGATCCACATGACGCCTGCAACGATGTGCAACCAGCGATCGAGCGTGAAGTGATGGAAGCCAACCGCGTCTCCGCCGCCGGCGGCAACGGAGAGGAGCAGCGAGATCACGATCGCAAGCACGAACGCGGTCGTGATGGCGCCTCGGACGGTGGTGAACGGATGCATCGTGAGATCTCCTTCTACGGCGTTTCTTGGTGTTCTACTTGATGTTTTTCGGGGTGGCGGGTCGGAAATTAGACCCAAAAAGCGTTTGAAGAATAGGCGAGCGATCCCCATAATTCAACGCTGGTCCCATCGCCATGACGCCCCCTCCCGCCTCCCTGCCGCGCGTCGAATCTCCTTGCGTCAACGTCTGTACGCTCGATGCGCAGAAGGTCTGCATCGGCTGCGGGCGCACGATCGAGGAGATCGCGGTCTGGTCGCGTCTGGGCGATGACGAACGGCGTGCCGTCTGTCAGCGGGCTGCACACCGTAAACAGTCAATTTCTTCTTCCGAGGTTTGAGCCGTGGACGTCATCGAACGCATCAAGTCACAGCTGTCCGGCAGTCCCGTGGTCCTCTACATGAAGGGCACGCCGGATTTTCCCCAATGCGGTTTTTCCGCCGCGGCCGTGCGCGCCTTGAGCGCGGTCGGTGCGGAGTTCTCGCACGTGAACATCTTCCAGGATCCGGAACTGCGCGAGGCGTTGAAGCAGTACTCGAACTGGCCTACGTATCCGCAGCTGTACGTGAACGGCGAGCTGATCGGCGGCTCGGACATCATCCTCGAGATGTACAAGAGCGGCGAGCTGCAGAAGCTGGTGACGCCGGCGTGACTGAGGGTCAGGCTTCAGCCTGACATCCTGTCGAAGCGGTTGCAGACCTTACAAAACAGCTCTGCCGTCCGCTGCGCGTCGTACGCAGCGGAATGCGCTTCGCTCGAATCCCAGGCGATCCCCGCCGCCTGCAACGCCTTGCCCAGCACCGTCTGCCCGTAGGCCACTCCAGCGAGCGTCGCCGTATCGAAGCTCGAGAACGGGTGGAACGGATTGCGCTTGATCTGCGTGCGCGCGATGGCCGCGTTGAGAAAATTCAGATCGAAATACGCGTTGTGACCGACCAGGATCGCGCGCGTGCACTCGTTCTCCTTCATCGCGCGGCGTATTTCCTTGAACAGCTTCGTCAGCGCTTCCTTCTCTGCGATCGCGGGCCGCAGCGGATGGAACGGATCGATGCCGGTGACGGCCAGCGAGGCGGCCTCGAACTTGGCGCCTTCGAAGGGTTGAATGTGGAAACGCCAGCTCTCACCGGGCGCGAGCCGGCCGTCCGGCTGCAGCTCGATCAGCACCGCGGCAATTTCCAGCAGCGCGTCGGTGTTGGGATTGAAGCCGCCGCACTCGACGTCGATCACTACGGGCATGAAACCGCGGAAGCGGCTCGCCAGGGGCATCCGTTCGCTCACGCACGCGGCTCCTGGGTCATGCGCCAGGCAAGCTGCTCGCCTGCGCGAAACGGCACCAACTCGTCCTTGTCGAAGGGATACGCAGCCGGCGGCGACCAGGCGGTGCGTTCCAGCGTGATGTACTCGCGATTGCGCGGCAGGCCATAGAAGTCGGGGCCGCGCTCCGACGCGAATGCTTGCAGGCGATCGAGCTTCCCGGCCAGCTCGAAGGCTTCCGCGTACAACTCGATGGCAGCGTGCGCGGAGAAGATCCCGGCGCAGCCGCAGGTGGTTTCCTTGGTATGTCGCGCATGCGGAGCGCTGTCGGTGCCGAGGAAGAATCGGGGGTCGTCTGCAGTCGCCGCTTCGATGAGCGCGCGGCGATCGTGCTCGCGTTTCAGCACTGGCAGGCAGTAGTTGTGAGGGCGGATGCCGCCCTGGAAGATTGCATTTCGGTTCAGCAGCAGATGCTGCGGAGTGATCGTCGCCCCGACGCCGCGCCGCGCGCTCTTCACGAATTCCACGGCTTCGCGAGTCGTGACGTGTTCGAAGACGACGCGCAGGGTGGGGAAGCGCTCGACCACCTTCGTAAGGATGCGATCGATGAAGACGCGCTCGCGATCGAAGACGTCCACGTCGCCGTCAGTCACCTCGCCGTGGACCTGAAAGACGAGCCCGCAATCCTGCATCGCTTCGAGCGCGGGATAAATCTTCTCGATAGCCGTGACGCCGGCATCCGAGTGAGTCGTCGCACCAGCGGGGTAGAGCTTGGCACCGAAGATGAAACCGCTGCTGCGCGCCGCCCGGATCTCCTGCGGCGAAGTCGTATCGGTGAGATACAGCGTCATCAGCGGCTCGAACAGCGCGCCGGCCGGCAGGGCCGCGAGAACGCGGTCGCGATACGCGGCTGCCATCGCGACTGTCGTCACCGGTGGCTTGAGGTTCGGCATGATGATCGCGCGCGCGAACTGACGCGCTGTGAACGGCAGGACGCTGGCGAGTTGCGCGCCGTCGCGCACGTGCAGGTGCCAGTCGTCAGGTCGAAGAATCCGCAATCTCGTCATGCCTCTAATAGTCCGCCGCTCTGCAGTAACTCTACCGTGTATCGCACGCCAAAGCCGGTGATATCGGTCGGGACGTGACCGAGACCGCCGCTGCGATTGCTGGCGGCCAGGTCGATGTGAATCCAGGGCACCTGATCCGGGACGAAGCGATTCAGAAAGCGCGCCGCCAGGATGTGGTCGCCCTTGCTGTCCGGCGTGCATTGCAGGACATCGGCGATGGCAGATTCCAGGTCGCTGTCGTAATCCTCGTCCATCGGGAAGGGCCACACCCGTTCGCCGCTGCGGGTGCCTGCTGCGCGAATGGCCTCGTGCCATTGCGGACGATTCGTGAATGCGCCGCTGTAGCGCTCGGTGAGCGCGTTGACGCATGCGCCTGTAAGTGTCGCGAAGTCGATCATCAGTTCTGGGCGCTCGCGCGCAGCGATTGCGAGCGTGTCGGCCAGCACCATGCGCCCCTCCGCATCGCTGTGCGCGACCTGGATGGTCACGCCGTTCGCGGCGCTTACCACTTCTTGCGGTCGAAATGCACGCGCACCGATTTCGTTCTCTGTGATCGCGAGCCAGCAATCGATGTCGTACGGCGCGCGCAACTCACTGAGCGCGAGCATCGTGCCGACTGCGACGGCGCTGCCCTGCATGTCCGTATGCATGTCGTACATGCTCTTGTGAGATTTCAGGTTGATCCCGCCCGTGTCGAAGCAGATGCCCTTACCGACGAGAGCAACATGCCGCACGTTCTTTCGCTGAGCAGCGCGATAGCGCAGTCTGACGATGCCAGCGTCGCGTTGCTGATTGGCGCGTGCGACAGCAAGGAATGCGCCGGCATTCCGCCGCCGCAACGACGCCTCATTGAGGAAATCGAACTGCCAGCCTTGGCGGCGTGCGAGATCGCGTAGCGCCTTCCGATAACCGCTCGTGTTCAGCACGTTCGGCGGCAGCGCAGTGAGCCAGCGGGCGAGGTGATTGCCGCGATCGATGGCGACAGTGCGAGCCGTGTCGAGTTGCGATCCACCGTTCAGTAGCGTGAAAGAAGCGGGCGCCGATCGCTTCGCGCCCTTCGACTTCATGACGGGCATCGGCGCAGTTGCCGCGAGCGATGCAGCGAGCATCGCTTCGATCGCCGCCGTGCCGGTCTCCTTGGCAAGACCCTGGGTCGCGAGCAGCACGCTGGCACGAGCAGGGGCTGCCAGTTCCTTCCAGGCTCGCGCACCGAGCATCAGGCGTTCGAATGCCGACGCTGTGCTTTTTGCGAATGCGACGACGACCGGAATGGCGTCCGACGTGATGCGGGCGCTCAGGAGGGTGACTTGACCTCGGTTGCGTGCGTCCCGATATAGCCGTAACCAGAGCGCGGCGGCAGGGAGCTTGGCGAGTGCGTCCTCGGCGTGTTCGCGCGAGCAGACAATGATGGCTGCGTCATGCTTTTGCAGCGTGCGCGCATCGAGCTGCGCCTTGGGCTGAGAGACACGGATGCCCCGCTCTGCGGGAAGCAATTCCACCACACGACGTTCCTTGACCTGAAAATTTCAAACTCGGATCATACGCGGCCTCACTGCGCAGCACACCCGACATGTCTGAAGCCTCTCCGTTTGACGATCTCGATCCGGAAGAAACCAGGGAATGGCTCGAGTCGATGGACTCGGTGCTCAAAGTGCATGGCGCACAGCGAGCGCACTTTCTGTTGGAACGGCTGATCGACTTTACGCGCCGTTCGGGCACGTACCTGCCGTTCAAGCCGAACACCGCGTACCTCAATACGATCTCTCCCGGACAGGAGAAAGAGTATCCGGGCGACCGCACCATCGAGCGGCGCATCGAGTCGTACATCCGCTGGAACGCGGCCGCCATGGTCGTGCAGGCGAACCGCCAGAGCTCCGAATACGGCGGCCACATCGCCAGCTACGCGTCGGCCGCAACGCTGTATGAAGTAGGTTTCAATCATTTCTGGCGTGCGCCGTCCGACAAGCATCCGGGCGATATGGTGTACATCCAGGGCCACGCATCGCCCGGGATCTATGCGCGCGCGTATCTCGAAGGCCGCCTCAGCGAGAACAACCTGCGTCACTTCCGCAAGGAAGTCGCGAGCCCGGACGGGCTGAGCTCGTATCCGCATCCGTGGCTGATGCCGGAGTTCTGGCAGTACCCGACGGTGTCGATGGGGCTCGGTCCGATGATGGCGATCTACCAGGCGCGCTTTCAGCGCTACCTCGAGCATCGCGGCATCGTGCCGGAGTCGGATCGCAGAGTCTGGGCGTTCCTAGGCGACGGCGAAATGGACGAGCCGGAGTCGCTGGGCGCGATCACCATGCCGGTGCGCGAGCATCTCGACAACCTGGTGTTCGTGATCAACTGCAATTTGCAGCGCCTCGACGGTCCGGTGCGCGGCAACGGCAAGATCATCCAGGAGCTGGAAGCTGCGTTCCTTGGCGCCGGTTGGAATGTCATCAAGGTGATCTGGGGCTCGCGCTGGGATCCGCTGCTGGCGCGGGATACCAAAGGTCTGCTGCGACGGGTCATGGAGGAGTGCGTCGACGGCGAGTACCAGAACTTCAAAGCCAAGGGCGGCGCGTACACGCGCGAGAACTTCTTCGGCAAGTATCCGGAGCTGAAAGAGATGGTCGCCACCATGTCGGACGATGACATCTGGCGGCTCAACCGCGGCGGCCACGACTACAAGAAGGTGTGGAACGCCTATAACGCGGCCGTGAATCACAAGGGCCAGCCCACAGTCATCCTCGCGAAGACCGTCAAGGGCTTCATGATGGGTCGCTGGGGCGAGAGCCAGAACATCACGCACCAGCAGAAGAAGCTCGACGACGAAGCGCTGAAGGAATTCCGCAATCGCATCTTCATGCAGATCTCCGACGAGGAGATCGCGAACGCGCCGTTCAAGAAGCCGGCCGAAGACAGCGAGGAGATGAAGTACCTGCGCGACCGGCGCAAGACGCTCGGCGGTTATCTGCCGCAGCGCGTTGCCAAGGCGCCGGCGCTCGAAGTGCCGTCGCTGGAAGCGTTCGACTCGCTGCTGCAGTCTTCCGGCGACCGCGAGTTCTCCACCACGATGGCGCTCGTGCGCATCCTGCAGATGCTGGTGAAGGACAAGAACATCGGCAAGCACGTCGTGCCGATCGTGCCGGACGAAGCGCGTACCTTTGGCATGGAAGGCATGTTCCGCCAGGTCGGCATCTATTCGTCGATGGGCCAGCTCTACACGCCGCAGGACGCGGACCAGCTGATGTTCTACAAGGAAGACAAGAAGGGCCAGATTCTCGAGGAGGGCATCAACGAGGCCGGCGCGCTGTGCTCGTTCATCGCGGCCGGAACCGCGTACGCGAATCACGGCACCAACATGGTGCCATTCTACATCTACTACTCGATGTTCGGCTTCCAGCGCGTCGGTGATTTCGTCTGGGCTGCCGGTGATAGCCAGACGCGCGGTTTCCTCGTGGGCGGCACGGCGGGCCGTACGACACTCGCCGGCGAAGGTTTGCAGCACCAGGATGGGCACAGTCACCTGCTTGCGAGCACGGTACCGAACTGCGTCGCGTATGACCCGGCATTCGCGTACGAGCTCGCGGTCGTCATTCAGGACGGCCTGCGTCGCATGTTCGCCGTGCAGGAAGACGTCTTCTTCTATATCACTGCGATGAACGAGAACTACGCGCACCCGGGGATGCCGAAGGGCGCGGAGCAGGGGATTCTCAAAGGCATGTACCTGCTGCACGCCGGCGGACGCGGCAAGGTGCGCGTGAACCTGTTCGGCTCGGGCACGATCCTGCGTGAAGTGATGACTGCCGCCGAGATTCTCGAGCGCGACTACGGCGTGCCCGCCGACATCTTCAGCGTCACGAGCTACTCAGAGCTGCGGCGTGAAGCGCTCGACGTCGAGCGTCGCAATTTGCTGCATCCCGATCAGCCCGCGCAGCAGCCGTACGTGCGACAGGTGCTCGGCGATCGAACGGGGCCGTTCATCGCGGCAAGCGATTACATGAAGATCGTGCCGGACCAGGTCCGCCAGTGGGTGCCCGGGCGCTTCATCGTGCTCGGCACTGACGGCTACGGTCGCAGCGACTCGCGCGCGCAGTTGCGTCGTCACTTCGAGGTCGACGCGCAGCACATCGTGCTCGCTTCGCTGCGTGCACTCGCCGACGAGGGCAAGCTCGACGTGGCCACCGTGAAGTCGGCCATGAAGAAGTTCGACATCGATCCCGAGCGGCCGAACCCGGTCACGCAGTAGGCTTATGGCGCAAGACATCACGGTTCCCGACCTCGGGGATTTCAAGGACGTCGAAGTCATCGACGTACTGGTGAAACCCGGCGACAAGATCGACGTCGACACGCCGCTGATCACGCTGGAAACCGAGAAGGCGACGATGGACGTGCCATCGACCGCCGCCGGCGTGGTGAAGTCGATTGCAATCAAGAAGGGCGATCGCGTTTCTAAAGGCAATGTGATCGCGCAGATCGAGGGCGGGGAAGCGGCTAACCGGAAGGAAGAGAAGAAGCCTGCCGCCGCCGCGCAGCCGACGCCGCCAGCGCAGCCGACGCCCAGGGCCGAGGCCCCGGCGGCCGCCGCGCCGGCACCGACGGCGGCGGCAGCGCCGCAACAGCGAGCAGCCGCTGCGCCAGTTGCCATCACCACTGACTTCTCATCCGTCCACGCCAGCCCGTCGATTCGCAAATTTGCGCGCGAGCTGGGCGTCGATCTGACCGCGGTGAAAGGCAGCGGCCCGAAGGGGCGCGTCACAGCGGATGACGTGAAAGGTTGGGTCAAGCAGGCACTCAAGAGCGGCGCGCCAGCGGCTGGCGGCAGCGCACTGCCGAAAGTGCCGGACGTCGACTTCTCGAAGTTCGGTCAGGTCGAGGTCAAGCCGCTCGGCCGCATCCAGAAGATTTCCGGTCCGCGTCTGCAGGCGAGCTGGCTCAACGTGCCGCACGTCTGGCAGATGGACGAGGCGGACATCACCGACCTCGAAGAAACTCGCAGCAAGCTCAAGAGCGAGGCGAGCAAGGCGGGCGTGAAGCTCACGCCGCTCGCATTCATTCTGCGCGCGTGCGTCAAGGCGCTGCGCGAATTCCCGATGGTGAACAGCTCGCTCGACGCGTCGGGTCAGAATCTCGTCTGGAAGAAGTACGTGCACCTCGGCTTCGCGGCTGACACGCCGAATGGCCTGGTGGTGCCGGTGATCCGCGACGCGGACAAGAAGGACGTTTACGAGCTGGCACGCGAGTTGGCGGCGCTCTCCGAGAAAGCGCGCGCCGGCAAGTTGACCGCTCTGGAAATGCAGGGCGCCAGCTTCACGGTGTCGAGCCTCGGCGGCATCGGCGGCACTTCGTTCACGCCGATCATCAATGCGCCGGAAGTCGCGATTCTCGGCGTGGCGCGCTCGAGCATGCGGCCGGTCTACAAGGACGGACAGTTCGTGCCGCGCCTGATCCTGCCGTTCACGCTCGCGTACGATCACCGCGTGATCGACGGCGCCGGCGGCGTGCGTTTCACCACGTTCCTCGCGGAGAGACTCGCTGACGTCAAAGGCCTGCTGGAAGCCGTGCCGTGACGCGCGTAGTCGTTCCCGATCTCGGCGATTTCAAGGACGTCGAAGTCATCGACGTGCTGGTCAAGCCCGGCGACACGGTGCAGCTCGAGACGCCGCTGATCACGCTCGAGACTGAGAAGGCGACGATGGATGTGCCGTCGTCTGCCGCCGGCGTCGTGAAATCCGTGGTGGTGAAGAAGGGCGATCGCGTGTCTAAGGGCAGCGCGATCATCGAAGTTGAAGGGCAACAGTCTGCAGCCGCGGAGCAACCGAAGCAGCCGGCGCCTGCTGCTGCGCCGAAGCCCGCAGAAGCTCCGAAGGCCCCCGAAGCTCCCAAGCCCGCCGAAGCTCCCACGCCTGCTGAGCCTGCGAAGTCGTCCGCCTCGTACGACTTCGAAGTCGTGGTGCTCGGCGCCGGCCCCGGCGGTTACACCGCCGCATTTCGTGCCGCCGACCTCGGCATGAAGACGGCATTGATCGAGCGCTGGCCGCAGCTCGGCGGCGTGTGTCTCAACGTCGGCTGCATTCCGTCCAAAGCATTGCTGCACGCCGCGAAGGTGATCGAAGAAGCGGAAGCGATGGGCAGCGCGGGCGTGCAGTTCGGCAAGCCGCAGATCGACGCGACCAAGTTGCGTGAATGGAAGAACAAGGTGGTGGGCAAGCTCACCGGCGGTCTCGCTACTCTGGCGAAGCAACGCAAAGTGGAAGTGATTCGCGGCACCGGCAAATTCGTTTCGCCGCACGAGATCGAAGTCACGAGTGACGGCGCGAAGCGGCGCGTCTCCTTCGCTCACTGCATCATCGCCGCCGGCTCCGAATCGATTCGCCTGCCGAACCTGCCGGACGATCCGCGCATCATCGACTCGACCGGCGCGCTCGAGCTGGATCTGCCGCAGCGCATGCTGGTCGTCGGCGGCGGAATCATCGGCCTCGAAATGGCGACGGTGTACGACGCTCTTGGTGTGAAGGTCAGTGTCGTCGAGCTCACCGACGGACTGATGCCGGGCTGCGATCGCGATCTGGTCCGGCCGCTCGAGCGGCGCATTGCGAAGCGCTACGAGCGGATCATGGTGAAGACGAAAGTCACCAAGGTCGAAGCCGCGAAGGAAGGCCTGCGCGTGACGTTCGAAGGCGAGCCGGCGCAGGAGCCGCAGGTGTACGACCGTGTCCTCATCGCTGTCGGGCGCAGTCCGAACGGCCGCAACATCGGTGCGGAAGCTGCTGGTGTGTTAGTCAACGAACGCGGCTTCGTGCCCGTCGATCGGCAAATGCGCACCAACGTGCCGCACATCTTCGCGATCGGCGACATCGCAGGACAACCGATGCTTGCGCACAAGGCATCGCACGAAGGCAAGCTCGCGGCCGAAGTCGCGCACGGCGAGAAGCGCGCATTCGATGCTCGCGTCATTCCGTCGGTGGCGTACACGGATCCCGAGGTCGCCTGGGTCGGGCTCACCGAAACCGATGCGAAGGTGAAAGGCACCGCCTACGAGAAGGCCTCGTTCCCGTGGGTTGCGAGCGGACGCTCGCTAACACTGGGCCGTGACGATGGCATGACCAAGCTGCTGTTCGATCCGACGACCCACCGCGTCATCGGCGGCGGCATCGTCGGCCCCAACGCCGGCGACCTGATCGCCGAAGTGGCGCTGGCGATCGAGATGGGCAGCGACGCGGCCGACCTCGGCCTGACGATCCATCCGCACCCGACGCTGTCCGAGACGATCATGTTCGCCGCCGAGTCGTTCGAAGGTACCTTGACAGACCTGTACGTGCCGAAGAAGAAGTAGAATCCCGCGGGTCCCGACAACGATAACGGGGAGACCTGCCGTGGACTTCAACAAACTCATTGCCCGCGTCAAGGGCATCCTGCTGACGCCGAAGACCGAATGGCCGGTGATTGCCGGCGAGTCGACCACTGTCGCGGATCTCTACAAGGGCTACATCGTGTGGCTCGCGGCGATTCCGCCGATCTTCACCTTCCTGCTGCTCGCGCGTTTCATGCCTGGCTTCGCGCTGTCGCGGCTCGTCCTGCAGTACGTGCTGACGCTGGTGATGGTCTATGTCGTGGGACTGATCATCGATGCGCTCGCGCCGACCTTCGGCGGCACGAAGGACAAGGTGCAGGCGCTCAAGACGATCACTTACTCGATCACAGCATCGTGCGTCGCCGGCATTGCGCTCATCCTGCCGCTGCTCGGCACGCTGATCGCGCTCGCGGCACTCGTCTACAACATCTACCTGCTGTACCTCGGTCTGCCGCACACGATGAAGTGCCCGCCGGAACGAGCCGGCAGCTACACCGCGGTGATCGTAATCGTCGCACTCGTCGCAGGCCTGCTGATCGGCACGGTTGTCGGCGCCGTGACGGGCACGGGCATGTTCATGCGCGGCGGCTCGATGTTCAGCTCCACGCGCGATTCGCACGAGACGACGTACGACAAGGACAGCACGGTCGGCAAGCTCGAGCAGTACGCGAAGCAGGTCGAGGACGCCAGCAAGAAGATGGAAGCCGCGCAGAAGTCCGGCGACCAGCAAGCGCAGGCCGACGCGATGAAGAACATGATGGGTGCGGCGCTCGGCAGCGGCAATGTCGAAGCAGTCACGCCGGATCGTCTCAAGCCGTTTCTGCCGGAGACGCTCGGCGGCCGCGATCGCTCGACGTTTTCCACTCAGCGCAACAGCGCGATGGGCATGCAGATGACCGAGGCGCGGGCCACGTACACGGGCGAAGACGGCCGCCAATGGGATCTGCAAGTCACCGACACCGGCAGCGCGAAGGAACTGCTCGCGCTCGCGGGCTGGGCAGGCATCGAAGGCGAGAACGAAAGCTCGAACGGCTACGACAAGACCTATCGCGCCGACGGCCGGCTGGTGCATGAGCAATGGGATCGCGGCAGCTCGCGTGGCGAGTACGCCATGGTGCTCGGCGATCGCTTCACGGTGAAAATCGAGGGCCAGGCCGACAGCATCGACGATCTGAAAGCGGCACTCGCCGATCTCGATCTCGAGGCGCTCGAAGCGATGAAGGGCGAAGGCGTGGCGAAGAACTGATGTCGAACGTACCGAAGGTGATGAAGGTCATCGACGTGCCGCAGCCGGGCGGACCGGAAGCGCTCGTGATTGCGGAGCGTCCGGTGCCGGAGCCGGGTCGCGGCGAAGTGTTGATCAAAGTCGCCGCAGCCGGACTGAATCGCGCAGACGTTCTGCAGCGTCGCGGTTTCTATCCGTCGCCTGCCGGTGCGCCGTCGTATCCGGGACTCGAAGTCTCCGGCACGATCGCCGCGCTCGGTGACAGCGTTACGGAGTTCAAAGTCGGGGATTCAGTGTGCGCGTTACTCGCGGGCGGCGGTTACGCGGAGTACTGCCGCGTCGACGCCGGCCAGGTATTACCGATTCCGGGCTCGCTCGACATGATTCAGGCCGCAGCGCTTCCGGAAGCGATGTTCACGGTGTGGAGCAACGTCTTCGTGTTCGGCCGTCTGCAGCCGGGCGAGACGCTGCTGGTGCACGGTGGCTCGAGTGGCATCGGCGTCACTGCGATTCAACTCGCTGCCGCGCGCGGCAACACGGTGTTCGCCACTGCGGGCTCGGCCGACAAATGCCGCTTCTGCGAAAGCCTCGGCGCGCGCCGCGCGATCGACTACAAGAGCGAAGATTTCGTTGCCGAGATCGCCAAGGAAACCGCCGGGCGCGGCGTCAACGTCGTACTCGACATGGTCGGCGGCAGCTACGTTGCGCGCAATCTGCAGGTGCTCGCGACGGAAGGCAGGCTCGTCATGATCGCGACACAAGGCGGCGCAAAGGGCGAGATCGACGTCATGCGGATCATGCAGCAGCGGCTGCTCGTTACCGGTTCGACGCTGCGACCACGCTCCGCGGAATTCAAACGTGCGATGCGCGATCAGTTGCTCAAAGAGATCTGGCCGTTGTTGACCGCGGGCCGCATTCGTCCGGTGGTCGACTCGGTGTTCGCACTTGCTGAAGCCAGCAAAGCGCACGCACGCATGGAAAGCAGCGAGCACATGGGCAAGATCATCCTCGCTGCAATTTGACAGATTGCACCGACAGCCTGCCGGTGCTCGTCTTCTGTCGC
>Ga0068863_100002199_pt1 | contig 19365 bp, 24 predicted proteins | sample KBSSwiS62_FD_66596 | JGI IMG/M metagenome (GOLD analysis project Ga0068863, IMG submission 66596) | Switchgrass rhizosphere microbial communities from Kellogg Biological Station, Michigan, USA - KBS Switchgrass S6-2 | ecosystem: Host-associated > Plants > Roots > Rhizosphere > Soil ...
TGCTCAAGGGCAAGCAGGGCCGGTTCCGCCAGAACCTGCTCGGCAAGCGCGTCGACTACTCCGGCCGTTCGGTCATCGTCGTCGGCCCGCAGCTGAAGCTGCACCAGTGCGGCCTGCCCAAGCAGATGGCCCTCGAGCTGTTCAAGCCGTTCGTCATGAAGCGGCTGGTCGACCTCAACCACGCGCAGAACATCAAGTCCGCCAAGCGGATGGTGGAGCGCGCGCGGCCGGTCGTCTGGGACGTGCTCGAGGAGGTCATCACCGAGCACCCCGTGCTGCTGAACCGGGCGCCGACCCTGCACCGGCTCGGTATCCAGGCGTTCGAGCCGCAGCTGGTCGAGGGCAAGGCCATCCAGATCCACCCGCTGGTCTGCACCGCGTTCAACGCGGACTTCGACGGCGACCAGATGGCGGTGCACCTGCCGCTGTCCGCCGAGGCGCAGGCCGAGGCCCGGATCCTGATGCTGTCCAGCAACAACATCCTCTCGCCGGCGTCCGGCCGGCCGCTGGCCATGCCCAGCCTCGACATGGTCACCGGGGTGTACCACCTGTCCCGGCTGGCCGAGGGCGGCGGCGTCGGTGCGGGCCGGTCGTTCTCCAGCGTCGCCGAGGCGCAGATGGCCTTCGACGCGCGCGAGATCGAGCTGCAGGCGCTGATCAAGGTCCGGCTGCGCGACCACACGCCGCCGCTGGACTGGGAGGCGCCGGCGGACTGGATCCCGGGTGACCCGTTCACCCTGGAGACGACGTTCGGCCGCTGCCTGCTGAACGAGGCACTGCCCGAGGGCTACCCGTTCATCAACAACCTGCTGCAGAAGCGCGACCAGGCCGCGATCGTCAACGACCTGGCCGAGCGGTACCCGAAGGCCCAGGTCGCCGCGACCCTCGACGCCCTCAAGAGCGCCGGCTTCTACTGGGCCACCCGGTCCGGTGTGACCGTCGCGATCGAGGACGTCATCGCCCCGCCGAACAAGGTCGAGATCCTCGCCAAGTACGAGGACCTCGCGGAGAAGGTCGAGAAGCAGTTCGCCCGCGGCTTCCTGTCCAACGAGGAGCGCCGCAGCGAGCTGGTCCAGATCTGGACCAACGCGACCGCCGAGGTCGCGAAGGCGATGGAGGACAACTTCCCGCCGACCAACCCGGTCGCGACGCTGGTGAACTCCGGCGCGGCCGGAAACATGATGCAGATCCGGCAGCTCGCCGGCATGCGCGGCCTGGTCTCCAACCCGAAGGGCGAGATCATCCCGCGGCCGATCAAGGCGAACTTCCGCGAGGGCCTCTCCGTCGTCGAGTACTTCATCTCCACGCACGGTGCCCGCAAGGGTCTGGCCGACACCGCGCTGCGGACCGCGGACTCCGGCTACCTGACCCGCCGGCTCGTCGACGTCAGCCAGGACGTCATCGTCCGCGACGACGACTGCGGCACCGAGCGTGGCGTCTCCACCCGGATCGCGACCAAGGACGGGCGGACCGGTGCCCTCGTCCGCGACCGCTACGCGGAGACCTCCGCGTACGCACGGACGCTGGCCCAGGACGCGGTGGACTTGACCGGCGAGGTCATCGTCCCCGCGGGCGCCGACCTCGGCGACGTGGTCATCGGGCAGCTGATCGAGGCCGGGATCGAGACGGTCCGGGTCCGCTCGGCGCTGACCTGCGAGTCCCGCCGTGGCGTCTGCGCGCAGTGCTACGGCCGCTCGCTGGCCACCGGCAAGCTGGTCGACGTCGGCGAGGCGGTCGGTATCGTCGCCGCCCAGTCGATCGGCGAGCCGGGCACCCAGCTGACCATGCGTACCTTCCACGCGGGTGGCGTCGCAGGTGACGACATCACCCAGGGTCTGCCGCGTGTCGTCGAGCTCTTCGAGGCCCGCAGCCCCAAGGGCAAGGCCCCGATCAGCGAGGTCGTCGGCCGGGTCAAGATCGAGGAGACGGAGAAGACCCTCAAGGTCGTCGTCGTCCCTGACGACGGCTCCGAGGAGATGCCCTACCCGGTGCCGCGGCGTTCGCGCCTGCGGGTCTCCGAGGGCCAGCACATCGAGGTGGGCACCCAGCTCATCGACGGTGCCGTCGACCCGCACGAGGTGCTGCGCATCCTCGGCCCGCGCCAGGTGCAGCTGCACCTCGTCGACCAGGTGCAGGAGGTGTACCGGTCGCAGGGTGTGTCGATCCACGACAAGCACATCGAAATCATCATCCGTCAGATGCTCAAGCGGGTGAACGTGCTGGAGTCGGGTGAGACGACGCTGCTGCCGGGCGAGCTGGTCGAGCGGGCGAAGTTCGAGGCCGAGAACCGTCGCGTCGTCGAGGCCGGCGGCCAGCCGGCATCGGCCCGCCCGGTGCTCATGGGCATCACCAAGGCGTCGCTGGCCACCGAGTCGTGGCTGTCGGCGGCCTCCTTCCAGGAGACCACCCGGGTGCTCACCGACGCGGCGATCAACGCCCGCTCGGACTCGCTGGTCGGCCTGAAGGAGAACGTCATCATCGGCAAGCTCATCCCGGCCGGCACCGGCATCACCCGGTACCGCAACATCCGGGTCGAGCCGACCGAGGAGGCGCGCGCCCAGATGTACACGGTCGGCGGCTTCGACGAAGGCGGCACGGTCGAGTTCGGCGCCTTCGGCACCGGCTCCGGCCAGGCCGTCCCGCTCGACGAGTACGACTTCGGCAGCCGCGACTACCGGTAACCAGTAGCCGCACCGCGCGACGGCGGGCGTCCCCTCCTGGGGGCGCCCGCCGTTCGCGTGCTGGCGGGTTGCGCTGGATCTGGGAAGCGACGTCCCTAGGTAGGATCGGAGGGCGATAGAAGTAGGAGTCCGCGGATGAGCGGTCGGCGAACGGCCGGATCCGCTGAACTGTCGACGAACCGGGAGAGCCGATGACGCAGCCGCCTTCGCAGCCCGCGAAGCGGAAGGTCTCGTTGACGCTGGACGCAGACCTTGTGGCCGAGGTCGAGGCCGGCGGGGAGAACCTGTCGGCGCAGGTCAACATGGTGCTCCGCGACGAGCTGGCACGCCGTCGCCGGTGGCGGGCACTCGGTGCGTTGTTGGACCGGCTGGACGAAGAGGAAGGGCCACTCGACACGCCCGAGGACGAGGCTGAGATCGCCCGGTATATGCGCCTGCTTGGCGGCGCGGCCGACGCTGATCAGTCGACGACCTATGGCGGTTCCGCACGGTGAGAGTCGTCCTGGATTCGGAGGGCCTCAACGCGCTGATTCAGTCGGGTCACCCCGGTCACCAGGCCATCCGCCGGGCGATGGCCGCGGCCCGGCGCCTTCGTCGTGATGTCGTCGTGCCAACCGTGATCCTTGCCGAGCTCTACCGGGGAGCTGGCCGCAATCGGGCGCTGGACGCGTTGCTGGCACGCGAATCCGACGCGCTGCTGCTGAGGGACACCGACCGTGGGCTTGCTCGGCTTGTCGGGGCGGTCCTCGCGGAAGCAGGCGTCGGATCGGAGTACCTCGCGGACGCGCATGCCGTGGCGGCCGCGGTCGAGGACGGCGGCGGGGTGGTGCTGACCGGCGACCCCGACGACCTGTCCCGGTTGGCCGCGCCCTACCGAACCGTTGTCATCGAGAGCCTCGCCGACAAGTAGCCAGGTGCGGCGCTCAGCGGAACGCTTCCCAAATTTCGTCATCCTCCTCGACTGCTGAGGGAACCGCTCCGCGGAACGCGCCCCTCTTCTCGTCTGATTGCGAGCAGTTCGGCGATGTACGCCTCGTCTGCGTGTAGATCAGTTCCGGGAGTACCGACGGCGCAGCCGGCTACGAGGACCGCGCGCTCTGCCGCCGCGGTCGGGTCGCCGGACTCGAGCCAGTAGTGCAGGAAGCCAGCGAAGAGCGCGTCGCCGGCACCGGTCGTGTCCACCACGCCGTGTGGCGCGGCGGCCGGGATGTGCCGCGGCGGCTGGCCGCGGACGGCGAGCAGGCAGCCGTCGGAACCGAGGCCGACGACGACGATCCGCGCCGGGAACCGCTCCAGGACCGCCTCGGCGAAGGCCGCGGGCGCGAGGCTCAGCCGTTCCGCGGAGCAGAAGAGAATGTCCGCGGCCCGCAGCCATGGCTGGCTGTAGGAGTCGTCCGGGCCGCTGATCGTCTGGACGTCCACGGCGATCGGGACGCGGGCTGCCTCGGCCAGCGGCAGCAGCGGGCGGGCGAAACCGATGGTCGACACGGCGGCGAGCCGGGCCCCTTCCAGCAGGCCACGGAACAGCGTTGCGGGATAGTGGATCTCGGGCAGGTCCTTGAGATCGGTGTTGATCTGCCGGGCCCCAGCCGGATCCACCAGAATCGCGGACATCGCGGTGGCGGTCGTCGCCAGCACGCCCTCGCCGAGCAGGCCGGCACGCTCCAGCTCCGCCCGTACGAGGGCGCCCGCCGGGTCCGTGCCGACCGCGCTCGCCAGCGACACCGGCGATCCGAGCGCACGCAACATCCTGGCGACGTTCATCCCGACGCCCGACGCCGCCATCCGAAGCTGACCCGCCGGGTACCGCACAGGGGCATAGGGGATAGGGAAGCCTTCGACCGGCACGGTCAGCTGCGCGTTGACCACACCGGTCACAACCACATGCCCGTCCACAGGGTCCATTCTCCCCGTCCAGCCCGGGCCCGGCCGGTGGTCACACCGTGAATGATGGCGGCCTCCTGGCATGCGGCCGCGTTTCAGGTCGCTCCCCGCGGCTTGCTGGCCACCGGATCGCCGCCCATAGACCAATCTCGGCGGGAAGCGACCTGCCCATAGGATGCGTGGATGGCAGGCGCCCGGATCGGCCTCCTCGTCCTCTATTGTTCCGACCTTCCTTTGTGCCGCGACTTCTATCAATCGCTGGGCCTCGCGCTGGACCGGGAGATGCACGGGTCGGGTCCGGAGCACTACGCCGCGGTACTGGACGGGGGAGCGGTTCTTGAGTTCTATCCAGCCGGCCGTGGACCGTCGACGGGCAGGGTTCGGCTCGGCCTCACCGTGAAGCAGGATGACCTGGCTGTCCCGCTCGAGCCGGGAAACCATGTCCTGCGCGACCCCGAGGGACGCGTCGTCGAGGTCGACGTCATCGCTTGACCGCGAGTCCGAGCCGCGGGGCGAGCGCCCGACGTATCAGGGTCGCAATGGCCCGGGCAGGGGCTGCCAGAGCGCGAGTTCCTGGCGCGGCGGGCATCGAGTCATATTTTGTGGCTCGAAAAAGTCGATGTCCGCGACCACGAGGTAGGACTCGATGGGAGCCGCGTCAGGTTGCCAGGGCACTCACGACGATTTCTCGCTCGCCCTTGGTGGCGATCCGCCAGATCGCGTCGGCCAGGTCGTCCGGGTCGAGGGTTGGGTATTGAGAATCAGGAACGGCGGCTGTGGCCAGGCAGTGGATGTCGCCCCGTTCGATGAGGCCGCCGACGACGAGGGCGCCGGCCCGGATGTTGTGCGCGGCTACGGCCTCGGCGACCGTCAGCGCGTAGGTCCGCGGCGCCGCCGAGGCCGGGGCGCGGGGCCCGAGGAAGGGCAGCCAACCTGGCCGACTGGGCCGTGCGCCGCGAGGCGAGCTGAACTGGGAGAAGATCGTTCCCGGCGCGGTTGATCGGCAGAGGCGCGAGGTCCGCGGCGACGTTCGGTTGTCCGCGCCGTCGACGTGGGGTGAAGACCACGCGTCGACGGTGGCGAATCGGGCGGCTCCGCGGAGCAGGGCGGGACGTGGAGGCAGGCGTTCCGCGGAACGGGCGGGACCGGAACGGGCGGGACGTGGAGGCGGGCGGTTCCGCGGAACGGGGCGGGACGTGGAGGCGGGCGTTTCGCGGAACGTGGGCGAACCTGTGCCGGCGTTCCGCGGAGCGCGGCGGGGCGTGGAGGCGGGCCGTTCCGCGGAACGGTGGCGGCGGCGTCGCGCCGGTCGCGGTGGCTCGCGCCCGCGGAACGCGGCGTGCCCCAGACGAGACGCAGGGCGGCACTGGACGACGTCGCGCCGGGAGCGCGGTCAGCTGGCGTGGCCCGGCCTGATCCTCCGAGCTCAGGTGGCGGTGGCGACGTAGAGCTCGCGGTAGGCCTCGACGAGGGCCGGTAGGGAGTAGTGGGCGTTCAGGCCGCTGGGGTTGGGGAGCAGCCAGACGCGGGTGCTGCCCAGATGATCCGGCTGGCGGCCGACTATGGCCTTCTTCCGGCCAAACGCGACGCGATAGGCGCCGAGGCCGAGGAAGGCCAGCCAAGCCGGCTGGTACTCGGCGACGAGGGCGGTGAGCCGACCCACTCCGGCGCGGATCTCGTCGTCGTGGATCTCGTCGGCGCGGGCGGTGGCCCGGTTGACGATGTTGGTGATGCCGATGCCGGCGGCGAGCAGTTCGTCGGTCTCGGACGGGTGGAGCTGACGGTCGGTGAAGCCGGCCTGGTGCAGGGTCGCCCACAGGCGGTTGGCGGTGCCGCCGAAGTGAAAGCCGGTCGCGCCGGCGGCGAGCGACGGATTGATGCCGCAGATCAGGACCTTCAGCCCGGGGGCGATGAGATCGGGGACGGCGCGGTTGTAGGCGGCCTGGAGCTCATCGCGGCTCGGCCTGCGGCGGGGATCGTCATGGCTGCCCGGGCCGGCTGGGGTGGGGCTGGCACCGCGACCCGGATCGATGCCGGCTGACCCGCCCGACCCGGATCCGCAGGTCTGGGCGACCCGAGGGGGACTCGTGGTCACGGAGCGTTCTCCCATCGTGTTTGGCCGGCCGCTTCTGGCCCGCCGGTGGCGAGATCCAAATGCCAACCTTGGCGTTTTGCCTACATCCAGCCTGCCAGAGCGGCACAATGACGCCAGCGGGACGGGTTGCCGTCGATCAGCGGTAACCCAACGCAACTCGGGCGAGACCTGGGGCCGGTACAACGGGTCCAGCGCAACGGGGTGGCTGGCCCCATAGCCAGCACACGACACGTCAACGGCGACGAACAACCGGGACGCGTCCGCGCGGGAGGCGGGACGCGGAGCTCCTTGAGACGCCCGGCGGGCGGCCGACAGGCCGTGGGCGCAAAGGAGACCCGGTTCGACACTTGACGTGGGCGTGGAGTAATGTTGCGTCCTGTGGCCGGAGTCCATGCGACTCTGGCGTGTGTCGAGTCGGGCGAACCTGTTCGCTGACCTTCGGTCAGCTTCCCGGAAGCCCGCGATGCTGACCCAGGAGACACCTCCCCCAGGTCCCAGACCCAGGGGGCCGCTTCGCGGCCACGAGCGTGAGTGCCCGGCTGGTTGCCGGGCTTCGGTCGCGTCGCGGGATAGCCTGGATGCTGGTCCGGGGGTGGTTGCTGGTTGGCCCACCGCCACTGGGTCGAGGTAGAGCGACAGTCCTCCAGCCGAGAGGACGCTGGCCGTCGGAGCACGGGTGACCCTCAGGGGTATCCCCGCGTGTACCAAGCGGTGAGTGTGTCCGGCTGACGGTAGGGATCGTCGGGCCTGCTTGAGCCGGTGGCCGGAACCCTCCGGGGCCGGTCGGGCGGGCAGGCGCACACCCCTCAGTACGGATCGGCAAAAGCCGAGCGGTGCTGGCGGGCGCGACACGCCCGACCGCGTGGGTCGGCCGACTGCCTCGCACCGCAGGTAGTAGGACCGTCCGGATGGGTCTGGCACGCCAGGCGGGGTCCGGGTGAGGTACCCGGAAGACACAGCACCACGAGTTGGAAGAAGAACGGGAGCGGCGTTGCCCACGATCCAGCAGCTGGTCCGCAAGGGCCGGCAGGACAAGGTCGAGAAGACCAAGACCCCTGCCCTCAAGGGGAGCCCGCAGCGTCGTGGCGTGTGCACCCGCGTCTACACGACCACCCCCAAGAAGCCGAACTCGGCGCTGCGCAAGGTCGCCCGTGTCCGGCTCTCCAGCGGGATCGAGGTCACCGCGTACATCCCGGGTGTGGGCCACAACCTCCAGGAGCACTCGATGGTCCTGGTGCGCGGCGGCCGAGTGAAGGACCTTCCCGGCGTCCGTTACAAGATCGTCCGCGGTGCGCTGGACACCCAGGGTGTCCGCAACCGCAAGCAGGCTCGTAGCCGTTACGGCGCGAAGAAGGAGAAGGGCTGATGCCGCGCAAGGGGCCCGCTCCCAAGCACACCGTCGTCGTCGACCCGGTGTACGGGTCGCCGCTGGTGACCGCCCTGGTCAACAAGGTGCTGCTGAGCGGTAAGAAGTCGGTCGCCGAGCGGATCGTCTACGGCGCGCTCGAGGGCGCCAAGGAGAAGACCGGCAACGACCCGGTGGTCACGCTCAAGCGGGCGCTGGACAACGTCAAGCCGACGCTGGAGGTGCGCAGCCGCCGGGTCGGTGGCGCCACCTACCAGGTGCCGGTCGAGGTCCGCGCTGGCCGCAGCACCACCCTCGCGCTGCGCTGGCTGGTCAGCTACGCCCGGGCCCGGCGCGAGAAGACGATGACCGAGCGGCTCATGAACGAGCTGATCGACGCGAGCAACGGTCTCGGCGCGAGCGTGAAGCGCCGGGAGGACACCCACAAGATGGCCGAGTCCAACAAGGCCTTCGCCCACTACCGCTGGTGACCTGTCATGGCTGATGTACGTGCCGCCCTGGCCACGACCCGAAACATCGGGATCATGGCCCACATCGACGCCGGCAAGACCACGACGACCGAGCGCATCCTCTACTACACCGGTGTGAACTACAAGATCGGTGAAGTCCACGAGGGTGGCGCCACGATGGACTGGATGGAGCAGGAGCAGGAGCGGGGGATCACCATCACCTCCGCCGCCACCACCTGCATGTGGCGCGACCACACCATCAACATCATCGACACCCCGGGCCACGTCGACTTCACCGTCGAGGTGGAGCGTTCGCTGCGTGTTCTCGACGGCGCCGTGGCGGTCTTCGACGCGGTGGCCGGTGTCGAGCCGCAGAGCGAGACCGTGTGGCGGCAGGCGGACAAGTACAACGTGCCGCGGATCGCGTTCGTCAACAAGATGGACCGGGTCGGCGCGGAGTTCCACCGCTGCGTCGAGATGATGGTCGACCGGCTCGACGCGACGCCGGCCGTCATCCAGCTCCCGTGGGGCGTCGAGTCCGACTTCAAGGGTGTCATCGACCTGATCCGCATGAAGGGTCTGATCTGGCACAGCGAGGACAAGGGCGCGTCCTACGACACCGTCGACATCCCGCGCGACCACCTGGAGGCCGCGCAGGAGTGGCGCGACAAGCTCCTTGAGACGGTCGCCGAGAACGACGACGAGCTCATGGAGAAGTACCTCGAGGGCGAGGAGCCCACCGAGGCCGAGCTGCTCGCGGCGATCCGGCGCGCGACCCTCACCGGCGCGATCAACCCGGTCATGTGCGGCACGGCGTTCAAGAACAAGGGCGTGCAGCCCATGCTCGACGCCGTCGTCGACTTCCTGCCGAGCCCGATCGACATCGGCGAGACCGTCGGTCACAAGCCGGGCAACGAAGAGGTCGAGGTCAAGCGGGCCCCGAGCGAGGACGAGCCGTTCGCCGCGCTGGCCTTCAAGATCATGTCCGACCCGTTCATGGGCAAGCTGACCTACATCCGGGTGTACTCGGGCAAGATCACCGCTGGCTCCGCGGTGCTCAACTCCACCAAGGACCGCAAGGAGCGGATCGGCCGCATCCTGCAGATGCACGCCAACCACCGGGAGGACCGGGAAGGCGTCGGCGCCGGTCAGATCGTCGCGGTGCAGGGCCTGAAGCAGACCACCACCGGTGACACGCTCTGCGACCCGAACACGCCGGTAGTGCTCGAGTCGATGACGTTCCCTGCCCCCGTCATCCACGTCGCGATCGAGCCGAAGACCAAGGCCGACCAGCAGAAGCTGGGCACCGCCATCCAGCGGCTCGCCGAGGAGGACCCGACCTTCCAGGTCAGGACCGACGAGGAGACCGGCCAGACGGTCATCTCTGGTATGGGCGAGCTCCACCTGGAGATCCTCGTCGACCGGATGAAGCGCGAGTTCTCCGTCGACGCGAACGTCGGCCGCCCGCAGGTCGCCTACCGGGAGACCATCCGCCGCAAGGTGGAGAAGGTCGACTACACCCACAAGAAGCAGACCGGTGGTTCCGGTCAGTACGCGCGGGTGATCATCGACCTGGAGCCCTCCGGCGGCGACGGCGGTGGCTACGAGTTCGTGAACAAGGTCACCGGTGGCCGCATCCCCAAGGAGTACATCCCCTCGGTGGACGCGGGCTGCCAGGAGGCCATGGAGTTCGGTGTGCTCGCCGGCTACCCGCTGGTCGACGTCAAGGTCACCCTGCAGGACGGCCAGTACCACGACGTCGACTCGTCCGAGCTCGCCTTCAAGATCGCCGGTTCGATGGCGTTCAAGGAGGCGGCGCGCAAGGCCGACCCGGTTCTGCTCGAGCCGATGATGTCGGTCGAGGTGACCACCCCCGAGGACTACATGGGTGAGGTCATCGGCGACCTGAACTCGCGGCGCGGCCAGATCCAGGCGATGGACGAGCGCGGCGGCTCCCGGATCGTCCGGGCGCTGGTCCCGCTGTCGGAGATGTTCGGCTACGTCGGAGACCTGCGGTCGAAGACCTCTGGCCGGGCGAACTACTCCATGCAGTTCGACTCCTACGCCGAAGTCCCGGGCAACGTCGCGAAGGAAATCATCGCGAAGGCCCGGGGCGAATAGACGGGTCCGTCCCGCCAGCAATCCCTAGACGAACCACAGCACGACACCACCCGTCCTTGGAGGGACACCCGTGGCGAAGCAGAAGTTCGAGCGGACCAAACCGCACGTCAACATTGGCACCATCGGTCACATCGACCATGGCAAGACCACGCTGACGGCGGCGATCACCAAGGTCCTGCACGACGCCCACCCGGACCTGAACCCGTTCACCCCGTTCGACCAGATCGACAAGGCGCCCGAGGAGAAGGCCCGCGGCATCACCATCTCCATCGCGCACGTCGAGTACCAGACGGACGCCCGGCACTACGCGCACGTCGACTGCCCGGGGCACGCCGACTACATCAAGAACATGATCACGGGTGCCGCGCAGATGGACGGCGCGATCCTGGTCGTGGCGGCCACCGACGGCCCGATGCCGCAGACGAAGGAGCACGTGCTGCTCGCTCGTCAGGTCGGTGTGCCGTACATCGTCGTCGCCCTGAACAAGGCCGACATGGTCGACGACGAGGAGATCTTGGAGCTCGTCGAGCTCGAGGTCCGCGAGCTGCTCAACGAGTACGAGTTCCCGGGCGACGACGTCCCCGTGATCCGCGTCTCCGCTCTGAAGGCCCTGGAGGGCGACAAGGAGTGGGGCGGCAAGCTCCTCGAGCTGATGGCCGCCGTCGACGAGGCGATCCCCGAGCCGGTCCGGGACATCGAGAAGCCGTTCCTGATGCCGATCGAGGACGTCTTCACGATCACCGGTCGTGGCACGGTCGTCACCGGCCGAGTCGAGCGCGGCATCGTCAAGGTCTCCGAGACCGTCGAGATCGTCGGCATCAAGCCGGAGACCACGACCACCACGGTCACCGGCGTCGAGATGTTCCGCAAGCTGCTCGACCAGGGCCAGGCCGGTGACAACGTCGGTCTGCTCCTGCGCGGCATCAAGCGCGAGGACGTCGAGCGCGGCCAGGTCGTCGTGAAGCCGAAGAGCATCACGCCGCACACCGTGTTCGAGGCCCGGGTCTACATCCTGAACAAGGACGAGGGCGGCCGCCACACGCCGTTCTTCAACAACTACCGTCCGCAGTTCTACTTCCGGACCACCGACGTGACCGGCGTCGTGACCCTCCCCGAGGGCACCGAGATGGTCATGCCTGGTGACAACACCCAGATGACGGTCGAGCTGATCCAGCCGATCGCCATGGAGGAGGGCCTGCGGTTCGCCATCCGTGAGGGTGGCCGTACCGTCGGCGCCGGCCAGGTCCTGAAGGTCGTCAAGTAGTTCGACCATTGGGCGGCGGGTCGCGGCGTCCTGAGAACGGACGCCGCGCCCGCCGCCCGATGGCGACTGCTGGCGCAGGTGTTTGGCTCCAACCCGGAACGTCCGGCACGGAGCAAAGAAGAAGCGGTACGCCCGGTTACCGGTGAGGCCACGTCGCCTCAGTCGGGGAGCCCGGTCGCGGTACCCCGGGTGACGAGACAGACAGGACAGGCGAAGCCCACCATGGCGGCACAGAAGATCCGCATCCGGCTCAAGGCCTATGACCACGAGGTCATCGACAGCTCGGCACGTAAGATCGTCGAGACCGTGACCCGGACCGGGGCGCAGGTCGCGGGTCCTGTGCCGCTGCCGACGGAGAAGAACATCTACTGCGTCATCCGGTCGCCGCACAAGTACAAGGACAGCCGCGAGCACTTCGAGATGCGCACGCACAAGCGGCTCATCGACATCCTTGACCCGACGCCGAAGACGGTCGACTCGCTGATGCGCCTCGACCTCCCAGCCGGCGTCGACATCGAGATCAAGCTGTAAGAGGGGCCGGCGCAGCCATGCTCAACCGTAACTACAGGGGGCTCCTGGGCACCAAGCTCGGGATGACCCAGGTCTGGGACGCGCAGAACCGCGTCGTACCGATCACCGTGATCCAGGCCGGCCCCAACGTCGTGACCCAGGTGAAGACCCAGGACACCGACGGATACACGGCCGTGCAGCTGGGCTACGGCGAGATCGACCCCCGGAAGATCAACAAGCCGACCCGGGGGCACTTCGCCGCCGCCGGCGTGACTCCGCGCCGCCACCTGGCCGAGCTGCGGACCGCCGACGCGGGCAACTACACCACCGGCCTGCAGCTCGACAGTTCGGTCTTCGAGCCAGGCACGGTCGTGGACGTCACCGGCACCTCGAAGGGCAAGGGCTTCGCGGGTGTCATGAAGCGGCACGGCTTCAAGGGCCTGGGCGCCGGTCACGGCGTCGAGCGCAAGCACCGCTCCCCGGGTTCGGTCGGTGGCTGTGCCACCCCGGGCCGGGTCTTCAAGGGCCTGCGGATGGCGGGCCGCATGGGCAACGTGCGGGTCACCGTGCCCGGCCTGACCGTGCACGCGGTCGACGCCGAGCGGGGCCTGCTGCTGATCAAGGGCGCGGTTCCCGGCGTCGACGGTGGTCTGGTCTTCGTGCGCAGCGCGGCCAAGCGGCCCGCGCCGGCCGACTTCACCCCGGCCGAGGCGCAGAAGGCTGAGGTCTCCGCATGAGCACGACATTCCGTAAGGCCCCGATCGGCGAGGCGCGGACCGTGACGGTTCACGCCCCCGCCGGTGGCGAGGCCGGCAGCGCCGAGCTGCCTGGCGAGATCTTCGACGTCCAGGTGAACGTCCCGCTGATCCACCAGGTGGTCATCGCCCAGCAGGCCGCCGCCCGCCAGGGCACGCACGACACCAAGACCCGCGGCGAGGTTCGCGGCGGTGGCAAGAAGCCGTACCGGCAGAAGGGCACCGGCCGCGCCCGGCAGGGCTCGCTGCGCGCCCCGCAGTTCACCGGCGGTGGCACGGTGCACGGCCCGACGCCGCGCAACTACGAGCAGCGGACCCCGAAGAAGATGAAGGCGGCCGCGCTGCGCGGCGCCCTCTCCGACCGGGCCCGCGGCAACCGGCTGCACGTCGTCTCCTCGCTCGTCTCGGGCGAGACGCCGTCGACGAAGGCCGCGCTCGCCGCGCTCTCGGAGATCGCGAGCAGCCGGCACGTGCTGGTCGTCGTCGACCGCAGCGACGAGCTGACCTGGAAGAGCCTGCGCAACGTCCCGACGGTGCACCTGCTCGACCCGGGCCAGCTGAACACCTACGACGTGCTGATCAGCGACGACGTCGTCTTCACCCAGGACGCGCTCGCCTCGTTCGTCGGCCGCGGCAAGGCCGCCCAGGACAGTGACGAGGAGGCGGACCAGTGATCCCCGACCCGCGGGACATCATCCTGAAGCCGGTCGTCTCGGAGAAGAGCTACGGCCTGCTGGACGAGAACGTCTACACGTTCGTCGTCCACCCAGACGCGAACAAGACCCAGATCAAGATCGCGGTCCAGCAGATCTTCAACGTCCGGGTGCTGAGCGTCAACACCATCAACCGGGCCGGCAAGCGCAAGCGGACCAAGTACGGCTGGGGCCAGCGCAAGGCCACCAAGCGGGCCATGGTCAGCCTGGCCCCTGGCGACTCCATCGAGATCTTCGGTGGCCCGGGCGCGTAACGGAGAGCTGGATTAGTCATGGGAATTCGTCGTTACAAGCCCACCACTCCGGGGCGCCGTGGCGCGAGTGTGTCCGACTTCGTCGAGATCACCCGCGACCACCCGGAGAAGTCGCTGGTCCGCCCCCTGCACTCCAAGGGCGGCCGTAACGCGCACGGGCGGATCACCACCCGTCACCAGGGCGGCGGCCACAAGCGCGCCTACCGCGTCATCGACTTCCGTCGGGACAAGGACGGCGTGCCGGCCAAGGTCGCGCACATCGAGTACGACCCGAACCGCACCGCCCGGATCGCGCTGCTGCACTACGCGGACGGCGAGAAGCGGTACATCGTCGCCCCGGTGAAGCTCAAGCAGGGTGACACGGTCAGCTCGGGGATCGGCGCCGACATCAAGCCGGGTAACGCCCTGCCGCTGCGCAACATCCCGACCGGCACCGTCGTCCACAACGTCGAGCTGCGGCCTGGCGGCGGTGCGAAGATCGCCCGCAGCGCCGGCGCGAGCGTCCAGCTCGTCGCCAAGGACGGCCCGTACGCCCAGCTGCGGATGCCGTCCGGCGAGATGCGCAAGGTCGACGCCCGCTGCCGCGCGACGGTCGGCGAGGTCGGCAACGCGGAGCAGAGCAACATCAACTGGGGCAAGGCCGGCCGGATGCGCTGGAAGGGTCGCCGCCCGACCGTCCGTGGTGTCGCCATGAACCCGGTCGACCACCCGCACGGCGGTGGTGAGGGCAAGACGTCCGGTGGTCGCCACCCGGTGAACCCGAAGGGCAAGCCGGAGGGCCGCACGAGGGCGACCCGCAAGGCCAGCGACCGCCTCATCGTGAGCAACCGCAAGAAGGCGAAGCGCCGGTGACCCGCGAGCTAGCTGAGCACAACCACCACTGAGCAGGGAGGAGGAGACACAATGCCACGCAGTTTGAAGAAGGGCCCGTTCGTCGACGACCACCTGCTCAAGAAGGTGGACGAGCAGAACGACCGGGGCACCAAGCACGTCATCAAGACGTGGTCGCGGCGCTCGACGATCATCCCAGACATGCTGGGCCACACCATCGCGGTGCACGACGGCCGCAAGCACGTCCCGGTGTTCGTCACGGAGGGCATGGTCGGTCACAAGCTCGGGGAGTTCGCCCCGACGCGGACCTTCCGCGGCCACGTGAAGGAAGACCGGAGGTCGCGCCGTGGCTGATGACCTCGTCGACGGCCTGACCCGCGCCGGCCTGCCCGGCGCGAAGGCCACCGCCCGCTACGTGCGGGTGTCGCCGACCAAGGCGCGTCGTGTCGTGGACCTGGTCCGCGGCCGCAACGCCCAGGAGGCGCTTGACATCCTCACGTTCGCGCCGCAGGCCGCCAGCACCGACGTCTACAAGGTCGTGCACAGCGCCATCGCGAACGCGGAGAACAACCACGGCCTCGACCCGAGCACGCTGTTCATCGGCGAGGCCTACGTGGACGAGGGCCCGACGCTCAAGCGGATTCGTCCGCGCGCCCAGGGCCGGGCCTACCGCATCCGCAAGCGGACCAGCCACATCACGATTGTGGTGGAGAGCGTCGCGCCGGCGGAGGGCAACAGGAACAGGAGGGCCCGGTAGTGGGGCAGAAGGTAAACCCGCACGGGTTCCGACTGGGCATCACGTCGGAGTTCACGTCGCGCTGGTACGCCGACAAGCAGTACAAGGCGTACGTCGGCGAGGACGTCAAGATCCGCAAGATGATGTCCAAGGGCATGGAGCGGGCCGGCATCAGCCGGGTCGACATCGAGCGGACCCAGGGCCGGCTGCGCGTCGACATCCACACCGCCCGGCCGGGCATCGTCATCGGCCGTCGCGGCGCGGAGGCCGACCGCATCCGCGGTGACCTGGAGAAGCTGACCGGCAAGCAGGTCCAGCTGAACATCCTCGAGGTCAAGAACCCCGAGGTGGACGCGCAGCTCGTCGCGCAGGGCGTGGCCGAGCAGCTGTCCAGCCGGGTCAGCTTCCGCCGGGCGATGCGCAAGGCGATGCAGACCGCGATGAAGGGCGGCGCGAAGGGCATCCGGGTGCAGTGCTCCGGGCGTCTGGGCGGCGCGGAGATGAGCCGGTCGGAGTTCTACCGCGAGGGCCGGGTGCCGCTGCACACCCTGCGGGCGGACATCGACTACGGCTTCTACGAGGCCCGCACGACCTTCGGCCGGATCGGCGTGAAGGTCTGGATCTACAAGGGCGACGTGGTGCAGAGCCGTGCCGAGCGCGAGGCCCAGGAGGCGCTGACCCGTCAGCACCGCCGGGAGCGCCCCGCGCGCCGTGGGCCGCGCTCCGGCTCGTCGGGCACGACGACCGGTGGTACCGAGGCCGGCCGCGCCGCCGAGCGCGAGCGGGGCGAGCGGCGGGGCGGCCGGGGTCGCGGGACCACGACCGAGGCTCCCGCCGCCGAGGCCACCGCCACCGAGGCGCCTGCCGAGACCACCGCCCCGGAGACGGCCGCCGCCGCGGCCGTGACCCCGGACGTGTCGCCCGCTCCGGCCGCCGCCGAGTCGGCCGCGCCGGAGAAGGCGGAGGAGTAGGACAATGCTGATTCCCCGTAAGGTCGCGCACCGCAAGCAGCACCACCCCAAGCGGACCGGTGCCGCCAAGGGCGGGACTTCGATCGCGTTCGGCGAGTACGCGATCCAGGCGCTGGAGCCGGCGTACGTGACGAACCGCCAGATCGAGTCGGCCCGTATCGCCATGACCCGGCACATCCGCCGTGGTGGCAAGGTCTGGATCAACATCTACCCGGACCGCCCGCTCACCAAGAAGCCGGCCGAGACCCGGATGGGTTCCGGTAAGGGCTCGCCGGAGTGGTGGGTGGCCAACGTGAAGCCTGGCCGGATCATGTTCGAGCTGTCGGGTGTCGCCGAGCCGGTGGCCCGCGAGGCCATGCGCCGCGCGATCCACAAGCTGCCCATGAAGTGCCGGTTCGTCACCCGTGAAGGTGGTGCGTGATGGCTACCGCTACCTCGGCGGACGAGCTGCGCGCGCTGACTGGCGCCGACCTGGTGGACAAGCTCCGCGAGGCCAAGGAGGAGCTGTTCAACCTCCGGTTCCAGAACGCGACCGGCCAGCTCTCCAACAACCGGCGGCTGCGGGCCGTCAAGCACGAGATCGCCCGGATCTACACGGTGATGCGCGAGCGCGAGCTCGGCCTCACGGTTGACCCGGCGGCCGCGGCCGACGAGACGGAGTGAGCGCAGTGGCGGACGAGACAACGACTGCTGACGCGACCCCGGACAGCTCCAGGGGCTTCCGGAAGGTCCGCGAGGGCCTGGTCGTCAGCGACAAGATGCAGAAGACGGTCGTCGTCGCCGTCGAGGACCGGGTCCAGCACCCGCTCTACGGCAAGACGATCCGCCGGACCAAGAAGGTCAAGGCGCACGACGAGGAAAGCGCGTGCGGCGTCGGTGACCGGGTGCTCCTGATGGAGACCCGACCGCTGTCGGCCACCAAGCGCTGGCGCGTCGTCCGTGTGCTGGAGAAGGCCAAGTAGTTGTCGGGAAGCCCCGCCGCGACCGCGGCGGGGCGTCCTGGGGTGATGGCGAAGCCTCCCGATGCGGCGGCTTCAACGGTGATAAGGAAATTCGCCGCAAGCGGGTCAGGAGCTTGAAGTGATTCAGCAGGAGACGCGCCTGAGGGTCGCCGACAACACGGGCGCGCGGGAGATCCTGTGCATCCGTGTTCTCGGCGGCTCGGGTCGTCGGTACGCCGGGATCGGCGACATCATCGTCGGCACGGTCAAGGACGCGCTGCCCGGCGCCGGCGTGAAGCGCGGCGACGTGGTCAAGGCGGTCGTGGTCCGTACCACCAAGGAGCGCCGGCGGCCGGACGGCTCCTACATCCGGTTCGACGAGAACGCCGCGGTGCTCATCCGTGACGGTGGTGACCCGCGGGGCACCCGTATCTTTGGGCCGGTCGGCCGCGAGCTGCGGGACAAGAAGTTCATGAAGATTATTTCGCTGGCGCCGGAGGTGCTCTAGACCGTGGCCGGTTTGAAGATCAAGAAGGGCGACACGGTCCAGGTCATCTCCGGCAAGGACCGTGGCGTGAAGGGGAAGGTCATCCGGGCCATCCCCGCCGAGGACAAGGTCGTCGTCGAGGGCGTCAACCGGGTCACCCGGCACACCCGCGTCCAGACCTCGACCCGTGGCTCGCAGTCGGGTGGCATCGTCACCCAGGAGGCTCCGATCCACGTCAGCAACGTCGCGATCGTGGACCCGACCGACGGGAAGCCGACCCGCGTCGGATACAAGGTCAACGAGGACGGCACCAAGGTACGGATCTCGCGCCGTACCGGTGCCGAGCTGTAGGGATCGGGAATCCAATGACTGTGACCACTGAGGCTCCGGCGGCGCCGCGGCTCAAGCTGCGCTACCGCGAGGAGATCGCGCCGGCGCTGCGTGAGCAGTTCGGCTACTCGAACGTCATGCAGATCCCGGGCGTCGTGAAGGTCGTCGTGAACATGGGTGTCGGCGACGCGGCTCGCGACGCCAAGCTCATCGACGGCGCGCTGCGCGACCTCGCGGCGATCACCGGCCAGAAGCCGGCCGTCCGCCGGGCGACCAAGTCCATCGCGCAGTTCAAGCTGCGCGAGGGCATGCCGATCGGCGCGAAGGTGACGCTGCGCGGCGACCGGATGTGGGAGTTCCTGGACCGACTGTTGACGATCGCGCTGCCGCGTATCCGTGACTTCCGCGGCCTGTCGCCGACCCAGTTCGACGGCCGGGGCAACTACACGTTCGGCCTCACGGAGCAGTCGATGTTCCACGAGATCAACCCGGACAGCATCGACCGCCCGCGCGGCATGGACATCACCGTCGTCACGACGGCGACAACGGACGAGGAGGGCCGGGCGCTGCTGCGCCGTCTGGGCTTCCCGTTCAGGGAGGCGTGAGATGGCCAAGAAGGCCCTCGTCATCAAGGCCGCGGCCAAGCCGAAGTTCAAGGTCCGCGGCTACACCCGCTGCCAGAAGTGCGGGCGTCCCCGCGCGGTGCTGCGCAAGTTCGGGCTGTGCCGCATCTGCGTTCGACAGATGGCGCACCGCGGCGAACTGCCCGGCGTCAGCAAGAGCAGCTGGTAGCTGTAACCGATCCGGACGCGACGCGTTCGCCCCGCACCGGATCAACAACGAATCGCCGTAGGCCCTGCTCCGTCCGTCCGGGACACCGGATCCGGGGGAGCGGGGAACCGCGGCGGGAAAGTGACCACGTCACATGACGATGACCGATCCGATCGCAGACATGCTCACCCGTCTGCGCAACGCGA
>Ga0068863_100002216_pt1 | contig 19304 bp, 16 predicted proteins | sample KBSSwiS62_FD_66596 | JGI IMG/M metagenome (GOLD analysis project Ga0068863, IMG submission 66596) | Switchgrass rhizosphere microbial communities from Kellogg Biological Station, Michigan, USA - KBS Switchgrass S6-2 | ecosystem: Host-associated > Plants > Roots > Rhizosphere > Soil ...
GTGCCGGGCGTGCCCGACCTCCCCTACCCGCGGGTGCGCAAGGTGCGCCTGGACCGCACCTGGCCGGCGGCCCCCGCGCTGACCGGGCTGGTGCTGGACGCGGAGACGCTGGAGCCGCTGCCCGGCGCCGTGACGGTGACGATCGAGGACAACGGGCGGCAGTCCGCGGCCGGGGCGGACGGGCGGTACGCGTTCACCGGCCTCGCCTTCGGCGAGTACCGGCTGCTCGTGCGGGCGGCCGACCGCCCCGACACCCGCGTCACGGTCGGCTACGGCGAACGCAGGCAGATACACAACGTGCTGGTGACCACCTGATGACCACGAGGATGAGACCGCCATGGACACGACGGGCAAGGCGCCGGGCGTCTACGTACAGCCGATCGACGCGGTCGGGCCGATCGCCGGGGTGGGCACGAGCACCGCGGCGATGATCGGCAAACCGGCGCGGCTGGCGGCGGGGGTGGCCAAGAACGTCCCGCAGGTGGTCACCAGCTGGACGGCCTACACCAACCTGTTCGGCGAGTTCGACTCGTCGACGCCGCTGCCGTACGCCGTCCGGGGCTTCTTCGAGAACGGCGGCTCACTGCTGCACGTCATACCGGTCGACTCCACCTCGGACCTGACGGCCCCGATCGACGCGCTGACGCGGATACCCGGTGTCAACCTCGTGTGCGCACCCGGGGTCACGGACGCGGGCGCCCAAAAGGCGCTCATCGCCCACTGCTCGCAGACCCCGAACCGGTTCGCCGTGCTGGACGGCGCCCAGGAGCCCGTCGACGCGGGCGATCCGCCGGTCTCCCCCACTGACGACACCAGCAAGCTGCTGACGACGGTGAAGGCCGTCAGCTCTGCCGCGGGCGCCTTCGCGGGCGTGTACTGGCCGTGGGTCGTGGCGGACGACCCGGCGGCCGCGGCCACGGCGGCGGTGCGGACGATCACGGTGCCGCCGTCGGGGCACGTCGCCGGAATCATCGCGCGCAGCGACACCCGCTACGGCGTCCACAAGGCCCCGGCGAACGAGGAGGTGGTCGGCGCCCTCGACCTGTCCTTCGCGGTGAACGCCACCGAGCAGGGCAAGCTGAACGACAGCGGCGTGAACGTGATCCGCCGCTTCGCCGGCCGGGCGCCGACGGTGTGGGGCGCGCGCACCGTCTCGACGGATACCGCGTGGCGGTATGTGAACGTCCGCCGGCTGGTGTCCTACATCGAGGCGTCCCTCACCGACGGGCTGGGCTGGGCGTTGTTCGAGGCGAACACCACGTCCCTGTGGCAGAGCCTGGCGCGCACCGTCACCGAGTTCCTGGACCGGGTGTGGCAGGCGGGGGCGCTGTTCGGGCGCACCGCCGGGGAGGCCTACTACGTCCGCATCGACGATGAGCTCAACCCGCAGGAGCTGCGGAAGCTCGGCCAGGTGAACATCGAGATCGGCATCGCCCCGGTCGAGCCGGCGGAGTTCGTGGTCGTCCGGTTGGGGCTGCTCAACGGTTCCCAGCCGGGGCGGAACTAGCCGAGCGAGCCCGAACCAATTCAAGCCTCAGAGCCAGATCCGCGGAGAGGGACGATGGCACAGACCGGAGAACGGGTCGATCCGTACCGCAATTTCAATTTCATGGTGGAGCTCGACGGTATAGCCCAGGCCAGCTTCACGGAGTGCACCGGCCTCGGTTCCACGACCGAGATCATCGAGACCCGTGAGGGCGGTGACAACTCGTCGGTGCGCAAGCTCCCGGGGCGGACCAACTACTCCGACATCACACTGAAATGGGGGCTGACCGCCTCGACCGATCTGTGGCGGTGGCGCCAGCAGATCATCGACGGCGATGTGGTCCGCAAGAACGGCTCGATTGTGGTGTTCGACCTGGACAGGCACACCGAGGTGGCGCGCTGGAACTTCGTCAGCGCCTGGCCCAGCAAGTGGGAGGGCGCGGCGCTCAACGCGAAGGGCAATGACGTCGCCATCGAGACGCTCGTCCTCGCGCACGAGGGGCTGACGAGAGTGGTCCGGGCGTGACCGAGGCCGCCGCCGACTTCTCCACCGACTTCGTGACCGAGGTCGAGTTCGTCCTCCCCAAGGGCTACGTCGACGCGGAGGGCACGCTGCACCGCCACGGCGTGATGCGCCTGGCGACAGCCGCGGACGAGATCTACCCATTGAAGGACCCCCGGGTGCAGAGCTGGCCCGCGTACCTCATCGTCATCCTGCTCGCCCGGGTCGTCGTCCGGCTTGGCCGGCTGCCGCGGGTCGACGCCGGGGTGATCGAGGGCCTGTTCGCCGAGGACCTGGCCCACCTGCAGGACCTCTACAACCGGGTCAACGGCCTGACGCCGCGCACGGTGAGCGTCGTGTGCGAGCACTGCGGCGAGCCGAACGAGGCGGAGGTACCGCTGCTGGGGGGGTAGTCGGCTACCCCGTGGACCTGGTCCACCACGAGGTGGCCTACCTGGGACGGCACGTCCACTGGACCCTGCGCGAGGTGCTCGGGCTCGATCACGCCCAGCGGCGCCGTTGGGTGGCGGAGATCAACCGCCAGCGAGACAAGGAAGCGGAGTGACGACCTGGTGACAGCGACGCGCACCCTCGGCGAGCACCTCGACGAGCAGGCACGGCGGATGGCCGCGCGCCTGCTGCCGACGTTCGCCTGGGCCGGCCCCCTCAGCGTCGTCAGCCAGCGCGCCGCCCGAACGGCAGCCGTCGGGCGGGGCAGGTTCGACCGGGTCGACGGCACGCCCGACGCCGATGCGCACACCGCCGCCCGGCCGCGCCGGGCGCCGACTGCGCCCGCGCGGCCAGGCGGCGCCGCTACCCGGGCCAGCGCGAGCACCTCGTCGCCGAGCGGCGCGGGCGGTGCGGTCCGGTCCGGCGGCGAGGCGAGACAGCTGCCCGCGGATCTGCGTGGACGGCTACGTCCGATCGCCGGCGCCGGCGCGGACGCGCTGCGGGTGCGTGACGACGACGCGGCGGACGTCGTGGCGCGCGCCCACGGCGCGGACGCGGTCACGATCGGCACCGATGTCCACTTCCGGCGCGGCAGCTTCCGGCCGCGCGACGACGACGGGTTCGCGCTGCTCGCGCACGAGGCCCGACACGTGCTCGCGCTGCTGGAGCCCGGCGCGGCCTGGCGGCGCGCGACGGCCGCGGGCCGGGCGGCCGAGGAGTCGGAGGCCCTGACCGCCGAGCGTCGCGCGCTCTACGGCGAGTTCCAGGAACCGACGGCGGGGCTGGCGCGTCACGGCGCACCCGCGGGGCCGACGGGGCTGGTCCTCCCGCGGGTGATGGCGCGCCCGGCGGTCGCTCCCGGCACCGCGCCCGCCGCGTCCCGGTCCGCCGACGTCGCGGTCGCGCCCGCGGGGCATCCGATGCCAGCGGCCGCGGGCCGGGCGGTCGAACCGGCGGCGGCCGCGGCCGCCGTCGACATCGCGGCGCTGCGGCGCGAGCTGATGGACGAGATCCTGCGGCGGGTGCGGGGCGAGTCCGAGCGGGGAGCGTGACGATGACCGTCCCGGTGCGGTCCGGGCTCGCGGCCAGCAACGAGCTGGCCAAGGCCCAGATCATCGACACGACCACCGGCGCCGCCTTCGCGGTCATGTACAACCCGGAGGAGCTCCGGCTGGAGCAGGGCAACTCGTTCGCCGAGATCGGCATCCCCGGGCTGGACACGCCGCCGCTGCAGTACGTCCGCGGCCGGGCACGCACCCTGTCCATGGATCTGTTCTTCGACACCTACGCCGATGGTGTCGACGTCCGGGACCGCACGGGGTACCTCCTGCGGCTGCTGGACAAGTCGCCCCAGACGCTGGCGCCGCCGATCCTGCTGTTCTCGCTGGGCCGGTTCCAGTTCCCCTGCGTGCTCGTCGAGGCGACGCAGCGGATGACGATGTTCCGCCGGGACGGCACGCCGGTGCGGTGCACGATCGCGGTGCGCTTCCAGGAGTACGCGCGCGTGGACGTCGAGGTCCGCCAGGGCGTCTTCCTCGGCTCGCCGACGGCGTCGGCCGTCGTGAGCACCGTGCTGCGGCCGGCCCTGCGCGGCGGCGCGGGCACGGCCGCGGGCTCCCCCCGCGATGCCCCCGGACGGGCCGTGCCAGCTCTCCCCGGCCCCGTCGCCGTGCACGTGACGGTCCGCGGCGACACGCTGAGCGCGCTGGCCGGCGGCTACCTCGGCGACCCGTCCCGCTGGCGCGAGATCGCGGCCGCGAACGACGTCGACGACCCGATCGACCTGCCCGTCGGGCTCTCGCTGGTGATCCCCGGCGGCGGTGCGCGGCGCGCCGCCGACCCGCGGCCGGCCGACGGCAGGGGGTGAGGCCGGTGGCCGAGCCGTTCTTCGCGCCCCGCTTCGAGATCCGGCTCGCCGGCGTGACGCTGGCGGCCGACATCACCCGCCAGGTGACCAGCCTGACGGTGGAGACGGACCTGGACCTGGCCGGCTCCGTCACGATGACGCTGCACAACCCCGACAACCGACTGCTCGACTCGGCACTGCTCGACCTCGGCAAGACCATCGAGGTTCACCTCGGCTACGGGACCGACCTGGTTCCCGCGTTCCTCGGTGAGATCACGGCGGTGGAGCCGTCGTTCCCGTCGTCCGGCGCCCCCCTGGTCCAGGTGGTCGGCTACGACCGGTCCTACCGCATGCGGCAGGCGCGGCCGGCGCCCGCCGAGTACCGGTTCACGAACGACAGCCTGATCGCGGCCCAGATCGCGGTGGAGAACGGGCTCGTTCCCGTTGTCGACCCGACTCCCGGCGTCATCACCAGCGTCCCGCAGCTGGAAAGCGACATGGCCTTCCTGAAGGCGCGCGCGCAGCGCTACTTCTTCGACGTCTACGTCGACTGGGACCGGCTGCACTTCCAGTTCCCCCGCCCGCAGGACGAGGCGTACGTGCTGGAGTGGGGCCGCAACCTGGCGCGGCTGGCGCCGCGGATCTCCAGTGCCGGTCTCGCCGGCCTGCAGGTCGTCCGCGGCTACAACCAGGAGCTGGCGCAGTCGATCTACGCGGCGGCGCTCGCCGCGAACGCTGGTCCGGCGAACGTCATCGAACGCCTCGGCGCCGACGCCATGGGACTGCTGATGTCGCTGGCCCGCAAGGGAATACGCAAGGAGTCGGTGGACAGCCCCATCGAGGCCCAGACCCTTGCCGAGGCGCTGATCGCCGAGCTGCTGGAAGGCGGCTACGAGGCGACCGGGTCGTGCCCCGGCATCCCCGAGCTGCGCGCCGGGCGTTACGTCGAGATCCGCGGCGTCGGCAAACGGTTCGGCGGGACCTACCGGCTGCGGAAGGTCACGCACCGCCTCGACGACGGCGGCTTCGCCACGGACTTCTCGATCAGCCAGCGGTCCGGCTCCAGCCTGCTCGGGCTGCTGCGCAAGCAGGTGGTGGAGGAGCCGGCGCCGAACCGGCAGGAGCGCTTCGAGGGCCTGCTCGTCGGCGTCGTCGTCGACAACAGGGAGTCGTCGGCCGAGCCACCGGTCGTGCCGACCGGCCGGGTGAAGGTGGCGTTCCCCAGCCTCGGCGACGACGTGACCAGCCACTGGGCCCCGTGCGCCCGCCCGATGGCCGGAGCCGGAACCGGCTTCTACGCGCTGCCTGAGATCGGCGAGCAGGTGATCGTCGGGTTCGAGCACGGCGACCCGACGCAGCCCTACGTGCTCGGCAGCCTGTGGTCGGCCCGGCAGCCGCCACCCGTGCGGGACCTGTTGGGCACCAACTCCAGGCGCGTCCTGCGCGGCCCGTCCGGGCACACCGTCACCCTCGACGACGACGGAGCCGGAAAGCTGGTGATCGAGGACGAGCGAGGCAGCGCGATCACCCTGGACGGCGCCGACGGCAAGATCACGATCAGTTCGCGGGGCGACCTGACGATCTCGGCGGCTGGCTCGATCAGCCTGGAGGCGGCGGGCACGATCACCCTGGCCGCGGCCGCCGGCGCCCGGACGGTCTCCATGACGTCGGACCACGTGGACGTCACGTGAACGGGAGCACGCGGTGACCGACCCGGAGTTCTACGGACGAGGTGCGAGCCATCCGCTACGGCCGGACGCGCGCGGCCTGGCGGAGGCGGTCGGCAGGCGGAAGGTCGAGGAGTCGATACTGCTGATCCTCGGCACCGCGCGCGGCGAACGGGTGATGCGCCCGGACTTCGGCTGCAACCTGAACACCCTCGTCTTCGCGCCGAACAACAGCACCACCGCGAATCTCGCCCGCTACTACGTACAGGACGGGCTGGCTCGTTGGGAAGGGCGCGTCGAGGTCCTGAACGTCGAGGTCACCAACGACCACGCCAACGCCGCCCTGGTCATCGACATCACGTACCGGCTCCGGGCGACCCACGACGTGCACACCTTGGTCTTCCCGTTCTACTTGGAGCCCCAGTCATGACCCTGGAATCGGAACGCGGCCGGATTCTGCCGCCCGACCTGGACGACCGGACGTGGCAGGACCTCGTCGACGAAATGCGCGCGCTGATTCCGCGCTACGCGCCGAACTGGACCGACCACGGTCCGGGCGACATCGGAATCACGCTGATCGAGCTGTTCGCCTGGCTGGCCGAGAGCGTGATCTACCGGCTCAACCGTGTCCCGGAGAAGAACTACCTGGCATTCCTCAATCTGATCGGTGTCTCCCGCGACCCGGCGGCGCCGGCCAGAGCCTTCCTGACCTTTACCGCCGGCCCCGCCGGGGGCCGGGTTCCCGCCGGGACGTTGGTCACGACGCCCGCGAGTGAGACCGAGCCGCCGGTGACCTTCGAGACCGACGAGGAGGCCCTGCTCACCCCGGCGAACCTCGCCACGGCGGTCCTGGTCGGGCCGTTCGCGCCGGCCGCGGCGGGCGCGGCGCCCGCCACCACCTACCGGCAGGTGCCAGTCGTCGGGCCGCCGGCCCAGGCCTTTCCCATCGTCGTTCCCGCCGGGCAGCAGGCTCAGCTGTGCCTGGGCTTCGACCGCGGTGACGTCCGCGCGCTGCGCGTCAGGGTACGGCTGTACCGTCCGGCGGCAAGCTCCAACGCCGTCACGGTCACGTGGCACTACTCCCCTGCCGCGACGGAGACCGCTTCGGCGCCTGACCCGGCCCGGTGGCCGGCGATCGTCCCCCCGCCCGGCGGCTCCGGGGCCGCCGGCGGGCAGGTCACCGACGCGACCGAGCAACTGCTCCACGACGGCACGGTCACCTTCCAGCTTCCGGCGAACTGGGCGGCGCAACGGCCCAGCGCCGCGCCGCCGGGCGGTAGCACAGCCCTTCCCGCGGCGCCGGCTTGGACCTCGACGGCCGCGGCGGGAGAGCCGGTGATCGACGGCCGGTTCTGGATCGGGGCGCGAGTCACCAACAGCTCCAACGCGCCCGTGGAGGTCGGGATCGACCGCGTCCTGCACAACGCGGCCCTCGCCCACACGGCGCTCACGCTACGTGCCGCCGAGCAGGTCGGCCGTGGTACCGCGGAACCGTTCCAGACGTTCGCGCTGGCCCACCGGCCGCTGTTCCGGGCGCCCGACCTGCGCGCGCCCTTCGGCCATCTCAAGGTGACGGTGCGCGCGCCCGGCGCCGAGCCAGGCGAGCCCTGGACGCTGGTGGACGACTTCCCGCTGGGAGCCGGCAACGTCTTCCGCCTGGACCCGGTGGCAGGCGAGATCAGCTTCGGCGATCACGACGAGCGGACCGGCCGCGGCCGCGGCTCGCCGCCTCCGGCCGGCCACCTGATCGAGGCGACCTACCGCTACGTCGCGGCGGGCGCCGCCGGCAACGTCGCGCCCGGGCGGGCGACCGTGCTGGAGAGCGCCGCCGCCGGGAACGCCACGGCGGTCACCAACCTGGGCGCCGGCGCCGACGGCGTGGACGAGGAGCCGATCGAGGACACCCTGCGCCGGGCGCCCCAGGAGCTGAAGATCCGCGATCGCGCGGTCACGGCCGACGACTACGAGTTCCTCGCCCGCGAGGCGTCGGGCGAGGTCGCCGTGGTCGGCTGCCTGCAGCCCCGTCCGGTCGACCCCCCGGTCGGGGGCGCCACATTCACCCCTTGGCAGTTCGCCGGTATCAACCGGTCTCCCGGGAGCGTCAACCTGATCATCGTGCCGCGGCTGAAGGACGTGGCCCGCCCCGAGCCGACGCCGGACCTGATCGAGACGGTCCGGAGCTATCTCGACCAGCGCCGCGACGTGACGGCCCAGCTACGCGTCCTCGGGCCGGTCTACCTCCCGATCACCGTGACGGCCATGATCCAGATCTGGCCGCAGGCCGTGCGTGCCGGCGTGAACGCCGAGGCGCTGAAGGCGGAGACCGAGCGGCGGATCGCGGCCTTCCTGCACCCGGTCTCCGGCGGGCCTTCGGGCAGCGGCTGGCAGGTGGGGCAGCACGTGTTCAGCTCGGACCTGTACCGCGCGATCGTCCCGTCCGAGGACATCGGGTACGTCTCCGACCTTCGGGTGGCGGCCGCGCGGCCCGACTACTTCGGCCCGGCGGGAGCGGACGGGACGGCACCCACCGACGCGGCGGCCCGCCCGTTCCCGCTGCCGGCCACGCCCGGCACGTCGGTCCGGCTCGCCGACTACGAGCTGGTGTGCGCCGCCGACATCCACGACGTCAAGACCCAGTTCAGCACGGTGTAACCAGATGGCCGAGCAGAGCTCCTACCTGCGCCACCTCCCGGCAGTGCTGTGGTCGGACCGGCAGGATGACCCGGGGTACTTCCTGGGCCAGGCGTTGCGCATCTTCGAGAAGGTGCTGAGCGGTATCCCGGACGATGTCCAGGTCATGCACACGGCTGAGCGAGACGGCCAGCCCCGCCCGCACGTCCACCGGGGGATCGCGGAGCAGATCGACGGGCTTTCGGATCTGTTCGACCCATGGAAGGCACCGGTCGACTTCCTGCCGTGGCTGGCGAGCTGGGTCGACCTGCGGTTCCCGGCCCTGCAGGGCGAGCTGCTCTGGGACGAGTACCAGCGTCGGAAGGTCACGGCGGAGATCGCCACGACCTACCGGATGCGCGGGCTGCGTGCCGGCCTGAACCGTTACCTGCGGCTGTACTCCGCGGGCCGAATCCAGCCGCGGGTGGCGATCGACGACGGTGCCCGGCTACTCGTCGCAGCGCCGCGGGCGGACCGGCGCACCGACGTCTGCGCGCTCCTGGCCGCGGGCCCCCAGCTCGACGCCCAGAGCGAGATAGTCACCGACGGCATCTACCGGCCTACCTGCCTGGCGCTCGACGCGGCAGGTGGCCTCTTCGTCGGCGACACCGGCGGGCCGTTCGCGGGCGGCTTCGTCGACCACCGTGTCTGGCAGGTCGATGCCGCCGGCCGCTACGACGTCGCGCCGTCGCCGCCGGGCGTGGGCCCGCGGCCGGTCGCGGCCACGCTCAGGACCGCTGGCGGGGGCGGGTTCAGACCTGACAAGGAGATCGCCGCGGTGGCGTTCGCCCCGGAGACGGCCGCCCGGCCCGACACGCTGTACGTGCTGGACCGCGCGGGGTCGCTGTTCGCCATCGCGAACCCCGCACCGGACGCGACGGCGCGCCCGCTGAACCTGCCGGCGTCGGGTACGCCCGTCGCCCCGGTCGCGATGTGCCTCGACCGTGACGGCAGCCTGCTCGTCCTCGACCGCGGCAGCACGTCCGGCACCGCCCGCCCAGCGGTACTGGTGGTGGCGCCCGACCCGCTCACCGTCACCGCGCACCCGCTCCAGCAGGTCGTCGAGCCGCTGTCGATGATGGTCGCGGGTGACGGCGCGCTGCTGGTCGGCGACGCCGGGAAACAGCGCCCGCCGACGCCGACGTCTCCCGGAAACCTGGTCAGAGTTGACCGCGCCAACCCTGCTCAGTGGCGGGAGGCGGTGCTGCTGCCCGCCGATCCCGCTGTCAACGGGCTGGTGGCGCCCAGCGGCATCGCGCCGGGCGCCGACAGCTCGCACGTCTACGTCGTCGACATCGGACTGCGGCCGTTCTCACCGCTGGGGAGCAACGCCCCGTACATCGTCACGGTCGCGCAGCCGGCAGCCGTGTTCCGGGTTGACCTGCCCGCCGGCCCGGCCGCCTCGCCCGGTGCCACCGTCACGAACGTCACCGAACCCGGTGGGCTCGTCTACCCGACCGGGATGGTGCGCCAGGCCGGCCGGCTGGTCATCTGCGACCCGGGATATCCGGTCGCCCAGGGCGAGACCGACAGCGGAATCCGGGCGACGCCGTTCCGGTTCGAGGTGATCATTCATTTCCGTGAGTCGGAGCTGCCGGACACCAACGAGCGGCGCGCCGTGCGGCGGCGGATCAACGGGGACATCCTGGCGATCGTCGACGAGCAGAAGCCGGCGCACACCTGGCGTGTCCCGCGGATCGGTTCCTGACCGGCCGACGGAGAGCTGACGAGCGCTAAGGGGAGCGAATGCCTGACAACCCTGACGACGAGACGGCCCAGCGGATGCGGGAACGGATCACAGCGCGCCTGGACCAGCTGCGGGGCGAGTTCGAAGCCGGCCAGGACCAGCTTCGGCGGCTCGTGGCGCAGGAGACCGCGCTGCGCGAGACCCTGCTTCGGATCAGCGGGGCGATCCAGGTCCTCGAGGAGCTCGAGGGGCAGACCGCCGCGGAGGTGTTCGGCGGCCGGCCCGGCGCGTCGGCCGGCTCGCCGTCCGCGGTCGCGATCGACGGCGTCGACGACTCGATGATCCTGAGCGTGCCGTGATCCGTCCGCTCGCGCGCCAGGGCGACATCAGGGCCCGGCCGAGCGCGAACGGCCACTTCGTCGCGGAGGCGGGATCGGCGACCGGGACCTGGACGGCGCCCGATCCTGCGCTCACCCTCCTCGCGCCGGCGCGGGCCGCAACTGAGCCACTCGTCGCTTCGGCCTCCTGCACCTTCCGGTTCAAGGGCACCCTGGATGCCGAGCCGCACACGGTGGTCACGGGCAGCAGCAGCGTGCGGCTGGTGGCCAGGCCGACCGTCGTGCGGGTCGGCGGCGCCGACGTGCTGCGCGACGGGGACCAGGCCAGCGACACGTTCGGCAACCGCCTCGTCGTGGCGTCCGCGGCGCCGTGGCGTTCGGCCTGACCGGCCGGCCACCAGCGGTGACCCGGCAGACCGCCGAGTAGCCCAGGACCGCGCCGGGATCGCCCTGGCCTGGCCCGATCGACGGATGCCTGCGAACGCGGGCGCTTCGGGCCGCCGGCGCTCCCTTCTCAGCGATCTGTCAGCAATCCTTGAAGCCTTTCAGGAAGTACTTCGTGCCGGCCGGATGCTTGAGCAGGTTCACCGGCAGCGGGGCGAGCGGCTGCGGCGGCGTAGCCATCTGCGGCTGGTTGTTCAGACAGGCATGGCCACGCCGGTGCACCCCGGCGTTCCAGAACTTGATGTTGGCAAGGTCGTCGGCGCCACCCAGCATGAGCGGAACGACGTGGTGACCGACGAGCGCCCCGCCGCGCAGGTCCGCCCGCCGGGCCCGCGCCCACTTCTGGTTGTTGACCTCCTCCGCCAGAACGTCATCCCGGTCCGCCCCACGCCGCCGGACGAAACGGGCCACCGGCGGCGGCGGAAGAATGATCGGCCAGAACAGCGGGTACTCGTCACGGCGCCGGTCCTGATCCTTCTGCTCCGCCTGCCGCGCGCTTTCCACGCCGGCGGCGGCGCCGGCGGCGACGGCAGGTTTCGCACCCGCAGGCTTGGCGCCCCCGGCGGCCGCCGGAGCGGGCTGCGCGGGCGCTGGCTGGACGGGCTCGGGCTGGGCGGCTGGCGTGGGCTCCGGGGCCGGGAGGTCGCGGGCAAGGCTGCCCTCGTACGCGGGAGTCGATCCGGACGCCTGGGCACCGCCCGGACTGCTGAACTTCGGCCGGTAGCCGGGGTGCGTCGCGATGTCGGTCACCGTCCCCCCGGAGCCGCCGCCCGCTCCCGCGCCGCCAGACCCGCTCGCGCCGCCAGCCCCGGTCCGGCCCGCGCCTGCGGCGACGGCTGCCCGCTGGGCGGCGAGCCCCCGTATCTTGGCTCGGACGCCCGCGACCGCGAGCAGGGCCATCATGATGTGCCAGAGCATCCGGAGGAAGGACCGGGAGGCCTGGGTGATCTGGGCCCGGTTCCCGTTCGCCGCGCGGCACAGCTCGACCCAGTGCGTGCCCTCGACGACGGCCTCCTTGACCTCGACGGCCGCGAAGTACCCGAGAATGCCCAGCATGATGACCTGCAGGATCGCCGCGACGAGCTGACTGATGCCGGTCGGCGCGGCACCGAGCGCCGCGACCGCGTATTCGCCGCCGATGAAGCCGAGGGTGACCGCGCTGACGCGAATCCAGTGTTCCGAGATGGCCGCCAGCACGTCCTCCTCGAAGAACTCGCCGAGATGCGTCGGAGACTCGGCGACCGAATCCCGCATGTCCCGCGCCAGCTGCCGGCTGGCCTCCGGGAGCAGGTCGATGAGGGACTCGGTGAAGTCCTTGCGCTGCACGGACTCCCGGCCCGACGGCGTGACCGGGACGCGTGCCGGCAGGCCGGGCGCGGGCAGCGCCGCCGCCACCGCCCAGGCGTCTGCCTCCGCCTCGTGCCCGCCGCCGCGAACGGAATCGGAACGCCGCTGGTCACCAACCGACCAGCCCGTCGCCGTCGCCCCGCCCTGTTGGGCGACGTGCGCCAGCTCGTGGGCCAGCAGCAGGCGACCGGCGAGCGTGCCCGGCGCATATCGGCCGGCTCCGAACACGACGTGGCGACCAGCGGTGTAGGCGGCGGCTCCGAGCGAGTGCGCGGACCGGGCGGCCACGACGTCGGTGTGGACACGTACCTCGCCGAAGTCGTATCCGAACCGCCGCTCCATCGCGGCACGCGTACCCGGGTCGAGTGCCCGGCCGCCGTCGCCGGCGACCAGGCCCGCGACGGCGCGGTTACCCGCGCCGCGTTGCAGGGCGAGCAGCCTCGCCGGCACGTGCCGCGCCGTTCGCTGGTTCTCCGGCCGCGCCGGCTCGGCTTCCCGAGCAAGCCCATCACGATCCGTCCGGGCGTCCCAGGAGGCCACCGTACCCATTCTCAGAGGATCGCAGCTTGCGCCCTCAGTGACCAGTCAACAAGGCTGCGCACGCAGGTCGTCGCCAGCGGAATAGTCAAGGTCTCAGGCGACGAACAACTCTGGTCAGCATCCCGGTCTCCGAGCTGCGCGAGGTTCTGGCCGCCACGCAGCCAGAGCCGAGGCCGGTACGCACGTGGCTGGAGCACGCCCGCGACTTCGCCGAGTGGGCGGGCCACTCCGTCGCGGTGCTCCTGCACGTCTACGCGAAGTGCATCGTCGGCCAGGACGAAGCTGCCCGACTGCGGATCGCCGCCGCGCTCGGCCTCCCTGACGCCGCATGATCCTTTCCGCGTACTTGCCGCGAACCCCCGGCCGCGACCGGTAGTCATCGGGAGCGTCCGGGAGACCGAGAAGACGAATCCACTGCGCGCCGTGGACGATTTCCCCTGTGTAGCAGCATGTTCCGTGATGTCGAGGCGGAGGGCGTGGGATTCGAACCCACGAGGACGCAGGACGCCCTAGCGGTTTTCAAGACCGCCGCCATCGGCCACTAGGCGAGCCCTCCTTGACCGGCCGTCGGCGCGGGCCTTGGGCTGGTCATCGCTCAGTATCCCAGTTCGGGTGGTGCTTCGTCCGCCCGGTCCCGGTGGAGGCGTCGGCCGGTTCCGGACGGCGGGCACACCGTCCGGAACCGGTCGGCTCCGGCGGTGGTCGGTCCCGGCGGCCGAGGTGATCCGGGTGGTCTAGGACCTGCCTCAGAACCCGGGTCACGGGGTGTCGTCCTGTCGCATTGTGGGATTCCTGTCAGGCCTTGTAGGGCCAGATGATCACTGTTCCGCCCCACAAGGCCAAACAGGACGCCGAGCGTCCCCACAAGGTCGGACAGGGTGCGAGCCCGAGGCTCGCGCCAGACGTCCGCGAGACAGGGCCGAGGGCGTGGTCAGGCGGGGGCGGGGGTCGTTTCGGCGGGGGGCACGTTGACGACCTGGGAGTAGGCGGCCTGCGGGCGGAGGTCGTCGAGGGCGAGCTGATGGACCGGCGGGATGGAGATGACCATGCGGGAGGTGACGGTCAGGTCCTCGGCGACGTGCAGCAGTTCGCCGGACGCCATCAGCCGCCAGGCCGGGTCCTCGTCCATCCGTTCACTTTCCACGGCCACGGCGGGGCGGTCGGCCAGGTCGAGCGAGCGGGCGCGGATCTCGCTGAAGGGGCTCGCGTGGTCGAGATGGCGGTTGTTCTGGCCGCCGGCCTCACGCTGCAGCACGTAGAGCCGGTTGGTGTCCGGGTAGCGCAGCGCCCACAGCTCGTCGGCGGTCGCCAGCACCATGTTGATCGAGTAGAGCGGCAGATTTCCCGCGATCCAGCGGGCGGCGGCCACGATGCCGGAGCCGATGTCGCCGCCCATCGCGTCGATCTCCTTGTTGATCAGCGCGAAGTAGCGTTCGGAGTCGGTTTCACCTCGAACGAGTGACCGGTACTCGCCGAGATGCGCGTCGAGCCGGTCCAGTTCCTCGATGACGCCGTTGTGCGCGAAGACCCGGCCAGCGTGGTGAAACGGATGGGTGTTCGCGAGGTTGGTGCTCCCGGTGGACGCATGCCGAACATGGGCGACGAACGTGGACGAGGTGACGGTGCGGGGCTGGTGGGCGAAGTCCGCGCCGGCCCGGGTTGAGATCGGCTGCTTGACGATCCGCGCCTGCCGGTCCGCGTCGAACGTCGCCAGGCCAGCGCCATCAGGCGCACGCGCGGTCAGCGCTCGTTCACTGTCGGGCGCGTCGAGCAACCAGAACGTCGCCTCGACCGGCCGCGAACCGCTCGTCAGCGCGAACATGTGGCACATCTGCGCCTCCATGACTCCACAGCCTCGTGACTGCGGCCTTCGTGACTCCAGTTCGGTCAGCCGCGGCGACGGCCTCGTCCCCATCCCCACGGCATCGCTGCGCGGGCGGCTGGCGGTCGGTGTGCCCCACCGGGGTTCGCCGTACACGAACCGCAAACACACGCCCGTCAGGCTGCCGCCCCCACCCCGGCCGCGGTCAGCGGACCCGGCCACGGGTCTTCCTCGCAACCGACCTAACCAGCAGTTTGACGCGGAAACCACCGCGATCGGCAGATCCCTCGCGTTCCAGCTCACGGCAGCTCTTGATGCCCACGAAACCTGACGAGCGGCAGGCGTCACCGTGGGGTGTCCGGGCACGAACGCTGCGTGGACATTGAGCCCGGAGCGAGCCGGGTCCGGTTCGCGGCGCTGGGACCGTTGGAGGTGCTGGCGGCGGACGGGGACCCGGTGTTCATCGGCCAGCGCAAGAAGCGCCGGCTGCTGGCGCTGCTGCTGCTGCACGCGCGGGGCTGGGTGAGTACCGAACAGATCGCGGTGGCGCTCTGGGAGGACGACCCGCCACGCTCGGCCCTCGGCAACATCAAGACCTACGCCTCGGACCTGCGCAGGGCGCTGCCACCTCCAGCTCTGCCGCCGGGCGGAAAGGACCCGGCGCCGCCGCTCGGCCGGATCGCCAGCCGCGGCGGGGAGTACCACCTGCGACTGTGGCCCGGCGAGTTCGACGTGGACCTGTTCGGCGCGGACGCGGCGGCGGGCGAGGAGGCGCTGGCCGCCGGCCGGCCGGCGGAGGCGACCCGTCTGCTCGAGGGCGCGCTCGCGCTGTGGCGCGGCCAGCCGTACGAGGACCTGCCGGCGGACATCACGGTCGCCGAGACGACCCGGCTGCAGGAGCTGCGCTGGGCGGCCTGGGAGAACCTGGTCGACGCCCGGCTGCGGCTCGGCCAGCACGACCGGGTCCTGCCGTCGCTGCGCGCGCTGACCCTCAAACATCCGATGAGGGAACGGCTGTGGGCTCAGCTGCTGGTCGCTCTGGACCAGGACGGCCGGCGCGCCGAGGCACTGCATGCCTACCAGACGGTGTACCGGACGCTCACCGAGCGGCTGGGCATCGAGCCGGGCGAGGATCTCCGGCTGGAGCACCAACGCATCCTGAACGGCGACGCCCGCCGGCAGGTCTGAGCCGACGCAGGCAAATCCGAGCCGGCACCGGCAGATCCGAGCCCGCGCAGGCAGATCCGAGCCACACAGCGGGTCCGAAGCGGCGCAGGCGAAGCGGCACGGCCGGGTCCAAGGGTCTCGGGCGTCCGGCCGCCACGCTGCGCGCTGAACCGGGGCTGAACCGGATGCGGGCATGTGGCAGTCGGGCCGCCTACACGGCGACCGACGCGGAATGTCCACCAAGAATCATGGAGGAGCCTGGGGAGAGACGGCGAAGCACCTCCGTGGCGCGACGAGCACCGGAACGCGACGAGCGCAGCGGACCGACGGCCAGGAGTCGCCGTACGCTGACGCCGTTGTCCGGGACGGGCCGTCAAGCACGGTGGACTGAGCCGACACCGATCGAGGCGCTGCCGGTGAAGCCGGTTTCTGGCGCGTCGTGGTGTTGAGATCTTCCGGAAAAGGGGCGCTGCCCACCGCGTCGGGAAACCGCCAGGCGGCCTTCATGCGCTCTTCCGACGGGCCGCCGCCACCCGGAAGAATCCAATGAGCATTACTGATAATTTGGCTACCGCTGCCGGCGGCCGAAAATTCCCTCCACACCTGGTTCACAACCTACAGCCTCGGGAACACACAACTCTGGAATGCCAACCATCGGCATCCGGAGGAGGAACGAACGCCAATGAAGGCTCATTACGAGATGCCCGCACTGGACGCAGCCGGGTCGTTTGACCAGGTCACCGACGGGCGCTGGGGCTGGGGACGTGACTGGCTCTGGCGTAGCTTCCCGCGCTACTGGGGCGGCAGCGGCGGCGGATCCGGAAACGGCACCGTCATCATTGTCGGTGGTGGTGGTGGCGGCGGCGAGGGCTGGTAACTCCAGCAAAGGCACCGAGCGCCAGCCGTCTGCGGCCCACGCACGATCACCGAGCGGCTGGCCCTGGCGGACCGGCCGGCTTCATAACCGCCGGTCCGCCCGCATTCACACGAATCAAACGAACACGAAGTCACGCAGGCAACCATTCGACTGCCCACGAAAACTTTCTGGAAAGGACCGGCTGACCAGGAGATGAGCCTCTCGCTGACCATGCCGCCGCCGGTTGTGCCCTGGTTCGTCGTCCTTCCGGACACCCCGGCGGGCGCAGCCCTCGCCGCGACTGTCGAGGCCGCGGTTCCGGACGTCCAGGCAGTGCGCCGCCGGTCCGGTAGCGCCTGGCTACTGGGCCGCTGGGCGCCGGACGAACTCGTCCAGGCGGCGGCCGGGCCCGCCCGGCTGGCGCTGATCGGATGCGTTCCCGCCAGCCGCGGTCGGCTCACGGGCCGGCTGGCCCAGGCCGGCGACGTCGCCGATCTGGACTCGCTGGCCCGCCAGCTGCCCGGCAGCTTTCACCTGGTCGCCGAGATCGACGGCTGCCAGCGGGTTCAGGGCAGCGCGTCCGGGCTGCGCCGGGTCTTCCACGCCCCACTCAACGGTGAGCGCGCACCCGGCGGCGGGGTTCTCGCCGGGGATCGGGCGGACGTCGTCGCCGCGCTCGCCGGCCTCGACCAGCTTGACCTGACCGCGCTCGTGCTCTGCCTGGTCGATCCGGTCGCGCCGCACCCGCTCGACGACCGGCCGCTGTGGCGCGGCCTCACCGCGGTTCCCCCGGACCACTGGCTGCGCGTCGGACAGCAGGGCCCAGCCGGACAGCACGACGCGGCGGGACGGTGCCTCGTCGAGCACCGCCGCTGGTGGCGAGCGCCAGAGCCGACGCTCGGCGCGGCCGAGGGCGCCGCGGCGCTGCGGCACGCGCTGGTCACGGCGGTGGCGGCGCGGACGGCCGCCGGCGGAACCATCACCGCGGACCTGTCCGGCGGGCTCGACTCGACCGCGCTGTGCTTCCTCGCCGCGGCGGGCCCGGCGACCCTCATCCCGTATACCGGGCTGGGCCGCGACCCGGCCGACGACGACGCCCGCTGGGCCGGGCTCGCGCGGGCTCACCTTGCCCCCGAGAACTTCGAGGTGCTGCCCCGTGAGCGGCTCCCGCTCGTCTACCAGGGGATCTCCCAGGTCAGCGAGCCGCTGGACCGGCCCTTCATCGGCGTGATCGACCGGGCGAAGCTGCTCGCCGGGCTGCGGCTGGCCGCGCGGCACGGGCCTCGCCTGCACCTGTGCGGCCTCGGCGGCGACGAGGTCGCGCAGGGAGCGCCCAACTTCCTCGCCGACCTCGCCCGCGGCCACCCGCTGGCCGCCTGCGCGCTGCTGCGGCCACTGCGCGCGCAGGGCCGCTGGCCGCTCGGCGCCACGCTGCGGGCGCTGCGCCCGCTCTCCTACCGGGACTGGCTCGGGGCGCTGGCCCAGACTTCCGGCGACCAGGGTGGTCGGCCCACGCGGCGGCCGTCGGCTGGGCAACGGCTGCCCGACCTGGACTGGTCGATGCCGCCGCGGATCGGCGCCTGGCTCACGCCACGGGCGGTCGAGCTGCTGCGCGCGGCGATCGAGACGGCCGCCGTCGACGTGGAGCCGCTGGGCCCCACCCGGGACCGGCACGGCGACCTGTTCGCGGCCCGGGTCGGAGCGGCGGTGGCCCGCGGCTTCGCGCAGCTCGCCGCGCCGACCGGCGTGCCGCTGGCCGCGCCCTTCTACGACGACCGGGTGCTGGAGGCCGCGCTGGCCGTCCGGCCCGAGGAGCGTTCGACACCCTGGGAGTACAAGCCGCTGCTGAAGGCCGCGATGCGCGGTCTGGTGCCCGCCGGGTGCCTGCGGCGGGAGACCAAGGCGGAGGGCTCGGCCGAGGAGGAGGCCGGCCTGCGCGCCCACCAGGCCGCGCTGCACGCCCTGTTCGACAGGTCGCGGCTGGCCGAGCTCGGACTGGTCGACGCCGAGCGGTTGCAGGCCCTGTGCCGCTACTCGGCGGCCCCCGATCGGCACTACCTGGCGCTGCAGCAGACCGCCGCCGCCGAATCGTGGCTGCGCTCGGACGCCCGGGGACGCCTGTTCCCCGGGCCGCGCCAGGGCGCCTGGCCGCAGGCCGCACCGGGCGCGGGGAGCCTCACACCGCTGGAGAGGACATGTTGACGTTGAACCACTCGGTGGTCTCGACCGACACCGACTACGGGACGGCGCTGTTGGACGAGCACTCCGGTCGGTACTGGACGCTCAACCCGACGGCCGCGCTGGTGCTGCGCATCCTGCTCGACGGCGGCGATCCGCCGCAGGCCGCGCGCGCCCTGGTGGACCAGTACGACGTCGCGCCCGCGACGGCGCGGTCCGACGTGGACCGGCTCGTCGACGACCTGTGCGCGGCCGGCCTGGTGACCGGGACCGTCAGTGGCTCGGGCATCGAGCCGTCGGCCGGG
>Ga0068863_100002218_pt1 | contig 19280 bp, 19 predicted proteins | sample KBSSwiS62_FD_66596 | JGI IMG/M metagenome (GOLD analysis project Ga0068863, IMG submission 66596) | Switchgrass rhizosphere microbial communities from Kellogg Biological Station, Michigan, USA - KBS Switchgrass S6-2 | ecosystem: Host-associated > Plants > Roots > Rhizosphere > Soil ...
GGCCCTTCGACTTCGTAACGGACGGCACCGCAGAGGCAGCTTCCTGCCGCGCGGCTCGCAGGCTTTGCTGTTGCGTCTTCGCTCATGGACTGTCGCTAGCTCCAGGGGAACGGACTGTTGCTCACGGGATGCAGCCGGCCCTCCGCATAGCGCGAGAAGCGGAACGGATCCAGCAGCGCGCGCTTCTCGCCCAGGAGCTCGTCGGCAACGAGGTCGCCGACGCCGATCATCTTGTAACCGTGGTTCGAGTCGGCGATCACGTACACGTTGTCGCGAAAGCGATCGAACACCGGAAAGCTGTCCGGCGTGAAGCACCCGATGCCGCCCGACGGCTCGCTGCGGTACTTCGCGTGCTGCCCGACGAAGCGCTTCTGGCAGAACGCGAGGGCCGACGTCCACATGTCGGCGAAGTTGTCGTCGACGACGAACTCGGGCGACTTCGGCCCGTACGGATCGACGCGCACCTCGTCGGGCTCGCGCTCCACGTTGGCGGGCATCGCTCCGCCCTGGACGCCGCCGAAATGAAAATCCGGCTTGTAGTAGAGGCCCCAGAGCTTGTCCGTGATGAGACGGCCGTCGCGGTCCGAATGAAGCGGTGCGTCGGTGTCGACGTGGATCACGGGCGGCATGCGGCCGTCATTCGTTTTCTGGAATTCCGGATCGACACCGAGCGTGCCCTCCTGCAGCGCCATGTAATGCCACATCCGCACGCCGTCGTGCCTCTTGCCGTCGCGGCCCTTCACGCTGATGGTCTTCGGCAGCTCGAGCATGTTCCAGATCGAGTTGATCCATGGGCCGACGCCGACGACGACGTGGTCGCAGGCGATCGATCCGGCCGACGTTTCGACGGCGGTGACAGCCGCGCTGCCATCGCCCGACCGGAATCCCGTGACGGTGACGCCGGCGAGGATCTCAACCCCGAGCGCCTCGGCCTTGCCGGCAAGCCCGCGCAGCGACGCCATGTTGTTCGCGTAGCCCCCGCGTTTCTCGTGCAGCACCGACGTGATGTTCTTCGCCTGCCAGTCGTGCAGTAGCCCTTTCATGTAGCGCATCGACTCGGCTTCGCCTTCGACGAACACCGATTCGTAGCCGATCGCCTTCTGCTGCTCGTAGATCGTGCCGACCTGCGCGTGCATCACTTCGGGGCTGATCTGCATGTAGCCCACCGGATGATAGCTGTACGCGGCGGGGTCGCGCTCCCACACGGAGACGCAGTGCGCCATCAGCTCGCGCATGGCCGGCTGGTAGTAATTGTTGCGGACGACGCCGCACGCGATGCCGGACGCGCCTGCACCGATTCCCGTCTTGTCGAGCACAACGATCCGCGTGCCGCCGTTTACCGATGGACCGACGGTCTTGCCCTTGGCGCGCAGCCGCGACGCGAGGTGCATCGCCGTCGACAAGCCGTGAATGCCCGCGCCGACGACGACGTAGGTCGATGATTCCGGAAGTATGTTCATCAGCCGATGGGTTGCAGCAGATCGTCGAGCAATTCAGTGAGGTCCGCGCGCTCGCCGCCGAGCCGATGCGCGGCGTGCTCGATTCTCGCCGCGCGCGCTTTGCCGAGCACGGGCTCGGCGTAATCCCGATACTTGCCGAGCAGTTCGGCTTCCGAAAGCGGGTTTTCCGCGCTTCCGCGCGCGACGGCCGGCTCCGATGCGAGCGTGCGGCCGTCGGCGAGCGTGACGCGGACGCGCGCCCAGCGCTCCGCGGGGAATAGACGAGACAACGCCGGGTCCTCGTGCACCGACATCGCTTGCTGCAGGCGCACGACGCGCGGATCGGCGAGCCTCGGCGCGCTCACCTCGAGCGGGCCGATGTGGCCGAAAACGAGCGCCGCAGCGATCGGATGCCGCAGGCTGTATTGCGCGTCTTCGGTCGTCGCAGCGACCGTGCGCGCCGACCCCAGGTCGACCGCCTCGCGAAAGCTCTCGACCGACAGCGCGGCCACGTCCTCCGCCGCGAATCGATGCTTGCGCTGCAGCGCAAGCGTCGCCTCGACCGCCGGCTGCGCCCACCGACAGACCGGATATGGCTTCATGTACTGCTCGCGAATCCGCCAGCGCGTCCCGAGGTCGCTCCAGAATTCGCGCGCATCGTCGCCTTCCACGGTCAGCGCCGGTGCGCCGGTGAAGCCGTCGCGGGCGAGAAGCGCCGCGCTGATGCCGACGTGCGCGCCCCAGCCGCTGCCGTCCTTCACCATTGTCGGCGCATCGCAGGTGCGCAGCATCTGCCCGCGAGGACCAAAGTATTCCGCCACGCCGAGCGCATCGCGAATCCATGCCGCGTCCAATGTCAGCAACCGAGCCGCGACGCTCGCGCACCCGAGTGCGTTCCACGAACCGGAGCAATGGTAGTCGGCCACCGTTGCGTGCAGCGACATGCCCGCGCGCGTTGCAATCTCATACCCGAGCACGAGCGAAGTGATGAGCTCGCGACCGTTCACGCCGGCGGCAGGCTCGCCGTTTTGCGCGCCATCGATCACCGCGAGAATCGCCGGCAGGATTGCGGCCCCCGCGTGGCCCTTGGTGAGCGGATGGCCGTCGTGCGCATCGAAGGCGTCGATGGTCGAAGCGCCGGCAAACGCTGCGCCGGCGAGACTTGCCCGGCGCCCGTCGAAGAGGATGCGCGCGTCGCGATCGGCACCGCACATCTGCGTCGCCGCGTAGCCGTTGGCAATCGCCGACGCACGCGTGCGGCTGCCGGCTGCGGCGACACCGATCAGGTCGAGGAAGCAGCGCTGCGCCTGCGCGACGACATCGGCCGGCAGGTCCGCAAAATCGAGGTCGCGAACGAATTCACCAACGCCGGCGGACCCCGGCGCGCTCGCGACGCGACGCGTCGAATCTGCCCCCGATGCAGCACGGGTCGTGCTCGGGGCGAGCGGAGCACGACGATCACCTTCGGCCATCGACGCTTCCGTTCTGGATCAGGCCGTTGACCTTACGGAATCCTTCGGCCGCTTTCCGGGGCGTCTTCGTGTCGACGTCGGCGCTCGCGTCGAGCTTCGCCATCCGTTTCATGGGTGTTCCCCTTTTGTCGACCGAGCACTCAGCCATTGCGCAGCCGATTCACGCCATACGCGACCGGCCAATATGCGCCTACTCAAACAAAAAATCCACGGTGAGCGACGGGGGCGCGGCCAAATCGCGCGCCCGCCAGCATCATGCCATGCTGCTGGAGGCGATGCACCACGCCAGCAGCATGCTTACGAATCGACGCCACTCGACGTCTGGCGACGCCGCAGCAAACGTGAGATATTCGCCCGACCCTATCATCTCTTTCGAGACAGCCGATGAACACCCCGAGTTCGCCACGCCTATCCCTGATGCAACGCCTCGAAGCCGGCCCCGTCATCTGCGCGGAAGGCTACGTGTTCGAGCTCGAACGGCGGGGGTACCTGCAGGCGGGCGCTTTCGTGCCGGAGGTCGTGCTGGAGCATCCGGAGGTCGTGGCCCAGCTTCATCGCGACTTCGTGCATTCGGGCTCCGACGTCGTCGAGGCGCTCACGTACTACGCGCATCGGGAGAAGCTGCGCGTCATCGGGCGCGAAGGCGATCTCGAGCCCATCAATCGCCGCGCGCTGGAGATCGCGAAGAGCGTGGCAGACGAAACCGGCGCCCTTTTCGCGGGCGACATCTGCAACACCAACGTCTACGATCCGGCGGACCCGGCATCGCACAAGGCGGTGCGCGCGATGTTCGAGGAGCAGGTCGGGTGGGCGGTCGACGCCGGGGTCGACTTCGTCGTCGGCGAGACGTTCTCGTGGGCCCAGGAAGCGCTCATCGCGCTCGATGTGATCCTCCGCGCGAACAAGACCGCCGTCATCACGCTTGCGATGCACAAGGCCGACGTGACGCGCGAAGACTGGACGGTCGCCGACGCGTGCCAGCGGCTCGCGGACTCCGGCGCGCACGTCGTAGGCTTGAATTGCATTCGCGGCCCGGCAACCATGATGCCGCTGCTGCGCGAAATCCGTTCCCGTGTCAAAACGCAGATGGCGGCGCTGCCCGTTCCCTATCGCACGAGCGAGGAAGAGCCTTCGTTCCAATCGTTGCGCGATACGCATTGGCACTATCCCGAAGGCGCGCGGCCGTTTCCGGTCGCGCTGGATCCGTTCACCTGCAATCGTTACGAGATCGCCGAATTCGGGCGCGACGCGATGGCGCTCGACATTCGCTACCTCGGCGTCTGTTGCGGCGCGGGACCGCACCACATCCGCGCGCTGGCCGAGTCCGTCGGCAAGAAGCCGCCTGCGAGCAAATATTCGCCGGACATGTCGAAGCATGCGTTCCTGGGCTCGCACGCGCGGATCAAGCAGGTCCAGAAGGACTACGCCGACAAGCTGTAGCCGAAAGGCCGGCGAACGGGTCTAGGGTCCAGTTTCGCGAAGGTGGACTTGCGCCTTCACTTCACCGGTCGGCGAAGATCGGGTACAGGGACGCGACCAGCAACAGCGCCATCAGCATGTTGAATGCGCGCACGACCCGCGGGTCCTTCAGTACCCGTTGCAGCGCTGCGCCGAAACCGAGCCACGTCCCGCTCGACGCGACGCCGAGCACGCAGAAAAGCGCCGCGATGATCGCAACGTTCAGCGGAAACGCGGCGACCGCGGCGTAAGTCGTGATTGCGCCCACCGCCATCACCCACGCTTTCGGGTTCACCCACTGGAAGGCCACCGCCTGCAGGAAGCCGATGGGCTTGCCTGCAGATTTCGCATCGCCGGGCGTCGGCGGCGGAGACACCGCGATCTGCCACGCAAGATAGAGGAGATAGGCGGCGCCCGCGTACTTGAGCACCGTGTAGAGCACCGGCCACTTCGCGAAGATTGCGCCGAGCCCGAGGCCCACGATCAGCACCATCACCGTGAATCCCAGCGTCACGCCCCAAAGATGCGGCATCCCGCGGCGAAAGCCGAAGTTGAGACCCGACGTCATCAGCATCAGGTTGTTCGGTCCGGGGGTGAACAGCGTGACTGCGCAGAACAGCGCGAGCGCCAACCAGAGCTCCATGCGATCCTTTCCGTGGCAGCGACCAAGTATCGCACGGCGACCCCGTTGCGCGGTCACCTCCGCAGCCGATTCAACGATCGCGCTTGCGCGTTCCGGAGCGCCCGAATCCGCGCCGCAGCAGCAGGAACGACGCGGGCACCGTGACGGCGAGCGACGCGAGCATTCCCAGCGGCTTCGGAATTCCGATGCGCGTCACCGCGAGATAAAGCACGAGCAGCGACACGAGATACATCGCGGCATAGGTCGCGAGATACGCGGCCATCGAACGCATTCCGGGCGAGGCGTCGAACACGAAGCGCGCGTGCATGAGGTAGCCCCAGACCAAACCCGCGAGAAACGCGCCCGTGTAGGCAACCCTGTAGTCGGCCGCCAGCAGCAACAGCAGGTAGACGGCGTAGCTCGCTGCGGTATTGGCGCTGCCCACGACCAGAAATCTGGCGAATTGCACGTGCTTTCGTCGCTCTCCGTCAGGTTGCGTCCGCGGCGAGTCGAGACGAATCTCTACGACCGCGCGGGCCGCCGCGCGATCTGCAGGAAGTCCTCGTAGTCGCGTACGTAGTCGCGCGCGTCGTAGGGATGCGAGGCGAGAACGAGCAGGGCCGCGTCCGCGCTGTAGTCGTACTGGACGCTCCAGGTCAGCGGCGGCAGATAGACGCCCATCGCCGGATGGTCGAGCAGAAACTCCTGCCGGTTGCGGCCGTCGTCGGCGATCACGCGGCAGCTGCCGCGGACGCACGCGAGAAACTGATGGCATTCGAGGTGAGCGTGCTGACCGCGCACTTCACGGCCCGGCACGCCGTGCACGAGAAAAAAGCGCTTCACCTCAAACGGCAAGAACTTGCCGAGCTCGCCCGCGACGAGCTTGCCGCGCAGGTCTTCGACGGCGGCCAGCGTCTCGACGAACACACCGCGAACGCGGCTCTTCGCGGCAAGCGCCGTATCCGTTCGCACCGCGGGCGCCGTCGTTGCCGGCCCGCTGTCGCAGTAGCTCACGATCCGCGCGGGATTCCCTGCCACGACGGCATACGGCGGCACCGACGCCACGACCACCGCGCCGGCGCCGACCATCGCACCGCGCCCGATCGTGATGCCGGGCAGGATCGTTGCATTCGCGCCGATCGATGCGCCCGCCTTGACGATCGTCGTCAGGAACTTGGCCGGTCGCTGCCGGCTGCGCGGGAAGATGTCGTTGGCGAACGTGGCGTTGGGACCGATGAAGACGTCGTCCTCGACGACGACACCGTCCCATAGCTGCACGCCGCACTTCACGGTCACACGATCGCCGAGCCTCACGTCGTTCTCGATGAACGTGTGGTCGCAGATGTTGCAGTCGGCGCCGATGCGGGCGCCCGGCAGGATGTGCGCGAACGCCCAGATGCGGGTGCGCGGCCCCACGGTCTTCGATTCGCACATCGCCTGCGGATGCACGGAGACGGATGAGCCGTGCCCGCGCGGCGCCCGCTCCCCGCCGTTGCTCGAACCTTCGGCCTTGCGGCGCGGCGAAGCGATCCTCTCTCCCTTCACTTCTGCATCTCCATGCCGACAGCTGCGCGCGTCGACGCGAGCGACGCCGGCGCGCTGCCCGCCTCCGGAATGTCGTGCGCCGCGAACTCGAAACGCCTGCGCACGATCGCGAGCGGCCGCGCTTTCGTATTTTCGAACGCGCGCCACGCGTACGCGCCGACGACCGAAAGGCCGAGTGCGTTGAGCGCCCCGAAACCGGAGATCAGCAGCACGGTCGGCGCGTAGCCGGGCTCGGCGATGAGCCCGGTGAGGCGCGCGACGAGCACGATCGTGCCGTAAACGGCGGCGACCGCGAGCGCGAGGATGCCGACGGCGAACAGCACGCGGATCGGCAGATCCGAGAACGCGAGGCTGCTGTCGACCATGTAGTTGATTTTCTTGCGCAGCGTCCACCCGCTCTTGCCCGCTTTCCGGGCGCGCCGGCGATAAGGCACCTCCTCCCGGCGCATGCCAATCCAGACGAGCTGTCCGATGAGGCTCGAGTGCGCCTCGGTGAGTCCGACCAGCGCGTCGCGCGCCGTCCGGTTGCAGCCGAACACGTCGACGCCGCCACGCGGCATCTCGGGCTGGATGAGACGCCGATAGGTTGACCAAAAGAGCCCCGCCGCGAGCCGCGCCGTCAGCGGATCGTCGCGTCCTACGCGCACGCCGCACACCACGTCGCAGTCCCCGCGCTCCAAGCGCCGGAAGAATTCGACGGCGAGCTCGGGCGGTTCCTGCAGATCGGCCGCCATCACCGCGAAGTAGGGGCCCGACGCCTCCTGCAGGCCGGCGCGGATCGCCGCGAAGGCGCCGAAGTTGCGCGACATTTCGAGGAGCTTCGATTGGAGTCCCGCCTGCGGCAGCGCGTCGATCAGCAGCGAGAGCGACCGGTCGGGACTTCCATCGACGACGAGCACGACCTCGAGCGCGTCGTCGAGCTCACGATTCATCGCGACCAGCGCATCGAGGAGATCCGGGATCATCTCCTCGTTGCGATAAACGGGGATTACGAGCGAGTAGCGGGTTGCCATCGGTTGCACGCGGCGGCGACGACGTCGACCTCGGCGTCGGTCAGTTCAGGGTAGCACGGCAGGCTCAGCACCTCCGCGCATACGCGGTCCGTGTGGGCGAGACCCTTCGGCGGCACGATGCCGGCGCCGGGCTGGCGATGATCCGGGACGGGGTAGTGAATGTCGGTCGAGATCCCTGCGGCCTTGAGGTGGTCGCGCAGGGACTCGCGCGCTCCGGTGCGCACGACGTAGAGATGCGCCACGTCGGTGCCGTCGTCGACGAATGGCGGGAGCACTACGCAGGGATGGCGAATCGCGACCGTGTAACGCGCCGCGATCTCGCGCCGGCGCCGGTTCCAGCGATCGAGATGCGGCAGCTTCGCGCGCAGCACAGCCGCCTGCAACTCGTCCATCCGTGAGTTCATCCCTCCCTGCATCGTGCAATGGTATTTGGCGCCCCAGCCGTACACGCGCAGCGCGCGCAGCTTGGCCGCCAGCGGGCGATCGTCGGTGACGATGGCTCCCGCGTCGCCGAGCGCGCCCAAGTTCTTGGTCGGATAGAAGCTGAAGCAGCCGAGCAGTCCATGCGTGCCGGCATGGTGCCCGCCTCGCCTGGCGCCGTGCGCCTGCGCGCAATCCTCGATCAAGGGAATGCGCCGCTCGCGGGCGATGCGCCCGAGCGCGGCGATGTCCGCCAACCGGCCGTACAGGTGCGTGGCAACGATCGCACGCAGCCGCTCCTGCTCGACGGCCGCAAGCGCGGCGGGATCCATCTCGAGCGTCGCGGGGTCGATCTCGACGTAAGCCGGCACCGCCCCTACGGCGCGAATGGCCGTCGTCGCGTACATCCCCGCGTTCGCGACCGTCGCGACCGCGTCGCCCGAGCCGACCGTCAGCGCACGCAGCGCGAGCTCGAGTGCGTCCGTTCCGTTGCCGACGGCGATGCATTCCGCAACGCCCAGATAGGCCGCGAATTCGCGCTCGAAGGCCTCGACCTCGGGCCCAAGGATGTACCAGCCGCGATCGTGGACGCGAGCCATCGCGGCTTCGAGCTCCGCACGCAAAGGCGCGTGGTGCCGCGCGAGATCGTTGAGCGCGATCACACCTGGCATCCTGCGGCGTCGAGGCCGCGCGCCCAGACCTCGGACCAATCGCCGTAGCCCGGCGCGAACACGAGCGGCATCGACACGAGCATGTGAGTCTTCGTATTCCAGCAGTAGAACCGGTCCGGCGAAGACATCACCCCCGTGCCCGCGGGCGCCTGCGGGTTTGCGGTCACGTCCTGCAGCGGCTCGGTCTTCAGCCTGCCGATGATGTTGGCTGCCAGCATTTTCGGCCAGTTCGGCAGATCGGCGGCGAGCTGCACGACGAGATTCTGCGACAGCGGGCGGCGTTGCACGGGCGGCAGCATCGTGCCGCCCTGCGCGTTGCGCGCAAAGGGGATTGCGCCGATGCGGTCCGGCACGACGACGATTCCGTACGATTCCGGCGGCATGGTGTCGGCGGTCGCGGCAAGCGCGGCTGTGAGCGCATTCATCTCGGCGCCTGCCTGGGCGCGACGATCCACGGCTCCTCGCGTGAGGACCAGTCCCGATCCCAGGAACACGAGCGCGATGACGAGGCCCAGGCGGCGCAAGCCGCCGTCGGGTGAGCGCAGCGGCAGCGCCACGGCCAGCGAGGCGATGGCGGCCAGCGCATAGAGCACGCGCCCGCCTTCGCCGTTGCCTGACCACCCCCAGTGCGAAAACAGGAGCGCGCACGCCGCGAAAAACGCGCCGACGATCGCGACGAGCACGCGGCCCTCGCGCCGGTCGGTGAGGGCGGCGGACACCGCGGCAATGCCAAGGAACAGCCCCGACAGGGCATAAACCTGGCGAGCCAGGGTCTCGGGCATCACGAGCGGCCACCAGTCGGCGCTGGCGGGCAGCGCGAGAAGCCACTTGCCTTTGAGGAGATCCGAGCCCGGCGACGTTCCGGGATAAAAGCGGAACGGGTCGCCGAAAATCCACGTCCGGTACACGAAGTACGCAGCACCGACCGCAACCCACGGCCACACCGCCAACAGCGCGCGCGCGACGCTGCGCACAATGCCCTCCTCGCTCGGCCGCCGTGTCCACGCGAGCGCTGCGATCAGCACGGGACCGATTGCGCCCGACTCCTTGCTCATGAAGGCGAGGACGCTCGCGACGAGGCTCATTACCCCGAATCCGTCCGACCACCTGCGGCTTGCCATGAACGCGCATGCCGCGACGAGCATCCACAGAAGCGCCATGCCGTCGAAGCGTGCTGCGATCCAGGAAACCGCTTCTGCGCTCGGCGCGAACCACGCGAACGCGAGGCCCGCGGCGACCGCAGCCTTCCGTGCGCCACGGGTGTCCGGTCCTGCGAGCTGCCACGACAGCAAGGCGACGAGCGTCGCATTCGCCGCGTGCAGCACGACGTTCACCAACCGCCATGCCGGCGCATCGGCGCCGTTGAGGAGCGTATTGGCCGCGAACGATGCCATCGTCAGCGGACGGTATTGGTTCGATGGCGAACCGACGCCGGAGACAAAAGTCTTGGCCACGCGGGCCGCTACTTCGCGCGCGTCGGCACCGTAGAAAAAGTGCAGCAGGCTGTAGTCGTCGCTTAAAAAGCCACCCGACAGCGACGGCAGGTACGCCGCGAGCGCCGCCACGGCCGGCAGCGCAAGTCGCAGCGCCAGACGACGGTCGATGGTGCGCTCTAGCGGCACGAAGGGGCGACGCTCGCGGCGCAAGGTCGGATCGGCAGCACGGAAGGCGAACGTTAGCATTCGTCAGGGAACGCGGTAAACGAATCCTTTCGATCCGTCGTACGTCCAGTTGAGCTTGCGCAGCCTTTCGAGCTCGTCGGGGTCGACGACGAAACGATGCTCGCGATCCCTGTTGCCCTCGCCGTACGCGCGGCTCATCCGGTACAGCACGACGGTGTCCGCGACGCGCTCGCTCGGAACGTATCCCTCGACGCCGATTTCCTCGTAGCCCAGCCCGCGGACGATTTTCTGCTCGAGCGCGGATATCGTGCACGCCGTGTCGGTCTTCGGCGGACCGATGTAGAAGCATCGCAGCGGCCGGGAGTGCGGCCGCGGCGCGCTGTCGACGTAGCCGATCGGGCCCATGTCGGAATAGCCACGCTCGCGCACGAGACGATCTCTGCGCTCCTCGCTCACCGTGTACGCCGAATCCGTCTCCGCCACGTTGTACAGCCAGTACAGCGGCACGCGCGCCGGTGCGGTTTCGGCGGCGAGCAGCGCCGGCACGAGCAGCGCAGGGAGCGCGGCGGTCGACAGCCATTTGGCGCTGCTAGACATTGACATCCGCGCTTTGCAGCAGCAGCGTGTTGTAGAGAAAGGAAAGCACGAGGTACAGGAGAAGCGCGGGCGCAAGGCGCAGCCATTCGCCGCGCGGCGGACGGCTCGCAATCCATTCGGCGACGGCGATGGACAACATCGCGAACCCAATGATGCCGAAACGCGACTCCGCCGCGACGAACACGAGCGACGCCGCGGACAGCAGCACGGTGGCGATCGCGAACGCGCGGTCCGGGTCGAGCGCCCGCTCGCCCGCGATTGCCGTCATCCGGACGACGCCCAGGAAGACAATCGCGGACGACAGCGCGAGCCAGATCGTGAACGGAGCCGCGCGACCGATGTGCCAGTAGGGCATCAGCTGGTCGTAGTGAAAGCCGGCATAGGCGTGCGTCAACATGAGAAACGCGCCGCGCGCGGGGTGACGGACGTAGTAATTGGCGAAGGTCTTCTCTTCTTCGGGCTCCGCCACGTACGGCGACCAGTAGGTGAGCCCGCGCCAATGCCCTTCGTCTTCGACCGTCGCGAATTTCAAAAGCGTGATGCCGATCGGGATTTGCTGCGAGAACACGGTCGTCGACGGATAGGGGTTGAACGAATTGGAATGCTGCTTCGAGATGTAGACCTGCGGGCCGATGACGACCAATGCGCCGATGAGAATGGCCGTCATCCACGGCAGCCACGCGCGCGCATCGCCGCGACGGCGCCACCAAAGCCATCCCGAATAAGCCGCGGCGGGAACGAGCCACCACACGAGCGCCGCGCGGGTGACGTAGGCGAGCACCGCCATCGCCAGCACGAGCGCTGCGCGCCGGGCCGGCTGCCATTCCTTCCCCGCAGCCCACAGGAACAACAGCGGCAGGCAACAAAACATCAGCGCGCCTTCCTGCAGCGCGAACGGCACATAGACGATGAGAAAGGGATTGAGAAGCGTCGCCAGCGTGATCGACACGAAGGTCTGCATATCGGAGCGCCGCGCGAGCCAGGTCATCAAGCCCAGCGAGACGAGCCAGAACAGGATCGACACGCCGTACGCGTAGCGCACGACCGGCTCGCCTGCGAATCCGAGCGCGGACGCAAGCTTCGTGACGGCCGCTATCACGAGCGGCAGGAAGTAAGAGCGGTAGCCGTCGTACGGATTCGAGAACAGCAGTCCGGCGTCGGCGAACGCGGCGGCGGCGTTGTAGTAGTAGAACGTGTCGCACACGTCGCAGTGCGATGCCTGCTCGATGTGCGCCCGCGCCGCCCACAGCAGAACCGCGAGCTGCGCGCCCGCCGCGGCGACAACGAGCCAGGCGACTGGCAGTGCGACCGGCCGATTCGGTGGCGTCGACATGCGCGCCATCATAGCTCGCCGGACGCCGGGCTCTGCGCGCGGCTAACGGTCCGGCCCCAGCGTGTCCAAGCCCGGGGCGCCGGCCTTCGCCAGCACGGCGCTGCGAACGAGACGGATGTGCTCGCGCAGCGTATACGACTCGCTCGCGAAGCTCGCGGGCGTTTTGATCTGCTCGGCCGCGTGCTCGATCCGGTCGAGCGCCGAAAGCCATTTCTCGATGGGCAACTCGCCGCGCCGCACCGCGACCTCGCGCTCGAGCAGCTTCAACTCGCCGTACCAGCGGTAGATGCTCGAGCGGGCGCGCCAGTTGAGAACCTTCGGCAGCTGCTGCACGACCGGCACCACGATGACGAGCAGCGGCAGCACGATGATGACGAATCGCTCGACGAACGTCGCAACCCAGAACGGGAGATACTTGTAGAGCGGGCTTGGGCCGAACCGCTTGTGGCGAATCGCGTCGGGCGACACGGGAAGGTCGACCTGATCCCAGTTCGGAAATTCGCCCGGCGTCTCGAAGTACCCTTGGTCGTCATGCTCGTCACGAATGGTTTCGAGCAGCAGGTTGACGATTGCCGGGTGGACGGTGCTGCGTGCCGCCAGCATCGCTTCGGTGGTGATCAGCGCGACGTCGCGCACGGGCACGGGCGGCACGAAGGCGATTGCGCCGGCGTACAGCGTGCGACGGGTCAGATACCGGTAGCGCTGGGGATATGCATCGGCGTTGGCGAGGCTCACGAGGTCGAGCGCCGGGTCGGCGAGCGCGGCCGCGACGGCCGGCATGCGCACACCACCGACCAGGAGCGCCACATCGACCTGGTCGTTGTGCAGCATCCACTGCGTGCGGTCGGTCGGAACGTGCACGAACGTCGTGTTGACGCCGGTCACGCCGTTCGCGGCGAGCAGCGGCTCGCCGAGTGCGTTCGTGCCGCTGCCCGGCATGCCGAGCGAGACTCTTTTGCCGGCGAGCGCTGCAAGCGAGTCGACCGCCGCGCCGCGCCGGACGAAGATCCAGAGCGGCTGGTAGTAGAGGCTCGCCAGCATGACGACGCCATTGGCCGCTTGCGTCTCCGCCTGTCCGCCCTGGACGAAGCCAATGTCGACTGCCGACCCAGGATCGCTCAGAAGCGCGAGGTTCTCTCCCGGTCCCTCGGTCATCTTCTCTGTCACGGTGACGCCGTGGCGCGCCATCAGCTTTACGTAACGTTGGGCGTGCTCGTGGTAAAGGCTCGTCGCGGGACCCGAGGCCAGGATGATCTGACGCGGCGGAATCGGCTCAATGAACTGGAAGGACAGCCACAGGCACGCGGCCGCGAGCACCGCAATAAACATGCGCATTCGCCACATGCGCCGCGTGTCGGTGGGAAGGCGTTCGCTCAACGGAAAACTCTCTGCGGATTCGGGCCGCTACTGCTTCAGATATCCAAGCGCCGTTCGGAACGGCGCGTCCGAGACCTTGAGGAGCCCGTCGAAAGGCGAGTACATCTCGACGATGAGAAAGATCGCGGCCGACACCGAGCCCGCGCACAGCACTGCAGCCGTCGCCGCCATGCCGTTTCGCGGGGCATACAGGCCGGTGCACAGCGCGATTACGGAAAGCCACGTCACGAGCACGATCAGCAGCGGGAGCGAGACGCGCTCCGTCGACTGCACGGTGAAAAGCCATCGCGTCTGCCGCAAATCGTCCATGATTTCCAGCGTGCGCGCCTGGACTGCGCGCTGCGCATCGTTGGCGGGAACGAGCGCTGACACCGCTTTGCGGAAGTCGGACGCCACCTCCGTGGACGACGAAGCCGGGCCGCCTTTCGCCACGTCCATCGATTCGCCCTTCGCCCACGTCGTGGCGTAGAGCTGCGCGAATGCCGCCTGCAGCGCCTGCCGTGCGGACGCCGCTTCCGGCCCGTAATGGCGAAGCATCTGGTCGAGCAGGATGGCCTTCGCGGCGACCTGCTCGACCTCCGCTGCCCTCGCGTCGTAGGAGCTCTTCGCGGAAGCGACGAGCAGGCCGAGCACCAGCGCTGCCATCGTGGCGATGAAGCCGCTGCTGAATTTGACGATGTCCTTGGTCTCGTCGTTGAGGTGGTGCGGCTGCAGATGCTTGCGTACGGAAGTGCCGGCGAATCCGGCAATGAGCACGACGGCGAAAACGCACAGGAAAACGACGAGCGAGTTCATGAGACCGCCCTAGGCGCCGCTGGCAATTGGATTCTCCCCTGTAAGAGTCGACCGGAAGCAGGCTCCCTACCCGTCCGGCCGCAATTGCACACGTTAGCACGGGCATGCCGTAGCGAACGAAGCAGGGCGGAGTACGCGTCGCGCCGTTGACCAGGATCAACACGATCCCGCTCGCTCCGGACGCGAGTGCGCAAAGACGAAGGGCCAGCCGCGAGGCTGACCCTTCGATGAGATTGGTAGGCCGTGCAGGGATCGAACCTGCGACCAACGGATTAAGAGTCCGCTGCTCTACCAGCTGAGCTAACGGCCCGGCCGAGGAGAATTATACGGCAGTCACGCGCGGTGACGAGCGACCGCTGCCCGGTCCCACTCGATCCCGATGCCGGGCGTATCCCACGGGCACACCCTGCCCTCGCGCAGCACCAGCGGCGCGCGGCGCAAACCGCCCGCGGCGTCGAGCACTTCGAGCCAGTGCGCCGTCGGCGTCACCGGCATGAGCTGCGCGCTCGCTTCGACGAAGGTGTGCGACGACATCGGCAAACCGGCCGCGCGCGCGAGCTCCGCCGCCTGCAGCCAGCCGGTGATGCCGTGGATGTATTGGGCGTCGGGCATCACGAGGTCGGAGGCGCCTTTGGCGATCGCCTCGCGCATTTCGTCCGGCCCGTTGAAGTTCTCGCCGATCTGGATCGGTGTCGACACCAAGCCCTTGAGTCGCGCGCAGCCCTCGAAGTCCGTCGCGGAGATCGGCTCCTCGATCCATTCGAGGCCTTCGCCGTCCAGTGCCCGGCATCGCGCGATCGCCTCGTCGAGCTCGAGCGACTGGTTGTAATCGATCATCAGCGCGATGTTGCCGGCGAGCGCCTTGCGCGCGGCGCGAATGGCGGCGAGATCCTCGGCGAGCGTCGCAAAGCCGACCTTGATCTTGAGACCGGAATAGCCCGCGGCGAGCGTTTCGTCGCAGATCTCGACCACCGATTGCGCATCGTAGAGACCGACGCTGTTGTAGGCCTTGACCGCCCGCGGCTCGGCGCCGAGCACGCGCGCCAGAGATCGGCCTTGCGTGCGCGCGTGGGCATCCCACACTGCCATGTCGAGACCGCCGAGCGCCATTCCCATCAGGTTCTTCATGCCTGCCAGTCGACAGCGCTTCAGGACGTGTGCATGCACGGCGCGCGGCTCGAGGTCGAGGCCGACGATCATCGCGCCCAGCCCGGCAATGGTTCGATCGAGCGCCGCCAGGAGCTCGGGAAAGTAGACCTGCGAGTACGCCCGTCCCTCGACGCCGGCATCCGTTGCCACGTCGATGAGAACGAGCGGGAAGCGGTCGATCGAGCCCGACGCCGTTCGCAGTGGCCGTGGCAGCGGGGCGAGGACGGGTGTCGTGCGGATCGCCGTGATCTTCATTGCCTCTCGCTTTCCTCGCCCTCCTGGGGCTCCTCCTCGCGCCGGGCTTCGCGCAGCCTGACGAGCGCGTGCAGCGTTCGATTGACGGGCGCATCGACACCGAGCGCGCCGGCTCGCTCCGCCACGTAGCCGTTCAGCGCATCGATCTCCGTCGCCTTGCCGCGCTGGATGTCCTGCGCCGTCGACGAATACTGGCGGGGCATCGCAGCCGCGAGCTTCCACGTCGCTGCCACGATCGCATCCGCGTCGAGGCCGACGCCGCCGGCGCGGGCAACGCTGACTGCCTCGCGCACGACCGTCTCCATGACGTCGCGTATCGGCGCGCTTTGCGCCATGCGGCCGTACGGAGAATCGCCGAGCGCCGACACCGCGTTGAACGCGCAGTTGAGCGTGAGCTTCGTCCACAGCGCAGCCTCGATGTCGGGTTCGCGCGGGCACCGAATGCCGGCCCGTTCGAACATCGCGGCAATGCCCGTGAGATCGCCTTCGGCGTCGCCCCGCCCGGCGAGGGCGCGCGGAACGCCGATCACGAGATCGCCGCGCCCGGTGTGGCGGACGCGTCCGGGACCCGCCATCTGCACTCCGACGTACACCACGGCGGCATAGACGGGATTGTCGAGCACGGCGGCGATGCGCGCGGCATTGTCGACGCCGTTCTGCAGACTGACGATCCGAGCGTCGGGCGAAAGCGCACGGGCCAGCGGCGAGCATGCGGCCGCCGTGTCGGGCGTTTTCACCGTCAAGAGCACGAGATCGGCGCCGGCGGCCGCCTGGATGTCCGTCGAGGCTCGCAACTGCACGCGCCATTCGGTGCCGTTCTCCAGCACGCACAGACCGTCACGCTCGATTGCGGCAACGTGGGCGGGACGTGCAACGAGCGTGACGTCGAGGCCGGCACGGGCGAGCTTCGCACCGTAGTAACTGCCGACGGCGCCGGCACCGATGACGGCGACCGTGAATGGAACGAAGGACGGCGACGGCGTGGGCGCCAAGGGAATCCGGGAACGGTCGAGAATTGAAGTCGCAGCACCAACTTTGGCGCTACGCGCTCCCCGACGCAATAGCCGCCAGGCAACGGTGAATGCTACAGGGCTGCAATTGGCCGCGCTGAATTCTCACGGTTCCGGGGCCAGTCCGCTCCCTTGCCCGGCGACGCTAACCGCGCTTCGCGTCCGCGCGCAGCGTCCGAAACGTAATCGAGTAACGGAGCTCGCGCGTCGGCGGAATGTGGTGCTGCCAGCGCCAGCGTATGTCGCCTTCCATGGCGTACGCGGACCGCGGCGCGAGCTCGATTGCGAACGCGGCGCTGCGATCGTTCTTCGCCGCGTAGGGCCGAAAGCGCATCCTCGCGGCCCCCGCCAGGGAAATCCCGACAACGCGCTCGAAGTGCGGCGCGTCGCTGTGCCAGCCAATGGGCGTTCCAGGCCTGTACTCCGTGACGAGCGCATGGACGAACGCCGCTTCCGGCTGGCCGCGCCACGCGGCTGCCCGCTTCCGAAGCGGCACCAGGAAATCGGGAAATGGCCGACGCGGATTGTGCTCCTCGGCTTGCGCGCCATAACTCGCCGGATACTCGCCCTCGCCGTAGCGAACGACCCTTCGCCGCGCGGTGTATTGCTGGAACAGCGCCTCCTGGAAAGGCAGGTCGGCGAAGAGGGCGAGCAACGCCTCTTCCTCCTCCCGGGCGATGAAGTCGGGCTGGTAGACGAGGCCGTGCGGCAAGGCCGGCGGCACGTCGAAGAGCTGCGCTTGCTCGGCTTTCATTGCGTATGAGAATAGGAAGGAGCAGGGGTCGCGGACGCTGTGACCGCGATTGGACCCATGGAATGTCCTCGGGATTCCCGATCAAGCGTGAAAACCCGCGGGCCGTGTCCGCCGCCCTACTTGATCCAGTTGATCTCGCGGGCCGTCTTCGAGCCCATCATCACCTGCCGCATGCTCGCCGGCATCTCCGACTGCGTCTCGGAAATCGGAATGCGCCCGGCCATGATCTCGGCACGGCGCTGCGGAATCCGGGGCGTCGCCTGCGGCTCGGCGTAGCCATCCGGGAAGATCGGCCGGTTGCCGTCCGGATCGTATTTGTCAGTCGCGCCCAGGGTGTGCAGGAGCTCGTGGGCGATGACGACGTTGTTGGAGCCCTCGTACTCGCCGTCTCCCACCGCGTTGACGAGGCCGATCAGTCCCTTCTGCAAGCCGGTCGAATGCGGAAGCCGCGTCCCCGCGACGGGATCGTGATACAGCACGAAGAGGCGCACGTCCGGCTTCGCGCCCTTGTACGTATCGTTCCACCATGCCCACGCGCGAAGCTCGAGGCTCCACCAGATGATGCGCAGCGTGTTGCCGCCGAACGGCGCCGCGGGAGGCGTCGACAGGATCGCCGGGGCGAGAAACACCTCGACCGGCTCCGCAAGCGAGAGGTCGTATCTGCTCGCCTGGGTCCGGAAAAAATCCTCGATCGGATCGAACGCCGGCTTCCGCAACTCGCCGATGTAGCGTCCGCTCGTGCCCGCCACGTCGGCGCTGATAGGATAGATCACGACCTGCAGACTGCGATTCCACTCTGCCGTGCGCGTGCGCCCGACCCAGGCGTTCTGGGCGACGACCGCGAGCACGAGCAGCAGTACCCCAATTCGTGCTATTCGCCACATCGCGACACGACCCGAAGCGCTACCTCCTGCTGCAACCGGAATCCCATCCGCGCGTACACTTCGCGCGCGTGCACGTTGTCGCGCATCACGTGCAGAAAGGGGATCTGCCCTCGCTCCATCTGCCGCCGGACGAGCTTGGCGATCAGACGGCGCGCGAGGCCGCGCCCCTCGAACTCCGGATGCGTGCACACGCCGCTCACCTCGCGCAGCGGACCCGCTTCCATCCGCTCGCCCGCCATTGCGACGAGGCGCCCGCCTTCGAACACGCCGAAGTAGTCGCCGAGCTCGCGCGTCCGAACGGCGAATGGTCCCGGTGGACGAATCTGCACGAGCTCGAGCATCTGCGGCACGTGCGACGCATCGAGCGGCACGGGGAGGAGCCCGGGATCGTCAGCGGGCAGTTCGCGGTTCCACACCATCTGATGGCCGACTGTCTCGTTATGCAGTCGCCAATTGGCCGGCATCGGCCCCGTCCATGCGCCGACGTAGAAATGCTCGTCCGGATCGCAGAACGGGATCAGCGCGTCGAAATCAGGGTTCTGCGCGTCGGCGAAGCCGATGATCGGCGAAAACCCGCGCGCATACCGGCGCGCGGTAGCGGTTCCGGACGAAAACTTCGCCTGCGGACCTGCGAGGCTGTGCCAGACGATGTTGTCGAGCAGGCGCATCGCCGCGGCGAACTGCGCCGACGATTCCCCCATGCGCTTACGGCGCGCGCGAAAGCGTGCGGATCGCCCCGGCGATGTCCTGGCTCAGCTGCGAGAGCGCGCGGCTGTGGGCTGCGGCGAGCGTGTCGTAGCTCTTGTCCGCCGTCGCTTCCCGGACGGCGGTGCGCCCGGTTTCCGTCTTGCCGTCCCGCGTCCG
>Ga0068863_100002222_pt1 | contig 19275 bp, 22 predicted proteins | sample KBSSwiS62_FD_66596 | JGI IMG/M metagenome (GOLD analysis project Ga0068863, IMG submission 66596) | Switchgrass rhizosphere microbial communities from Kellogg Biological Station, Michigan, USA - KBS Switchgrass S6-2 | ecosystem: Host-associated > Plants > Roots > Rhizosphere > Soil ...
GCGCTCCCGGCCCCAGCCGCGACGCCAGCCGCAAAATTAGTTTCGAGGCGGTCCTGGTGGCCTGCTCGAATGCCGGTCTCACCTGGGGTCTGCAATGGCTCAATTGCCAGCTCCGCGAGACCATCGGCCGCTCGGACTCGGTGCTGAGATACCTGGCCGCCCATCCCCAGGACAGCGCGGCCGATCCCGTCGCCCTGGTGCGCGAAGTCCACGGCGTCATCCTGACCCAAGAAGTCCAGATAACCGACTCGATCAACGCCGGGCACGGCCAGCACCACCAGGCAACCAGCTACCGGGTCAGCTGGGAGCTGACGGCCACCCGGCCGCACGCCTACAGCCCGCCGATCAACGTGCCGGTGCTGTGGGACACGGTCACCGTCGAGCCGATTCAATGGGCGCACGCGGGAGCTTGCACGGCTCCCAGCGATTGTGGAGACATGCCGGTGATGTTCGGAACTGACTGCCAGCCTGAGCGCATCGAGGTGGTGACCACGCCGCCTCCGAGCTGCGGCGGCTGTTTGCCGGTGTGCGCGGTGACCACGCATGTGTTCGAGGTGCCGGTTTTCGACTATCCGCGCCGCTGCCATCAGACCGCCGTCACGATGAGCCTGCGCAACAACGGCGCTCGCGGCCTGACGCTCCAGGCCTATTGGCGGCGTTGCAATTCGCTGTCCAAGTGCCAGGACGAACGCTGGCCGGTCCAGATCACCGGCTTGCCGCCGACCGCCGAGCTGTACCTGGACGGCATCAGCGGCACCTACTGGGTCCACTACGCGGGGCGCAAACGCCGCCCGGTGGGGATCGTGAACACGCCCAGCGGTGTGCCGTGGCGACCACCGCTGATTGATCGCGCCGAATGCTGGGAGCTGGTGGTGATCACCGACAACGACGCCGATTTTGACGTCAGCCTAAGCCTGGCTGACCGAGAAGCGTGAGAGGGTAATAATCGTGCCGACTCCAGCCCTGCGCAGTGACTTTGTCGATGAGCGCGCACCGCTTCCCAATGAGCTACCGGCCGCCGAATACAACCTAAACGCCACACGCACCGACCTCGCGCTGGACACCGCTGAGGAGGCTGTCGCCGAACTGGCCACCAAGGTGGACCAGGTGGCTGGCAAAGGCCTATCCACCAATGACTACACCACCGCCGAGAAAACCAAGCTCGGCGGTGTCGCTACCGGGGCCACCGCCAACTCCACCGATGCCCAGCTGCGGGATCGTGCCACGCACACCGGGACGCAATCAGCGGACACGCTCACCGACGGCACCACGAACAAGGCCTACACGGCGGCGGAGAAAACCAAGCTCGCCGGAGTCGCTACCGGGGCCACCGCCAACGCCACCGACGCCCAGCTACGTGACCGCTCGACGCACACCGGCACCCAGACCTCGGCGTCAATCTCTGACTGGGCCGAGGCGGTCCAGGATGCTGTGGCCGCGTTCCTCGGGGCCGGGTCGAACGTCGTCGTCAACTACGACGACACCGCCAACACGCTCACCATCAGCGCGCCGGGCGGCGGCACCGGCGGCCTGACCGTCGAGGACGTCCGCGACACCATCGGCGCGGCCATCGTCGGCGTCGGCAATATCACCGTTGCCTATAACGACGCGCTGGACACCATCACCATCAGCACCACGGCCACGGTCAACTCCACCGACGCCGCGCTACGGGACCGCTCGACGCACACCGGCACCCAGTCGGCCGACACCATCGTGGACGGCACCACGAACCATGTTTTCACCGCCGCCGATGACACCAAGCTCACCGGCATCGCCACTGGGGCCACCGCCAACGCCACTGATGCTCAGCTGCGCGACCGCTCGACGCACACCGGCACACAACCCATCTCGACTATTACCGAGACTGCTACCGGCAAGGTGATGACCGACGTCGAGCGAACCAAGCTCGCCGGAATCGCGACCGGGGCCACCGCCAACGCCACCGACGCCCAGCTGCGCGACCGCGCGACCCATACCGGCACCCAGACCGCCGCGACCATTTCCGACCTCACTGAGAGCGTCCAGGACATCGTCGGCGCGCTGCTGTCGGGCACCACCGGCGTCACGGTCACCTATAACGACGCGGCCAACACCCTAACCGTCAGCGGCCTGGGCGACGCCAGCGCCACCGCCGAGACCATCCGCGACACCATCGGCGTCGCGCTGGTCGGCACCGGCCTGATCAGCGTCACGGCTAATGACGCGCTGGACACCATCACCATCACGACAACGGCCACCGCCAACTCCACTGATGCCCAGCTGCGGGACCGCTCCACCCACACCGGCACCCAGCTCGCGGCGACCATTTCGGACTTCTCTGAGGCGGTGGATGACCGTGTCGGTGCGCTGCTCGCCGACGGTACCGGCATCGACGTGGTTTACAACGACGCCGGAAACATCGTCACGATCAACGCCACGGGCGGCGGGGCTGTTGATGACTATTTTCAGTTCCTCGGCGCGATGGCGGCCGACACCTACGTGGACATCACCCACAACCTGGGCACGATGGTCATTGAGGGCAAGGCGCGGCGCACCTACCTCCAGGCCGGAGCGCTGACCAGCTTCATTCCCGGCGAAGTTCTCGACGTGGACCTCATCGCCCTGACTCCTAACACGGCGAGAATCAAGGTGGCCTACGCCATTGCGGCCAATGAGTTCAGCATCACCCTCCGCAAGGCCAACGCCGCCGACGTCACGGGGCCGACGGCGGGTGTGCTGTCCAGCCCGTCGCAGACCCTCACCAGCATCACGCTGGCGCTGGCCGGTGGCACCGACGCGGGCGTCGGCAACGCGGGCGTGAACTGGTACCGAAACGGCGTGCTGATCGGTACCAATGACGGCAGCAACTTCACTCACACCGGCCTGACGCAAGGCACCACCTACGACGGCTACACCGCCAAGCGCTTTGACCTCAATGGCACCGAGGGCGCGGTGTCCAACACGCTCAATGGCACCCAAACGCTGGTGCCCGCGAACGTGGCCCCTATCGGCACTGTGGTCGAGCAACGCACCACCAGCACGACGGCCACGGTGCGCCCCGTCTACGTTGCGGGCAGCCTCACCATCGCCGTCGCGACCGTTCACATCAATCACAACGAATGGGTATCGAGCGCTAACTACACCCTGTCGGTCAACGGCACCCAGTCGGGTGCGTGGACGATGGTGCCCGAGGGCAACAATAAGCCCGACGTCGGCGCGAACATTCCACAGCCCTCCGGCGGCGTGCATGTGTTCTACAAGCTCAGTCCGAGCACCAGCTGGACCACTGACGACGTGACGGTCTCGAAAACCGCCGGTTCCACCATCACCATCAGCCAGGCGAGCATCAAGATTCGCCAGTACCAGTACGTTGATCAAACAAACCCCTTCGGAACGCCGACCGTGGGCATCGCCCCGGTCGTCGGCTACGGCAACTCGCCGTTTAGTGTCACAATCGCCAGCAACGCCGGTGACTACACACTGTGCGTCGCCGGTGAGCGCAACGACGCCACCTGGGGCGCGCCGTCCGGCTACAACAAAACGCTGGTGGGTACCGTCCTCGGCGGCGATACCTCGGGCTATAACGACTGGTTCCTCTCCGGTGAAGCTGCGACAGCGACGACCGGAAATGTCACCCACAGCTGCACCGGCCCGTCGGGCGCGGCGTATGCCGTGATGGCCGTCAACCTCAAGAAGGCGTAGGCACATGTCTAGTTTGTCGCGAATTGCGGTCCCCACCGCCGTCGCTGGGTCTGAGCCCTCCACCAAGGCGCAAACCGACGCCGGGGCCGGTGGCACGATCACGCTGGGCGAGACCTACGACCCGATGACCGGCGTGTGGCCCGCCGTCGATGCGACCAACGGCCCGCTGACCGCCGACGCCGGGCCGACCAACACCGCTCCCAGCTTCACCGGCCTGACGCTCTACGCCTGGAGTAGCGGCGTTTTCAACACCCAGTCCCAGAACTGGCTGGCCGTGCCCGCGAGCAACGGCCCGGCCGCTAACCAGTGCTGCGCCAACGTCACCACGAACCGGGGCCAGTACGGCAGCAGTGGCATCGGCTTCTCGTCACACTCCGACTTCGGTTTCTCGGCCGACACCGCCAAGGTCATCCTGGCCTACTGGGTCAACACCGCCACCCTCAGCGGCGTCAGCACTCCGAACCATGAAACCCAGGTGTTTGTGGAGCATGAGGGCCGGATGAAAGGCATTCGGTCCATGCCAGCGGTGTGGGCGCACGCCTCGGGCGGCGGTAACCAGATGTTCTACCGGGTGCTGACGTTCAAGGAGGCGCGTCGTCGCCGATTCCGCGTGATGATGAGCGCCAACTGCTGGCTGGCCGGGGTCTACGTGGACACCGATGCCAACATTCAGAAGTCCAAGAACCTGCCCTTTTGGATGAGCTTCGGCGACTCCTGGGCCGAGCCCAACAACAACGTCTACGCCTCGGTCGGCGGCAACGGTGCGGTGGCCGGTGTCACCTGGCCGACGGGCTGCTCGCTGCTCTACAGCAGCACTGACGTCCAGTTCGCCATCGCCACCGGCCACGCCATCGCGCAATGCCACCACGGCGGCACTGGGTGGATCGTCAACAACGGCGGCATCAGCGCCACCTCGACAAGCACGGGGTTCTCGCCGTTCCTGTCGGTCAGCCAGTGGAGTTTCTCATTCGGCATCTGGGGCTCCAAGAAGCCGATGGTTTTCGTGGCGGGCGGCTGGAATGACGGCACCACCTCAGCGGGCACCTATCAGGCGGCGGTCCAGGCCGGATTCAACCGGGTGCTGGCCAGTGATGGCACCGGCGACCCGCTGACGCCGATCATGGCGGCGGGCATCCAAGATAAGTCCATCGTTGCCGGTGACGGCCGCGACCTGTCGAACACGGCCATCGGGGCGGCGGTGGCCGCGACGCCGCAAGCCATCGGATTCATCGACCAGTCGAGAAACTGGCCCCTTGCCACCGGCATCCCGGCTGCCGACATTGGCCCCGACGGGCTGCACCCAACAGTCAAGGGTGGCGACGAAATCGGGCAGAATTACGCCAAGCAGGCGGCTCGATTCACGATCAGCCGCACGCGGCTCAATCAGATGCTCACCGCCGCGTAGGGAGGACCTAATGACGCTGTATGGCCTGACGTGCGGGTACTGGACCGACGACCTTGACGAGCGCAACCAGCACTATCGCGACCATCGCGCCATCGGCGCGGAGCTTGCCCAGCCGGTGTTCCTCGATGAGCACGGCCTGAACGGGGCCACGCCGCCGGTTCTGCGGGGCTGCGCTCAGGACGTCAAGCTGACCGCCAAGAAGCGAGCGGCGGCTAACAAGGCCCGACCACCCGAGCCCGAGGGCGTCATCACCGCGCCCGAGGACTACCTGGTCCGGTCCTGGCTCAATGCTGAGGCCACCCATCTGCACGGCGGTGTGGAGCCTGTCGCCGCGCCGATCCCTGAGCCGCATCCGAATGAAATAGCTACCCGGCAAGCGGCCGAGGCGGGGCTGTATCCGGTGGTTCACGATGAGGACGGCAACGAAATTGATCCGCTGACCGTTGTCGGGGCGCACGACGCCAGAAACGGCTAATGGTCGCCGGGTTCCCGCTCTCGTTTCCGTTCGCATTCGGGGCCGAGGAGGGTATTTGCGGCCCCAACCTGCTGCCTAATCCGAGCTTCGATTCTGGTCTCAACGGCTGGGGCCAGGAGGCCGGGTGGAGCGGCGGCACCGCCCCGACCTGGAACAGCACGCAAGGCCGCACCGCCGCCGGGTCTCTGCGCTGGACCGACGTCGGCGCAATTTCGTATGTGTACTCTGCCGCTCTGGTAGTTGAGCCCGGTCAACAGCTCAATGCTTCGGCGTGGACGCGATGGGGAGGCGGCGCGCCCGGCTGGCGCGCGGACATCGGCGTCACGTTCACCAATGTTGACGACAACTGGCTGGGCGACCTTGGCACGACCTTCCGTTATAGCGATGACGGGATCGTCGGCTGGGCGGAGATAACGACCCGCACCGTCGCGCCGGAAAACGCCAAGTTCGCCCGCATGTGGCTAGAGGTTCGGCCAGGGACAGGGCCGGGATGGATTGACTGGGACGACATTTCGCTCTGCCGTATCGGCGACCCGTTCCCGATCCCGCCGCCGCTCGTTCCACCGGTGTCGGTCGGCACGCCCTCGTCGCCGATCATCACCGATAACCAGATCGTCAGCTTGCACACCGCCAGCGGGATCACGCTCTACCAATTCCTGGCCGAGGACTACACCAGCTGCTCATGGGGGCGCACCAGCCGCGACGCCAGCCAGTGCGATCTGAGCGTGCCGCCGCTCACCGACATTGACCGGCTGCCCGACATTGTGCCGTGGGCGCACTGGCTCAGCGTGTGGGACGGCGACCGTGACGTCCTGCTGTGGACCGGCCCGATTCAGTCGTCGCGAGCCAACCGGCGTGGGCTGAGCATCAACGCCAAGGATCACGCCGCCTACCTCAGCCGGACCCGTAACCCGACGACCAAGCGGTGGGACGCCGCCGACCCGGCGTGGGTCGCCGGGGAGCTGTGGGCGGCGATGATCGAGCAGAAGGGGCTGGCGGTCAAGCCCATCGTGCGCGCCGACCCCGAGGGCGACCGGTTCGACTTCCAGGTCATCACTGATGCCCAGATGCTCGACCAGACCCTCACCGACCTGGTCAATATGGGCTTGCGCTGGACCGTCGTGTCCGGCGCGCCGATCATCGGCCCACTGAGCCTGGACCCTGTCGCCGCCCTGGGCGAGCAGGATTTTCTGGGCGACGGCATCGACCTGGTGCGCGATGGCTCCCAGACGTTCAACGATGTCATCGTGCGCGGCCCCGACAACATCGGCCGCGCCAGCACCGATTACTACGGCCAGAACCTCCAGACCATCGCCAACGTGGACAACATGTTCGGCCTGTCGAATGTCGAGAAGGCCGCTCAGCAGTATGTCCGCAACACCGGTACGGTTCGGACCCGCCTGGAGCTGGGCGGCTCGACGGTGCTGCACCCTGACGCGCCGATCAACATTGACGAGCTGATGCCCTCGGCCCGGTTCGTCATCGAGGCGGCCGGAATCCGCCAGCTGATGATCCTCACGTCGGTCCAGGTCGAGCGCCGCGCGGGCGGTGCGACCGTCCAGGTAACGATGGACTCACTGCCGGATCGTGACATCGAGGGCCACCTGATCGAGCTGGCCCAGAACAAGAACGCGCCCGTGGTCACCCTGGGCGGACAGGCGGTTAACCGATGAGCGCGCTGCTGGCCCCCGGCGCTACGCCGAGCACCGACGCCGAGCTGATTCGGTCATTCCACGACCGCATCCGCGCGCTGGAGACCAAGCCCACCACGCGCGTCGGTGACTGGGTGCTCTCCGACATTAACGGGATGCTCACCGCCACCAAGCCGGGCAGCTCGGTGGCGCTCACCGGCCTGGCCGAGGACGTCGGCATCGACCTGCCGATCAAGTCCCTGGTGGACACCTCACAGCTCCAGCAGGCGGTGGACTCGACCAGCGGCGGCATCATCACCCAGATCGCTCACGCGCTCACCGGCCTGGTCGGCGCGGGCATCAATGACCTGCTGGACTGGGTCACCAAGCTGCCGTTCCTCAATCTGTTGGGCCTGCTCGACATTGACATCATCCCGGGGCTGGACGCCAGCAAGATCGTCAGCGGCCAGTTCGCCACCTCGATGATCAACGGCCTGGTGGACCTGTTCGACAACATCGAGGACATGCTGCAAAGCATCCCGTTCGGCGGCATCGTCGGCGGGCTGGTCGGCTTCTGGGCCGACTTCGTCAGCGGCCTGCTCGGGCTGGGCGCTCCCGCCATTCCGGCCTACACACCGCAAAACTCCGCCATCGCCAACATCCAAGGCCAGATAAACACCATTCAGGCGCAAATCAGCTCCTCGGGCAATGGCGTATCCGACGGTTTCAACGACGGCGTGCTGGACACCACCAATAACTGGACCCTGATTTACAGCAACGTCCACGTCCAGCCCGAGGGCTACATATTCAACCCCGGCGGCGCGGGCGACCGCTACGGCTGCGCGGTGTGGAAAGGCGGCCTACCTCAGAGCACCAAGTGGCAGGTGCAGATGACGCTGGTGCTGCCGCAGACCGGCGGCGGTGCGATTTTCGGCCAGCACCGGTTCGGCGGCGGTGCCGACGCCACCCTCAGCGGAACCTATCGGTTTCCCGCCGTCGAGGTCTATGTGGACCAGTTCGGTGCCCGCGTGCGGCTGGGCAGCCTGACCGGCCCAGTTAACGCTTTCAACATGGCCAGCGCCGGATGGGTGCAATACGGTGAGGTCAATTACGGGTCCAACCTAAAAACCGGCGATGTGCTGGCGCTGGAGGTAGACGAAACAAATAAGATTTACAACCTCTATCTCAATCCCGGCCCGGCATCGACGCCCATTATTGCGTTCCTGGACAGCACAAACACAATGGTTCGAGGGCCCACCCATCGCTATCCCTGGGTCCAGCTGAACTGCCTCAATGACGCCTTCGGTGTCGGCAACGGATGGGACAATTTTTACATGTTCGACCGCGTAAACTCATAGCCCATGACAGCCTCGGTTACCCCTCCCACCACAGCTCCCGAAGTCCGCATGTGCGTGGACCCGCGCTACCCGTTCTACGGCCGCGTCGCGATCAAAACAGCGACCAGCGTCACCGCTGGTGAGTGGTTCATTTTCGATCAGGCTAGCGGCGGCGGATACACCGACGGCTCGGCCGCCGGAGTCGATACCGAGGCCTGGCAGCCGATGACCAAGCCCGCCGACGTCGGCGAGCAGGAACCCGTCCAGTGAGTGCCCCGGCGGCCACCAAGCCCCGCCAGAGTGTCGCCGCCAAGCTGGCCGCCGCCGAGGCCGAGCTGGAGCGCGTCACCCTGGAGCGCAATGTGGCGCTGTGGCTCTATCGCGAGCTGGAGCATAAGGTGCGTTCCGCGATCATCAAGCAGATGGTGTCCGACCCGGGAATCCAGGAGCAACTGGCCCAGCAGGCGTTAGCCAAGCTGAGCGCCAAGTCCAGCTAGGATGAGCCCGTGACCAGCCCAACCGTCTGCGTGGCCGACAACCTGGTCATCGGCGCGGATGATCTGCTGAGGCTGGCACCCTGGACCCGACCCCGCAACGTCATCGACGTGGTGGCCTCCTCGGGCGGGGACACCACCAAGCTGCTGGAAACCTCGACGCTGCCCGGCCGCCTGCTCATCGACAAACTGGTGAGCTGGACCAACGACACGCCGGTGGCTCACGATGTCCGCATCGAAATCACACGCCGCTGGCGGCGGTGGATCGTCAGCAATCCGAACGCCATTCAGTTTCGTGACCGCTGGTCGAGGGCCATCACCGCCGCCGGGACTGAGGAGCCGGTCATGCCCGAGGAGCCGGTGGTCTCCGGCATCCTGAACGGTCAGACCGGCAGCGCCGGTGACATCGGCACGAACAGCGTGGCCGAGCCGAACCCGGGCAAGTTCTGGCACTGGTGGGGCACCACCAGCTCCGAGGAGTGGGTCGGCCCGCTGGAGCCCGGCGACACGCTGCGGGTCTGGTACCGGCAATATGTGTGGACCCCGCCGCCGTTCTCGGACAACGCGAACAAGAACAGCCCGGCCCATGAGGCCGAGGCGGGCTATGCGCGCATTCAGCTGATGGCGTTCCCCCAGCAGGGCACGGCGGTGGTCGGATGAGCAGCCTCAAGCTCTGCACCGCCGAGCACATGATCAGCAACACCGACGGTCTGGGCATGAGCCATACGTGGTTTCCGCGCGTGATCGCCGAGCAATTCCTGGAGTCCACCAAGGACGGCGAAATCAAGCTGTCACCGGACCCGGTCACCATGATTGACGGCGACCTGACCTGGTTCAACAACACGCCGGATCGCCAGCAGGTCTGGGTGATGGTTCACACCGCGCCGCGCTCGATCATCGCCCAGAACCCCGCCACGGTCGTCATCCACGACGCCTGGACGCATCAAATCGGCAAGACGCCCAACGCCGATTTTCCCAGCGTCATCGCCAACACCTTCGGCGGTCGGCTCCAGATCGACCGCTCCAGCGCCGCGCCCGACGTGGTGAAGTTCGGCCGCTATTTCCTCGACGGCGACGACAGCCAGACGTGGGTGGACCTCGGTGTGGTGCCGCCACAGCAGAGCTTTCACTTCCGCTACCTGGCCGCCGTCCAGACGCCGAACGTGTGGATCATCCCGACCAGCGACGACGCCGGGCAACCGCGCTGGGAGGCCTACGCGCGGTGGACGCGGCTGGTGGCGTTCGGCTCGCCGGTAGGGCAGACATGACCGACTGCTTTGACCCGACCCATTTCGAGGTCACCGACGACGGCATCCGGCCCCAGCCGTGGATGCAGTGGCGACACGTCGCCTCGGTCGAGGCTCCCACCAAGTCCGGTAACTACGGCGTCACGCTGACCAGCGGTGTGGGCGGCGTGGACATCTTCGGCACGCTCGGCTCGCTGTTCGGGTCGTTGTTCTCATTCCTGCCCGGCATCTTCGGAGCCGCCTCGATCCTGGCCAAGGCCGACCCCAGCGGCAGCGCCCAGGGAAACAAGAACGATCTTTTGCACTACCTCCAGCTCAGCTGGACCAACACCACGCCCATCGCCCAGGACGTTTACGGCAAGATCACGCGCGGCGGCTCACGGGTCACCCTCCAGGCTCGCTCGCGCGGCGGGCTGCGGCTGGCGTCGGGCTACAAGGTGTCGGTCAGCGACCCTGGCCCGCTGGTCACCGCCGACATGATGGGCTGCGGCGCTGATATGGCCCGCTCCGGCACGCTGGCGCTGGGCACCACGTTCGGCATGATCGAGGAGCGCCAGCCCAGCCGGACCATTCCGCTCGCTCCCGAGCGCGCCGGATGGCAGCGACTCGCGCCCGGCCAGACCATCACCGCCGCCGTCGAGCTGCGGTTCATCAGCGAATACTGGGAATCAACCACCATCGACGGCGGCACCTCGGGCAGCGAGTCCAGCTATGAGACCGGCGGCACGCGCCTCGATCTGTTCGCAGTGCCGGTTATAAGTTAGTAAGTCATCGAGGCCTCGGGAGCCCTGAAATATGTACGAACCGCCACCCAGCTATATAGATTGCGAGACCGACGCGGAGAACGCCCCGACACCTCCCGGGCATCCGTATCACGAAATCGAGGTCGAGGGCGTCGGCATCTTTCACGCCCGCCGACCGACGCCCAATGCGATCCCGGCGCTGGCCGGGGCGGCGAACGCCAAGGTCAGCCCACAGCGGCGGGTGGATCACCTGGACATATTCGTGCAGAACCACCTGGCTGACGGCGAGTTCGAGGCGCTGCTGGCGCGGATGATGGACCCTGACGAGGACATGCCTCCTGACGCGATGCTTCGCGTCAGCCGGGCCATCGCGACAGCAGGCACCGCCCGCCCTACAGTGCCGTCATCAATCTGGCGTTGATGGCGGCGCACAACTGGCGAGCTTTGCGTGTGCGGTACACCGACCACGGCATCGGCAACATCATGGCCCAGGTCCCGACCATGCACGCGGTCCTAGACGAAATCGAGCAGCTGGGCCTGGAGGCGGCGACTTCGGGAGCCAAGACGGCCACTGAGGCCAAGATGAAAGTTACCGGGTACTTTGACAAGCTCTACAAGCCCGACCAGACCACGCGCGTCATCGACGGCGACGGCTACCAGCCGCCACCTCCCGGGTTCTCCGACGAGGAGGTCGAGGCATCGTTTGACGCATTCCTGAACGCGGCTGGCCGATAGATGCCGGTCAAACCGTTACCCTGCTAATCATGGCGCTCGTTTCCGTTCTCATGGACACCGCCGCCCCGGCGGGTAGCAAGCTCGATGCTGAAATGGCGGCCGAAATCGAGGAGCTGGCTCCCGGTCTGGACGCCCAAGAAGTTGATGAGGTGGCGCTGGCCGACGGCGCGGTGACCACACCCAAGCTCCATGACGGCGCGGTGACCTCGGTCAAGATCGGTAACAATGAGGTCAAGGCCGCAAACATAGACAACGGCTCGGTGGACACCGCCGCCCTCCAGGACGACAGCGTGACCGCCGCCAAGGCCGGACTGGGTGTGGTGACCGCCTACGACGCCGCTGGTAACCCCGTCGAGGACAAGAAGGTTTACCTGACCGCCGCCCAATACGCCGCGCTGGCGACCAAGGACCCGAATACGGAATACCACGTCAGCTGATGCCCATTTACCGGGGCACCACGCCCATCACCGCGATCTATCACGGCGCAACGCCGATCAATCAGATTTATCGCGGGTCAACGCTGGTCTGGAGCCGCGCGGCTATCCGCGACTGTTTCGACTTCGAGGGCTGGCTGACCGGGTGGATTGACGAGCTATGCGACGATCCCGGCAACCTGATCAGCGACGGGTTCGGGATGCTGGTAGACGGCCTGGACAACGCCGTGGGCCAGGTGGTCCAGTACGTCAACACCGGCGTTAATGAGCTGGGAAAGCTGGTGGCCACCGGGGCCGACACCGCCGTAGACGCCTACTGCGGGCTGTGGGGCGGCAGCGCCCCTGACGGCCTGCTGGGCCTCATCAACGGCATCCCGCTGATCGGGCCGGAGATTGCCGACATTCTGCGCGACTGGTTCGGCGGCACCTTGGACATCACCACCCTGGTCGGCCAGATTCCGGTATTCGGCCAGCTGGCCCAGACCATCGGCCTGATACCGGACAGCCTCGGCAACCTGGCCGAGCCGATCAATTACGTGATTGATGAGGCGGGCAACGTCCTGGGGATCATCAGCTGCGGCCAGTACAAGGACCTCGGCGGCATCTTCGAGCCCATCTGTTTCGCCATCGGCGCGGTGGGCGGCGCTGCCCGGCTGCTCATCCCCGACGGCCTGATGAGCCTGAACCTGGTGGGCAGCCGGTTCCGCTACCCGACCACGCTGGCCGCCGATGACGGCTATGTGGAGGTCGAGGTGGCCGAGGGCGGTGGGCCGGGTGTCAAAACCCAGGTGTTCCGCCGCTACAGCAACAACGGCAGCGGGGCCAACGGCGTGGGGATCGACCTGCGCGACTCGATGGCCTCCATTGTCCGGCGTGTCGCCAGCGCGGACTCACTGGTCGCCCCGAACCTGGGCAGCTTTAGCGCCGGGGACCGGCTGCGGCTGACCCAGACCGGCAACACCCACGTCCTGACCCGTAACGGTGATCTGCTGGGGCAGTGGGTGGATGGCACGGCCACGGCGGCCAAGGGCGCGGCGTTCCGGTCGATTGCGATGCTGATGGAGGGCGCACAACCGCTCGGCGGCTCGCGCATATTCAGCCCTGGGCTCAGTTGTGTCGAAGCGGCGTAGGACCGACTGGACCAGCTACCTCATCGTCAGCGTGGGCTACGCCGGGCTGGGATGGCTGTTCTGGGCCACCTGGCACGGCATCGACCCGGTGGGCTGGTTTAGGTGAGCGGCCCGTAGTTGTCGGAGTAGTACAGCAGCATTGTGCACAGCGCCACCTCGACCTGGGCGACGGCCGCCCACGACTGGCGCGTGGTGGATACAGCGCCTTTGGCCGACGCTTTGGTCAGCGCGTCCTCGGCCGCCTTGAGGTGTTTGTCGAACAGGGCCTTTTGCATGGGAATCAGGCCGCCTTGTCATCGAAGGGCCAGTACCGTTCGCGGCTCTCACGCCACCGCTCGCGCACGATCCGCTCGCGCTTGGGCGTCGGCGTGCTCGGCAGTGTAGGGCGGGGCTGAGGCGGCGCTGAACGGCCGTCGAAGGCGGGGCGGCCGATACCGGCTACCACCATCGCGATGCCGAACGCGATGACCACCCACGCATTATCGAAGGGCGAATTGATCCCGGCCAGCGTGACCAGGGTCCCGGCCAGGAACAGGCGGGTATTCATCGCCCGCCCCACCAGCCTCGGCCCGGCCGCTCGGCGTGCCAGGCGTCGATGGTCTCGGGCAGCCAGCCTTTGTGGATGCCCACCATGACGTCGGGCTCGGGCAGCTCGATGCCCGACAGCGAGCGCACCGTTTTCATGCCGAGGCGCTCGGCCACCTGCTGGCGGCTGAGGTAGTGCTTTACGTCAGGCTTGATCGCGGCGGGCGTCATCAGGCACTCCTTGGTAGGGACTTCCCCGACATCGTAAGGCTTATGGGCGCATCTTCGCTGGTTTCCACCGCCGCGCGTCCGGCCACCAGCCGGTCCCATTCGGCGGCCGGATCGTTGCTGACGGCCAGCGATAGGCCTTTGCGCTGCTCGGCCTCCTCGATGATGAGGTCCACCTGATGGCAGAACAGATCGCTCAGCGCCTCGACCTTGGACATCAGCCCCGGCGGGCAGGCGTCGCGGCCGTTCTCGATGCGCTGGTAGTCGCGGCGGTCCTTGCCGAGCCGGTCGGCCATCGCGCGCTGGGACAGGCCAATGTAGAGGCGGTGAGCGCGGATCAGCTCGCCGAGGCCGGTCTGGTAGCCCTCGGGCTTTGTGGTGGTCATTTCTTCCCTCGTTTTCCTCTGTCCCAGCACGCTGGGCATATCAGTGTTTTGCCGTCGTAAAGCGTCCAGCCCTCGGGCAGCAGGTCGGCCAGCTCGACGTAGGGGCCGGGGATCGCTCCGGCCCTCAACATCGAGGTGCAGTGGTCGCACGATACAAATACGGCCATCGGTCACCAGCCGAATTTCTTGCGGCAGTCCGGCCCGATGCCCGCCTCACGGCTGTCCTTGTTCGTCAATCGCGTGTGGCAAACGCCGCACTTCTCGGTTTTGATGCCGAACAGGATCGAGGCCTCGCGGGCACCGACGGCCGCGATCTTGCGCAGGACGGCCTTCTGGTTGGGGATGGACAAGCGCTGCTCGTCGCCGCCCACCAGGAGCTTGACGAACACGAACCCGGCCCAGCGGCCCTCGGTCGGGCGGTCCACCTGGTAGAACGCGATGTCATTGCCGACGGCGGAGTCGGTAATTTCCAGGGCGTAGCTCCCGGCGGGGACGGTCTCGGCGTCCACCCAGTCGTTGCTCGGGGCACCGCCGACAGCCTGCTCCTGCGCCTGGAGGACCGTGCTGGCCTGATCGTCCAGCCAGCTGATCAACTTCGATGCGCCCTCTTTGGTCAGCGGCGCATAGAGCTTCTCGACCGACAACGTGCTGCGCTGCGCGGAGTCGGTGACGCTGGCCAGGTGAGCCAGAATCGCGTTGACGCGCTCGCCGTAGGCGGCGTTGCGGCCGACCGCGTTGTGGATGGCCCGCGACACCTCGGGCGGCGTGGTCTCGGCCATCGGCGCGACCGCCCAGCTGATGACGAGCTTGAGCACGGCGGCGCGCTCGACATAGGTGACGTTCTTGGAGCTGGCCCAGTCGCGGTCATTGAGCATCGGGACCAGCGCGCGGATGATCTGCGCGTCGGTGGCCGGGCGGACCAGCGTGGCCGGGGCGGCGGTGGCGGCGGTGAACGGAGTTCCCATTTCGGTGTCCTATCTGGTGAGGCGGGCCGATCCCGCCGACAAAGGCCAGAGTAATCCGACTTAGGCGGGTTTGTCAAACCCCGACTTTCACGGGATTCTCACCGCCCGGTGCTACCGTTGGCCCCGTGAGCTTCGTCTGGAAAGCAGCCCAGCCGCTCCTCTCCGAGGAGGAGATAGCCCGCCGGGTCCACGCGGTCAGCCTCAAGCGTGACCTCGATGAATTGGCCACGGTGCTCGCGCTGATGTGCATTCGCCAGGAATCGGCGTTCTGGTGCCCCTGGAACGCCAACGACCCGGTGAGCAAGAACTACCCCTACGACAGCCAGAGCGACGACGGCCGCTCGGTTGGGTACTTCCAGCAGCAGAACAAGGTGCCCGGCGAGAACCCCACCGGCCCCGGTGAGAACTGGTGGGGCACGATGGCCTGCCGGATGAATCTGGAGTGCTCGGCCAACACGTTCCTGGAGCGCCTGAGCGATGACTACACCAGCGCCAAGGACGGCGCGAGCGCGGGCCGGTTCGTCCAGCGCGTCCAGGGCTCGGCTTACCCCGACGCCTACGCCAAGCACTGGGACTACTGCTGGGGCCTGCTGCACCGCGCGCTGGCCGCCGGTGTGCAGAACCCGCCGACACCGCCGCCGGTCAAGCCGACCGACACGACCACGCCCGCCGTACCTGCCGCCGCCAGCATCAAGCCGAACCCGGCCTGGCGCGGTGACCCGCTGTACCTGCCCGAGCTGCTGCGGGCGTTCGGCCTGGACGTGTCCACCTACACCGACGCCGACGGCACGCCGTGGGACCAGCGCGGACACGGTGACTTCGGCGTCATCGACTTCGTGGTCTGGCATCACACCGGCAACGTCGGCGAGACCGATCTGGGCATCGCGCACCACCCCAGCCTCGGCCTGGCCGCCAACATGCTCATCCACCCGAACGGCCACGTCACGCTCACCGGCTCGGGTATCGCCTGGCACGCCGGGGACGGCATCTGGCCCGGTGTCCCGCGCGCGGCGATGAACCAGCGGTCCATCGGCATCGAATGCGCCTATGGCCCCGACGCTCAGGGCAACTACACCATCCGGTGGCCGGATGCCCAGATCATCGCGATGGTGGCCGTCGGCGCGGCGCTGTCCTGGTTCCTCGGCAACACGCTGCCGGTCAAGAACCAGATTGCTCACAAGGAGTGGGCCGGTGCGGAAAACCCGCTCGGCATCAACGCGCAGGGCAAACCCGACCCTGGCAACCTCGACATGGGATGGTTTCGTGGTGAAATCTCAAAACGCCTGGCCGAAGGCCCAACCGGTGTCGCCGCTATCGGTGGTCAACCGATGACGCCGCCGCCCCCGCCTCCCGAGATTCCTCAGCTGCCCATCGGCGACGCGGCGCTCAAGGTCCTGATGGAACAGCAGCTCGGCCCCTGGGACCCGGCGGCGGGACGGTTCAAGGGCTGGCCGCAGCTGGCCGGTGACCCCGAGGCGCTTAAGGACCTCCAGGCCAAGGTGGATGCGGGCACGCCGCTGAGCCAGGTGGACGCGCTGGCGGCGGTGCGGTTCAACATCAGGCCCAAGGCGGCGGGCAAGAAGGCCCCGGCCAAGAAATCAGCCAGCTGATGACCACCGCCACGGCGTGGCATCCGCCCAACACGGTCGGCGACACCGACCCCAAGATCGTGCTGGCGAAACAGAAGCTCAGCCGGTTCAGCTACGGCAAGCCCGCCAACGACGGCACGCCGGTCTATACCGAGGAGTTCGGCTCAGCGCTGCGGACCTTCCAGTCCAACCGCAACGCCGAAATTGATCGAGGCGTCAAGCTCGGCCCCAAGATGGCGCGGCCCGGTTGGTTCGACTACGACACCAAGGTCCAGCTGGAAATTGAGCCCCGCCCCGGCGGCGGTGCGAACCCGCCTCCGGCGCACCTGGTCACCGATGTCCATTACCTGAGCGCGCCGGGCTCGGGTGCCGACTGGTTCATCGGCCCGAGCTTCACCGTCGGCGAATGGCTCAAGAAGGAAAACGGCGTCCACCACTGGCCGCTGGGCTTCCCCAAGGGCGGCTACCTGGGACTGATGGGCGGCGACAGCGCCCAGAGCTACAACGACACCATCGCCCTGGAGGACGCCGAGCATGAGCGGCGCATCCGTGAGGACATTCTGCCCGGCTACGGCATCGTGCTCGCGCCCGGCGAGCGGGTCACCACCGAGCACGTCAAGAAGCTGCCCGCCGGGTTCAAGCTGGCCCTGTCCGGCTACAGCCAGAGCGCCGACGGCATCATCCGCTCGGCGGCGCGGCTCTACGGCGACGGCGGCATATTCGAGCTGCTACGGCCATTCCTCAAGGTCATCATGGTGTTCGGCAACCCTGCGCGCCAGGGTGGCCCGACCCGCTACGGGCGCAATCCCAAGGGCAAGGGGATCAGCGGCTACGTGGCCCCGTCCTGGCTGGTGCCGCTGATCGCCGACGTGATCACCGAAGGCCCCGGCGCGCCGGACTTCTATGCCTGCTGCACAAACCGGATCGCCCGGGTGGCCTACCAGGTCGTGGTCAAGGCCGAGACCGAGGTGGCGTTCCTGATCTATCTGGCCCAGATCGCGGTACCGGCGCTGCTGAACCTGGTCAGCGGTGGACTGCTCGGCGGCCTGGGCAATCTCGCCGCCATCCCGCTCCTGGGCGGCATGACCGGGCTGAGCGGTGGTCAGCTGGCCCCGATGGTCAACGCCGCTCAGCAGCCCGAGGACAACGTCACCCAGGAAATCGTCCAGATGGCCAGCATCCAAGGCCTTCTGCTGTCGATCCCCGATCTAATCGACCTGCTCATCGCGCTGCCTGGCATCCAAACTCACGGCGAATACCACCTCCCCAAGCCGGAGTTCAACGGCCTCACAGGTGAACAGCAGGGCGTGGTGCTGGTCAGGCAAGCCCTCGGCATCTAAACTCAGTCACGCAGCGAGCGGCCTTCGTGGTTGTGGGTCCAAGTGCAACGCCCGGCCTCCCCTAGGGGAAGCCGGGCGTTGTTTTGTCGCCGGGTGTGGTCTCCGAGGTCAGACTATCCGGCGGCCTTGGAAGCGGCCAGACGCCACTCCTGGTAGATGGCCTTGTCGGCCTCGTCACCGGCGGCCAGGATGACCGGGGCCGACTGGCCCGGCTTCTTGGCCCCCAGCATGATCCGGCCGAGCAGCCACGCGGTGCCCTTCTCCAGAGCCTTCTTGCCCTCGCGGACCAGCGGCTTATTGAACAGCAGCACGTCCTCGATGCGCTCGCCGACCTCGTAGGCCTCGAAGCTCTCGACCTCCCCGTCCTTGTTCAACACCTGGACGACGGTGTTGCCCTCGTCATCGGTGCCCAGGGTGGCCGGGCTACGCACCGGCGTCCCCTCCTCGGGCAGCGTCAGCGGGATGATGTCCGCGCGAATGTATTCGCTCTGCGGGTTCTCCGGCGTGTTGGCGCTGGTTTTCATGCTGCCGTGCTCGGTCGGGTGGACCAGCACCAGCTGACCCATGAACGCGCCCGGCTTGTAGCCGGACACGCCGGTGGGGTCGGAGGCGTCGAACGGGCTGCCCTTGGAAGCGGCGGGCTTCTCGATGGGCTTGTCCTCCCCGAGGTTGGTCACGTCGGCCTGGGTCGGATCGTCGTCAGCCGAAGCCTTGGACGCGGCGGCCTTGGTGGCGGTGGCGGTGCCACCCTTCTTGTCAAACGGGCTGGGCATGATGTGCCTGCTTTCCTTGTGATGGTGCGCGTGCTGATGCTTGCGCGTTTTCTGGTGACTGCTGTGAGTTACAGCAGCTCCGCGAGCTGACCCGCGAAGTCATTGAGGTCGTCGTCCCAGATGTCCTGGTATTCGACGTACACCGCCTGGCCCTCCT
>Ga0068863_100002226_pt1 | contig 19245 bp, 14 predicted proteins | sample KBSSwiS62_FD_66596 | JGI IMG/M metagenome (GOLD analysis project Ga0068863, IMG submission 66596) | Switchgrass rhizosphere microbial communities from Kellogg Biological Station, Michigan, USA - KBS Switchgrass S6-2 | ecosystem: Host-associated > Plants > Roots > Rhizosphere > Soil ...
GCGCGCAACGCGCCGATCAGGTGACCTTGGCGCGCTGCCTGAAGCGGGGCTGATCCCATTCGCGCGTCGCGAGGATCTTTTCCAGGATCTCCGCCGCGTGAATCATCTCAACGTGCGAATTATAAAGCGGCGCAAAGCCGAACCGCATGAGGTCGGGCGCCCGAAAGTCGCCGATCACCCCCCGTGCGATCAGGGCCTGCATCACCGCGTAGCCCTCCGGATGGCCGAACACGACGTGGCTGCCACGCTGCGCCGGATCGCGCGGGGATTCGAGGCGAACTTCTTCGCCGCAACGTGCTTCGACTTCGGAAACGAACAACTTCGAGAGCGAGCGCGACTTTGCGGCCAAGTCTCGCATCGCAATGCCGTCAAAACTCCGAAGGCCGGCGTCGAGCGCTGCAAGCGCCAGGATCGACGGCGTGCCCGTGAGGAATTTGAGGATGCCTTTGGCAGGCCGGTAATCGTCGACGAAGGCAAAGGGCTCGGCATGGCCCATCCATCCTTGCAGCGGGTTTTGCAACTCGTCCTGCATGCCTTCGGCGACATAGAGAAAGGCCGGAGCGCCAGGGCCTCCGTTCAGATATTTGTAGCCGCAACCGATCGCGAGCTCCGAACCGGCCGCGTTGAGATCGAGCTCGACCGCCCCTGCGCTGTGCGAAAGGTCCCAGACAACGAGCGCTCCGGCCGTGCGCACAGCCTCATTGACGGCGCGCATGTCGTAGAAAGCGGCAGATCGGTAATCGACATGGGTAACGGTGACGACGGCGGTGTCCGAATCGATCGCGGGAATGATTTCATCCGGATCGAGGGCCTTGAGCTCGAGGCCGAGCATCTCGGCAAGTCCTTGTGCGACGTAAAGGTCGGTCGGGAAGTTGCGCTTCTGCGAGATGATTGTCCTGCGGCCGGGTCGTGCCCTCGCGGCTGCGACTAGCAGCTTGAACAGGCAGACGCTGGTCGAATCGGCGATCAGCAGCTCCGTCGGTTTCGCGCCGACGATCGGCGCGAGCCTCGCCGCGATTTTCGTCGGCCAGTCGATCCACTCGTGATTGTTCCAGCTGGCGATGAGATCGTCGCCCCACTGCCGTTCGGCGGTATCCGCCAACGCGCTCGGCGCCGCAGCGGGGAGCGCACCGAGCGAGTTGCCGTCGAGATAGATGACGCCGTTCGGCAGTCGGAACCGCTTCCGGGCAAATGCGAGCGGATCCGAAGCGTCGAGCTCTCGGGCTTCGTCGAACGTCACAGCTTGGGAAGGGTAACGCCCTTCTGCCCCATATATTTGCCCGCGCGGTCGGCGTAGCTCACCTCGCACGGCTCATTGCCTTGCAGGAACAGGAACTGGCAGGCGCCTTCATTGGCATAGACTTTCGCCGGCAGCGGCGTGGTGTTCGAGAACTCCAGCGTCACATGGCCCTCCCAGCCGGGTTCCAGCGGAGTGACGTTTACGATGATCCCGCAGCGCGCGTAGGTCGACTTGCCCAGGCAAATGACCAAAACGTCGCGCGGTACGCGGAAATATTCCACGGTCCTCGCAAGCGCGAAGCTGTTCGGCGGGATGATGCACACGTCCGTCTGTCGGTCGACGAAGCTGTTCGAGGCGAAGTCCTTCGGGTCGACGGTCGCGGAGTCCACATTGGTGAAGATCTTGAACTCGTCGGCGACGCGAGCATCGTAGCCGTAAGAAGAAAGGCCGTAGCTGATGCAGCCTTCGCGCCGCTGGGCCTCCACGAACGGCTCGATCATACCGTGGTTCTGGGCCTGATCGCGAATCCAACGGTCGGATAAAATCGCCATGGCGAGTGCCTAACGGGGCAGTCCGAACGCATCAATTGGCGCGCATTATTTCTGTGGATGACGGCTGTTTGGCGTTTCTCGCACTTCCCGCGAACATCGGAGAGATTCGTGCACAACTTATCCCCAGTCGTGCTACATTTGTTCGCGCTTGATGTGGGGCCACACGAGCTTAGGAGGCTTGTCATGGCCGAAGTCATCCGCATCGCCGAGTCTGCGTCAGAAGCACCAGCAATCCTCCCGCAAAATGTCGAAGCGGAGGCCGCTCTTCTCGGCGCGCTGATGATCGACAACCGGCTGGTCGAGGACGTCCAGCTGAAGCTCCGGGCCCATCATTTCTTCGAGCCTCTGCACGGCCGGATTTATGAATCGATCCTTCGGCTGACCGACAGCAACCGGATCGCCAACCCGGTCACCTTGAAGCCGTTGTTCGAAGCGGACGAGTCGATGAAGGAGGTTGGGGGACCGGCCTATCTCGCGCAATTGACCGGCTCGGGCGCCGCCATCATCGGCGCGCGCGACTTTGCCGAACAGATCTACGATCTCGCGTTGCTCCGCGCCCTCGTGGGCGTGGGCCGCGACCTCGTGGAAGGCGCGCTCGATACGAGTGAGGACGTTGCCCCCCTCGCTCAGATCGAGCGCGCCGAGACCGAATTGTACAAGGTCGCGGAAGAAGGCGGCGCCGAAGGAAAGGCGAAGAGCTTCGGCGAAGCGGCGATGGCCTCGATTCGCAACGCCGAAGCCGCGCTCAACCGGGGTGGGGGCCTGACCGGCCTGACGACCGGTTTCACGGCATTGAACGCGCGTATCGGTGGCCTGCAGCGTTCCGACCTCATCATCGTCGCCGGCCGTCCGGGCATGGGAAAGAGCGCGCTTGCAACAAACATGGGGTTCGCAGCGGCAGAGCGTTTCCTGCAAGATCAATCCGACGGAATAGAGGTCGGCAAGGCTGCCGGTGCGCCCGTGGCCCTGTTCAGCCTTGAAATGTCGTCAGAGCAGCTCGCGACCCGCATCCTGTCAGAACAGTCGCAGGTCACGGCCGAACAGATTCGAACCGGCAACCTTCAGCGCCAGGAGTTCGCCCAATTCGCGCGGACCGCTGAACGGCTGCATAGCCTGCCCCTTTATATTGATGACACACCGGGCCTGACCATCGCCGCGCTGCGAGCTCGCGCCCGCCGCCTGAAGCGGCAGAAGGGCATTGGCATGGTGATCGTCGATTATCTCCAGCTGCTCCAGGGAACGGGGAAGGGGAGCGCTGGAGATAATCGCGTTCAGGAGATTTCCGAGATCAGTCGCGGACTTAAGCAACTCGCCAAGGAGCTCGATGTGCCCGTGATTGGGTTGTCGCAGCTTAGCCGCGCGGTCGAGCAGCGCGAGGACAAGAGGCCGCAGCTTTCCGATCTTCGTGAATCGGGGTCAATCGAGCAGGACGCCGACATCGTGCTCTTCATCTACCGCGACGATTACTACCTGAAGGCTCACGAGCCGAAGCATCCGATCCCCGGCGATCCGGTCGAGGTCTTTTCGGCCTTTGAGGAGTGGGAGGCCAAGCATCGTCAGGTGGCCGGCATTGCCGAAGTGATCATCGCCAAGAACCGTCACGGCGGGACGGGCAAGGAGCGGCTGCGGTTCGAGGGCCGCTTCACCAAGTTCAGCGACCTCGCGGAAGAGGACCGTCTGCCGGAGATGCGCGGCGGATGAGATGACCGGCTCGCCCGTCCGCCGACTGGGCTGAGCCGTTATGGGGAGGGGGTGAGGGCGCCGGCCGGGTCCGGCGCCCTCGGCCTTTGCAGAGCCTACGGCCCGATATCGTCGCTGCTTTCCGGCTGTTCGATCTTGACCGGCGTTCCCGGTGCGAGGCCGAGCGCCTTGGCGACATTGTCGTCCCAGCCGTAAACGTCCTGCCTGAAGCGAACAGCCGAACCATCCCAGAATGTCGTCTCATAAAGCAGCCTCACCGGAATCTCCTGCGGCAGCTTGATGAACGTCTCGTCCTCGCCTTGCATCGCCTCCTGGAATTGATCGAGCACGCCCTCCTGCTCCGCAATCGCGGTGGCGAACTGCACCGCATTTTCAACCCGTACGCACCCGTGGCTGCGATGCCGGTCGTCCATCCCGAAAATGGCCTTTGCCGGCGTGTCGTGAAGGTAGATCGCTTCCTTGTCCTGCATGTCGAACTTGACGAGGCCGAGCGAGTTCTTCGGCCCTGATTCCTGGACCCACTGATCGTCCTTCAAAACGTAACCGTTTTCCTGCAGCCATGAGGGGTTTTTGTCCGCAAGCTCCTTCTCGCCGATACCCTTTGGGACCCTCCAGGTCGGCTTGGCGACCAACCGTACGATCGGCGCCCGCAATTGCGGTGTCGGCTTATCGGGTTCGCCCACGACGACATTTCGATGATCGACGCGGCTTCCCTCGCGCCAATAATCGAGGGTCGACGCGGCCGTATTAACATCGATCCGCGTCTCCGGCGGATTACGCGGAAGCCAGCGGAGGCGCTCCATGGCAACAGCGAGCTGTCGTGCGCGCCAGGCCGGACCGGCATTGAGCGCGTTCAGCGTGTTCCCACCGATGATTCCGTCCTGCTTGAATCCGAATTCCGCCTGCAGCCTCTTAACGGCCGCGACAAGTTCACCCGAATAGACCGTCGGACGACTTGCAGACGCCGGGGTCGCCGGTGGCTTGGTCGGCTGTTGTTCTTGCGGCTGCTCGAGATAACCGACGGAGCGAAGCGCCCCTGCAACCTGCGCGACGCGTGGGTCGCGGCTTCCGGGCTTGATAGCCTTGCCGTCTTCGACCGGCTGGAACTGCCCCTGCGATGCAAGCTGCAGGAAATGAAGATGCGCCTGGCTGAGCGCGCGATATTCGTCGGTCTGCGGAACGAGCGAATCGAGCCAGCCTTTGACATCGCCCTTCTGGATTGCCTGTTGAAGTCCTGGCCGCACGTCCACCTTTGGATGCGGGATCGTGTAGACTTCGTGGAGCTGGGTCGGGTCGGAATAGCCGTTTGCCAGCGCGGACGCATATTTGAGCGCGGCATCGGTCAGCGCGGCGCCTTTTTCGCCGCCCTTCAGGAACAGGTCCGGCTTCAGGCCGTTCGCCGGCGCCTGCTGGATGGCATCGATCAGCTGCTTTTCAGTGTCGCTCTTCCATTCGAGGTTGAGGCTGCTGGCTTCCGGTGAGGCGGATTGACCGGAGCCATTCTCCTTGACCGAGCAGGAAGCGAGGGTGGTGCTGCACAGGGCGAGGCCAAGGGCCGCGCCGATCCATTTTCTGTTACTCATCGGGCCTGAACGCTGCGGATCGGAAATCCGATCCAATGTCGTTTCCTACGACCTTGTCAGTCCTCCTGGGCGCTCGGGTCGCGCAGGCCCTGTCCGATCGCGGCGCGCGCTCGGTCGGCTTCGCTGCTGGTCACCGGGTAAGCGCAGTAATCCGCCGCATAGAAGGCGCTCGGGCGGTGATTGCCGGAAAGACCGACGCCGCCGAACGGCGCGTTCGAAGGCGCTCCGTTGGTTGGCTTGTTCCAGTTGATGACGCCCGCGCGGACGTTTGCCCAGAACTTGTCGTAGAGCTCGGGAGTGCCGCCAATGAGGCTTGCAGCCAATCCGAAACGGGTGTTGTTCGCTTCGGCGATTGCCGCGTCGAAGTCCTTGACCCGGATGAGTTGCAGGACGGGTCCGAAAATCTCCTCATCAGGGCGGTCGCGCAGCCCGGTCACGTCGATCAGCGCCGGCGTCAGGAACGGCTGGTCTTTTCGCGGACGATCGAGCCGGCATAATGGCTTGCCGCCTTTCATCATCAGGTTCAGCCATTGCTCCTGCACATGGTCTGCCGCGGCTAGATCGATCAGCGGGCCCATGAACGGCTGCGGATCCGCAAACGGCTGGCCGACGATCACCCGGCCGATGAGCTTCACGATGGCGTCGATCAACGGCTCGCATTTTTCGTCCTCGACGATTAGCCGCCGGGCGGCGGTGCAGCGCTGGCCGGCGGTAAGATATGCCGATTGAACTGCGAGCGCGGCGGCAGAGTCGATGTCCTTCGTGTTCCAGATGACCAGCGGATTGTTGCCGCCAAGCTCAAGCGCGAGGATCTTCTGCGGTGTTTCGGCAAATTGCTTGTGAAGCGCCATTCCGGCGCGCGCCGATCCGGTAAACAGGAGCCCGTCTATCCCGGCCTGTCCGGCGAGGTCCCGGCCCTGGTCCGGGCCGCCGATCAGTAGTCGCAATACCTGTTCGGGAATTCCGGCCTCGTGGAAACAGCGGACCAGCATTTCGCCGGTCGCTGGGGTTTTCTCCGAAGGTTTGAACACGATCGCATTGCCGGCGATCAGCGCGGGGACGATATGGCCATTCGGCAGGTGCGCTGGAAAATTGTACGGGCCGAGCACCGCCAGCACGCCATGAGGCTTGTGACGAACCGCGACCTTGTTTCCGAGCGCGGCTTCCATTCTCCGTTGTGGAGTCCGCTCTGCGTAGGCGTCGATGGAGATGTCGACCTTGTTGACGACTGCGCCGACCTCGGTCTTCGCTTCCCAGAGTGGCTTGCCCGTTTCCCGTGCGATCAACTCGGCAAACTCATTCTCTTTCTTGCGGACGACGTTCGCGAAGCGCCGCATCGCTTCAATGCGATAGGCGTTCGAATGGGCTGCCCATTCGGGCCAGGCAGCGCGCGCAGCCGCGACTTCGACAGCGGCTTCGCCGATTTTGCCGGACCAAAGCTTTTTGCCAGTCGAAGGCTCGGTGGAAACCAGCTCTCCCGCGGCCGGTCTACGCTCCACCGGTTCAGATTCGTCCTTAGCCTGCCGGTGCATCCTGCTCTACTGCCCCACCCATTCTCCGCAAGGCCTTAACCTTGTCTGTGAACGGCTGCCAGTTATCCTGTTCGTCAATGGCCGACCAGATGGCCTCGACTTCATCGATATGCATGGAACAGGGTTCGTCGTCCGACCAGTAAGGGTGCGTCTTTGGCGCTTCGCGTCCCTTGAGCTGCTGCGCGAGTTCACGGAATTCGTCGGCCGGATAATTTTTTACGCCGGGGTCGTGGCCGCCGCGCCAGTCGAAGAAGATGCGGTCGATCGGCTGAGCCCTGGTCGCTAGAGCGCGGATCAAGGCTCCGGCGATCTCGCGATCATTTCCACCGCTCGCAATTCCGAGGCGCCGAAGCAGCGCATTGACCAACGAATGTTGAAATCGATCGCTCCAGCCCGCAAGCATCTCCGAGAGCGAAGGGGCATCCGCGAACAGCGAGAGGCAGCCCGCCAGCTGGGCCAGGTCCCAGTGGATCGCTTCGGGCTGCCGCCCGAAAGCGTAGAGACCATAATGATCGAAATAGGCAGCGGTGAAATTCGGGTCCCAGTAGGGTGTGAAGCGCCAGGGACCGTAATCAAAGCTCTCGCCGGTGATGTTAATGTTGTCGCTGTTGAGCACTCCATGCACGAACCCCGCCGCGAGGTAGGATGCGGCAAGGTTCGCCGTGGCAGCGCTCACGAGTTCGAACAGGCGAAGGCCGTTTCCAGCATCGTCGTCGGAAGGCTGCTCCAGGTAGAGCTGCTCCCGGCAATAACGGGTCAGCTTCTTGAGGTTCTCGACATCGCCGTAGAAGGCCAGCCTCTGGAATGTGCCGATACGAATGTGGCCGTGGCTCAACCGAGTGAGCACCGCCGAACGGGTAGGGGAGGGCTCGTCGCCGCGCTCGAGTGCTTCCCCGGTCTCGAACAGCGCGAAGCTTTTCGACGTGTTCACGCCGAGCGCTTCGAGCATTTCGGTTGCGAGGACCTCGCGAATGCCGCCCTTCAGGGTCAGGCGACCGTCTGCATGGCGGCTGTAGGGGGTCTGTCCTGAACCCTTCGTTCCGAGGTCGAGCAGCCGGCCGCCGCGATCGCGAAGCTGCGCGAAGGTGAAGCCCCGGCCGTCACCGATCTCGGGGTTGTAAACCCGGAACTGATGGCCGTGGTAACGAAGGGCGAGCGGCTCATTGAGATTATCCGCCAGCGGCTCGAACCGGCAGAAATGACGCGCCCAGCTCTCGTTATCCAACTCGAGTCCGATCCGCTCAGCCCAGCGGTCGTTCACGAACCGCGCCTTGCACTGAGGAAAATGCGCCGCCTCGACGGGGTCGTAGAATTCCGGCCCAAGGGTCAGTATCTTCGGATCGGGATTGTAGGTCGGCATCTTTCCTCAAACTGGAGAAGCGTGGTCGGTTCCGCTAGTCCGCGATCATGACCAGCAACAGCATAGTCGACGATCTTCGCTCATGGGGCCTGAGCTTGCCCGGCGCCCATCGAAAATCGCCGTGGCCCGACCACGACGATCTTGCAGTCAAGGACAAGACCTTCGCCTATTTGCCCGGGAAGGGGAAACCGTTCGGCCTCTCGTGCAAGCTTCCCTACACCGGGTTCGAAGCTCTGCAATTGCCCTTTGCCAGCCCGACCCCATATGGGTTGGGGAAGAGCGGGTGGGTCAGCTTTTCTCCGAAGGAGGATGAGGTTCCCGACCTTGACCAACTCAAGGCCTGGGTCGAGGAAAGCTATCGGGCTCAGGCACCACGAAAGCTCGTGAAAGAGCTGGACGAGCGGATCTAGGCCAGCAGTCTCTTCAGCTTCGCGAGCGCGCTCGAGTCCGGCTCATCCGACGAAATCGTGCCGGCGAAATGCCCTGCGCCGTCAAACAACAGCACCGTTGAAGTATGCTCCATTTCCTTGCCCATTTGAGCATGGGGCACTGGCTCAGCGAAAATGCCATATTGCTTCTTCACCTGATCGATCTGGGCCTGCGTTCCGGTGAGGCCCACGATCGGCGCGTCGAACAGGGCGGCATATTGGCCGACTTCCTTCGGACCGTCGTTGGCGGGATCGATGGTGACGAACACAATTCGCACGGCCTGATCGTCCGCGGCTTCCCTCCTCAGCTTGACGAGGCGTGACAGGGTCGTGGGGCAGACGTCGCCGCACCGGGTGAAGCCGAAATAGATTGCATAAGGTTTCCCTTCGAGTGCCTGGCTGAAGAAGGGTTTGCCGTTTCCTCCCACGAGCGTGAACGGACCCCCGAAGCTGGCCTTCATGGGGACCTGGCTCGGCTCGGCCGTTTCCAGCGGCCTTTGGTGGAAGAGCAGAATTGCGGCTGTTCCCGCGATCGCCAGAGCCACCAGCAACCACAGCAAGAACCGTATTCGCCTCATCGAGGATTTTGGCGGCCTCTCCTCAGCCATTCCTAGATCACCATCCGAAGGTTAGCGCCGCCTTCGGCCGCGTCGAGCGCGCATATCGATCCTCCGTGCGCCAGCGCAACCTGCCGGGCGAAGCTTAGCCCGACGCCGCTTCCGCCTTTGTGCGTGGTGTAGAAGGGCAGGAAGATGTCCTCCCGGCGGTCTTCCTGGATGCCGGGACCGTTGTCGCGAACCTCGATCCGGAAATGTCCGCCCGGCTCGCGAGCCACGTCCAGGATGACGATGGCGGGCTCAAGCTCCGCAGTGGCCCGAAGCGAATTCCTGATCAGGTTGAGAAGGGCCTGAGCGAGCAGCTCCGGATCCGCCATGAGGCTCATGGTTTTTGGCTCAACCTCGACCCTGGAATCGATTTCGCGTCCAGCGGCGTTGACAAGCGCTAGCCGCATGATCTCCTCCGCCCAGGGCTTGGCCTTGAACTGGCGGCGATGGATATCCGGCGCCTGGGCGAATTCGCGATAGCTTTCGACGAACCGCAGGATGCCCTCTGCACGCCGGGCGACCGTTTCGGTCGCGGTCTTCGCATCGGCGAGCGCATTGTCCTTTTTTGCAGCGGTCGCGACCAGCTCCGCGCCGGTGCGGGCAAGCGAGGTCACGGGAGTCAGCGAGTTCATGATTTCGTGAGTCAGGACCCGGACGAGGTCCGCTTGTGCAGCGACTTCGAGCGCTCCCAGCTCGCTTTGAACGGGCAGGATCGAGAGCACGGTGACCGGCTGGTCCAGCCGAGCCACCTGCGCCGACGCGAAGATCGCCTTCTGCGGTACGCCTTCGAGGATCAGGCGAGTGATCTTCCGCGTCCCCGCCGGGAGCCGCACCGCCGTCGCGAGTTCCGGCCCCAGTCGTTCGAGGTCTTCGAGCCGCTGGAGCGGATGGCGCGCGAACAATTGCCGGGCCGCCTTGTTCAAGACCTCGATGCGGCCGTCCTGGTCGATTGTGAGCAAGGCGCTCGGAGCGTCGTCCACGATTGCCGCCAGATAACGCGCCTCGGCGCTTTCCTGGGTGTGTCTTGCCTGCAGTGTCTTAAGCGCGTGGTCGAGCGTGGTCCCAAGCACGTCGAAGCCGCCTCCGGACGGATCGGAGAAGCGTTGCGAATAGTCTTCGAACCGAACCGATTCGATGAAGCGCGAGACCAGGAAATTGGTGCGGCGGATGAAATTCCAAAGGCTTGCGAGCGTTGCAACGCCGATGAGAGTGGCGACGATCAGGCCGGCCCTGACGCCCGGCGTTCCGGCGGCCTTCGCGATGAGGAGGACCGAGCCGACGAGCAGAAGCGTACGCCAGGCGAGGCCGAACTCGAACTTGCGTCTAAAGTCCATGCTTCTCCATGCGCCGATAAAGCGCGCCGCGAGAAAGGCCGAGATCGGACGCGGCGAGCGACACGTTGAAGTGGTGCATCCGCAATGCCCGCTCGATCATCTGCTTCTCGAGCTGATCGAGGTTGAGGCTGTCACCCACGACCGACAATGAGGCAGCCTCCGAACGCCGTGGGAGCGGGAAATCGTCCAGGCGGTACGCGTCGCCATCGGCCATGATCACCGCCCGCTCGGCCGCGTGGCGCAAGGCCCGGACATTTCCGGGCCAGTCGTGCAGCACCAGCACTTCGAGGACGGGCGCCGGAAGCTCGCGCTGCGGCTTGTCATATTTGCGCGCATAAACCGTAAGGTAGTGGTCGAGCAGGATTGGGACGTCCTCTCGACGCTCACGAAGCGGGGGCAGCTCGATCTCGATCGTGTTCAACCGGAACAGAAGGTCCTGCCTGAAGCGCTTCTCGTCGGCGAGCTGGTCCGTCGAGACATTGGTCGCCGCCACCACCCGCACGTCGATCGGAATCTGCTTGTTCGAGCCGACAGGCACGACTTCGCGCTGCTCGAGGGCCGTCAGCAGCTTGGGCTGGAGATGCAGCGGCAAATTGCCGATCTCATCGAGGAACAAGGTGCTGTGGTCGGCGGCCTTGAGGCGGCCCATCCGGTCCCCGTCCGCGCCGGTGAACGCGCCTTTCACATGGCCGAACAGCTCCGATTCGAAGAGGCTTTCGGCGGTGGCGCCTAGGTCGACCGAGACCATCGGATGCTCGCCGCGCCGGGAAAGGCGATGGATTTCGCGAGCCACAATCTCCTTGCCCGTGCCGTTTTCGCCGAGCACCAGGACATTGGCGTCGGTCGGGGCGGCTCGCTCGATCAGAATTCGCACGCGCTCCATGGCATCGGATTTTCCAAGGAGTGGTGTGTCGAGGGTGGGCGCGAGCTCGGAGGCCCGTCCGCGTTCGGTCCGCGCATCGATTCGGCTCCGTCGAAGCGCAGCAGCGCTCCTGACTGTCGCTGCGAGCCGCTCGTTGCTCCATGGCTTGGCGACGAAATCGCTTGCACCCGCCTTGATCGCCTCGACCGCGATCGAAACTGCGCCATGCGCGGTGATGATCACGACGGCGGCGTCTGGGTCGATTTGCATGACTTTGCCGAGAAAGCTCAATCCCTCCCGGCCGTCGGTCGCGCCCCGCTCGAAATTGAGGTCGAGCAGGATAGCGTCCGGACTTTCGGTCTTCAGGAGCGCCAGAAGCTCTTCAGGGGAGCTCAGTGTCTCTACCCGCTTGAACAGGTCGCGCAGCGCAAGTCGCGCTGCAAGCGCGATGTCAGGATCATCGTCCACCACCGCGACGAGTTCAAAAGAAGGGTCCACGCTACTTATGTAGCGCCACTGTCCGGAAACGAACAGTGCCCGGCGCGAATAAATCAGCTGAATCGATTGGCACGGCGCTTGCAGCGTTAGGACCATGGATATCGTAAGCATTCGGCACTGCCGAGAGGAAATGCCGGGATTGAGGGCTCCCGCCATGTCCGCATCCGGACATTCACTGCCCAAAGGTGGACAGTGAGCCTCGTGGAACTTCGCCAACCGAACCGCCCTGAAGCCGTCAGCGGCGGCGCGATGGATCGCGTCGTCGTGCGGAAGCGAATCGACAAGAGGCTCATCATCGGTGGAGCGGGTGCGGCTGCGCTCCTGCTGATCATCCTGTTCTGGCTTTTTGCCCCTCGCTCCGATTCCATGACCGTTGCTCGAGATCGCCTGTCCCTCTCGGCCGTTCAGTCCGGCACGTTCGACGACTTCTTGCCGCTTCGCGGGCGGGTGACTCCGTTGGTCACCGTCTATCTCGACGCGGTCGAGGGCGGGCGGGTTGAAAAGAAGCTGGTCGAGGACGGCGCGCAGGTCACCGCAGGGCAATTGCTTGCGATCCTGTCCAATGCAGAGCTGCAGCTGTCGACGCTCGAAAAGCAGGCCGAAGTCGAGCAGCAGCTCAACAATATGCGCAGCCAGGAACTGGCGCTCACCCAGACGCGCAACAACAATCTGCGCGACCTCAACCAGGCCGAGACCGATCTCGCCAAGGCGCGTCGCCAGTACGACCTGTACAAGCCACTGGCTGAAAAGGGCTTCGTGTCGATGAAGAGCTTCAACGACACGAAGGACGACCTCACGTACCAGCAGCAGCGGCTCGAGATCCTGAAGCGCAGCGTCTCGCAGACTGAATCGCTGCAGACCAGCCAGTTGTCGCAGCTTCGCGCGGCGTCATCGTCGCTGAACAGCAGCATGGGAATTGCGCGCAGCAACCTTGGACAGCTCAGCATCCGAGCGCCGGTGACCGGCGAGCTTAGCGGTTTCGACATCCAGCTTGGACAATCGCTGCAGCAAGGCGAGCGCATCGGCCAAATCGACAGCGCGGGCGGCAACAAACTGCAAGCGGACGTCGATGAATATTATCTCGGGCGAGTTCAGGTCGGCCAGACCGCGACCGCGGACGTCGATGGGAAGACGTATCGCCTGAAAGTCGCGAAGGTCTATCCGCAGGTCCGCAACGGCCAGTTCCAGATCGACCTCGTCTTTGTCGGTCCGGCTCCCCCGTCGGTACAGCGCGGCCAGACGGTCCAGACCAAGCTGACGCTTGGCGATCCGACCAAGGCCATGCTGATCCCTAACGGCGCCTTCTTCAACGACACCGGCGGCAACTGGATTTTCGTCGTCGACAGCAGCGGCAACGGTGCAACCAAGCGCCAGGTGCAGCTGGGCCGCCGTAACGCAGATTACATCGAGGTGCTGGGAGGGCTCCAACCTGGGGAGCGCGTCGTCACCTCTTCCTACAGCGGGCTGGTCGACAAGGACCACCTGACCTTCAGCTCCGGCGAGTAAGAAAGGAACCACTCGTGCTCACCATGACCGGCCTTACCAAGACCTACCGCACCGACACCGTCGAGACGACTGCGCTCGATTGCGTCGATCTGGACATCGCGGACGGCGAATTCGTCGCGATCATGGGCCCATCGGGCTGCGGGAAGTCGACGCTTCTCAATGTGATGGGAATGCTCGATAGCCCGAGCGCGGGCTCTTACATCTTCAATGGCCAGGAAGTCGCCGGGCTGAACGAGTCCCAGCTGGCCGACACTCGCAAGAGCAACATCGGCTTCATCTTCCAGAGCTTCAACCTGGTCGACGAATTGACGGTCCGCGAGAATGTCGAGCTCGCCTTGCTCTATCACAACTTCCCGGCATCCGAACGCAGGAGCCGGGTCGAGCGCGTGCTCGACAAGGTCGGGATTGCGCATCGTGCCAAGCATCGCCCCACCCAGCTGTCCGGCGGACAGCAGCAGCGCGTGGCGGTTGCTCGCGCGCTGGTCGGCGAACCGAAGCTGATCCTCGCCGACGAGCCCACCGGAAACCTCGACACGGCTCACGGCGAAGAAGTCATGCGCATGCTTCGTCAGCTGAACCAGGAGGGATCGACCATCGTGATGGTCACGCACTCTCCCTCGCACGCCGATTTCGCGAGCCGCGTCGTCAACATGCTCGACGGCCGAATCCTTCAGGAGCGCAGGCGCGCCGCTTGAAAGGGGACGATTTCGTGGAGAGGACAGTGACGATGTGGCGAAACTATTGGACGGTCGCGGTCCGTGCGCTGGCGAAGAGCAAGACCTATTCGGTGATCAACATCGCCGGCCTCGCCATCGGCATGGCGGCGTGCATCATGATCCTGCTCTACATCAACTATGAGCGCAGCTACGACAAATGGCTGCCCGACGTGCAGAACACCTACCAGGTGCAAACGTGGAGCCCGCATCCGTCCGATGGGGAGCCGTTCTTTTCGCAGATGGCTCCGTTCATCACCAAGGATCGCATCAAGAAGGATTTCCCGCAGGTTACCAGCGCAGTTTATGCGCTTTCCACCGCGCCGGTATTCATCAAGGACGGGCAGGCGTCTCCAACCAAAGACTATGTGATTGCCGATGATGACTTCCTGAAGGTCGTCAATCTGCCGATGATTGCCGGTTCGGGCGCGTCCGCAGCGCAGACGGCGATCGTTTCGCAAAGCGAGGCGATCAGGCGCTTTGGCACCGACCAGGTGGTTGGCCGAACGATGACGACCATTTCCAAGGGCGTTTCGCGTGACTTCCGGATCACGGGCGTGTTCAAGGACATTCCCAAGGATTCCAGCATGAAGATCAACGCGGTCGAGCGCTTGGACTTCAACAGCTTCTTTGCCCAGGAACCGCAGTTCCTCACTTGCTGGGGATGTCAGTCGGGCTGGGTCTACCTGAAAGTTCGCCCGGGTACCGACGTCAAGCAGATGGAAGCGATGGAGCCCGCCTGGGAGAAGCGCAACATTCCCGACCAGCCCAATGGCAGTGTCAACTTCAACCAGGGCAACGAGCAGGACTGGCACTTCGTCAACTTGACCGACGTCCATCTCGGCAAGGCGCAAGGCGGAACGATGACGCCGGGCAACGACCGGCGATCGATCGCGACTTTTGCCATCATCGCCGTGCTGATCCTCGGAATGGCCGTCGTGAATTTCACCAACCTTGCTACCGCCCGCGCAAGCCAGCGTGCGCGCGAAGTCGCGCTGCGCAAGGTGCTCGGCGCAACCCGCAGGCAACTCGTCGTGCAATTCGTCGCCGAGTCCATCCTGATCTCGGCAGTGGCGATGGTCCTCGCGCTTGCGCTTGTTGAATTGCTGGTCAGGCCGTTTGCAGCGTTCCTCGATGCGGATCTCGCGTTGAACTATTTGGGCTCGGGAGGAGTCCTCCTGCCAGCGGTGCTGCTGACCCTCCTGGTCGGCATCTTCAGCGGCCTTTACCCGGCCTTCTTCCTGTCGCGGTTCCAGCCGGCCCAAGTCCTGAAGGCGAACCGGTCCGCCGCGGAGACGCCCGGCTCGGGCCGTCTGCGCACGGCACTGGTGATCGCCCAATTCGCGGTGTCGATCGGCCTCATCATCTGCACCGCGGTCATCTATGGCCAGACTGTATACGCCCGCTCAGTCGACCCCGGGTACAAGCGCGACCACATCCTCCAGGTCGACAACATGAATCGCTACCAGCTGTTGTCGAAGGCGGAGGCAATCGTCGAGCAGATGAAACGCATCCCAGGTGTGCAGGCCGTTGGCCTGACCGACATCGGCGTTTCCACCAGCAACAGCAGCAACACCGGCCTCATACCGCCGGGAAGCAACAGGCAGGTGACCATCGGGCAGTATAATGTCAGCGAGGGCTTCTTCGATGCGATGGGGCTGAAGATGCTCGCCGGCCGCTGGTTCGACCCGAGCAGGCCGGTCGATGACACCACACTGATCTTTCCCATCAAGAAGGAGCAGGAAATCGCGCTTGCGCAACGCGGCGTGAACGTCGTCCTCAACCAGTATGCGGTGAAGAAGCTCGGCTTCAAATCACCTGCGGACGCGGTCGGCAAGGTCGTGAGGAGCGAATTGTTCGAGCCCGGCACGGGGCAGACGAACATCAACATTATCGGTGTGGTCGGCGATTCCCGGTTCCGCTCGGTGCGCACCCCAATCGATCCGATCATGTTCCTCGACGTGAAGACCGGCCCGGCATGGATGGTCATCCGCTATCGGGGCGACCCCGCCACGGTCGAAGGTGCGGTCGAGCGGCAGTGGAAGCAGATCACGAACGACGTCCCGTTCGAAGCGAAATTCAGCGAAGACGTTATCCGCGAGCTCTACAAAGTGGAGGATTCCCGCGCACAGATCTTCGCCGCCTTCTCCCTGCTGGCAGTGATCATCGGCTGCCTTGGCCTGTTTGGCCTCGCCTCGTTCACGGCCGAGCGCCGGACCAAGGAGATCGGCATCCGCAAGGTGCTGGGTGCCCGCACCCGGGACATCGTGCGCTTGCTGGTCTGGCAGTTCAGCCGGCCCGTGATCATTGCCAATGTGATCGCCTGGCCGGTCGCCTGGTGGACGATGCGCGACTGGCTGAACGGGTTCGACGAGCGCATCACGCTGACTCCGATTCCGTTCGTGATCGCCGCGTTGATCGCACTTGGGATCGCCGTGGGCACGGTCGTCGGTCACGCCGTGAAGGTAGCCAGGGCCAATCCCATTCACGCTTTGAGGTACGAGTGAGCAGGAGCGTCACCACTCTCGAAAGAGGATAAGTCACCATGTGGCGGAACTACTGGACAGTCGCGGTCAGGGCACTCGCCAAGAGCAAGACCTACTCGATCATCAACATCGCGGGCCTCGCCATCGGCATGGCTGCGTGCATCATGATCCTGCTCTACATCCGGTATGAACAGAGCTACGACAAATGGCTTCCAGACGTCGAAAACACGTACATGTTCCAGGCGTGGTATCCGCACCCCAAGGACCAGCCCCCGGCCTACCTGCAGATGTCGGGTTACGTCACCAAAGATGCGGTCAAGAAGGATTTTCCGCAGGTCGAGAGCGCGGTCTACATCTCAGACAATGGCCCGGTGCTGGTCAAGGACGGGCAGGCGACATCGACGAAGAACTGGATGTTCGCTGACGACGATTTCCTCAAAGTCGTCAACCTACCCCTGCTGTCGGGAACGACTTTGACCGCACCGCAGACCGCGGTGCTGACGCAGGAAGAGGCCATCAAGCGCTATGGAACCGACAAGGTGGTCGGCCAGACGCTGACGGTCATTTCGCGCGGGTTGAAGCGGGACTTCAGGATCGTCGGCGTGCTCAAGAACATCCCCAAGAACTCAAGCATGAAGATCGACGCCCTCCTTCGGCTCGATTTCGTGGCGCTCAACGCGAACAGCCCCAATTTCCTGACCTGTTGGGGATGCCAGTCGGGATGGGTTTTCGTTAAGCTCCGGCCGGGCGCTGACGTTAAGGCGATGGAATCGCAATTGCCTGCGTGGGAGAAGCGAAACATCCCCGATCAGCCGAACGGGAACATTCCCTACAACGCCGGTGACGATGAGGACTGGCATTTCGTGAACCTGCGCGACGTCCACCTGGGCAAGGCGCAGGACTCCTCCATGACCCCGGGCAACGACCGCCGGACGATCGCAACCTTTGCGATCATCGCCGTCCTCATCCTCGGCATGGCGGTTGTGAACTTCACCAACCTTGCGACTGCCCGGGCGAGCCAGCGCGCTCGTGAGGTAGCCTTACGGAAAGTTCTGGGCGCGCGGCGCAGCCAGCTGATCGTTCAGTTCGTCGCGGAATCGATCCTGATTTCGGCCGTTGCAATGCTGCTTGCATTGACCCTCGTCGAACTGCTGGTCAGGCCCTTCGCAGCCTTCCTCGATGCCGATCTTGCGCTGAGTTATTTTGGGAGCGATGGCATTCTCCTGCCGGCCATTGGGCTGACCTTGCTGGTCGGGCTGGTGAGTGGGCTATACCCGGCCTTCTTCCTTTCAAGGTTCCAGCCGGCGCAGGTCCTCAAGGCCAACCGGTCGGCTTCGGAGACACCCGGGTCCGGGCGCGTTCGCGCCGTCCTCGTCGTGTTCCAGTTCGCCGTGTCGATCGGTCTCATCATCTGCACCGCGGTCGTATACGGCCAGACGGTCTTCGCACGGTCGGTGGATCCCGGGTACAAGCGGGACCACATCCTGCAGGTTGAGGAGCTGAGCCGCGCCCAGCTGTTCAACAAGGCCGACATGATTGTCAATCAGATGAAGCGGATCCCGGGCGTGCAGGCAGTCGGGCTGACCGACATCGGGATCAACACCAACAATCAGAGCAACAGCGGAATCATTCTTCCTGGAAAGAATGAGCAGGTGAACATTGGCCAATACAATGTCGGCGAAGGCTTCTTCGACGCCATGGGCCTGACCCTGAAAGCCGGCCGCTGGTTCGATGCAAACCGGCCGATGGACGACATGACGATCCCTTATCCGGTCGATCCCAATGTCGAGAAGGCGCTGGCGCAGCGGGGCTTCAACGTCGTGCTCAATGAATATGCGGTCAAGATGCTGGGCTTCAAATCGCCCCAGGATGCGGTCGGCAAGGTCGTGCGCAGCGAACTGCTTGACCCGGGCACCGGCGTTGCGGACATCAACATCATCGGCGTCGTCGGCGATTCCCGCTTCCGCACCGTGCGGACGCCGATCGATCCGATCATGTTCCGCAAGGTTACTGCCGGTCCGGCGTGGATGATGATCCGTTACCGCGGCGATCCCGCAACGGTTCGCTCGGCAGTTGAGCGTCAGTGGAAGCAGATCACCAGCGAAGTGCCGTTCAACGCCAAGTTCGGTGAAGACATCGTCGGCGAGGCCTACAAGAAGGAGGAGGCGCGAGCGAAAAGCTTCGCCGCCTTCTCACTCCTCGCCGTCATCATCGGCTGCCTCGGTCTGTTCGGGCTTGCGGCGTTCACGGCTGAGCGGCGGACGAAGGAGATCGGCATCCGCAAGGTGTTGGGAGCGAGGACCCGGGACATCGTAAGGCTCCTGGTGTGGCAGTTCAGCAGGCCGGTCATCATCGCCAATATCATCGCCTGGCCGATCGCCTGGTGGATGATGCGTGACTGGCTGAACGGCTTCGACCAGCGAATTGCCTTAACGCCGGTGCCCTTTGTCCTCGCTGCCGCTGTCGCGCTCGGAATCGCGATCGCAACGGTGGTTGGCCATGCAGTAAGAGTAGCGCGCGCAAACCCGATCCACGCGCTGCGCTACGAGTGAACGTGCCGGAGAAGTCCCCTTCTGTCCGGCACCGGGTGGTCATCGTGGACGCACTGGCGTTGGCTGTGTTCGCGATGACCCCCGCTTCCGCCGCTCCGCGGCCCAAGGAGACACCGACGAAAAAGCAGCCGGGCAGGCCTCATGCCGCTCGCGGCGGCGCCGGAGCCGGAGCACGCGCCGGTCCCGCGTCCCTTGAATGGACGATTGGAACCGTTCTCCGTCCGTAACGTTCGTCCGCAGGATTCTTGCGTCGATGAGCGGGGAAAAATTTCGACAGCTGAAATTTTCAGGAAG
>Ga0068863_100002233_pt1 | contig 19219 bp, 17 predicted proteins | sample KBSSwiS62_FD_66596 | JGI IMG/M metagenome (GOLD analysis project Ga0068863, IMG submission 66596) | Switchgrass rhizosphere microbial communities from Kellogg Biological Station, Michigan, USA - KBS Switchgrass S6-2 | ecosystem: Host-associated > Plants > Roots > Rhizosphere > Soil ...
CTCCGGGTGCACCCGCACCACCAGGACCTCCTCGTAGTGCGAGCGGTTGAAGATCCCGATGTCCCCGCGGGCGGGGAGCTTCGCCGCGTAGCGCCACAGATAGTCGTGGTCGAGCTCCTCGGCGGAGGGCACCTTGAAGCCCGCCACGTGCACGCCCTGCGGGTTCACCCCGCTCATCACGTGCCGGATCGTGCCGTCCTTGCCGCCCGCGTCGAGCGCCTGCAGGCACAGCAGCACGCCGTAGGTGTCCTGGGCGGCGAGCCGCGCCTGGTAGTCGGCGAGCAGGGTGATCCCGGTCCGCAGCAGCTCGCGGCCGTCCTTCTTGCGGCGCACCGTCTTCGACCGGGCGCGGGGGTCGTAGTCCTCGTGCAGCCGCACGGTCCGGCCCGGCGGCACCCGCAGCGGCTCGATGAACTCGGCGATCCGACGGGCGCGCTCGTCGGCCATGGGGTCCTCCTCCACGAGATCCTGGCGGGAGGGTCGGCCCGCGCCGCCGGGCGCGCCTCACCTGCCGGGGATGAGGTCGGGGCCCCACCGGGCGCGCAGCCTGAGCCCCTGGTTCGGTGGAGCGGGGAGGCCGCGGTGGACCCGACGACGGCGAGGCTGCTGCTCGGGGCGGGCAGCGGTGCGGCGGAGCTGGTGTGGCGGGCGGGGGCGCCGGTGCGCGCGGCGTCGGCAGGCCTGCTGCGCGGCGGCGTGGCCGTGCTGGACCGGGTGTCCCCCGGCACCGTCGCGGCGCTGGTCCGGCGCGGGCGGCGGGAGCGGGTCCTGCTGGCCCGCTGGGTGGACCGGCTGCTCCGCGAGGTCGTCGCGCTTGTCGTCGACGCGCTGCTGCGGACCGTCGACCTCACCGCGCTGGTCCGCGAGCACGTGGCGCTCGACGAGGTGGCCGCCGGGCTGGACGTCGACGCCGTCGCCGCCCGGGTGGACGTCGACGCGATCGTCGCCAGGGTGGACCTCGACGCCGCCGTGCGCCGGGTGGACCTGGACGCGATCGTGCGCAGGCTGGACCTGGACCGGGCCGTGGAGCGGGTGGACGTCGAGGCCGTGGTGCGCCGGGTCGACCTCGACTCGGTGGCCGCGGGCCTGGACGTCGACCGGGTCGCCGCCCGGCTGGACCTCGACGCCGTGGTCCGGCGCCTCGACCTGGTCGGGATCGCCCGCGAGGTGGTGGACGCCCTCGACCTGCCCGGGATCATCCGCAGCTCCACCGGCGCCCTGACCTCCGACACCGTGCGCACGGTGCGCAGCGAGGCGATGAACGCCGACGGCGTGGTGGCCGGGGCCATGGACCGGCTCCTGCGCCGGGGCGCCCCGCCGCCCGCCCCGCGGCCCCCGGTCCTCCCGTGACCCACGGGCCGGACGTGAGCCCGGCCGGCACCGCCGGGATCGTCACCCGCACCCTCGCCGCGATCGTCGACGTCGTGGTCGTGCTGGTGCTCATGGGGACGGCGTTCCTCGCCGTCGCGGGCGTGCGCTTCCTCGTCTCGCCGGTCGGCTTCAGCTGGCCCGCCCCCAGCTGGGCGCAGTCGCTGGCCGCGGCCGGGCTGCTCGCCGTCGGGTACCTCACCGCGGCCTGGGCGACCTCCGGGCGCACCGCGGGCGCGGCCGTCCTCGGGCTGCGGGTGCGGTCGGTCGGCGGTGCGCGGCTGGGGTGGTTCCGGGCGGCGCTGCGGGCGGCGCTGTGTGTCGCGTTCCCACCCGGGCTCGCCTGGTCGGCCGTGGGTCGGCGCCGCCGTTCGGTCCAGGACCTGCTGGTCGGCAGCGTCGTCGTCTACGACTGGGTCTCACCCGCTGGGGGTGGCTCGGGTCGCGCGGAAGCAGGCCATGGTCCTGTGACCGGAGTCGAGGAGGGGGAACCATGACCACGCACACCGAGGACACCCATACGACGGCGTCGCCCGTCGACACCTCCACCACCCGCGAGGGGCTCGTGCTCTTCGCGGGGATCATGCTGATCGTCGGCGGCGTGTACCACGCGCTGAGCGGCGTGTCCGCGATCCTGAAGGACACGGTCTACGTCGCCACGCCCAACTACACGTACTCGTTCGACCTCACCGCCTGGGGCTGGACCCATCTCGTCCTGGGCGTGATCGTGATCGGCGTCGGTGTCGCCGTCACGCGGAGGATGGCGTGGGGGATGGTGGCGGGCATCGCGGTCGCCGTGCTGAGCCTGATCGCGAACTTCCTGTTCCTCCCGCACTACCCGCTGTGGTCGATCGTGATGATCGCGATCGACGTCGCGATCATCTACGCGCTGGCCACCCGGCTCCGCAACGGCTGAGCCCGCTCAGCGCCGCGGGGGATCGAGCGGCTCGGCCCAGACGAGCCGGAGCCCGAGGGTGCGGAAGCGGGCCATGATCGCGTGCAGGTGGGACTCGTCGATCACCTCGCCTCGCAGGATCAGGCCCGGCGGGACCTCCTCGATCCGGAGGTCGCCGAAGTCGTCGAGAGCGGGCTCGGGAACACGTCCGTCCACGCGGAACTCGTACATCGTCGGGGTCATCGCACCTCCCAGTGCCACCGGACGGGATGGTGCCCCGCCCCCGCCGCCGCCGTCCTCCCCCCTCGGGGATGACATCGGAAGAAGGAGGTGGCCGTGACCGACGTCCATCGATCCACGCTGGCCCCGCCGCCGCTGCCCCGCGACCTGGTGTCCCGGCCCGCGCTGCGCGCCGAGCTCGACTCCGGCGCCGACCGGGCGTTGACCCTGGTCTGCGCCCCGCCCGGGTTCGGCAAGTCCCTGGTGCTGGCGGACTGGGCGCGGCGGTGCACCGAGACCGCGACGGCGTGGGTGTCGCTGACCCGGGCGCAGAACGTCCCGGCCGGGCTGTGGGCGGCGGTGCTGGCGGCGCTGCGCGCCTGCCCGGCCGTCCCCCCGACGAGCGTGCTGCGCAGGATCCCGGCGAGCCACCCCGACCCGCGCGACGACGTGCTCGCCGGCCTCGCCGCGCTGCCCCGGCCGATCCGGCTGGTCCTCGACGACGCCCACCACCTGCGCGGCGCGGAGACCGCGGAGCACCTGCGGGCGCTCGTACGGGACCGGGGCCCGGCCGTCCAGCTCGTGCTGGCGAGCCGGATGGACCCGCCGCTGCCGCTCGCCCGGATGCGCCTGGCGGGCGAGCTGTGCGAGCTGCGCACCGACCGGCTGCGGCTGAGCCCACGGGAGACCGAGCAGCTCCTGCACCGGACCGGGCTGCGGCTGACCCCGCGGCAGGCGGCCTTGCTGCACGAGCGCACCGGCGGCTGGGTCGCGGGCGTGCGGCTGGCGGCGTGCTCGCCGGCGTGCAGGCGCGATCCCGAACGCTTCCTGGCGGAGTTCTCCGGCGACGAGCGCTCGGTCGCGGACTTCCTCGTCGGGGAGGTGCTGGCCGGGATCCCCGAGGACCGCCGCGAGGTGCTGCGTCGGGTCAGCATCGCCGATCCCGTGCCCGCCGCGCTCGCCGTCGAGCTGTGCGGACGGGAGGACGCCGCCGACGTCCTCGACGAGCTCGGCCACGAGACCGGGCTGATCAGCGTGGCCACCGACCGGGCCGACTACCGGGTCCAGGAGCTGCTGCGCTCCTACCTGGAGGCCGACCTGCACCGCCGCGGCCGCGCAGGCGCGGCCGCCCTGCACCGCCGCGCGGCGCTCTGGTGGGAGGCCCAGGGCAGGCCCGTCGAGGCGATGCGGCACGGCAGCCGGGCGGGCGACCCCGCGTTCCTCGGCGGCATGCTGGTCCGCTGCGGCGCCCGGCTGGCGGGCGAGGGCGAACGGGACGTGCTGCGGGACGCGCTGCGCGTCACCGGGAGCACCGCCGAGGCCCGGATGTGGTCCGCCGCGCTGTCCGCTCAGGACAACCTGCTGCGCGGGGACCGGCGGGCCGTCGCGGAGGACGTGCGCCGCGCCCGTCGGGAGGGGCCGCCCACGGCGGGGTCGGAGACCGCGGTCCTGCTCACCGCGACCGCTCGGCTGGCGGGCCTGTCCCGCGGCGTCCGACCGGGACACGAGCCGCTGCCCGACGACCCGGCGCTGGCCGCGTTCGCCCTGGCCGGCCGGGGCGCGGCGGAGGTCCTGGCCGGCACGGTGGGCACCGTCCCGACCGGCCGCGCCGACCTGCGCGCCGCGCTGGACACCGCCCACCGGTGGCACCTGCCGCTGCTGGAGGTGGAGTGCCTGTGCCTGCTGGGCGCGGCCGCCTGGGCGGTCGGGGACCTGCGGGAGGCGGCGGCGCGCGCCGACCGGGCGTTGGCACTGTCCGCGGCGGGCGGCTGGCCGACGTCCGGGTGGGCCGCGGTGGCCCGCGCGGTCGGCGCGCTGACCGCCGTGGAGCGGGCGCAGCCCGAGGCCGCGCTCGCCCTCGCCGACGACGTGGCGCCGGACGAGGTGGAGATCGACCCGGTCGTGCGGTACGCACTCGGGGTCGCCCGCGGCGCGGCGCTGTTCGACATCGGCGACCGGGCCGCCGGGCTGCTGGAGCTGCAACGGACCCGGTCCGACAGCGCCGGCCGTCCCGTGCCGCCGGTGCTCGCCGCCGCGGGGGCGCTGCTGGAGAACCGCATCGCGCTGCGGTTGGGCTACACGCGCGCGGCCGCCGCCGCGGGCGGCAGGCTCGACGGCCTGGCGGGCGTCGGGTGCGAGCGGCTGCTGATGCGGGGCTGGGCGGCGGGCGCGGCCGAGGCCCACCGGGAGGCCCGGCAGACGGTGGAGCCGTTGCTCGGCGCGGGGGTGCGGCCCGCGCGGCCCGGCACCCCCGTGGAGGCGTGGCTGGTCGTCGCCGAGGTCGCCCTGCGACACGGGGACCGCCCCGGCTCCCGCCACGCACTGCGCACCGCGCTCGACCGGGCCGCCCCGATGGACCTGGTGCGGCCCTTCGTCACCGCGTCGGAGCCGGTGCGCGCCCTGCTCGTCGACGAGCTGGTGGGGGAGGGGGTCCGGGGCCGGTTCGCGGCCCGGGTGCTGGTCACCCCCCGCCCCGGGAGCCACCCCGGGGCGACGACGCTGACCGCCCGCGAGGAGGACGTCCTGGCGCTGCTGCCGTCGCTGCTCAACCTGGACGAGATCGCCGTCGACCTGGCGGTGTCGGTCAACACCGTGAAGAGCCACGTCCGGTCGATCTACGACAAGCTCGGCGTCGGCACGCGGCGCCGGGCGGTGCTGGCCGCGCACGAGCGCGGGATGCTGCGCCGCCGCCCCGCCCCCCTCACACGCCGCGGATGAGGCGGTCCCGCTCGGCGCCGAGCACCCTGCGGGTCGGCGGAAGAGGAACGATGCGGATCCCGAGCAGCACGATCGCCCTGCCCGAGCTGCCCGCGGCCGTCGCACCCCGCCCCCACCTCGTGGAGCTGCTGGACCGGGCCGAGCCGGGGAAGCTCGTGATGGTCGTCGCGCCCCCGGGCTACGGCAAGACCGTGGTGCTGTCCCAGTGGATGCGCAGCGTGCCGCAGCCGCGGGTGGCGTGGGTGTCGCTGGACCGCACGTTCGACGCGGACCGCTTCCGGTCGGCGCTGCGGGCCGCGCTCGCCGCCGTCCCCGGCCTGCCCACCGACCATCCGCTGCGCACCCCGGCGGGCGCGGGTGCGGACGTCGACGAGCTCGTCGCGGCGCTCGAGGACGTCCGGCCGACGGTCTCGCTCGTGCTGGACGACCTGCACGAGCTCACCGACCCGGAGGCCTTGCTGGACCTGGAGCGCCTGGTCCGGCGCAGGCCCGCCGGCCTGCGGCTGGTCCTCGCCGGGCGGCGGGACCCGCCGCTGCCGGTGGCCCGGCTGCGCGCGGAGGGCCGGACCCACGAGCTGCGGGCCGAGCACCTGCGGTTCACCCCGGCCGAGACGAAGACGCTGATGCGGGCCTCGGGCCTGGACCTCACGCCCCGGCAGCTGGCGGCGCTGCAGACGCGCACCGGCGGATGGGTCGCCGGGCTGCGGTTCGCGGCGACGGCGCTGCGCTCGGCCGACGACCCGCAGCGGTTCGTCGACCGGTTCTCCGGCAGCGAGCAGTCGATGGCGGACTACCTGGCGGGCGAGGTCATGGCGAGTCTGCCCGCGGGCTCGCGGGACCTGCTGCGGGTCGGGTCGGTGTGCGCCCAGCTCCCGGTGGGGCTGGCGATCGCGTTGTCCGGGCGGCAGGACGCCGCCGAGCTGCTCGACGAGCTGGCGGGCGCCACCGGGCTGGCGGACCGCCTCGACGCCACCACCTACCGCGTCCATCCGCTGCTGCGCTCGTACCTGGGCACCGAGCTGGAACGCCACCTGCCCGCCCGCTTCCGGCAGGCGCACATCACCGCGGCGTGGTGGTGGCTCGCCGCGGGCGACCCCGCGCACGCGCTGCAGCACGCCGAGCGGGCCGGGGAACCGGAGCTCGGGGAGTCCCTCCTGCCCGCCGTCGGCCTTCGGCTGGTCGCGACCGGCGGGTTCGCCGCGGTGCGCAGGCTGCTCGACGGGGCGCGCGGCACGAGCGGCCCGATGGGCCCGTGGGCGCTGCTGCTGGAGGCCGTCGTCGAGTACCACCAGGGCTCGGGGCGGGCGGCACGCGCCGCCCTGGAGCAGGCCGGACGCGGCTGGCCTGCGGAGCCGGAGCCCGCGTTGGCCCGGCTGCGCCACTCGCTGGAGCTGCTGCTCACCGGGCACGCGAGCACGCCGGACCCGGGTCCCGCAGGCGAGACCCCGGAGCAGGCGCAGCTGGCGGCGCTGTGCCGCGCGGCCGTCACGGTCGCCCGCCCGGACCTGGCCCCCGACCGGGTGCGCCCGGAGCTGGAGCAGCTGGTCCTGGGGGCCCGCGAGCACGGGTTCGGCTGCTTCGAGGCCTGGGCGTGGATGCTGCTGGCGGTCCTCGAGCACGCCGCGGGCCGCTACCGGGCGATGGCGCTCGCGGCGCGCTCGGCCCTCACCGCGGCGACGATCCACGGCCACCCCGAGTACGTCGCCGCCGCGGTCGCCGCGGTGGCGACGTACGCGGATCTGCTCGCGGCGGACCCGCTCGCCGCCCGCGACCGGGCCGCCGCGGCGTTGGGCGCGCAGCCCGGGGGCGACGGCGAGCGGGTGCTGCGGGTGCTGCACGCCGTGGCCCGCAGCGACCTCGGCGAGCCGGTGACCCGGCTCGCCCGGTGCCGCTCCGCGCTCGTGGAGCTCGACGCGCCCGCCGCCGTCCTCGCCGCCGTCGCCGTGCTGGAACACCGGGTCGCGCTCGCGCACACCGGGGTCACCGGCGCCGCGCGCACCACCGAGTGGCTGCGGGAGCGTGTCGGGCCGGTCGCCGAGGTCCGGCTCACCGAGGCGTGGGCACACCTGGCCGCGGGCCGCCACGACGCCGCGGGCGAGGCGGCCGAGGCGGCGCTCGCCGGGCCCGGCCGGGCCCTCGTCGCGCACACGCCGGTCGAGGCCCGGCTGGTCCTGGCCGAGTGCGCGCTGCACCGCGAGGACGCCGAGCGGGCCCGGGCCGAGGTCGTCGCCGCGCTCGCGGACACCTCCCGGCTCGAGGTCCTGCGACCCGCCGCGCTCGCGGACGGCGCGCTCGGCGAGCTCGTCGAGTCCGTCGCCGGGGAGGGGACCGATCCGCGCCTGTACGAGCGGATCGTCGCCGCCCGCGCCGTGGTGCGGCGCCGACCGCGCACGGTCCTGTCCGACCGCGAGCGCGCGGTGCTGGCGCTGCTCCCGTCCCTGCTCAGCGCCGCGGAGATCGCGGACGAGCTCACCGTGTCGGTCAACACCGTGAAGACCCACATCCGGTCGATCTACACGAAGCTCGGCGTGAGCAGCAGGCGGGACGCGGTCGCGCGCGCCCGCGAGCGGGACCTCCTGCCGTGATCGCCCGCTGTTCACCTCGACGGGGTGACGTGGTCGCGCGCCCGTGACGCCACCGTGGGGACGGATCGGGCAGCGAGGCGCGGAGGGCCGGCGATGGACTCGTGGACCAAGGGCGTGCCGGAGGGGCACTATGAGTTCCGGGTGGTCGGGCGCCTGTCGGAGCGGGCCCGCGACGCGTTCCCGGACATGGAGGTCCGGGAGGTTCCCGCCGAGACGATCATCTCCGGCACGCTGTCGGAGAGCGGTGGCGTCCAGGATGTGCTGTTCCTCATCCAGTCCTTGGGCCTGCAGGTCGTGTCGGTCCGCCGGACGCCGTGAGGCCCCGCGATGATGAGCCAGGAGGACCGGCGCAGGCTCGCCGCCATCGAGCGGCACATGCTCGCGGACGACCCGCGGTTCGTCCGCCGGTTCCGTAGCCGGATGGCCGTGGTCGACCGTGCGGACCGCACCTCGGGCGGGCTGCGGGTGCTGCTCGCCGCCGCCGCGGTGCTCGGGCTGGTCCTGTTCGTGCTCGGGAGCCTGGCCGGGGCCGCCGACGTCGTGCTGCCCGGGCTGGCCGCGCTCGGGATCGCGGGCGCGGGCTGGTGGCTGCGCCGGCGCCGGCAGGACCGTCCGGGACGCGGGGGGCGGTCGGAGCGCTGAAGCCGGGCGCTCGGTCCGGGACCCCGGCGGGCCCGAGTCCTCGAGCTCGCCGGGGTCCGGTCGCTCCTAGTACCAGACCTTGCGCCCACCGACCGCGCGGCCGGTGCGGCCGAGGACGAGGAACACCAGACCCACCACGAGCAGGATGCCGCCGAGGTAGTACAGCAGCGACAGGCCGGTCAGGAAGCCGACCACCAGCAGGATCAGCCCGAGAATGATCATGTGACGCTCCAGTGCGGGGCACGCCGGGTGCGTGCAGGTGCAACCGGATACCCGGCGCGTCCCCGGCTACGCCTGCCCGTGGTGATGTTGGGCTGTTCGGCCCAGCGGAGCGCGGCGTCCGGTGGGCATGTACACCACCTGTCGCGTCAGTCCGCGGCGAGCCGCTCCATGCGCTTCGTGGTGGGCCAGCGGACCGCCGTGGCCCAGCCGAGCCTCTCGAAGCCGCGGATGGCGACCGCGGACAGGTCGACCTGGCCCTTCTGGACGCCGTGCCGCGCGCACGTGGGGTCGGCGTGGTGGAGGTTGTGCCAGGACTCGCCCGCGGAGAACAGGGCGAGCCACCACACGTTGGCGCTGCGGTCCCGGGCGGCGAAGGGGCGGGCGCCCCAGATGTGGCAGATCGAGTTGATCGACCAGGTCACGTGGTGCAGCAGCGCGACGCGGACCAGCCCGGCCCAGAACAGGGCCGTGAGCGCGCCCCACCAGGACCAGGTGAGCAGGCCGCCGAGCAGGGCCGGGACCAGCAGCGTCAGCGCGGACCACAGGCCGAACAGCGCGTCCACCCGGCGCAGGTCGGTGTCTCGCAGCAGGTCCGGCGTGAAGCGCTCCTCGTTGGTGAGGTCCCGGTCGAAGAGCCAGCCGGTGTGGGAGTGCCAGAAGCCCTTGGCCAGCGCCTTCGGACCGGTGCCGAACAGCCAGGGGGAGTGCGGGTCCCCCTCCTTGTCCGAGAAGGCGTGGTGGCGGCGGTGGTCCGCCACCCACTTGATCACCGGTCCCTGCATGGCGAGCGAGCCCGCGAGCGCCAGGGCGATCTTCAGCCCCCGGTTCGCCTTGAACGAGCCGTGCGTGAAGTAGCGGTGGTAGCCGACGGTGATCCCCAGGCACGTGACCGCGTAGAACACGACGCCGATCACGACGTCCACCCAGCCCAGGAACCCCACCGTCACGGCGAGCGGGATCGCGGCGAGCAGGGCGGCCAGGGGCGTGAACACGAAGACGTACACGCCGATCTGCTGGGGCAGCGCGCGGGTCCCGGCGAGGACGGGCTTGCCGGAACGGGGCGGGTCGGCGGCCAGGGTCATGAGGACATGCTAAGAGATCTCCAGGCCGAGGAGCGCGTTCTCGACCACCTCGGGCAGCGCGGGATGGATCCAGTACTGGCCCGTGGCCATCTCCCGGGCGCCCAGCCCGAAGGACATCGCCTGGATCAGTGGCTGGATCAGCGAGGACGCCTGGGGGCCCATCAGGTGCGCCCCCAGCAGGCGCCCGGTGGCCCGCTCCGCGATGACCTTGCACAGCCCGGTGGTGTCCTCCATGGCCCAGCCGAACGCCACGTCCCCGTAGCGCTGGATCTTCACCGTGTAGTCCAGGCCGGACATCCGGACCATGTCCTCGGTCTTGCCCACGCTCGCGACCTGGGGCTCGGTGAAGACCGCCGACGGGACGTGGCGGTGGTCGGTCTCGACGAGGTCGTCGGGGTGGGTGAGGTTGTGCCCCACCACCTTCGCCTCGCGGTTCGCGACGTGCTTGAGCGCCCACGGCGAGCTGACGTCCCCCAGCGCCCACACCCCGTCGGCGCTCGTGCGCTGGAAGCGGTCGACCTCGATCCGGCCGTCGGAGTGGGTCGCGATGCCCGCGGCTCCGAGGTTCATCCGGTCGCCGTTGGGGATGCGGCCCGTGGCGACGAGGAGGGTGTCCGCCGCGACCTCGCTGCCGTCGTCCAGCGCGACCCGCAGGGCGCCGGGCCTGCCGGTGACCTCCCGGACCTGGGTGGCCAGCCGGACGTCGAGCCGCTGGGAGATCAGCTCGGTGTAGGCGGTGGAGATCGTCTCGTCGTGCGAGCGCAGCATCCGGCTGCCCCGCACGACGACCGTGACCTGGGTGCCGAGGGCGGAGAAGACGTGCGCGAACTCCGCCGCGATGTACCCGCCGCCCACGATGACCAGCCGTTCCGGCTGCGTGTCCAGCCGCATGACCGTGTCCGAGGTCTCGTACGGGAGGCCGGACTCGATGATCGCGCGCGGGACCGCGGGCCTGCCCCCGGCCGCGACGACGACCTGGTCGGCGGTGAGCTCCGTGGTCCCGTCGACGCTGAGGGTCCGGGGGCCGGTGAAGGCGGCGTGCCCCTCGTAGACGGTGACGTTGGGGGAGCGCTCGATCCGGTACTCGCGCCCACCCGCCGAGATCGGGTCGATCCGGCCGAAGATCCGGTCGCGGATGTCCGCCCAGCGCACCTTGTCGATGCTCGCGTCCACGCCGTAGCGGGCCGAGGTGCGGACGGCCTCGGCCACGTCCGCCGCCCACACGTACATCTTCGTCGGGATGCACCCGACGTTCAGGCAGGTCCCCCCGAACACGCCGTGCTCGACGAACGCCACGTCCCAGTCCGCGAACCGCTCGTCGACGAAGGTGTTGCCGGAGCCGGTACCGATGACGACGAGATCGTGATGGGGCACGTGGTCAGGCTATTCGCTGCGCCTGCGGACCGCGCGGGAGCACCGGGTCGAGTGACGGGCGCGGGCCTGCACTCTGCGCGATACTGCGCCCACGCGGGACGGCCGTGTCCGGCGACGAGAAGGGACTGTCGATGAGCACCGACGAGAAGGGGACCGAGCCCGCGGCCCCGTCCGCCGACCCGGGCGCGGGCGGGACGGTCGCTGTGCCGGAGGACCCGCCGCCCACCAGGGAGTTCCCCGCCACGCCCGCCCCGCGGCGCGGGTCGAGGCAGCACTCGCGGATCAGCGGGATGTGGGTCGGGCTGATCCTCTCCGCGGTGGTCCTGCTGTTCCTGCTGATCTTCATCCTGCAGAACCTGGACCCGGTGGCGATCCACTTCCTGGGCGCGGACGGCAGGCTGCCCACCGGCGTCGCGCTCCTGCTGGGCGCGATCGCCGGGATCCTGCTGGTCGCCATCCCGGGCACCGCACGGATCGTGCAGCTGCGCCGAGCGGCGAAGAGATCGGCGAAGCGGCTGCAGTAGGGGTGGGTGTGGCTCGGGGCGGGCTCGGTGCGGGTCGGGTCGGGTCAGGCTCGGTGATCGCACGTTTCGTGCTCTGAGCGTGGCTTGATCACGAGTTGTGTGCGATCACCGTGGCGCGGGTGACTGTGAGAGCACGCAACCCGCGATCATGAACATCGCCAAAGCGTGATCACCGGTTGCGTGCTGTCAGCGTGGTCGAACCACGCTCAGCGCACGGAACCGGCGATCTTGCCACGCTGAGAGCACGAAACGTGCAACAGCAGTGGCCGTCCCCGCCCCGGAGACCTGCGGCCCGGGGCTCGGGGGTTCGGTCAGGCGGCGCGGCGGCGGCGGCCGTTGCCTCGGCTCTGCCCGCCGCCGCGGACCTGGGCGCCTCCGCCGCCACCAGTGCGCCGACGACGGCCGGTGCCGGGGGCGGGCTGCTGCTGCGGGGGCTTCGGGGCCTCGACGGGGACGCCGCTGGGCTCGCGGGAACCGGTCACCTCGACCAGGGTGGCCGAGCCGGGGCGCGCGTCGCTGACCTCGGGCTTCACCCCCGCCTGGCGCATCAGCACGTCCACGTCCCGGCGCTCGTCCGCGGTCACGAGCGTGACGACCACGCCGGACTCGCCGCCGCGCGCGGTGCGGCCGGCACGGTGCAGGTAGTCCTTGGGGTCACCCGGCGGGTCCACGTGCACGACCAGGCTGACGTCGTCCACGTGGATGCCGCGGGCCGCGACGTCCGTGGCGACGAGGACCGGGATGCTGCCGTCCTTGAACGCGTCGATCGCGCGGTTGCGGGCGTTCTGTGCCTTGCCGCCGTGCAGCGCGCTGGCCTGCACGCCGCTGCGGCGCAGCTGCTTCACCACGCGGTCGGCGCCGTGCTTGGTGCGCACGAAGAACATCGTGCGGCCCTCGCGGGCGGCGATCTCGTGCACGATCCGGCTCTTGTCGTCCCGGTCCACCATGAACAGATGGTGGTCCATGGTCTCCACGGGCGCGGCGGCCGAGGCGACGGCGCGGGTCACCGGGTCGTGCAGGTAGCGGTCGACCAGCGTGGACACCTCGTTGTCCAGGGTCGCGGAGAAGAGCAGCCGCTGGCCGTCCGCCGGGGTGCGGTCCAGGATGCGGCGGACCTGGGGCAGGAAGCCCATGTCCGACATGCGGTCCGCCTCGTCGATCGCGGTGACCTCGACGGCGGAGAGGTCGCAGGTGCCCTCCCCGAGATGGTCCGCGAGCCGGCCGGGCGTGGCGACGAGCAGGTCCACGCCGCGGGCCAGCGCGTCGATCTGCCGGTTCATCGACAGCCCGCCCACGACGACGGCCTGCCGCAGCCCCAGCGCCTTCGCGAACGGCTCGATGGCGTCCACGACCTGCTGCGCGAGCTCACGGGTGGGCACGAGGACGAGGCCGCGGGGACGCTTCGGCTGTGCGCGCTGCCCGGCGAGCCGGGAGACCAGGGCGAGGCCGAAGGCGAGGGTCTTGCCCGAGCCGGTCTGGCCGCGGCCGAGCAGGTCGTGGCCCCGCAGCGTCTCCGGAAGCGTGGCCGCCTGGATCGGGCGGGGCTCGGTGAAGCCCTCGTTCGCCAGGGCCTCGAGCACCGGCTCGGGGAGGCCGAGCGCGGCGAAGGTGGGGAAGCCACTCGCGGGCGGGGTCCAGAGGACCTCCGCCGGCGTCGCGGGCTTCGGCGGGACGGCGGGGGCGCCGGTGCGCTTGCGGGAGCCGCCGCGCGCACGGCGGGCGCCCTCGGGGCGGGGCGCGCCGGTGCGGTCGCCGCGGGAGCCGCCGGTGGGCGCGCCGCGGTCGGCGCGCGACGGGGCGGACCCGCGGTCGGTGCGGGACTGGCCGCTCTGCGGCACCGAGCGGAACTCGGCGCGGGGCGGGCCTGCCGGACGCTGGACGCGGGCAGGGCGGCGGGACGGGCTGGTCACGAGACCTCCGTGGACGGTGGCACGTCACACGGAGCGGCGCGGCGACGCTGCGCGGCCTTCGCGTTCGGACGAGCCCGGGCGCGGATGGGGAGTGCGCCCGACGGGTGAGTACTGGGTAGGCGCCGGGCCCTCGGGCCCGGACGTTCGACGCCGAGTGTAGTCGAGGGCCCCGGGCGAGGGTCGGGTGCGGGTCTGTGATCCCGACCCCCGCCCGCTCCGTCAGCGCAGGCCCGCCTCCGCGACCAGCTCGTGGAAGAGGATCTCGCCCGCGTCGTCGTCCAGGCCGCGGGCGGTGAACCACTCCGCGACCCGCCGGACGTCTCGGATCAGGAAGTCCGCGGCGTTCGGGTTGCCTACCAGGTCCACGACCTGCGGCAGGTCGATCAGGACCAGCCGCCCGTCGTGCACGAGCAGGTTGTAGGCGGACAGGTCGCCGTGCGCCCAGCCGATCCGGGCGAGGCCGCGCAGGACCGCCACGAGCTGCGCCCACAGATCGGCCAGCTCGGCAGGCGACGGGCGCAGCTGCGCGAGCCGAGGCGCGGCCTGCGAGCCCGAGCCCACGAACTCCAGCAGGAGCTCGGTGCCGTCGAGCTGGACGGGGTACGGGACGGGCAGGCCCGCCGACCAGAGGGTGGCGAGCGCGCCGAACTCCGCCGCCGCCCACTGACCGGCCAGCAGCTCGCGGCCGAACGCGGTGCGGTTGGCCATGGCCCGGGTCTCCCGGGACCGGCGGACGCGGCGGCCCTCCTGGTAGGCGGCGTCCCGGTGGAAGGCCTTGTGCGTGCGGTACCGCTTCGCGGCCATGCGCACGCCGTCCCGGTCGATCAGGTGGACGTCCGCCTCCTTGCCGGTCTTGAGCACGCCGAGCTCGGTGTCCACCGCGGAGTGCGCGGTGACCACCCAGTCCGGGCGCGGCTCGGGGCCGTGCCGGGCGTCGGTCCAGGTGGACCAACGGTCGCCCGCCGGGGGGAGGTCGGGGGTGGGGGGTTCGTAGTCGTCGTCGTCGAAACGGATGCGCACGGGAGGATCTCCAGACGTGGGGTGGTCACCCCACGCGAGATCAGCGCGGGGTGGGGCGAGAGGGCGCGTGAGCACGCGCCGCCTGCGGGGCGGCGGTCGTCATGTCGGGCTCACTCCTCTCGTGTCTGGTGGCTCCACCGTACGAAGCCCGTCCACCGGATTTAGCGTGGACCGATGGTCGCCTCCGCACGCTCCGGCTCCGCGCCGATGGTCGCCTCCGCACGCTCCGGCTCCGCGCCGATGGTCGCCTCCGCACGCTCCGGCTCCGCGCCGATGGTCGCCTCCGCACGCTCCGGCTCCGGGCCGACGAGCCCGACCCGCCCGACCCTGCGCGGCTCCTTCGGCATGTCCGCCTCCACCCACTGGCTCGCGACGGCCTCGGCCCAGTCCGTGCTCGAACGCGGCGGCACCGCGGTGGACGCCGCGGTGGCGGGAGCGTTCGTGCTGCAGGTCGTGGAGCCGCACCTGAACGGGCCGGGCGGGGACCTCGTCGCGCTGGTCGCGCCGCGCGGACGGGACCCGATGGTGGTCTGCGGGCAGGGCGCGGCCCCGGCGGGGGCGACCCGGGAACGGTTCGCGGGCTTCGACTCCGTCCCCGGCGCGGGGGCCTTGGCCGCCGCCGTCCCGGGCGCGACGGCGACCTGGCTGTGGCTGCTCGCCGAGCACGGGAGCTGGGGGCTGGGGGACGTGCTGGAGTACGCGATCCACTACGCGGACCACGGTTTCCCGGCGCTCCCGCGGCTCCGGGCCACCGTCGCCGCGGTCGAGGGGCTGTTCCGCGAGCACTGGCCGAGCTCGGCGGAGCTGTGGCTGCAGGACGGGGACACCTACACCAACCCGGACTGGGCCCGCACGCTGCGGCTGCTGCGAGACGCCGGGGGCTCCGACCGGGCGTCCCGGATCGAGGCCGCGCGCCGGGTCTGGCAGGAGGGGGAGGTCGCCGAGGCGATGGCGGCGGCCGCGGCCCGCCCGCACCGGCACTCCGACGGGCGCGACCACGCCGGCGTGCTGACCGTGGCGGACGTCGCGGGGTTCCGACCGTCGACCGAGGAGCCGCTCACCGTGGACTTCCGCGGCACCACCGTGGCCAAGGCCGGCGCGTGGAGCCAGGGGCCGGTGCTGCTGCACGCGCTCGTGATGCTGGACACCTTCCCCGCGGCCCGCCTCGATCCGTCCACGGTGGAGGGTGCGCACACCGTGCTCGAGGTGCTCAAGCTCGCGCTCGCCGACCGCGAGGGGTTCTACGGCGACGGGGCGGACGTCCGGCACCTGCTGGACGCGAGCCGCGCCGCGCTGGTGGGCGAGCGCGCCGCGGACTACCGGGTCGGCGCGGGCGGGTTCACGCCGCCGCTGCGGGTCGAGGGCGAGGATGACCCGGCGGCGGGGACCGGCGAGCCGACCGTCGAGAGCTCGGGCCGCACGCGCGGTGACACGTGTCATCTGGACGTGGTCGACCGCTGGGGAACCATGGTCGCCGCGACGCCGTCGGGCGGCTGGCTGCAGTCCTCGCCGACGGTGCCGGGGTACGGGTTCTGCCTGGGCACCCGGTTGCAGATGACCTGGCTGGACCCGGCGTCCCCAGCCCGCCTGGAACCCGGACGGCGGCCGCGGACCACGCTGAGCCCCACGCTGCTGCTGCGCGGCGGCGAGGCGGTCGCGGCGCTGGGCACGCCCGGCGGGGACCAGCAGGACCAGTGGCAGCTGCTCTACCTGCTGCGCACCCTGGTGCTGGGGATGACGCCGCAGGAGGCGATCGACGCGCCGGCGCTGCACACGACGGCGATGCCCGGCTCGTTCTGGCCACGCACGTGGACGCCCCGCGGGGTCGTCGGGGAGTCCCGGCTCGGCCCCGTGCTCGACGGGCTGGCGGCGCGCGGGCACGCGGTGACCGTCGCGCCGCCGTGGAGCCTGGGGCGGCTGTCCGTGGTGACCCGGGACCCGGCGACGGGTGAGCTGGGGGCGGCGGCCGATCCGCGCGGGGCGCAGGGATATGCGGCGGGACGGTAGGACTCGCGGCCGGTGGTGTGGGACTCGCGCGAACCTTCCGCGAGTCCCACACAGCCGGCCGCGAGTCGGACGTCCTCAGGCGGGGATGACCAGGTCGAGGTGGGTGCCGGTGCGCTCGACCGTCAGGCCGGCCTTGCGGACGATCCGGGCGACACCGGCGGCGTCCCGGGGTTCGGCGCGGGTGCTGACCAGCAGCCGGGCCAGGGCGCCCTTGTGGGACTTGTTGTGGTGGCTCACCACGGAGCGGGAGCCGTCGGGGCGCTCGGCGAGGACGTTCACCGTCACCGCGCCGGGGACCCGGGCCAGTGCGGCGTACGAGCCCGAGCGCAGGTCGACGACCAGGTCGTCGACGGCGGCCAGGACGGGCTCGAGGACCGGCCTCCAGCGGGCCGCGAGGGTGCCGCCCGAGGGGAGGGCGGAGCCCGCCGAGAGCCGGTACGCCGGGATCGGGTCGCCGGCGTGCACCAGGCCGAACAGGGCGGAGCCGACGGCCAGGCGCGCCCTCGCGCGCGCCGCGGCGGCGCCCTTGAGCGACCGGGCGTCCAGCGCGTCGTAGAGCACGCCGGTGTAGCGGGTGATCGCCGGCGCGGTGGGGGCGGTCCACAGCGCCGCGTTGCGGGCGACCTCCGCGTCCTGCCGCTCCGACACGCCCAGCGACGCGCGGGAGGCGGGCAGGTCCGCGGCGAGCTCGACCAGCTCGTCGAGCAGGGCTTTGCGGACGCCGTCCAGCTCCGGGTGGGAGAGCGCGGCGAGGTCGAGCGGGGGACCGTCGCCGCCGGCGAGCTTGGTCTCCGACGGGGGAAGCAGGACGAGCACGGGGCAACGTTAGTTGTGCCGCTATGACGGCCCCGTTACGGTCCTGGTCGTGGGCCTCCCGGAGATCAAGCTCGTGGCGCGACGCCATGTCGATCTGATGCGCGTGGCCAGCGCGAGCTGTTCGCGCTCGCGCTGACCTCGTCTTTCGCACGCAGAACCCACAGGAGAAGACCGTCATGACCGACCCCGTCGACCCCACCGCCGGCTGGTCCTTCGAGACCAAGCAGGTCCACGCCGGTGCCGCCCCCGACACCGCCACCGGCGCCCGGGCCACCCCGATCTACCAGACGACGTCGTACACCTTCCGGGACACCGACCACGCCGCGGCGCTGTTCGGGCTCGCGGAGCTGGGCAACATCTACACCCGGATCATGAACCCGACGCAGGACGTGCTGGAGCAGCGCGTCGCCGCGCTCGAGGGCGGCATCGGGGCCGTGGCCGTCGCCTCCGGGCAGGCCGCGCAGACCCTCGCGATCCTCAACCTCGCGCAGGCGGGCGACCACTTCGTGTCGTCGGCGTCGCTCTACGGCGGCACCTACAACCTGTTCCACTACACGCTGCCGAAGCTGGGCATCGACGTCACGTTCGTCGAGGACCCGGACGACGCCGAGGAGTGGCGCCGCGCGGTCCGCCCGAACACCAAGGCGTTCTACGCCGAGACGATCGGCAACCCGCGCAGCAACGTCCTGGACATCCGGCTCGTCGCCGACATCGCGCACGAGACCGGTGTGCCGCTGCTCGTCGACAACACGGTGCCGACGCCGTACCTGGTGCGGCCCATCGAGCACGGCGCGGACATCGTCATCCACTCCGCCACCAAGTTCCTCGGTGGGCACGGGACGAGCATCGGCGGCGTCGTCGTGGACTCCGGCAACTTCGACTGGGCGGCCCATGCCGAGCGCTTCCCCGGCCTGACCACCGCGGACCCGAGCTACCACGGGCTGAACTACTCCGAGGCGCTCGGCCCGCTGGCGTTCCTGATCAAGTTCCGGGTGCAGCTGCTGCGCGACCTCGGCCCGTCGATCGCCCCGCTGAACTCGTTCCTGCTGATCCAGGGCATCGAGACGCTGTCGCTGCGCATCGAGCGGCACGTGCAGAACGCGCAGGCCGTGGCCGAGTGGCTCGAGGCACGGGACGAGGTCGAGAAGGTCTACTACGCGGGGCTGCCGTCCAGCGAGTGGCACGCGCTGCAGCAGAAGTACCTGCCGCGCGGCGCCGGTGCCGTCGTGGCGTTCGACATCCGCGGCGGCGTCGAGGCGGGCAAGAGGTTCGTCGACGCCCTGGAGCTGCACTCCCACCTGGCCAACATCGGCGACGTGCGCAGCCTGGTGATCCACCCGGCGTCGACCACGCACAGCCAGCTCTCCGGTGAGGAGCAGCTGTCGACGGGCGTCGGGCCGGGCCTGATCCGGCTGTCGGTCGGGCTCGAGGGCATCGAGGACATCAAGGCGGACCTCGACGCCGGTTTCCGGGCCGCGAAGAGCGCGTGACGCTCGTACTCCCTCCCGCCACCGGTGCGTGGCGGGAGGGATCGGACGCCGGACGGCGTAGGTTCCTGGAGCTCCCCGCGCCGCTTCCGTTGGAGGCGGGCGGGGAGCTGCCCGGCGTGCGTCTGTCCTACGAGACGTGGGGCTCGCCCAGCTCCCCGGCGGTCCTCGTGCTGCACGCGCTCACCGGGGACTCGCACGTCACCGGTGAGCCCGGGCCCGGGCACCCGACGCCCGGGTGGTGGGGGGACCTGATCGGCCCCGGCCGGGCGTTGGACCCGCAGCGGTACTTCGTGGTGGCGCCCAACGTGGTCGGCGGGTGCCAGGGGACGACCGGACCGTCCTCGACG
>Ga0068863_100002234_pt1 | contig 19218 bp, 22 predicted proteins | sample KBSSwiS62_FD_66596 | JGI IMG/M metagenome (GOLD analysis project Ga0068863, IMG submission 66596) | Switchgrass rhizosphere microbial communities from Kellogg Biological Station, Michigan, USA - KBS Switchgrass S6-2 | ecosystem: Host-associated > Plants > Roots > Rhizosphere > Soil ...
CGCAAGATCCCGATGTCCGACGATGTGCAGATTGCGGTCCTGGCGCGCGGGTCGGCGGGATTCTCGGGCGCCGATCTGGCGAACCTGGTGAACGAGGCGGCGCTGAACGCGGCCCGCTACAACCAGAAGGTCGTGCGGATGCACGACTTCGAGTTCGCGAAAGACAAGGTGCTGATGGGATCCGAGCGTCGCTCGATGATCATCAGCGACGCTGAGAAGCGGGTCACCGCCATCCACGAGGCGGGCCACGCGCTGCTGACCGTGCTGCTGCCGCACGCCGACCCGATTCACAAGGTCACGATCATCCCGCGCGGGATGGCGCTCGGGCTGACCCAGCAGCTGCCGGCCGACGAGAAGCACAACTACTCGCGCGATTACCTGAGCGACCAGATCGCGATCCTGCTCGGCGGCCGTATCGCCGAAGAGATCACGATGGACAGCCTGACGACGGGCGCCGGCAACGACCTCGAGCGCGCTACCGAGCTCGCGCGGAAGATGGTCTGCGAGTGGGGCATGAGCGACGCCATGGGGCCGCTCACCTTCGGCAAGAAGGAAGAACAGATCTTCCTCGGGCGCGAGATCGCGCAGCACCAGGACTATAGCGAGGATACCGCGCTCAAGATCGATCAGGAAGTGAAGCGCTTCGTGACCGACAACTACCATCGCGCGCGCGCCTTGCTCACCGGGAGCAAGGACGTCCTGCTGAAGATGGCCGACGCGCTGCTGGCGCGCGAAGTCCTCGATGCTGACCAGGTTAAGCGCATTGCCGCCGGTCTGCCGCTCGACGACCCGCAGCCGGTCACGACGCGCCCGGCGCTCGACGAAGACGAACAGCGCCCGCGCCCGCATCGTGCGCCGATCGTGCCCTCGTTGAACAAACCGCTGCCTCAGGAATAGTCGAGAGTCGGGAGTCAGTCGTCGAGAGTCGAGTCGATAGTCAGTCGTCAGGTCGATAATCGAGATACCGCCGACTGACTCCGACTACCGACTGACTTCGACTGCCGACTGACCCGACTCCTGACTTGACTCCCGACTCCCGACTACAGACTATCGACTATCCGTGTTCGCCGCCCGAGCCCCCTTCCGCATCCCGCTTCAATCCGGCGGCGAACTCTATCTCGGCGAACGCACGCTCGTCATGGGTATCCTGAACGTGTCACCTGACTCGTTCGCTGAAGCGTCGACCGCGCGCGATGTCGAGGCGTTCGTGGCGCGAGCGCTCGGGATGGAGGCCGACGGCGCAGACATCATCGACCTCGGCGGCGAATCGACACGGCCGGGGGCCGAGCTGGTGTCGGCGGACGTCGAGCGCGACCGCGTGATGCCGGTCGTCGAGGCGCTCGCCGGGCGGCTGCGCATTCCGCTGTCGATTGACACGTCGAAAGCCGCCGTGGCGAGCGCGGCGCTTTCGGCCGGCGCGTCGATGGTGAACGACGTCAGCGGGCTCCGTCGGGATCCCGAGCTGTCGCAGGTCGTCGCGGCCGCCGGCGCCGCCCTCGTCATCATGCACGGCCGCGGCACGCCGAAGACCATGAACGTGGAGGCGGCCTACGACGACCTGATGGCCGATGTCGCTGGCGAGCTGCGCGAAAGCGTGAGCCTCGCCACGGCAGCGGGCGTGCCGATCGAGCGGATCATCGTCGACCCTGGCGTCGGGTTTGCCAAACGGCCGTCCCACAGTTATGGTGTGCTGGCGCGGTTGCCGGAGCTTGCGGCGGCGCTTGCCCGCCCCATTCTCGTCGGGCCGTCGCGCAAATCGTTCATGCGCGAGGCCGTCGGAGGGCGTCCCGCGCCCGAACGCGACTGGGGGACGGCTGCCGCGGTCACCGCCGCTGTCCTCGGCGGCGCGCACATCGTGCGCGTGCATGCGCCCGCGGCAATGGTGCAGGTCGTCAGGGTCGCTGAGGAGATAAGGCGCCATCACCGATGACGTGGCTCACCTCGTTCCTGCGTCGGACCCCCATCGGCTGGTGGGACCTCGTCGACATCCTCGTGGTGTCGATCCTGATTTACGAGGTGCTCAAACTCATTCGCGGCACGCGCGCGGTGCAGATGGCTCTCGGCGGCAGCACGATCGTCGCGCTGTTCTACGGATCGCGGTGGTTCCATCTCGAAACCGTCAACTGGGTGGTCCGCAATCTCGTCGGCTACATTGTCTTTGCGGTCATCGTGCTGTTCCAGTCCGACATCCGACGGGCCCTCGCGCATCTGGGGCGGGCGCCGTTCTTCCGGTATTTTGCGAAGGCCGAGTCGGCTGCCGAGTCGATCGAAGAGCTGGTGGTCGCGTCAGGAATGCTGTCGTCGCAGCGCATCGGCGCCATCATCGCGCTCGAACGTCAGGTGGGGCTGCGGACGTATATCGAAGGCGGCATCCGGCTCGACGCGGTTCTCACCTACGATCTGCTGATCAGCATCTTCCAGCCCTCGTCGCCGCTCCACGATGGGGCGGCGATCGTGCAGGACGATCGCGTCGCGGCTGCCGCCTGCTTTCTTCCGCTGACGGTCAACCCCAAGCTCAGCAAGGATCTCGGCTCGCGTCACCGCGCCGCCCTCGGTCTCACCGAGGAGAACGATTCGGTCGCCATCGTCGTGTCGGAAGAGACCGGGAAGATCTCGATTGTGGCCGACGGGCAGATCGAACGCGGGCTCGACATCGATTCGCTGCGGGCGCGGCTCCGCTCGCTGGTGCTTCAGCGAAAACCGGCCCCCGTTTCGACGCGTGAGGCGCAGCTCACCTGATGGCGACCATCTGGCCGTTCCGTCATCTCGGCTTGAAAGTGCTGTCCGTGGTGCTGGCGCTGCTGCTGTGGATGATCGTCTCCGGTGAAGAGATGGTCGAGCGCGGGCTGCGTGTTCCGCTCGAGTTGCAGCAGGTGCCGGTGGGCCTGGAGCTGACCGGCGAAGTGCCCGCGACCGTCGATGTGCGCGTGCGCGGCGCAACCGGAACCCTCAGCCGGGTGTCCACCGGCGACGTCGTCGCTGTTCTCGACCTGCGGAGTGCCCGGTCGGGACGCCGGCTCTTTCCGTTGACGCCCGATCAAGTGCGCGTGCCGTTCGGCGTCGAAGTCGTTCAGGTCCAGCCGTCGGCGCTCGCGATGGCGTTCGAGCCGTCGGCGTCGCGGCAGGTGCCGGTGATGCCGGCGGTCGACGGCCGGCCCGCGCCAGGCTACGTCGTCGGGGCGTTGAGCGCGGATCCAAGGACGGTCGAGGTGATCGGTCCGGAAAGCGCCGTCAGGCGGGTGACCGAAGCGCTCACCGAGCCGGTTTCCGTTTCCGGCGCCCGCGACCGGGTCAACCAGAGCGTCATTCTCGGGTTGATCGATCCGTCGCTCAGATTGAAGAACACGCGGTCCGCGATGGTCACGGTCCAGATCGTACCCGCGCCGCTCGAGCGATCGCTGCAGGGCCGTCCTGTCCACCTCCGCAACGTGGCGCCGAACCTCGAAGCGCAGGCCATTCCGTCCGCGGTCGGCTTGACGCTGCGCGGCAGCCGCGAGGCGCTCGCGCGCGTCGAGGCCGACGACATCGTCGCCTACGTCGATCTCGCCGGCCTCGGGCCGGGCCAATACTCGCTCACGGTGCATGCCGACTCGTCGCCCGAGGCGGGTGTCACGCGTATCGAACCGTCGTCCGTCCAGGTGCGAATCAGCAGTGGCAAGTAACCGCGCCCGGCTGTTCGGTACCGACGGCGTCCGCGGCCGTGCGGGCGAGTATCCGCTGGATCCTCCAACCGTCCGGCGTCTCGGGGCCGCACTCATCCGTGGTCTTGGGCACGCCGCGCCGCACGTCTTGATCGGAAGGGACACACGCGAGTCGGGCGGCTGGATCGAAGCCGAGCTCGCGCACGGGGCTTCCGGCGAAGGCGCCGAGGTCACGAGCGTCGGCATCGTGCCGACGCCCGCCGTCGCCTATTTGACGGGTACCGGCACCTACGACGCCGGTGTCGTCATTTCGGCGTCGCACAATCCGTACGAAGACAACGGCATCAAGGTGTTCTCGGGCAAGGGTGAAAAGTTCACCGAGCGCGTCGAGCGCGAGGTGGAGGCGATCGTCGCCGATGGATCGTGGACCGCGCGACCCGGCGAACCGGGACCAGTGAAGCGGGCCGATCTCGTCGGCGCGTACCTGGATCACCTTCGCGCGGTATTTCCCGAGGCTTTGTCGCTCAAACCATTCAGGCTGGGCGTCGATTGCGCGAACGGCGCGACGACCACGGTTGCGCCAGAGCTGTTCGACGGCCTCGGGCTCGACATCGTCGTGATCGGCAACCAGCCTGACGGCCGCAACATCAACCTCAATTGCGGCTCGACCCATCCCGAACTGCTGGCGCGCGCCGTCGTCGAGCGCGGCTGCCAGATGGGCGTGGCGTTCGACGGCGACGGCGACCGCGCGATTTTCGTGGATCACGGCGGCCGGATTGTCGACGGCGACGCCGTGCTGCTGATGTGCGGCGCCCAGCTGCAGCGCGAGGCGCGGCTCAAGGGCGACGCGATTGTCGCCACCGTCATGAGCAATATCGGTCTGGAGCTGGCGCTGCGCGCGCTCAGCATCGACCTCGTGCGTACCGATGTCGGTGACAAGTACGTAATGGAGGAGATGCAGAAGCGCGGCTTGTCGCTCGGCGGCGAGCAATCGGGGCACGTGATCTTCTCTGACTACCTGTTCACCGGCGATGGCCTGTGCACCGCGCTCAACGTGCTGCGGACCGTTGCGCTGTCCGGACGTTCGCTGGCCGACCTCGCATCGGACCTGACGACCTACCCGCAGGTGCTGATCAACGTTCGTGTCAGGGACAAGGTGCCGTTGACGTCGGTCGCGCCCATCGCTGACGCCATGGCCCGCGTCGAGGCGAATGTGGCGGGGCACGGCCGGCTGCTCGTGAGATATTCCGGCACCGAGCCGGTTCTGCGCGTGATGCTCGAAGGCAAGGATCAGGAAGAGATTCGTCGCTGGGGTCAGGAGATTGTGGATGTGGTCAAGACACATCTCGGATAGCCCTGGCATCTAGCACAGTATGGTTCGGCTATCAGTCAACGTGAACAAGGTAGCGACGCTGCGCAACGCGCGCGGCGGAGCGGTGCCGAGCGTGCTCGAGGCGGTCGAGACGTGCATTGCGGCGGGAGCGCCGGGCATAACGGTGCACCCGCGCGCGGATCGGCGGCACATCACGCCCGACGATGTGCGGGCGATCGCGCGCCTGCTGCGAGGACAGCCTGCGAAGATCGAGCTCAATGTCGAAGGCGACCCTCGCCCGGAGTTGCTGGATCTCGTCGAAGAGGCCCAGGCCGATCAGTGCACGCTCGTCCCCGTCGTTCCGGGCGAAGTGACCAGCCAGGCGGGCTGGCAGCTCGGGCCCGCCACCCAGGCGTTGCCCGGGATCATCGCGCGGCTGCGCACACGCAAGGTGCGGGTCAGCCTGTTCGTCGATGCGTCGCCCGATCCGATACGCTGGGCCGCCGCGTCCGGCGCGGACCGCGTCGAGCTCTACACCGAGCCGTTCGCGCGCGCCTTCGAGCACGGGCCCGATCTGGGCCGCCGCGCGTTCGTCACCTTCGCGGAGTCCGCGCGGCTCGCGCACTCGCTCGGTCTGGGCGTCAACGCCGGCCACGATCTGGATCTCGCCAACCTCACGGTATTTCGCGAACTGCCGTTTCTCGACGAGGTGTCGATCGGGCACGCCATCGTCTCGCGCGCGGTGTTTGTCGGTCTGGCGACGGTGGTGCGTGAATATCTCGACGTGCTTCGCGGTGCGATATGATCAGCCTTCGGCTTTCAGCTATCGGCCATCTGCTGTGCGCGCCACAGGCGCGCCGGCGGTCTGCATGCTTCGCGCAATGTGTGCCGACAGTCCGCCGCATGGCAGAGCTGATAGCCGATAGCCGATAGTCTTTTTCTACATGAAATCTGACGCCATTGCCTTCGGAATCGCCGGCGTCCTGTTCGGTCTGATTGCGGGCTGGGTCATCGGCTCGCAGCAGGGCACGCCGCGCCCGGCGCCGGCCGCGCCGCCGCAGGCCGCGAACGCGCCGGCGTCGCCCGCGCCCCGCGCCCCGGTGCTCGACGAGACACAGGTGACGGCTCTCAAGTCGGTGGCCGAGCGCGAGCCGAAGAACGTCCAGCCGCGCACGCAACTCGCGAATCTCTATTTTGATGCCGACCGCTACGACGACGCGATCAAGTGGTACGACGAGGCGCTCGCGCTCGCCCCAAACGACGTCAACGTGATCACCGACCTCGGCGTCTGCTATTACTACACGAATCGGCCGGACAAGGCGCTCGAGCTGTTCAACCGCTCGCTCAAGCTCGATCCGAAGCACACCAAGACGCTTCTCAACGTCGGCATCGTCAAGGCGTTCGGCAAGCAGGACCTGCAGGGCGCATCCGAGGCGTGGCAGGAGGTGCTCAAGATCGCGCCGAACAGTCCCGAAGCGCAGGCGGCGCAGCGCGCGCTGAACAGCCTGCAGTCGGCGCATCCGGCGATTGGCGGCGGCAAGCCGGGGGCGTGATGCTGACGCGGTTCGTGCTCTTCCTGCTGCTCGCGATGCTCGTCGCGCGCGCGTTCTGGCGGCTGGTCGACGGAATCCTGGATGGCGCGCGCGACCGATCCCGCGGCAGCTCCGTGCCGAGCACAGGTGTGTCGATGGTGCGCGATCCCGTGTGCGGCACGTTCGTGGTGCCAGAGCGCGCGGTGACGCTCGTGAACGGCCGTACCACCATCAACTTCTGCTCCGAGGCGTGCAGAGACAAGTACCGAGCACGAACCGCATGAGCTCCGAGTCAACTCTTCGCGCCGACATCGTCGAGGTCGGCCGGCGCATGTACGCGCGCGGTTATACCGCTTCGAACGACGGCAACATCAGCGTCCGTCTTGGGGCCGATCGGCTGCTGATGACGCCCAAGAGCGTCTGCAAGGGCTTCATGACGCCGGACATGATGTGCATCACCGATCTGGAGGGCCGGAAGCTGCAAGGCGACCGCGATCCGTCGTCCGAGATGTTGATGCACCTCGAGGTCTACCGTCAGCGTCCCGATGCGCAGGCCGTCGTCCACGCCCACCCTCCGACGGCGACTGGGTTTGCCGTTGCCGGCATTCCGCTGGATCGCGCGGTGCTTGCCGAAGTGCTGACGACACTCGGCAGCATTCCGATCGCGGAGTACGCCACGCCGTCGACGAGAGAGCTGCCGGAAGCGGTGCGGAAGTACATCAAGGCGCACGACGGCATGCTGCTCGCCAACCACGGCGCGCTCACCGTCGGCGCGGATCTTTACGGCGCGTATTACAAGATGGAAACGATCGAGCACTTCGCGAAAATCAGTCTCGTCGCGCGTCTGCTCGGACGCGAGAACCTGCTGTCGCGCGAAGAGGTGATGCGCCTGCAGGAGCTGCGCGGCAGCTACGGCATTCAGGCGCCGGCGCCGATTTGCGCGGTTCCGGGGACGGAACTGGCGTCGCGGTCCGTCGCCGACCGCACCGGCGCGGCCGGTGACGCCACCTGCCAGACCGTCCAGGCGCCAAAAGGTGACGGTTCGCGTCTCGTCGCCGACGTCGTGCGCCGGACGGCGGAAGGCCGTGAAGATGAGGAAATTCGGTTAACATACCGCGAACTGTCCGCGTTGCTGGAAGACGCGATACGGAGCATACGGTAGCCAAGGAGTCAGCGATGGGTGAGGCGCTCGGGATGGTCGAAACAAAAGGACTGGTCGCGATGATCGAAGCCGCTGACGCCATGGTCAAGGCGGCGAAGGTCACGCTGGTCGGCTGGGAAAAGATCGGCGCCGGCTACGTGACCGCGATCGTGCGCGGCGATGTGGCGGCCGTGAAGGCTGCCACGGACGCCGGCGCCGCCGCGGCCCGTCGCGTGGGCGAGCTCGTGTCCGTCCACGTCATCCCGCGCCCGCACGCGAACCTGGAAGACGCGCTGCCGATCGGAAAGGCCACGACCGCCAAGGCGTAAACCGTGCTTCTCGCCAAAATCGTGGGGACCGTGGTCGCCACGCGAAAGGACCCACGACTCGTCAGCAGCAAGCTTCTCGTTGTCCGTCCGATCGATCCGCGGGGGAAAGCCGACGGCAACTACCTGGTGGCGATCGATACCGTCGACGCCGGAGTCGGTGAAACCGTGCTCGTCGTCAGCGGCAGCTCCGCCCGGATGGCGTCGGGCTTGAAAGATTGTCCGGTCGACGCCGCCATCGTCGGCATCATCGACGACATACAGATCAATGACTAGGGATCGAGTGATTGGGGAATTGGGGAATTGGGTAATTGATGGGCAGATTGGTCCATCTCGCCATCCCATTACCCAATTCCCCAATCACCCGATTACCCAATGCAGTTAGCGCGCGTGATCGGTGACGTCGTCGCCACACGGAAAGACGAGCAGCTGTCCGGCATCAAGCTGCTGATCGTGCAGCCGCTCTCACCCGATCATCAGCCGGTCGGCCGGCCGCTCGTGGCGGTCGACGCGGTTGGCGCGGGTGTCGGCGAAGAGGTCTTCTTCGTTCGCGGCAAGGAGGCCAGCTTCCCGTTCCATCCCGCCGAGCCGCCGGTCGATGCCGGCATCGTCGGAATCGTGGACCACTGGGACTTGGAGGAGGAGTGATTTGGTGATTTAGTGATTTGGTGATTGGGTGATTGTTGGGCGATTGGGTGATTGGGCAGTTCTTCGATTGCAATCACCCAATCACCAAATCCGACAATCCCTCAACAATCACCCAATCACCCGGTCACCAAATCACGCGATCAGCAGATGCAGATTGCGCGAGTCATCGGTACGGTCGTGTCGACGCAGAAGCATCGAAAGTTCGAAGGTGCGAAGCTGCTGCTCGTCCAGCCCCTCAACATGGACGACTCGCCGCGCGGCGCGGCGCTGCTGGCCGTCGACGGCGTCGGCGCCGGCGTGCACGAGAAGGTGCTCGTCGTGCTCGAGGGGCGCGCGGCCGGCGAGGCGCTCGGCCAGAAGGCCGCGCCGGTCGACGCGGCCGTCGTGGGCATCGTCGATACGATCAGTCTGTATGAATGATCAGGAACTGCGCGAGATGATTCGGGACTCGATCGCCCGTCATACCGGCGCCGCGCTCGGCCCGGCGGCGTCGGAGGCGCGCGCGCCGCTGCATCCAAGTCACCTGCGGTTCACGCTTCTCCGAAGCGGAGACGACGACGGCGCGTGTCTGATTGAACCGACCGTTCGCTGCAATCACTGCGGGTATTGTTTGTCGTACGGACACTAGGGCGGGAAGGGCATCCAGCCCATGCCGAGCGTTCTCGTCACGCGAAGACTCCCGTCTTCGGTGCTTTCCAGGCTTCAGTCGGTCGCGGACGTCGACGTCCACCGCGGCGAAGGACCGATTCCGCCGGACGAACTGCGGCGCCGAATCGCCGACAAGGCGGGCCTCGTCTGCTTTTCGACAGACGCGATCGATCGGACGGTGCTCGAGGCGGCCCCGCAGCTGAAGGCGATCGCGACCGTGGCCGTCGGTTACGACAACATCGACGTCGCGCTGGCGCGGTCGCGCGGCGCGATCGTCTCCAACACGCCAGACGTGCTGACCGAGTCGGTCGCGGACTTCACGTGGGGGCTGATCCTCGCGATCACGCGACGGCTCGCGGAGGGCGAGCGGCTGGTGCGCCGCGGCGACTGGAAGGGTTGGGCGTTCGATCTGATGCTCGGCTCCGAGCTCCGGGGGAAACAGCTTGGGTTGATCGGTTTCGGCCGGATCGGTCGAGCAGTCGCCTCGCGTGCTCCCGCATTCGGGATGCGCGTGGCGTATACCGCTCGCGGCGGCGACGTGGCAGCCGGCACGGGTGTTATCCCTGGCGAGGCGATGTCGCTCGATCGCCTGCTCATCACCTCGGACGTGATGTCGCTGCACGTTCCGCTGACGCCCCATACTCGGCACCTCATCGACAAGCGGGCGCTGGCGCGCATGAAGCGCTCGGCGTTTCTGATCAACACCGCCCGCGGCGCGGTGATCGACGAGGCCGCCCTGGCGTGGGCGCTTCAGCAGCACCTCATCGCCGGGGCGGCGCTCGACGTCTACGAAAACGAACCAGCGGTTCATCCCGATCTCCTGTCGCTGGAAAATGTGCTGCTGGTTCCGCACCTCGCCAGCGGCACCACCGAAACGCGCTCGACGATGGCCGAGCTCGCGATCGACAATGTGATTGAGGTGTTGGCCGGCCGGGCGCCGCTGACCCCTGTGCCGTAGAGGTTTCATGTCGCATCGAGCTGTCCGGGTCGCCACTCTCATCGTCGTCGCGTTCGTCGCCCTCTCGCCGGCGAAGCTTCCAGCCGCCAGCTCGTGCGAATGGAGCAACGTCGAGCGCGTAGTAGCCATCGGCGATGTCCACGGGGCGTACGACCGATTTGTCGAAATCCTGAAGGTCGCCGGCATCGTGGACGGCGAGCTGCGTTGGATCGCAGGGCGGACCCACGTCGTCCAGCTGGGCGACCTCGTCGACCGCGGCGACGACTCGAGGAAGGCCCTCGATTTGGTGCGGCGGCTCGAGCGGCCGGCCCAGGCCGCCGGCGGCGCGTGGCATCAGCTGATGGGCAACCACGAGGTCGCCCGCATGCTCGGCGACCTTCGCCTGGTGAGGCCGGCCGAGTACGCGGCATTCGCGAATGACGATTCCGTCCGCACGCGCGAGAGCTATCTGAGGACGATTGCCCGATCGGCCAGCGATCGCACGGAGTTGATCAGCCAGATGCCGCTCGGCTTCGTTGAAATGCGCCAGGCTTTCGGACGGGAGGGCGAGTACGGCCGTTGGCTCCGGCAGTTGCCGGTCGCCATCAACATCGATGGCCTGCTCTTCGTGCACGGTGGCATCAGTCCGGCAGTCGCGTCCATGGGGTGCGACGGGATCAACGATCAGGTGAAGCGCGAGCTGACGAGCGATCTCGAGAAGACGCGCGCCAATGCGCTGGCCAGTCTGACCGCCCGGGCCGACGGACCCTTGTGGTACCGCGGCCTTGCTCAGGAGCCGGACGCCTTTGCGCCGCAGCTCACCGAGATCCTGTCGAAGCTCCATGTGCGCGCGATCGTGGTCGCGCACACGGTGGCGCCTCTCAACCGCATCACCACGCGCTTCGACGGCCGCGTCATCGAGATCGACACCGGTATGCAGCCCGCCTACATCGCGGACGGCCGCGCCTCGGCGCTCGAGATCCGCGGCGGGGAAGCCACCGCCATTTACGTGGATCGCCGCGATCCGGTGGAGCTCCCGAGGCGCGAAGGGTCCGCGCCGCCGCCGGTCGCCGTCCGGCGGTGACCTCCAGATCGAACGCAGAGATCGCCAAGACCGCATAGGATGCGCAAGCCGTCGGCTCGAACCGTTCACACCATCATGGGTGCGCTAGCACGCGCCATCGATCAACACGATCTGCCTGCTGTCGAAAAGATCGCCGCGGACAGCCAGGAAGATCCGTTCGAAGTGCTGATCTCGACGATGCTCTCGGCACAAACGCGCGATCCGGTCACCGCCGCCGCGTCTGCGCGGCTGTTCCGCGTCGCACGCACGCCACGGACCATGGCGAAGCTGACGACGATGCGGATCGAGAGGCTGATCTACCCCGTCAGCTTCTATCGCCACAAGGCGAAGCACGTCAAAGAGACGTGCCGGCTCCTCGTCGAGCGCTATCGCGGCCGCGTGCCGGGGACGATGGAGGAGCTGCTGACGCTGCCGGGCGTTGGACGCAAGACCGCCAATCTCGTGCTCATCCTGTCCTTCAAAAGCCTGCAGAACATCTGCGTCGATACCCACGTGCATCGGATTTCGAACCGACTGGGATGGGTACGGACCCGCACGCCCGAGGAAACGGAGCAGGCGTTGTACAAGGCCACCGCGGATCGGTGGTGGCCGTTCATCAACCTCTATCTCGTGACGTGGGGACAGAACGTCTGCAAGCCGGTCTACCCGCGCTGCGGCGCGTGCGTCATTCGTGAGCTGTGCCCGCGGATTGGCGTCGAACGAACGTCGGCGCGCTGACGTCGACCACGCCCGCCAGCTCCGGGTAGCGTGCGACGAATTCCGGAGAATAGGTCCCCTCGATCGGCTCCCCCAGCTGGTGTTTGATCATCGCGGCATTGGCGACCGACTTCGCCGAGAAATGATTGTTCGTGTAGAGGTAGAGCTTTTTGACCAGCCGCCTGGCGGCATCGGCCGTCTCTGAAAACTCCTTCAGCTCGTCGTTCGAGTACAGGTAGTCGTAGCGGTCTTCGGACTTGTCGTGCCGCCACCACTGTGCGGCGTTCCGGCCGTGCAGCCGCATGTAGTAAAAGCCTTTGACATTCGGCAGATAGTTCTGCCTGATCGAAAACCGGAACTTCGGCTCGTCGATCTGGACCCACGCGGCGTTAAATCCGTTCAGGAGACCCAGCGTGTCGCCGAGGCGATCGCTCCAGCTCCGGTGCCGCAGTTCGACCGCGACCCGATAACTGGCGAGGCGGCGGAGCAGGTCCGCCAGGTAGTCCTGCGACGAGGGCGTGTCCTTGAAGCTGGGTGGAAACTGCGCGAGCAAGGCGCCGAGCTTGCCTGTGGATGCCAACGGATCGATGCCACGCCGAAACTCGTCGAGATCCGCGTGGTTGGGCCGCACGAGCGCGTCGATCGCGTCGGGGCGAAGGTCGCCGCGAACGTCGGTCCCGATCGACCCTGCGATCTGCTTCGCCACGCGGTCCCTGAACATCGTCGGGTGCGTGAACTTCTGGTACAGCTTGACGGCGAATTCGAAGTCGCCCGGCGTCCGATCGGCCCATCCACGGCAGATCTCGGCGCGCGGCTGGCCGTAGAACGTCGAGTTGACCTCTACGGTGTTGAAGTGTTCGGCGTAAAAGGCGAGCTCGTCAAAACCCTTCGGCCGGGCGCGGCCTCGCGGATAGAAGATGCCGTTCCAGGTGCCCTTGCCCGACGGGTAGTTCCACCCCGACGTGCCGATGCGCACATCAGACATACAACTCTCAACTCTCAAGGCTCAAGTCTCATCTCAACTCCCAAGTTGCAACTCTCTCGCAGCACAACGGTAAGCTGCCGAGCCTCGAGACTTGAGCCTTGAAACGTGAGACTTCACAGGTGCTCGTACTTCGTTTTGTCGAAGCCGAACAGCACCCGTGACCCCTTGACCATGATGGGGCGGCGGATCAGGTTCGAGTTCTCCATCATCAGATCGATCGCTTCCTTTTTCGACTTTGGGAGCGGGCGCTCCTTGAAGACCGGGCTCCGCGTGCTCACAAAATCGAGAAAGTGCTCCGGATCCACGTGCTTCTCGAGAAACGCTCGAGACGGCGGGTCCTTGTTGATGTCGATCACCGTGACCTCAACGCCTGCATCGTCCAGAAAACTTCTGGCGTTCTTGCAGGTCGTTCACGTTGGCTTCGTGTAAAACGTCGGTGTTGGCATCACCGTAGGATAATAGAGATCAGGCGACAAGTCTCAAGGCTCAAGTCTCAAGGCTCAATCTGAGCGCTGAGAATGAGCGCTGGGAGTTGACGCTTGAGAGTTGAGAATTGCTCACCGTCAACGAGATCTTCTATTCCATCCAGGGCGAATCGACGCGCGCCGGCGAGCCCTGCGTGTTCGTGCGCCTGACGGCGTGCGACCTCCGCTGCTCCTGGTGCGACACGCCGTACGCGTTCCACGAAGGGCGCAAGATGTCGGTGGACGAGGTGGTGGCCGAGGTCGATCGGCATGGCTGCCCGCTCGTCGAGATTACCGGCGGCGAGCCGCTGCTGCAGGACGAGGTGTATCCCCTGATGGAGCGTCTGCTGGCCACGGGCCGGCGCGTCATGCTCGAGACCGGCGGCCATCGGTCCATCGCGAGGGTGCCGACGGCGGTCCTCAAGATCGTCGACGTCAAATGTCCCGGCAGCGGCGAAGCCGACAAGAACGACTGGGGGAACCTCGGCCGGCTGGCGCCGCACGATGAGGTCAAGTTCGTCATTCAGGACCGTGGCGACTACGAGTTCGCGAAGGGCGTCATCGACCGGTACGGGCTCGACACGCGCGCCGCGGCCGTACTGCTGTCGCCCGTCCACGGCGTCCTCGAGCCGCGCGTCCTTTCCGAATGGATGCTCGCGGATCGTCTGCCTGCCCGGCTACAGCTGCAGCTCCATAAATACATCTGGACGCCGACCACCAGGGGCGTCTAAGAGCGTCTGAATTGGGTAATCTGGTGATTGGATAATCTGGTCATTGAATTGCCAGATCGTGCTCAATACGACAATCCCATTACCCGATTACTCAATTACCCAATGCGAGCGATAGTCCTACTGAGTGGCGGGCTGGATTCGTACACCGCCGCCGCGATCGTCAAGTCGCAGGGATTCGACTTGTACGCGTTGACGATTCAGTACGGCCAGAGGCACCTGCACGAGGTGGAAGCGGCGCGGGCAGTCGCGCGTGCGCTGGGCGTCGCGCGGCATCTCGAGCTGCCGATCGATCTGCGGGCTGTCGGCGGATCGTCCCTCACGGCGGACCTTCCGGTGCCGCGGGATCGTCAACCGGACGCGAACGACATTCCCTCGACCTACGTGCCCGCGCGCAACACCATCTTCTTGTCCGTCGCGCTGGGCTGGGCCGAAACGCTCGGCGCCCACGATCTCGTCATCGGCGTCAATGCCCTGGACTATTCGGGTTATCCCGATTGCCGGCCCGAGTTCGTTGCCGCGTTCGAGCGCCTGGCGAATCTGGCGACTCGCGACGGTGTTCAAGGTGGAAGGTTTCGCGTGCACACGCCGCTCATCGACCTCAGTAAGGCCGACATCATCCGGCGCGGTCTCGCGCTCGGCGTGGACTACGGCCTGACGCACAGTTGTTACGATCCTGTCGAGAATGGCGCGCCGTGCGGGCGCTGTGACAGCTGCCTGCTGCGCGGGCGTGGATTCCGCGAAGCGGGCGTCCCCGACCCGCTGCTCCTGCGCTAGAATCGCGCGATCCCCCTTGCGCATCCTCGAAGCTCAACCGCTGCGCCGTCAGGTCATTGTGGCGACCTGCGGCCTGCTGATCCCATTCGCGCTGGCGGCCATCTGGTCGGCGAACCGGACCCGCATCGAACGCGAGGAGGAAGTCGAACAGCAGGCCGAATCAGTTGCGCACACGTCGGCGGCGTACCTCGACGAGTACTTGAACGGCCTCGATTCGATGGCGTCGGCGCTCACGCGTCACCCGGCGGTGATGACGTTGGACCGTGCGACGAGCGACCGGCTGTTCGCGGGTGTTCTGCGCAGCCAGCCGCTGCTGCTCAACATCCTGCTGACCGATCGCGCAGGTGTCGTGAAAGGCACTGGCCTGCCTCCCCGGGCGGAGGTGGAACCGCCGGTCGCCCAGCCCTATGTGCAGGCAGTCGTGTCCTCAGGGAAAGCCATCATCAGCGAGTTGACGAAGGGCGTCATGTCGGGCAAGCCGACCGTCGTGCTGGCGTATCCGGTCAGACACGATGAGCAGGGCGACGTGGTCGGCGTTCTGGCGCTCGGCATCAACCTCACGGAGTTGCAGACGCTGTTCCGCGACATTCCGCTGCCGGAAGGATCGGTGGTGACGCTGACCGACGCGGAGAGCCGTGTGCTCGCACGCAGCCGCGACGCGGATCTCTACATCGGCAAGCCGCTGGAGGCGCTGGGTACCGCGGCACCGCCGAAAGACGTCCCAGAGAGGCAAGTCATGACGGGCCCGGATGGGGTGCCCCGCTTCTACGGCAACGCCGTCATCGCCCGCGGTCCCTGGCTCCTCAGCGTCGGCATCCCCACAGCCGTGGCGGTCAGCCGACTGGCTCCGCTGTTCCTCCGCAACATCATCATCTCGTCGGTGGGGATCGTCGCGGTCCTGCTGTTGTCGTTGGGTCTGTCGACGCTGATCGGCCGCGGCATCAGCGGCGTTCGCGACGCCGTGCAACGCATCGCCGACGGCGACCTCTCGCCGCCGGTCCGGACACCGGTCCCGAATCTCGAGCTTGCGCAGCTGCAGAACGCGTTCATCACCATGGCGGCCAACCTGCGCGAAACGCAGGAGAAGCTCGATCGGCAATTCGAGCAGGAGCGCAAGGTCCGCGAGACGCTGCAGTCGCTGCAGCGGCAGGTCGTGCGCCAGGAGCGCCTGGCGGCGGTCGGCGTCCTTGTGTCGGGCGTGGCGCACGAGCTGAACAACCCGTTGCAGGCGATTCTCGGCACCGCCGAGCTCCTCGAGCGCCGCGGCGGGTTGTCCAACGATGCGCTCGAGGAAATCGCGTTCGTCAAGACGCAGGCCGGCCGCGCGCGCGAGATCATCCGCAACCTCTCCCGCTTCAGCAGCCAGCAGTCAGGCCCGCCGGCGCTCGTCGACCTGCGCGACGTCATCGGCGAGGTCGTGCAGCTGCGGCGGCGCGACCTCGACGCCGGGATGATCGCGCTCGACGTCGAAACGTCGACCATCCGCCGGGTGTACGCGAACTTCACCGAGCTCGAACAGGTGATGCTCAACTTCGTCATCAACGCCCAGCAGTCGATCGAGGCGGTGGGCCGGATCAAAGGCCGCATCATGATCCGGTTGTTCGACGTCGGCAAGCGAGTACGGCTCGAGGTCCACGACGACGGCCCTGGCGTCACCCCGGAAGACGAGCCGAAGCTCTTCCAGCCGTTCTTCACCACGAAGCCGGTCGGGAAGGGCACCGGTCTCGGGTTGTCGGTCAGCTACGGCATCATCGAGTCGTACGGCGGATCGATCGGGCACCAGGGCAATCAGTGGGGCGGCGCCACGTTCTACTTCGAGCTGCCGGCGAGCGATCCCACGCGCCCCGCTCCTCCCGGCGACACCTCGGCCCAGACCAATGACCGATCGTCTCTATTACCGCGATCCGTACCTACGAACGTTTGACGCCACCGTCGAAAAGGTCGAACCGCGTGGCGACCGCTGGTCGGTCGCGCTCGACCGGACGGCCTTCTATCCCAGCACCGGCGGCCAGCCGTTCGATACGGGTACGCTGGGCGGTGTGCGCGTCGTGGACGTCGTGGATGAAGATGACGGCACGATCTCTCACCTGGTCGACGCAACGTCAGATCACAACCTGACCCCGGGCGCTGTCGTCCATGGCGAGATCGACTGGGCGCGGCGGTTCGATCACATGCAGCAGCACACCGGGCAGCACGTGTTGTCCGCGGCGATTCTGAGCGTGTGCCGCGCGCGGACGGTGAGCTTTCATCTGGGCGCGGCCGTTTCCACGATCGATCTGGAGCGTGAGCTGTCGCCGGCCGAGCTCGCCGCCGCCGAAACGGAAGCCAACCGCGTCGTGTGGGAGGACCGTCCGGTGACGATCCGCTTCGTGTCGTCGGAAGAAGCGGCGGCGCTGCCGCTGCGCAAGGAACCAGCGCGCGGCGGAACGCTGCGATTGATCGAGGTCGAAGGGTTCGACCTGTCGGCCTGCGGCGGCACTCACGTCGCGCGAAGCGGCGCGATCGGCATCATTGCCGTCGCGTCGTGGGAGCGGTTCAAGGGAGGCCAGCGCATCGAGTTCCTGTGCGGTGGTCGCGCGCTGGGCCGCTGGCGATCCTTTCGCGACACCATCGCGTCGGGCGTCCGTCTGCTGTCCGTGCTGCCGGAGGAGATTCCGGCAACCGTCGAGCGCATGCAGGGAGACGCGCGGGAACAGAAGCGTGCGGCCGCGGCGGTGCAAACCGAGCTGGCGAAATTCCGCGCACGGGAACTGGCCGACGCCGCGGAATCGATCGACGGCACCGCTGCAGTGCTTCGCGCGGTTGACGCCGATGCGAACGGGTTGAAGGCGCTGGCGACCGCGGTTGCTGCCGCGTCCCACTCCGTCGTCGTCCTGGTATCAACGACGCGTCCCGCGCTCGTGGTCGCTGCGCGATCGTCGGACGCCGCGGTGTCCGCGCAGCAGATCATTGCGCGGCTGACCGGCAAGTTTGGCGGCAGGGGCGGCGGGAAACCGGAGCTGGCGCAGGCGGGTGGGCTTGATGCGTCCGCAGAAGACATCCTCGCGGCGGCGCGAGTTTTTCTCGCGGTCTCGTAGCGCAGCATTTCAGCTGCTGGCAGGGCTACAGGCCTGCGCTACGAATCAGGCTGACGCGACCTTTTCAGGGTCGCGTCAGCGCCAGTACGGCGTACCCGGTGGCGGCGTCGCTCATGAACTTTCCAACATCGGTCTCGGGATCGCGTCGCTTGTTCAGCGACGACGCGGTCCACATGCCGGTGGCCCGATCCTGATTGGCGACGAGCCACGCGCGCCCGCGCCCGACCACCGGGTCGGCCGACGCGCGTCCCGCCTGCTGCAGCGCGTAGACGACGAGGCCGGTCGCGTAGCCGTCGCTCTTCGTGTCGAACGGCGTCGAATCGTTGCGCTTCCAGTCGCCGGCGAGCGACGCCGCGTTCCAGCCACCATCCCCTTGCTGCTTCGCGATCAGGTCGTCGACGATCTGCCGGCTCTGTTCCGGTGTGAGCACGCCGGGGATTTTCGAGGACGCCCACAGAATCATCGCGCGGTTGAGGAGATCCGCTTTGTCAACGCCGCCGCGAAGGCTGGTGGCAAGTGCTTTCACGCGTTCCTGATTCGCCGGCAATGTGGCATAACCACCCGGTGCCATTCCCAGCGCGATCGCGGCCAGCGAGTTCCCGAAGTATTGAGAGCCAGGCGCTTCCCACGGTTCGTTGTGGAAGTTCAACCAGGCCCATCCGCCCGCCTGCTCGCCGGCTTTGAACTGCAGCGCCCACAGGTTGTCGAACGCCTGCCTGGTGTCGTCGCTCAGGCTTCCGAGGCTGGCGTCGCGCGCAGAGAGGACCGCTGCGTTCAGGATCGCTTCGGTGCCGCGCGACTCGCTGGTCTTCGGCAGCCCGCGCGTCTGGTCGGGATAGAACGGCTCGACGTCCTTCCAGAGACGCACACGCTTGGTCACCTGCTCGAGCATCTTGCGCTCAGGCGCCGACGCTTCGCGCTCTGCCAGCGGCCCGCGCAGCGCCGGCCGTGCCAACGCGTAGGGCAGCGCGGTATGGCACGACACGCAGGCGGTGTCGTGGTCGCGCGCCGCGTTGGGCCACGTCAGCCACCAGCTTTGACGGCCGTCCATGTACCCGGCCGCCGCTTTCGGATCCCACCCCGGCGACGACGCAAGGTGCTGCGCCTGCGCCACCGAGAGGCCCGCCAGGAGACACGACGCGAAGATGAACGTTCTCATCGTTTGAACTCCGCCAGCCGGACGACGATGGCGTCGGCCGTTCGGTTGATTGTATCCGGCGTC
>Ga0068863_100002238_pt1 | contig 19206 bp, 15 predicted proteins | sample KBSSwiS62_FD_66596 | JGI IMG/M metagenome (GOLD analysis project Ga0068863, IMG submission 66596) | Switchgrass rhizosphere microbial communities from Kellogg Biological Station, Michigan, USA - KBS Switchgrass S6-2 | ecosystem: Host-associated > Plants > Roots > Rhizosphere > Soil ...
CGAGTTGCCGACAACCCAGAATGTGTGGGGCGCGAGTAGAGTCACTGAATCTGTGGACGGTCGGTGGTCAACTCTGCGAGCCGCAGGAAAACGCCGCGGACAACACGATCGCAGCGGACGCCCATAAACGGAAAAGCATTTTTCGCTTCTGCTCCCACGCGGGCAAACAGCCAGCCGCGCAACAGCGCATGGCCCCGATGCAGGCGAACCTTCACGTTCTCCTCAGAGAGGTCGAGCGCCGCAGCCGTCTCTGATGTGGTCAATTCTTCGACGTCTCGGAGCATGACCACAGTGCGGAACTGTTCCGGAAGGCCAAGCACGGCACCTTCAAGTAGCTGACCGAGTTCCGCTCTGGACGCATTTTGCTCCGGATCCAGCGAAGTCTCAACCATATGCATAGAAAGTTCTCCATCCTGCCCGGCCTCTTCCAGTTGCTCGGCTCGGTTGCGTGAGCGGAGCCGCGCCAGCGCTTCGTGGACTGCAATGCGCGTCAGCCACGCGGAAAAAGGTGCACGTCCGGCATACTGGTGAAGGTACTGATAGGCCCGGACGTACGCATCCTGCATCACGTCTTCCGCTTCGGCATCATCGTGCAAAATCGCACGTGCAACGCGATACAGCCGCTGGTTGTACCGTCGCATCACGATCTCGTACAGAGCGGTATCGCCGGCTTTGACCCGCTCAATAACCTCCTCGTCGGTCCAACCTTCGGATCTGGCCTTTTCCAGAGTTGCGGTAGTTTGCATGGCTCTCTTAAGTATAGAGCGTAGAGTAGGAGAATGGTTACAAGCGGCTCTTTGTGGCCTGCCTACCCTTCCAATCGTGTTTAGCCTTCCCTGATCGCGAGCCCATTTGCCAAGTTCCCTGTAACCATTTAGGGTTTCGCCGCTCCTCTAAGTGGGGGCAAGAAATGACAGACTTTGATAACCGCCTCAACGCTGGCTGGTGGGCGCTGAGAATCGGTCTGGGAGTTGGGCCCATCATCACCGGCATCGACAAATTCTTCAACAAATTGACCGACTGGGGAATGTATCTGAGCCCGTTAGCAACGAGAATTGTGCCGGTTAGCGCAACCATCTTCATGCGTGCCGTTGGAGTTGTGGAAATTATCGCCGGGCTAATTGTTCTCAGCCGTTGGACAAGGCTCGGAAGTTATATCGTCATGCTTTGGTTGATCGGCATTGCGGTCAATTTGCTGACAACTGGCATGTTCTATGACCTTGCAATGCGAGACGTGGAGATTGCTATTGGTGCATTTGCACTGTCGCAAATGACAGCGGTGCGCGAACAGCGGCCAACGGCAAGGCAAGGTGCATAAGGAGCCCCAAGTTCGCAGTCTGCTCTGATTCGGTAATACGATGCAAACCAAAATCTAATCGGAGGATGCTATGAAGAAAGTTGCTTCGTTTCTCGTGCTAGTTGGGCTATGTGCGGTGCCCGCCTTGGCCGCCGCGGAGGACTATAAGGATGTGCCAGTGGTGGACGTCAACTGCTCCACGAAGGTGGCCGCCGACCCGGACTCCCACCCGCGAGCCTGCGCATTAAAGTGTGCGGCCAGTGGTTTCGGCATCGTTACGAAGGACAAGAAATTCCTGAAGTTCGATGCGGAGGGCAACAAGAAGGTCGTGGAAGCCCTAAAAGCCTCGGAGAAGAAAGACCACCTTCGCGTGGACGTCAGCGGAGAGGCGCAAGGCGATACGCTGAAAGTTAGTTCGATCAAACTGCTGTAATCCCGCGATGCCAGCCCTCTTGTGCACCGGGGGCGTCTCTTTCCCGGTGCGCAAGATTCCCCGGGCAATATAGTCCGCTGGCCGGCGATTTGGTCCGCCTAGTCACCTTAGTGATCTTGCCCGGGTCACGGGCAATGCTGAAGTAACTGGATTGCTTAAGAGCTGCCGACGATCAACCAGAACCTCATCATCTTCGCTTCCACAAACCCAGTTCGTTCGGTGCTGGTTCAAAAACGACCGGACGGTATCTTGGGGGAATTCGGTCTGAAGTCAATGACCGCGTTGATATCGAGCCGAAGCTCTAAGCCCGCCGCCACGGTTCTGGAAGCGATGGAGACGATTTTTGTGGGATCTCGTTTTTCGTTTCCAAATCTTCGGGATCGTGGATTCTCAGGCTAAGAACTAGGCTGCCGGCCACAACATAGACCAGCGCGATGAAGCCGAAGCCGGCAGTAAGCGAGTGGATTCGGTCATTCAGAAAACCTATCACGTACGGTCCAGCGAACCCACCGAGTTGTGCGACCGAAGCAATAAGCGCGAAACTGGTGCTGCCGCAGGTTCGCTCAGAATCATCGTCGGCATCGCCCAAAAGACGGGATAAAAAGCATACAAAAAGCCGCTTCCCAACAGCAGGAAGGAAATACCCAGAGGTATATTGCGGTGGGCGGACGTCAAAAGCCCGTACATAAGCCCCGCAGCGCCTAGAGGAATCGCGGCATGCCAACGCCGCTCGCCAGTTTTGTCCGAGTGCCAACCATTGACGAGTGTCCGGTCTCTCCGACGTCTTCGTATTGCACTCAGCTGAGTTCTTGGGCGAGTCCGATGAGAAGCCCTTCAGGCCCGCGGATGTAGCAGAGCCGATACGCGTCTTTATACTGGACTACTTCGCCTACGAGCTGCGCGCCGCGCTTGCCCAGCTTTTCAAGCGTCTCGTCGATGTCGTCCACGGCGAACATGACACGGAGGTAGCCTAGAGCGTTCACAGGGGCGTTGCGGTGATCCGCGACGGTAGGCGGCGTGAGGAAGCGGGAGAGCTCGAGCCGGCTGTGGCCGTCCGGCGTGCGCATCATGGCAATCTCGACGCGCTGATCGCCCAGTCCAGTGACACGTCCGGCCCATTCTCCTTCGATCGTGGTCCGCCCTTCGAGCTCGAGGCCGAGCTCGCGAAAGAAATCAATCGTCGCTCCGAGGTCATCGACGACGATTCCTACGTTGTCCATTCGTTTGAGCGCCATGTGTCCAATCTACAAGGTGCCATCTAGTCTGACAACAGACCCTTTCTGCAACGCCGAAGCACGAGCGGCGGGGAGCCTGAGAGATCGCTCCCGAATAGCGCTTACTCGGGGCGGGAAGAGTTGCCGACAATCCGCGCACAATACGGCGGGATTTTGCAGGGACCGCTGCTCTTTGTATCATTAAGAGGTGCCCGGCTTCTACTGCGCTCCGAAGCGCGGGGTGCCGACTGGTCGGAAATAGTTCTTATATACCCAATTTGCTACACGAAGCCCCTGAGTTCGGGAAACGCGATCCGTGCCGCGGTAGTGGATGCCAACGTACACGCGCGCGTTGACGACTTCGTCCTCAGCCTGCGAGAAGCGGGTGAAAGAGCGCGTCTTCTGCACCGCGTTCGGGTTAGTCGTGGTCATTTGAAAATTCAGCTCATCGTTACCGAAGAAAAGCCGCAGCATGTGAGAAACAGCGCCGCTAACGGTGGCATGACCTGAGGGGTACTCCGGGAAATTGGGCGTATTGATGAGCGGCTTCCAATCAGAATCAACATCGGTGGCTGGATTGTCGTCCTGGTCGCCCAGCCGGATAGCAGTGATCGGACGCCAAAAATTGTAAAAGTACTTGCTCTCCCAGCAGGCGATTTGAGCATCGGCAAGTGCGGCATCCGCTAAAGCAAACACGCGAGCCGAATCGCCAATGTCGCTCAAGTAGTTGCGTGAGATGTAGCGCAGAGCGTTCTGCCACAACAGCGGACCACTATCGGCCCAGAAGTAGCCGATGTCCGTTTGCTCAGCCGTACGAGTGGCGCTAGTCAGCGAACCCACCGTTTTTACTTCCTCATACTCTGCCGCCCATTCTTCGCTTCCTAGATCGGGCGGCGGGTCAACACGGAATTGTGAGTTGCTTTTCATAGTGAATGGCGTGACGCTGGCTAGCCATGGTGTGAGTCCGGGCGCGAATGATGGCGGCGTACCCGGCAACAGCGATGGCGTTGGCCTCCACTGACCGATAGCGGTGCTGCCGAGGAAAGGCGCCTGGTTTGCAGGGAAACGTCCGTCATTCGATCGCAGCGCGAGAATGGCTGCCGCGGATTGGGCCCCTACTGTAACCCCTGGATCGGAAGGATTGAGATTATTTGTGGCCAGGAAGTTTGCATAAGCCGTATCGAGGATTCCACTCTGTCCTGGGAACAATCCGACTAGCGCGTCGTGCCCGGCCTTGGCGGCTGCCGCGCTCAACGAACCGGTCGCGTTAGGCACCAGGGCATGGTATGGCTCGTAACGACGGTCGATCGACTCCACCGCGTCATAGATCGCCAGATGCACAATGGCAAATTCCACCGAAGTAACCGGCAGTGGGTGTGCTGCGGTTTTGACTGCTTTCTCAGCTATCTCGTTCCACGCCGCGATCGGGTCATCGGCTCTCGCTTTCGTCACGCAAGCAGTGGCGAGAACAGCGACAGCAAGCGCCAATTGAATAATCCTCTTCGTCCTTTTCATTGTCTTGGCTCCTAATCCTCAACCTTCTGTTAGGCGATAGACTTCGGATCTGGTCGCCATGGCGGCGCATGTCATCGCGGCTCGATCTTCGCCGGATGCCGATATGAACCGCGCGCATCATGGCGATGAGGGGCTTGGTTGTCCATAGCGAGGCGTGTGTCGGTGCGTTAGTCTTTGTGTTTCGGCAAGATACACATTTAACTTGTACTTAGATGGCTACAGTGAGTGGGTGTAGAATTAGGGCACTCTGCAGCGAGCGTCGTCATGATTCCTCAGCCAATCAAGGTGCGGCAACCGATCAGGTTCGGCGAAGATTTTGAGGTTGACCTTGCTGCTCGCAGGCTGCGCCGCGGCAGTCATCCGCTAAAGCTGGAACGTATTCCGCTGGAAATCCTGGTTCTGCTGCTCGAGCATCGGAGTGAGATTGTCACTCGCGATGAAATTGTCGCGAAAGTGTGGGGCGCGAGCGTCTTTCTCGACACCGATAACAGCATCAGAGGTGCCGTCCGTAAGATTCGCCAGGTCTTGAAGGACGATCCCGAATTTCCGCGCTTTATACAGACAGTGACCGGACAGGGATATCGTTTCATCGCGCCGGTTGTTAATCCGGAGGAAGAGAATGGTGCGGACGTTTCGACGGTTAGGGGAGAGAAAGAGTCTCAAGGGGACACCAGGGGGCTTGTTGAGGGTGACCGCCGGCTAAGAACGCAGCGCTCGGTTCGCTGGCTTGTTGCCGGTGCGGCTGCGGTCCTTGCTCTGCTGGCCTCCACCTACGTTATCTTTAGGGGCCACGCTGCCGGAGCGAAAGCCCCTAAGATCAACTCCCTGGCGGTGCTGCCTCTGAAAAACCTCACGGGCGATCCTTCCCAGGAATACTTCGCTGACGGCATGACGGAAGAGCTGATCAGTCGCCTCTCCACCATCCGCGGCCTGCGCGTTGTTTCGCGCACTTCGGTGATGCAATTCAAGGACGCCCGCATCGCGGTTCCGCAAATCGCCAGAGCTCTCGGCGTCGATGCTCTCGTCGAAGGCTCGGTCATCCGAGATGGCGACCGCGTTCGTGTCCACGCCCAGTTGATTCGCGGCGCAACCGACGAGCATTTCTGGTCAGAAACCTATGATCGTGAACTGGGACACGCTCTCGGTCTTGAAAGCGACATCGCGCAAGCCATCGCTGCAAAGGTTCAAGTTACCGTCACCGGAGAAGAACGCCAGCGGCTCGCGGCAGCGCCTCACGTCGCTCCAGAAGTCTATGAGAGCTATCTCAAGGGCCAGGGTCAGTTCAGGAACGGCAGGAGCCGGGCTGACCTCGAAAAGAGCCTCGCGTTTTTCGAGGATGCAATTCACAAGGATCCGACATTCGCGCCGGCCTACCTGGGCGTCGCCACAGCCTACGATAGTCTCAGCACCGTGTTTTTCGGCCTTCCTCCACAGGAAACCCGTGCTAAGGGAATGGCAGCAGCCAGGAAAGCGTTGGAACTCGATCCGGATCTCGCCCAAGCCCATGTCCTTCTGGCGGTCGTTTATCAAAGACAGTGGCTGTGGAGCGATGCTGAGACTGAATTTAGGTGGGCCCTTCGGTTGAGGCCAAACGATGCGGTGGCGCACCTCGGAATGGCGAAGTGGCTACTGGCCGAGGGACGTACCGAAGAGGCTATGGAATGGTCCAAGCGTGCCCGAGAACTGGATCCGCTTGCGGTTACGGGTACCGATCTTGCCTGGATCCTGTTTTCCGCACGTCGCTACGAGGAAGCTATAAGGGAACTTCACGCAACCTTAGCAGTGCGACCGAATGATGCTCTTGCCCTTTGGTACCTAGGATTCTCTTTTGTCGGCAAAGGAAACCCTCAAGATGCTATCCCACCGCTTGAGCGAGCTGTTTCGATCAGTGATGGAAGTCCCGGTGCGATCGGTGTCTTAGCCAGAGCATACGGGCATGCCGGCCGACGTTCTGATGCGCTTCGCTTAATTGACGGGTTGAGTCGACGTCGACAGAAGGAGTACGTTCCAACGGCGCCGTTCGTTCAGGCGTATGTGGGCCTTGGCGATTACGACCAGGCGTTTGCCTGGTTCGAACGAGCGTACCAGGAGAAGTCCAATATTTTGCAGTGGATCAAAGTGGAGCCCTTCCCTGACGCAATGCGCAAGGATCCTCGTTTTACGAACCTGCTCCACCGTGTCGGACTTGACTAGACGCAGACGCGCTAGGCACGTCTTCCGGGTTTGTGGACCACTCTTGCTCAGCTACTCCCTCTGATTACGGGCGTGTCACGGGCAAGCCGGAAGTAATTCCGCCGCGTAGCCGATGAGTCAGATTCGTGCAAATTCAGAACTTCGAATCAAGCTCACGTTTGCAAAATCGGCAACGAACACAAACGAGTGGAGAGTGGAGGCGTTTCCGAGATGCTCAAAACGCAGAAAACGGCGAAATTGCGTCTAACTGGAACGTATCTGGGAAGTTGCGCGTTTTCAATACTGCTGAATATTCCGACTCCCCCGCCTCCATGGAAGTTATTTGTAATCAATAGTTTATAAATCTCGAGGTTGCCTTCAATTTGGAAGGCAACTGGACCGCACGAGAGTGGCTCGGATTACGGGTGATTGGCAGGGAGTACCCGGAACTGACGCTTTCCCTCAATGCGGTACGTTGCGAAGTCTGCATGATCAACGTTTGTCTTTCACGTGCGAAAGCCCGAGATGGAGACTACTCGGTCCCATCGGAATTGGAGAACCCGACGCGGGACAATAGCTGCCGGAACTGATCGTTTGATCGCAATCCGTTCCACTTGTGGTCGAGCAGGAAGGGCATATGCGCGTCACGATCTTCAAACGCCTGCTCTAGCCATCGCAGCGCGCTTTGAGTATCGCCCAATCCCGCAAACACTAGGGCGACGTTATATGGTGGGACATAGCGCTTTGCATTTTGTTCCAGAAGTTCCTGGATCTTGGCTTCTGCTTTTGCTGTTTCCCCCGAAACCGCATGGACATAGCCCGCCAAAGACAAAGCTTCCGAATTGCCTCCGGAAAACTCCCAGGCCGCATCACAAGCCGCTAGCGCTTCGCTGTACATGCCTTGCTGTTCGCAGGCTTTCGCCAGGCAGATGTGCGCTATCCAGAACCGCCACTCCATGTCGAGCGTCGCGCGGAATTGCTCTATGGATGCCTCCAATTGTCCTGCATGGTAGAGAAACTGGCCGTGCATCGTATTCGTGATTAGCGAAAGGGGGTCGAGCACTTTCGCCTGTTGAATCGTCGCCAAGGCTTCATCATGTCTTCCTAGATTCGAAAGGATATGGGCGAGATAAAGATGGGCCAGGGAATAATTCGAATTCAGGCTGATCGCTTTTCGCGTAGCCGCCTCGGCTCCTTCAAAATCCCAGTCAAACCACAACTTGATTGTTGCGTCGCCATTGTGAGCTTCCGCAGACTCGGGATCTAGCGCAAGTGCACGAGTAATGGCGGCTTTCGCCTCCGGAAAAATGTCGTTCGGAGGTATTTCACTGGTAAGCGCCGCTGAAAGCGTGTCTGCCAGCCCTGAATACGCCAACGCGTATTCTGGGTCGCATTGCGTTGCCTTGCGAAAGTATTCGGCCGCCTTAAGCAACTCAGACGGCGTGAGCCTTGCCCAGTGATAGCGTCCGTGTAGGTAGTGATCGTAGGCCTCCCGGTTCACGGGCCGCTGGCTTCGGAGCTGCCGCTCGCCTTCAGGGGTCAGCTCAAGTTGCACGTGGGCAGCGATGGCCGCGCCGACCTCGCCGTGTATGTCGAGGATGCTTTGCGACGGGCGGTCGAAATTTTCCGCCCACAAATGAATCTGGTCGCGCACGCGGATCAACTGCGCGGTAACCCGCACGCGGTCCGTCTCGCGACGTACGCTGCCCTCGAGCACGTAGTCCACTCCAAGTTCCTGACCAATTTGGCAAATGGACTTGTCCGTCCGCTTGTAAGCCATCGAGGAAGTGCGCGCGATCACGCCCAAGCGCTGCGGGGATATTTTCCCGAAGCGCATGATCGTCTCTTCGGTCAAGCCATCGCTGAAGTATTCTTGCCCTGCATCGCCGCTCAGGTTCTCGAAGGGCAGCACCGCCAGCATGATCCGGGGTCTTTCGACTTCCCCGTGTGGTGAGGTAATTCCAGTCGCGGGATCTGTCCTGCTCTTGAAGCGGTAGCCTTTGCCTTGCACGGTTTCAATGTACCGGGGTTTCTCCGGGTCCTCGTCGAGAGCGCGGCGGATCTTTCGGATTGCCGTGTTAATGCTGTTGTCGGTATCGAAGAAAATATCTTTGCCCCACAGGCGTTCGATAATTTCATCGCGGCTCACCAATCTCCCATTTTCGCGGGCCAAAAGGATCAATAGGTCCATCGGGATGCGTTCCATGCGCACTGGCTTGCCGGCGCACGTCAGTTCGTAACGGTTCACATCCAGAACGAATTGACCCAGCTGGATTCTTTCGGACGTCATGGTGCTCCCCTGCGGGGAAGTTGCGCCATTCTATAACCTCGCGGGCAATTTATGTACGCGTCCTACAGACAATGTACAGGCGCTGTCCATTGTGTGTTGTGTCCCCGAACTGCACGATAGGCCTCGAGTTTGGGCGAGGCCCGACGACACCTTGCATAAAATGACACACAACAACGCCTCAACCTAACAAAAGCTAAACAAGTATCGCTGCTTGAGTTTCAAAAGGAGATCTCATGAAAAGGAAATCAATTTTGAGAATGTCGATGGTTGCCGTTCCCACAATAATCGTTTGCGGTTTATTGGTCGCGGCTTCCTCGGCGCGAGTGGAACAAGAACGAGGAACAGGTCACGAGGACGGGGACACGAAGGTATGCACGGATAAGACCCTTCAGGGCGATTACGGATCCGCAAGCGAAGGTGTGCTCCTTAACATCCCCGGCCTTCCACCTGTAGCGCAGTTCCGCGGATTAACCATGACTCAATTCGATGGCAAGGGTAATCTGACGTGGGTGGAGCACACAGTCATCAATGGCACGCCGCTACAGCCAGGTTGGACGCCGGCGAGCGGGACCTACGAGATCAATCCGGACTGTACGGGAACAGCCGTAGTCAACACCCCCAATAGCCCTGTTCCGTTGCACCTGGCCTTGGTCGTGGTCGGACAGGGCAAGGAAATTCACACCGTGCTCGACTCAGATGCAATCTCCTCCGTGTTCAAGAAAGTTGAGTAATCGCTTGCAATAACTAAGTTGACTAGATGGAGCCAATTGCTCGAGCGATTGCAGGCTGGGGCGTTTCCTGAAGAACGAACACGTCCCGCTGCAACTCCCATTGCCCCTCTCGCCGAAATGCCGGGTTCACATTCACCGCGCCGGCCGCAAAACTGACTCCCGTCGCCGGCCTCGCCGCCGCGGTGGTGTTGCAGTAAGTCCTTATGTTCTGTTCCGCCGGTCACCCGGGTGGCGGAATGGCAGACGCTGAGGACTTAAAATCCGGGCGGCACGGTCGGCATGAAAACGCGCCAGGAGCACTGTAGTGCAACACCGTTGATTCTAGAGCCTATCGCGTCAGCAAGACCGGCACTACAAAGCCTTAGAACGCAGCGACAGGTTCCCCAGGTCGGGCGTTCCTGTCGAACGCGTGGCCGTCCTACTTGGACACAGCTCCGCGACGATTACGATGAAGTGCTAGTGCCCAGTGTTCCAGAGCAGCATGAACAGGTCGAAGCGAATGTTCGGCTAGTTCAGCAGAAATTTGGGTTACGGCCTACTGATTCTCAACCTGAACGATTCCAGGCGTTAAAACGGCGGAGGCGGGGGACGTCGGATTATTCAGGGTTATTGGAAACACGTAAGTTATTGAAAAACTTGACACGCTTAAAACGCTCGCGCATCGGAAATTGCGCCCAACTGGAACGTATCTGGAACATTGGGCATTTCTTGTGAGGACGGCTCCATTTTTCAGGTAAGGGCTTCAGGCAGTTCACCGCGGACCACTCTAAAGGGACTGTACTTTTGGAACAAGATCACCGAGCCGGGGATGAAGGAGGCCATCGCCTATTTCCAACAAGCCATCAATCTCGATCCCGGTTATGCCGAGGCTTACGCTAGCCTTGGTTCCTGCTACGGTATCTTGGGAAACCTAACCGCCATACCTCCCGACGAGTCGTTTCCCCGCAATAAGGCGGCTGCGCTCAAAGCCCTGGAGCTTGACGACGCCGTGAGCGAGGCCCACGCGCAGCTGGGTTACGCCAGCGTGTTCTACGACCACGATTGGCCGCGCGCCGAAATCGAGTTTCGCCGCGCCCTCGAACTCAATCCCAGCAACGCCAATGCCCATCGAGGTCTGGCGCAATATTTTGTGTCTAACGCGCGTTTCGATGACTCCCTGGTAGAGATTGAGCAGGCGCGCAAACTTGACCCTTTGTCGCTCGGCATCAATTCCGATCAAGGCTGGTTTCTTCACTTCGCGCGGAGGCCTGACGAGGCGATTGCCCAGCTCCGGAAAACGCTAGAGTTGGATCCAAGCTTCGGTGTCGCACACTTTACTTTGGGCAACGCGTATGAGCTGAAGGGCGAGTTTGATCAGGCCATTTCCGAGTATCAGACAGCCATCGCACTCTCCGGAAATCTCAGCGGCAGAATCGGATCCCTAGGTCACGCCTATGCGTTGGCGGGCAAGAAAGATGATGCGCGTCAAATTCTCAAACGGTTGAAGGAACTCTCGAGGCACGTTACGTCTCGCCGTACCATACCGCGCTGATTTATATCGGCCTCGGCGAAAAAGAAGAAGCCTTCGCGTGGCTTGGAAAAGCCGCCAACGACCGTTACTGGATGATGGCTTTCCTCAAAGTGGATCCCCGCCTCGATCCGCTGCGTTCCGACCCGCGCTTTCGGGATCTCCTCCGGCGCGTTGGGCTTGAGCAATGAGCTTCAGCTGAGTCAGAACGCCTACTTGCTCAGGGATTACTCCAAATATTCGATATCCTTGTGGGGACTCTGTGAGTGGAAAGGGAGGCAATTCCATTTCCCCCGTCTCCAGTACTAGAATTCAACTGGAACCTCCTTGGACCATCGTCGAGCCGATATGGCCTCAACTTATTGATTATAATGGCTTTAATGTGGTGGAGGCGGGGGGAGTCGAACCCCCGTCCGAAAAGCGCTGCGCCGCGGAGCCTACATGCTTATCTCAGTTCCGGTCGCGGTCCGCTTACGCGAACCGCTGTTTCGCCAGCCGCGCTCAGAACGAGCAAGAAACGCAGCCGGCTAGTCCGATGAATCTCGCCCGCGCCTTACGGACCGAAAGGCACAGGCCAGCTCACTGTGTGACGCCTCGATCCGGGCCCATGAGCAAAGCCCGGGGAAGCGTGCGCTTAATTAATTAAGCAGCAAGTGCCAAGTTGTTGTTGGCAGTTCTAGTTTCCAGCCGATTGCGGGTGGTTGGCCCCCGGCATGCCTCCGGGACGCGACAACTTCCGTCGAAACCGTGTCGCCCCCTGCGTCTAGTTTAGCACCCTTCTATGTTCTACTCTCCGCGAGCTGAGAGGGTTAGCGGCTTTGCCAGCGAAAAAGTCAGCGGCGTCTCCGGCGCAATTTCGATCTGCTTGTTGCCAGTAAGTGCGCCACCCACGAACCCGCCAGCTGCACCGACCAGCGCGCCAATTCCCGCGCCTTTGCCCCCGCCCGCCAGTCCGCCAATCAGGGCGCCCCCGGCAGCTCCGCCTCCCGTCGTTACCGCTGTCCTCTTGCCCTTCCCTTTTACTGTGCTGTCGAGTGATCCTGTGGCCAGCGAATAATTCCTTCCGCGAATCGTCACGCTGGTCAGCGTAATCGCCAGCTCGCCTTCGCCCTTGATTTTTCCTTTCTCCTTCGCGCGCAGCACCTTTCCGCTGACACTCGATCCTTTTGGAATCGCGGTTCTACCATCGACCGTTACCGGCTGCGCTACCGAGGCCATAAAAGCCTGTCCCGGTTGGCTGGTTTTCGAGCTCAGCTTCTGATCAACCGTTACGGTAATTTCCGTGCCGGCCGGCACCACGATTGCCGCGGGAGCGGCCGTCGACGCCGAACTTCCACCTGAGGCTGGCGCACTGCCACCCGTATCGGGCGCATTCCCCGCAGTCGCATCGGGCCCAGTTGCGCCCACCACGGCGGTCTGGTCATCCACTCCCGTGGCACCCGGAGTCCCCTTCGCAATCTCCTCCATTCTCTTTTGCGTAGCAGCGTCCTTCACGGTGCCGCGCAGGATCACTTTCCCGTCCTTTGCGGTCACGCTGACCGGCGAATCTTTCGTCGTCGGATCAATGGACACTTTGTCCTGGACGTCTTTGGCGATCGCATCATCGCTCACGTGCGATGACGAGCAACCTCCCGCGAAACCGAGTGTTGCGGCCGCCAGCAACACCAGCAAACTTCCCTTTGAAAACGTGCTCATAACGCCTCCTCAGTAGACCGCTCGTCAAATTTATTCCGTCAAGATGTCACTCACAAACCACGCGCCCGTCGTTCCACACCATTAAAGCCAACTCTGACACGACGCCATTGAATAAAATGCCGACCATTCTGCTTTAAGATTTATATGGATTTGCGATTGGCTGATACTCAGCATTACAGCCTTTCCGGCGTGTCAAGTCAAGTTCTCGCGGTGTTGCTTTTCGTGACGCGGCGCCATTTTAGAACAATATCGGCCGTTGACTATCGCAGGCGCTCGTGCGCAAACTAACGCCATGTCCAACGCTTATTTGCTTAAAACCGAACCCAGCGAATATTCTTTCGCCGACCTGCGAAAGGATAAGAAAACCGTCTGGGACGGCGTCCACAATCCTGTCGCGCTCCGAAATCTCGCCGCCATGAAACCTGGAGACAAGTTAATAATCTACGAAACCGGTGACAACAAATCGGCGGTGGGCACCGCTTCCGTTGTTTCCGTGAAGGATCCGAATCCCAAGAATCCGCAGATCGAAATCGCAGCGGGAAAATCACTCGCCAGACCGGTTTCACTGGCGGACATCAAGGCCAACAAGATCTTTGCTGCTTCGCCGCTGGTAAGGATGGGCCGACTCTCGGTCGTTCCTCTTACCGCAGAGCAGTACAAATCGCTCACCAGCAGCTGAACCCGCCGACTTATCAGAGCTATGTCGCCGCGGTTTCCTTCGCTTGTTGGTTCGCGGGCATTTTCAGAACAGAAAATTCGATTCTCGAATTACGGATCATCGTCCCCGTCCGCCTCTGACGACGGAGCTTCTCCGTCACGATTGTTGGGATCAATCTTTTGAAGCTTTGCGCGGCCGAGCAGCTGATTTAGCACATTGACCTGGCTCGTCTTCACGTCGTTCCATCGGTCGCAGCTCTGTTTCAGAGCGCCCTCTAATTCCCGCGCCAACGCTTCAGACGTCGGAGTCGGCGCAACGTCCGCGCTGTCGGCAATCGAAAGAATTCGTCCGAAACGTTGATTCAGGGTGGAAAAATTCTCCGGCTGCTTGCCGGCCAGCGGAGTACCGAAAAATCCAGGCACCGCTGCCCCTTCAATCGCGGCCAATTGTTTGTCGAAGTCAATCAGCTTGACCTTCAGTTCCCCGTTGGCTTTGCTGATCCGGTCCGCAATTTGTCCGCGCACCGAGTGCAGCGTCTCAAGAACCTCAAAACTCTCGTCCATTCCGGCGGCGGCGGCCCTTTGCATGGCGAACTGTTGGGCCAGTTCCGCTGGCGTGCTCTTCACACGTGGATCCATTTTCAATACAACCGACTGCGTCCACGTCTTGCCGCTCACGGTAAGTTTCACCGTATACCGACCGGGCAATGCCCACGGTCCTAGCGGTTCCAAAGGCGTGTCGTGCAGAATCGCAGAAATGGGATAGCCGTGGCTCAGCGATTTGGGCGCGGCATAGCGAACGTCCCACACAAACCGATGCATGCCGGCTTCCGCTGACAAAATTTTGTCTTCGCGCACCCAATACATCGGAATCGGATGCTTCGGCGCAATCTCCGAAATTGGCTTCGCCTTGTCAGTGCTGGAATATCTACGCACCAGTTTGTCCGCGGCATCCAGAATTTCCAGCGTCACCGGCGAACTCGATCCGCTTGGAAGAAAATAATCAATGATGGCACCGTCTGGCGGATTCTTGCCTCCCGGCTCTTCCGGTGGGAGCGGCGTATCCGGATTGCGGTTCCAATGAATGCGGACTGCATCCTGCGGCGCAAAAAGGTAAGGCGCAGAAGGAGAGACTCTCTCATTGAGCTGTCGCAGCGGCGTAACGTCATCCAGAATCCAGAACGAGCGGCCGTGTGTTCCGACAACCAAATCGTCGCCGTGAATCGTCAAATCGCGCATCGAAGTATGCGGCAGATTGAGCTGTAGCGATTGCCAATGGTCGCCGTCATCGAATGAAACGAACACGCTGTTTTCCGTTCCCGCGAATAGTAGCCCCTTCCTCATCGGATCTTCGCGCACCACATTCACTGGCGCATTGTCTGGCAATCCGGCGACTATTTCCTGCCAGTTTTTGCCGAAGTCGCGCGTGCGGTAAATGTGCGGATGCAAATCGTCAAGGCGGAAACGATTCACCGCGGCGTACGCCGTTCCCGCGGAAGTGCGCGACGCTTCAATAATAGAGACTTTGCTCCATGGCGTCAGTGTCGGAGGCGTCACGTTGGTCCACGTCTTGCCGCCGTCACGCGTCAACTGAATTAACCCATCGTCGGTGCCCGCCCAAATCGTTCCCTTTTCCGAATAGGACGGCGCCAGCGCATAGATCACCCCGCGGTGTTTACCTTTCTCCGGATCGTCTGCAGCAAAGACTCCGATATTTGGTGGATTTTCATACGATTGCCGCGTGAGGTCGGAGCTGATCACCTTCCAGTTTCTTGCGCCGTCGCTCGTTTCAAACACCACGTTGGCCGCGAAATACAGCGTGTGCGGATCGGTCGGCGAAAATACCAGCGGCAGCGTGCGGTTATAACGAAATTCTCCGCGGCGTACCGGCTCTGGCGAAACATCCTGCACTTCGCCCAACGCCAAGTTGGTACGCGACACGCGTCCACCATAGACAATGCTGTTGTCCAAGGGATCGACCGCGATGGTTCCGTATTCCTCGACGCCCAGCAACCGCCAGTCGCGAAACGTTATTTCGCCGTAGTCGCTGCGGCTGAGCGTTGCCGCCGAGCCGCTTTCCTGTTGCGCACCGTACACCCAGTAAGGAAATCTGTTGTCGGTGGTGACATGATAAAACTGTGCGGTTGGCTGGTTGTACCAACTGCTCCAAGTTTGGCCGCCATTCAAACTGATGACAGCACCCTGATCCGCGGACAGCGCAATGATTTGTGCGTTATTCGGATCGATCCAGATTCGCTGATAGTCGTCACCACCCGGAGCCCCCTTCCAACCCACGAACGTCTTGCCGCCATCGGTGGATTTCCACGAGGCGGTATTCAGCACGTAAAGCACATCAGGATTGTCCGGCGCCACACCGATGCCCATCGCTCCCGGCCCGCGCCCGCCAATGCGGTGATCGCCGTTGACCAGTGTCCACGATTCGCCGGCGTCATTCGAGCGGTACACACCCGCGCCCTTTTCGGCTTCGACCGACGCATAGAGACGAGTCGAATCGTTCGGTGCAATGGCCACACCGATGCGCCCCAGTTTGTCTTCGCCAGTCGGCAGCCCCTTTGTCAGCGGCTTCCAGGTAGAACCGCCGTCGGTGGACTTGTACAGGCCGCTTCCGGCGACATAAATTGACGCTCCGCTGCGCACTTCCCATGGCGCCACACGCGCCGCCCACAACGCCGCGTAGAGAACTTGAGAATCGGAAGGATCCATCACCAACTCCGCAGCGCCAACGTTTTCATCCTTGTACAAGACTTTCTCGAACGATTTCCCTCCATCGGTGGAGCGGAACACTCCGCGCTCGGCGTTGGGACCATAGGGGTGCCCCTGTGCCGCCACATATACGCGCTCGGAATATTTCGGATCGACCACAATCGCGGTGATTTGCTGCGCGTCTCGCAGTCCCAGATGCGTCCAGGTTTTCCCAGCATCGGTGGATTGGTATATTCCGTCGCCAACCGCCAAGTCCGGACGCTGCAAGCCTTCGCCGCTGCCCACGTAAATTACATTCGGATTGGACGGCGCAACAGCAATGGCTCCGACTGATCCGCTTTCTCCAGCTTCATCGAATATCGGCGTCCAGGTGTTCCCGGAGTCGTTCGACTTCCACACACCGCCATTGACCGCAGCCATGTAAAACAGACTCGGTTGTCCCGGCACGCCAGTGATGGCCACAGTACGACCCGCGCGAAACGGCCCAATGCACCGCCACCGCATCTCTTGAAAAAACTTTTGATCGTACAACTGCGCCGTGGTGGACCAGGCCGATGCGGCAATCGCCAGCACCGCCACGCACCAACGCATCGCCGAAGAGAAGGTCATCTTGGAGCCTCCAAAGCGCATTAGGATAGCGCGCACGGTCATGGCGGGCAATTTGAACATCCGACCAGGTTTGTTAGCTGAAGTTTCGCGATGGTTCCGTCGAATCGGCCTATCTTTTTGCCCGATCTCTAATTTGCTTCGCAAGCTTTTCGATGTCTTGCGTACGCTTAAGAACCGTCAGGCTCAGGGTTGTGTCGGGATTGACGTGGTCAACTTCATCCTTCAATTCCGTGGAGAGCGCGTAGAGACGTTGTACGTCCAAACGCAACTCAAGTTGGTTGTTCGCCTCTCTTGCTAGTTTCTCGCTCTTGTACACCACCGGTGGTCCGTTGAGCAGCGCCTGATTTGCCGCGAACCCGGGCACTTGGGGCGCGCGCGTTTGCCACGCCTTCAGAAACAAGGGTGTGGCAAAACAAATGGCCGAAACAAACACTGCCGCAACCGACACTCGCGAGGACGAACGCTTCATGGGTCCTCCACCAAGCCTGGGATGAAGCTGATGGCCGAAGCTTATACACCTGTGTAAAGCAAAAGCGAAGTGAAATCCATACGCAAATCACCATGGAAAGTAGACGCCGAGACGCCGCGGCCAAAAACAGAACCTAGTGCTTGTGCGCGCCCTGCTCTTGCAGGACGGCGCGGCCGCTGCTTTGCGGATACCGACTTGATGATGAACTGCCTCTTTTGACCGATTGGAATTCCCACTTTGGCGCGCTTCAACGCATGACCGATCAGAGTGCGGACGTAGGAATCATCCATCGTTTTCGCACCGCCCTCCAGGCGAATATTGCGCACCACATTCCCGCTTCCTCGCAACCGCTGCTCCGAATCGGACAGTCCTTTGCCCTGCAGAAAACACAGGGTCACCCAACGAGGTGTGAACACGATCGAGAAGATGGCTTCGCTCGGGCGCATGCTCGGACAAAATCCAACCACCAGAAAATTGTAGTTGTCATAGACCATTTCGATCGCGCCAGGGACCAGCTTACGCAGCTTGGCAAGACACTTCTTGCCCTCGTAGGCGACCGCCGGATCGTACTTCCTCAAAAACGTTTCGAATTGTTGCTGAGCCGTCATGGTGGCCTTCCGTCTGCCGGCCAGCCGCGTCCTATTTATTTCCCGCTTTCGCAGCGGGCACGCCGGTATCCTGCGGCAACGCCGCCGGAGTTACATCGCCCTTCACGTAATGCCCATACCAGGCAAGATACCGCTTCAACCGATCTTGCATGTGCGAAGGAATCGTGAACTCATGGTATTCCCCGGGATAGACGACCAACTGCGTGTCGCGTCCCAGCGCCTTCAGTGCCTGATACATCTGCTCACCGCCAAGGATCGGCACGTTCCAGTCAATCGCGCCACCCATGAAGAGCGCAGGGGTCATGATATTTTTCACCCGATAAAACGGCGCAACCTTGGTCCACACATCCTGGTGTTCCCAGGGGTAGCCGAGCTCTGTGAAATAGTCCTTCTGATATTGGTCGTGACCCCACAGGCTCGTGAATTCTGCAGCGCCTGCTCCAGAAATGGCCGCCTTGAAGCGATTCGTCTGGCCAATAATGAAGTCGGTCGAAATACCACCGTACGACCAGCCGCCCACTCCCAATTTGTCAGGGTCGGCGATTCCCTGCGCGATCGCATAGTCCACCATTGCCATGTCGTCCTGATAGTCCTTATTGCCCCAATCCGCCCAGATGGCTTTGCAGTAGTCCTGACCGTATCCGGTCGAACCGCGCGGGTTAGGAAATAGCACGACGTATCCATTTGCCGCGAGAAGCTGTGCCAAATGTTCGAACTCCGCGTAATACGCCCACACCGGTCCGCCGTGCGGCCGCACAATCGCTGGATATTTCTTGCCCGGCGCGTAGTCGATCGGCTTGTACAGGTAGCCCGACACGGTCGTCCCGTCCTTGCTCTTGAAGTGAACGTATTCCCCCTGCGCCAGCTTGAGCTTCGCAAGGTGTTCATCATTCGCATGCGTAATGCGCGTCAGCTTTCCGCCAGACAAGGTAAAAATTTCGTTCGGCCGATCCAGAGTCGTGACTTGCGCCGCAATCTCGCCCGCTTTCGACAGCGAATAGTCGTACAGCATCAAACGGCCGCCGATCGGCCGCGTTACCTTCTGTGTGGCAATATCTACCAGGCAAAGATTCTGCGTTCCGTCATCGTCTGCAATGAAGTAGATGGACTTGCCGTTGGGAGCAAACGTCGGCTCCGTAGCCATGCGATCGAGTGCGAGCGTCAGGACCTTGGCATCGCCGGGCTTTCCATTGAGCTCAGGTATAGGCGCGACAGCGATGTGTTTGGTGGCATATTGAAAAAGCTTTGGATCTAGCTGCGTCGAATACGCGATCCACTTGCCGTC
>Ga0068863_100002246_pt1 | contig 19180 bp, 13 predicted proteins | sample KBSSwiS62_FD_66596 | JGI IMG/M metagenome (GOLD analysis project Ga0068863, IMG submission 66596) | Switchgrass rhizosphere microbial communities from Kellogg Biological Station, Michigan, USA - KBS Switchgrass S6-2 | ecosystem: Host-associated > Plants > Roots > Rhizosphere > Soil ...
ACCGTTCGGATCAAATGCCTTTTTCACGCGCCGTTCCATCTCCAAATCAAAATCAACATGCGCCCACACGTTTAGCTTCGCTTTCCACTTCGCCGGGCAAAACACCAGCGACCCGCGAAATTCCAGCTTGGCACGCAATGAACCTACACTCTTCCAGAAATATTCCATCTGCTTCAACGCCATCTCATCACCTGCGCGCGGCAACAGCGCCAGGTACACCACCGAACCGGCACGCACCAGCACTGGCGCTCTCATCCACGACGATCCCGCGAAACTCCGGACCGCCCGCAACAAATCCGGCAGTTGCGACGGCAACGCCGCCAATCGCAGCACCACCGCGTGGGCCGCCGCATCGCGCATCGTCACCGGCGCTTCGCGCAAGATTTCCAGCAGCGCCGCGAATGGCTCATCGTGCATTGCCACCGCATTCTGCGCAGCAACTTCGCGTGCCATCCGCGCCAACTCCCGCGCATACCGCTCGCAAACGTCGCCGCTTCCTTCGAATCCCACGCACACCGTCCACTCTTGTTTAGGCTGTGCCGCGCACAGCGATGCGAAGGGTGCGTATTGCGGGAACAGCAATCCCGCCGACTCCGGTGAAAGGATCTCCAGCACGATCGGCGTCAACGCTGACGCTCCGATCTCCTTCGCAAACCTCAGCGCGCCCAAGTCGTCCGTAAACGACGCCAGAAAGCCTCGCCTCGCCACGGGCACGGGGTAGGTCCGAAAATTCAGCCGCGTAATTACCGCCAGTGTTCCCAGCGACCCGTTCAGCAATTTGTGAAAATCGTAGCCGGTTACATTTTTCACCACGCGTCCGCCACTCTTTGCTTGTGCTCCTGTACCGTCCACAAACTCCGCGCCGATCAAAAAATCTCGCGGCGCTCCATAAAATTGCCGTAACGGGGAATCTAATCCCGCCGCAATTGCCCCGCCCACCGTAGCCTTTTCAAAAAACGGCACCTCCAGTGGCAAAAATTGTTTTTTCTCAGCCAGCGCCCGCGCCAATTCGGCCAACGCCATCCCCGCGTTCACGCTGATCGTGAGATCACCCGGGTCGTAGCTCGCTATTCCCGTTACGCCTGTCATGTCTAACGCCACGTCATAACTCGTCGGCGGCATCCCGATCGCCAGAGCAGTCCGCGCTCCACATGCAACCACTCCGAACTTCTCCTGTACCGCGGTACGCACCACTTCCGCCGCTTTTTCCGCGCTCTCCGGTCTCACTTCAAACTTCGGCGTCACTCCGTCAATCGCGAACCGCAGCAACTCCTTCGGCTCCGTTCGAACGTTCGCGCCACCGACAGTACTCTCCAGCCTTGCCAGTACCGAAAGTCCGGGCGCGACGCTCACGCTGGCACCGCCTTCTGCACTGGATTGGCCATCGGACTCGTTCGCACCCGCGTTTCGCCGCACCCTTTGCCCATCGGAAATACTTTCCCCGGATTCAACAGCCCGGTCGGATTGAACTGCCCATGCACCCGTCGCATCAGTGCGAAATCCGCTTCCGAAAACATCAGCGTCATCAACTCCGCTTTCTCCATGCCGACGCCATGTTCCCCCGTCAGCGCGCCCCCAATCGAAACGCAATACCGCACAATCTCTTCTGACACCCGCACCGCCTCGCGAAACTCCTCCGGTTTCCGCGGATCAAACAGCACCAGCGGATGCAAATTCCCATCGCCTGCGTGAAATATATTCCCCACCTGCAGTCCGCACTCTTTCCCTAGTTTCACAACATGCCGCAGTGCCTGCGGCAATTTTGACCGCGGAATCACCGCGTCCAGCACATAGTTCGTCGGCGCGAGTCGCCCCAGCGCCCCAAACGCAGTTTTGCGTCCCTTCCACAACAACTCGCGCTCCTTATCGTCCTTTGCCGTGCGGACTTCGCGCGCATGATGCAGTTTGCAGACTTCGTCAATCGCCTGCGCTTGCCCGGCCACCGCTTCCGTGATTCCTTCAATCTCAATCAGCAGCACTGCCCCGCAATCCCGCGGAAACCCAGCATGCACATAGTCCTCAATCGCGCCGAGTGTCCACCCATCCATCATTTCGCAAGCGGCCGGCGTAATAGCCCGCGCAGTCAACTCCGCCACTGTTTCTGTCGCGTCGTCCACCGTCTCGAAAATCGCCAGCAGCGTCTTGACTGCCTCAGGCTTTTTCGACAGCTTCGTCACAATCTCCGTCACCAGCGCCAGCGTCCCTTCGCTCCCCACCAGCAATCCGCATAAGTCATATCCCAACGGATCGCTTAACTTCCCGCCAATTCGTTTCACTTCGCCGCTCGGCAACACTAGCTCCAGCCCCGTTACGTGGCTGCTCGTCACGCCATACGCCAGCGTGTGCGGCCCACCCGAATTTTCGCTTACATTCCCGCCAATCGTGCACGACTTCTGGCTCGACGGGTCCGGCGCAAAATAAAATCCCGCGTGCTCCACCGCGCGCGTCAAATCAAAATTCACCACTCCGGGCTGCACCACCGCTCGCCGGTTCTCAAAATCCATCTCCAGAATCTTGTTCATCCGGCCGAACGCCAGCATGATCCCACCACCGCGCGCCAGCGCTCCTCCCGACAGCCCCGTCCCCGCCCCGCGCCCGACGATCGGCACGTCGTGTTTTACCGCCAGCTTCACAATCGCCAGCACATCCGCAGTGCTCGACGGAAATACCACCGCTTCCGGCCGCGCCTTCTCCACAGACCCGTCGTACTCATACAGCACCAGGTCCTCGCCCCGCGAAAGCACGTTCCGCGCACCAACAATTCTTTCTAGTCTCGCGATGATTTCCTCATTCATGATTGTCCTGCCGGCTCCGGAGTCACCAGTCACGAATCACGCCCACTATAGTAATTCGCAGCGCCCGCCGCAAATCGCTCAATCTGCAATCTCTTCTGTGCTAACTTATTTCCTCCACGCGTTGAGCGAGAAAATGCCGAAAGCTAAAATCTTCATCACTCATCCGCTCTATCCCGAAGCCCAAACCCTTCTCCAGTCCGTCTGCGACTGCGAATTCTGGTCCAAACAGGAACGCCCTCCCAAAGAAGAATTTTTTCGCCGCCTTAAAGACAAGGAAGGTCTGGTCTGCCTGCTCACCGAGCGTGTCGGGGACGACACCCTCCGTGCGGCCCCCAAGCTTCGCATCGTCTCCAACGTCGCCGTAGGGTACGACAACGTCGACGTTCCCACCTGCACCCGTCGTGGCGTCCTCGTCACCAACACTCCCGGCGTCCTCGACGAAACCACCGCCGACTTCACCTGGGCGCTCATGCTTGCCATCGCACGCCGCATCGTCGAAGCCGATCAATATGTCCGGGCAGGGAACTGGCAAGGCTGGAACTTTGATCAATACTGTGGCACCGATGTGTGGGGAAAAACTTTGGGGATCGTCGGCTTCGGCCGCATCGGTCAGGCGGTCGCCCGCCGCGCGCAAGGCTTCGGCATGAAAATCCTCTATAACAGCCGCAAACGCGTTGCGGAAGACATCGAAAAGGGACTCAACGCCGAATATCGCGAAATGAACGCTCTTCTCGCCGAGTCCGACTTTATTTCACTTCACGTTCCACTCGACGGCGACACTCGCGGCCTTTTCGACGCTCCCAAGTTTTTCCGCATGAAGCCGACCGCCTTCCTCATCAACACTTCCCGCGGTCCTGTTGTCGACGAAGCCGCGCTTGTCCATGCCCTCGAATCCAAAAAAATCGCAGGCGCCGGCCTCGACGTCTTCGAACAAGAGCCCTTCGTCCACCCGGGCCTCAAGCGCCCCAACGTGGTCCTGGCCCCTCACCTTGGCTCTGCCTCCACCGAAACTCGTGGCCGCATGGCCAATACCGCGGCCCAAAACATCGCCGCCTTCTTCCAGGGCCAACGCCCTCCCAACCCGGTCAATCCCGAACTCCTCAAATAGGCGTCCCTCACTCGCACCGCAACGCCACCAGCGGATCCACGCGCATCGCCCTCCGCGCGGGCGCAATCGCCGCCGCCACGCAAACACCTACCAGTAAGGAAATCGCCCAGCTGATCGCCACCGGGTCCCAACCGCCCACCTCGAACAGCATCGACTGAAATACGCGGCTGCCTAGTATCCCAGCCGGCACTCCAACCAGCGCGCCTACGGCTAGCACCAAGCAGGCCTCTCTCGTCACCATCCACAACACGGCCGCGCGCGGTATTCCTAGCGCCATCCGCAATCCAATCTCTTTCGTTCTCATCGCCACGTTGTACGCCATGCTTCCATATAACCCGGTGCACACCAGCAGCAGCACCAGCCCGCCAAACAGCGCCGACAGCCGCGCAGCCATCACCTGCGAACCCAGCGTATCTCCCACTAAACTGTTCGCCGTTTCGGGAGCGTCCATCATCATTTCCGCATTCAAACTCAAAACCGTCTTTCGCACCGCATTAACCAGCGCCCCGGGATGCTCTGCCCGAATCTCAAAATTAATCGCGCCCGTTTCATCAAAACCACCCGCGTTCAGCGGCGCGTACAGCCTTCGTTTTGCCGGCTTCCGCACGCTGTGATCCCGCACATCCTTCGCCACTCCGATGATTTCGTAAGGCGGCGTGTTCGGATGGTCGGAGTCCTGTATTCCCACTGAGTGCCCCAGTGGATTCCTTTCTCCGAAATATTCCCTTGCGAACGTCTCGTTCACCACCGCTACTCGCGCTCGCCGCGAATAATCCTCCTGGGTAATCTCCCTTCCCATTACCATGGGCACGCCAATCGTGCTGAAATAGTTCGGCCCGATCTCGTCATCCGCGCTGTCTTTGTCGCCATTCGCCGGCAGCGCGCCGTCCAGTAAAATCACGTCCGCGGATTCGCTTCCGCTGTAAAGCCCGTTGGTGGAAGCCGTCGCGCCTCTCACTCCCGGCATTGCGGCGAACCGCTCCAGCAACTGCTGCGTCGCGGCGTGACGCGCATCATCCTTGTATCCGCTAGCGCCTAGATCCACCCGCACCAGCAACAGTTTGTCGCGGCTGTAACCCAGCTCCGCCTCCTGCAGTTTCCACAGGCTGCGCACCAGAAGGCCCGCGCCCATCAACACAAACACGCCCACCGCGATTTGTGCCGCCAGCAGTAGCCGCCCGCTCTGCAATTTCATTTTCGAACCGGAGCTTCGCGTACCCTCACTCAAGCCTCCGTCAACTTTCACTTTCGCCAGTCGAAGCGCCGGGCCCAGCCCAAACAGCATCGCCGTTACCAGGCAAGCGGCCGTCGTAAATCCCAGCACCCGCCAGTCCAACTCTAGGTGGCTCTTAATTCCGTTGCCTGCCTGCGCCATGCGTACCAGCGCCGTCGCTCCCCACTTTGCCAGCGCAATTCCAAATGCTCCTCCGAGTCCTGCCAGCAACAGCGATTCCGTCAGCAACTGCCGTATCACCCGGCCGGCTCCCGCCCCGATCGCAAGCCGAACCGCCATCTCCTTCTGCCTGGCTGCTGAACGGGCCAGCAACAGGTTCGCCACATTGATGCAGGCTACAAGCAACACCATCCCCACCATCCCCATCAGCAACCACAATGGCTCCCCAAACTCCGCCCTCACCGCCGAAAGCCCGCGCCCTCCAGGCGAAACCTGCACATCCACCTTCAGGTTCCGCATCGCGGCACGATCGTCCGCGGACAGCTTGGCGTCGAGCGAACCCGTCAAAGCCCGCTTCACCAGCCCGTCAATGTTGGCTTTCGCCTGCTGTGTCGTCACGCCCGGCTTCAGCCTTCCCATCAACAACAGCGCCGAAATGTTCACGGTCTCCAGGTAGGCCTTCTCCGGCATCAGCTGCGGCTCCATCATCATCGGCGCCCAAAGGTCCGGTTGATCCTCTACCACCTCGCCGCGAAATTTCGGTCCGGTAACTCCAATAATCGTCATCGGAGTTCCGTTCAACTGCACCGCTCTCCCCAGCACACCGGCACTTTCTCCAAATCTTCTTTGCCAATAACCGTAACTGATGACCGCCACCGGATCTTTACCCGGCGCTCCGCCATCGCCGCTCGAAAATGTCCGGCCAATCATCGCCTCCACTCCCAGTGTCTCGAAGTAATTTTCGGTCACAACTCGTCCCTGCAGATCTTCCGTGTTCTTGTCGATCACGATTCGCGCATTGTCCAGCCGTGAACTTGCCAGCAGCGAAGAAAACACTTCGTTCCGGTCCCGCACTTCCCGGTACAAGGGATAAGAAAACGAACCTGTGCCCGGTGTTCCGTTGCTCCAGGCGTGCACCCGCGTCGGGTCCCCCACCGCCACCAGTTCTTCCGGATGCCGCACCGCCAGCGGCCGCAACAGCACCGTGTTAATCACCGTAAAAATCGCCGCGTTCGCTCCGATTCCCAGCGCCAGCGTCAGCACGGCCACCGCGGTGAATCCCGGGTTTTTTCGCAACATGCGCACGCCAAACTTCAAGTCTTGTATGAAGTTCTCCATCAGTCCCACTCTCCGCGCCTCGCGGCACTCTTCCCTTGCTTGGTCCATCCCGCCAAACTCAATCCGCGCTCGTCGCATTGCCTCCGTTCGCGACAATCCTTTTTGCATCAAATCTTCCGCGCGCGCCTCGATATGAAACCGCAGCTCCGCGTCCATCTCGCTCTCCATCCGAGATCTCCGCACATTCGCACGAACCCAAGCGCGCATTCGATGCAAAACGCTCACAACTCCTCCGCCCTCGTCTTCAAAATCCCCGCAATCACCTCCGGCATCCGCTTCCACTTCTCCTCTTCACTCTGCAGCCTCTTTTTCCCGTCCGCAGTCAACCGGTAAAACTTGGCCTTCCGTTTATTCTCCGATTCGCCCCACTCGCTCGCGATCCACCCCTGGTCCTCTAGCCGGTACAGCGCCGGGTACAGCGAGCCCTGCTGAATCTCGAGCCGGTCCTGCGAAATCTGCTGGATCCGCAGCAGCACTCCATACCCGTGCAGTGGCCCCAGTGACACCGCCTTCAGGATCAGCATATCTAGCGTCCCTTGCAGCAATTCCAGTTGTCTGTCCAACGAAGCACCCTCTCCTAGAGAATCTAGGAATAGATACTCCTGCTCTCCTAGACTGTCAAGGAGAGTTTTTTCCGTTTATCCGCTCTTTTCGCCAGCACCTTTTCGCCTGTGGAAAAACTCTTCCGCCTCCGCAAACAGCTTTCCCCGCAACTCCTTCTGGGAACCGCTCGATTCGATCTAATATATTTATAGTTAGTTATTTAAACTGTAAACAAGTCGCTAAGTTCTTTAGAATCACCGCTTATGGAAACGGGGAGGGGGATACAGGGAGCTCGGCCAGCAAATTCCGCTGGTGTCCATTCTTGGATCGCTACCAGGTGTTGTAGGCAGTCCCTTCAAACGGGGAAATCTTGTCCGAGGCTGAGTGCACGTTGGTAATTCCCGTGCCGGCCTGATCAGGGCTCAAGACCACGGATTCCACGTCAGGAACCCAATCCTTGGCGTGCGTAATGGGATCTTCGGGGAGGATGCGGAGATAGTCTGGCACGAGATCATCAAGTGATTGCGGAGCCGCCTGCTTGTCCATGGTGAAGTTATCGATGGCTTTGCGCATTTCGACGAGATCCTGCTTCAGAACGGTCTCGCGGCTGCGCACGATAGTGCGCTGGTAGCTGCCGGCGGCGATGCCCACGAGAATCAGAATAATCGAGATGACGATCAGCAGCTCGATTAGTGTGAAGCCGCGCGATTTGGGGAGACGATTCTTTCTCATAGCTCACCAGTCCGAGTATTTGCTTCCGTCCAGGGCAGTACCTTGCGATTTGGAATAGACATCGAAAACGTTTTTGCCGCACCAGCTTTGTGAATCGGGGTCGTCGGTGACGCACCGCAGCCCCCAGTCGGCATGTCCGGTCATTGGATCGACGGGAACTTTCCGCAGGAAACGGATCTTCTTATCTGCCGTGCCAACCTGAACGCCTTTCACCAGCGTATCAAGATCCGGCGGATAGTTTTCGCTTCCTACCTCAACGCGAATTTTCTGCTGGTCGGCCAAATCCTTGTAGCGGTCAACCGCGTCCTTCATCTCGCGCAGGTCGCGGCGGAGTTCACTTTCCTTCCCGCGAACGATCGAGTAGCGCGCGACTGGCAGCGCGGCCGAAGCAAGAATCACCAGAATTGAGCAAGCGATGATGAGCTCGATCAGCGTCATGCCGGCCTGTGGGTTGGTGCGCTTCATAGGCATCCAATGAAACTATAGCGCCGATTCGACGGACGAGAAAAGCCACGGCATGCGATTGCAGCTCTTAAATGCTACTGCGACTTGACCTGAACGCTGGCTTCAGTTGTTAGCAAAGCCAGGGGCTTTTGCTGGGAGTCCTTGGCGTTAACCTGCACGATGGACAAGTTAGTCGAGCCCGGGCCGATGGCCTTTATCACGACGCCCAGAAGCGTGCCGCTACCGCTGACGCCCGGAGTGTTCGGTTGCCGAGTCGCGGCAATCATCACCTGGCCTTTGGACTTATCGCCGCCTTGCACAATGGCGATTTCCTGGTTGCCGCTGGACAAGAACGTCCCGTGTTGAACGTCTTCGATGCTGATGACCGCGGGGTCGTACTGCAGCATCATCGGAATTGAATAGAGATCGTTCACATTGTCTACGGCAACTCCCAACGTTGCGGTTTGCCCTGGAGCGAGTGTTAGCGCCTGAGGATCGAACCGAAGGCGTGCGCCTTGGCTTCCCGCGGTTGCCGGCGGAGCGGCCGCCGGATTAGCAGGGCCAGACATCGGTAGTGCCGGAGGCGGCTGAGTCGCCGGTTGCTGAGGAGCCGGCGCCGCTGCAGGCTTGTTCACATCGGGAATGCGAATGTCGCTTTGCCGACGCGTAGTGATGTTTTGCTCGACGCCGGAAGAGATCGGCCGGAGGTCGGCGCGAGTCCAGTCGGGCAGGCGCACGATGCGTGGGGTGAGGACGATCAGAATGTCGTTTTGGCTGTGGTCGACTTTGTTGTCGGCGAAGAGGTACTTCATCAGCGGAATTTGCGCCAGCCCAGGCCAGCCGTTCACTGTCTTGCTGTCGGTCTTCGTAAACAGGCCGCCCAGGATATTGGCTTCGCCCTCGCGGAGGCGGATGTCGTGTTCGATCTTATTCTGGCCGATGATGGGCTGTTGAATGCCACCGATGGTGGCTGTGCCTGTCACCTGCGAGACTTCCAGCGCCACCTTCAGGCTCACCTCATGATTCGGATGGATGCGCGGCGTGATGTTCACGTTGACGCCGACGTCGATGTAGGTAAACTGCGTGTTAACCAATGGGTTCACCGAAGTGGTCCCGACACCGACGCCAGCCTGGAAGCTGCCGGTGGCGATGGGCACGCGACTGCCGATATTGAGTTTGGCCGGCTGCCCGTCAATCGAGCGAATTTCCGGATTCTGAATGATTTTGGTGGTGGTGTCGGTGAGAACGAAATTCGCTGTAGCTCCAGGAAGAGTGACGGTGTAATAGGCGGAGCTAAATGAGAATCCCTTGAGGGGAGCACCGGGGGGAGTCGTAGTGGTGGTGCTACCAGTGGTCGACGTGGTTCCTGGAGGAGTGAACGTGAGGGAGGCGGACTGGCCGGGCAGAATGCCGAGGTCGCGCAGGCGATCAGTGCTTGCCGAAAGCACTTCAACCTGGATCACCACTTCAGGCTTGGCTTTGTCGATGTCTTTCAACAAACGGCGCGCGATGGCCAGTTTGTCCGGCGTGTCGCGAACGATGATGGCGTTCTGCGAATTGAGCTGCTGCACCTTGGTTAGGTTCAGTACCTGACGAAGGCCGTTGGCGATTTCGGTCAAATCCTGGGACTGGATGGTGTTGGAAAGGTAGAATGTTTCAACCATCTGCTCGTCGTAATCTTTGTGCTTTTGAGTGGTGTCCTGCGCGACAAAGATGATGTTTTCGGTGACCGGTTTCCAGAATGTCTTGCTTTGGATGCACACAATGTCGAGAGCTTGTTGCAGCGTGACGTTATTGAGTTCGACGGAGATACGACGGGCGGGGAAGTCCGGATCGTAAATGACATTGATGCCGGCCTGCTTGGCGATGGTGTCAAAAATCAACTTGACGTCGTTGACCATCTTGAGGCTCACAGGGGCATCCGAGAGCGGCTTTAGCTCGGGCGGAGAGGAGGCCAAATCGGCTTCGACGGTGTCATTAGGACCGGCGGCCGCTTCGTCCTGCTTGCGGGCAACGTCATTCATCTGGTCGACGGTGTGGCGGAACTCCTGGATTGCCGCCGCGCTTGAAGGGTCAATGGTGGCGGCGCGCTGAAATTCGGCAGCGGCGCCCTGCAAATCGCCCTTTTCGCGCAAATCTTGGCCCTTTTTGATGTGGAACTCGCCGGCTTCAAAGCGGATCTGGTTGTACTTGATGCGGTAATCGGCGTTTTGCGGATCGCTGGCGAGTGCCTTCTGGTAGTACTGCAAAGCGGTGTCGTAATCCTGCAGATCTTCCGCTTTGCGAGCAGCATTATAGTGTTCGCCGCCTTTGGGGCACCCTGCGGCAAATAGGCCTGCTACGGCACACAAAATCAGAATGGTCTTACGGTGCATGCAAACTCCGTGAAATGTAGCCAGGCCCCGACGAAATGCTGTACCACTCTAGCATTGGCTTAGAGGCTCGACAAGAAGTGTGGGGTTGGCTGTCCCGCATCTGTTAATGGCTGTTTAAAGGAAATGCTATATTGGGTTGTTATGGCCAAGGCCGCGAAGCAACAAGGGCGCGATGTCAACAAGAAGGGCGAGCAGATCGTGGCTCAGAACCGCGCGGCGAGCTATAACTACCACCTGCTGGAGAGGATGGAAGCGGGTTTGGTGCTTCACGGCACGGAAGTAAAGGCTTTGCGCGAAGGCAAAGCCAACATCAGGGACGCCTTCGTGGACTTTAAGCCTTCAGGGCCGTGGCTGGTGAACGCACACATTGCCCAATATATGGCAGGCGGCCCTTGGAACCACGAACCTCTTGGTAACCGGAAACTTTTGCTGCACAAGAACGAGATTGCCAAGTGGGCTGGCCGCACCCAATCAAAAGGTTTGACCGTCATACCCTTGCGGATTTACTTTCGCGACGGAATCGCCAAGTGTGAAATCGCCCTGGCGCAGGGCAAGAAGCAGTGGGACCGGCGCCAGGATGAACGCACGAAAGAGGCTCGCAAGGAAGCGGAAGCAGCGATGTATCGTAATCGGAGGCGATAGGACCGTTATGCAAATTACGCTGGATACGAAGTCGTTTGGAGCCGTGGAAACCGACGCGCTGGTCACCTATTTGTTTGAGGACAGTGACCCGGTCACCGGACGTGTCGCGGAGCTTGACGCGGCTGGCGGCGGTCTACTGAAGAAATTGGCGAATAGCGGTGAATTAACCGGGAAGACATTAGAGTTCACTCTGATCCACGCTCCAGCGGGGTTGAAAGCGGCGAGATTGCTCTTGGTCGGTGCTGGCAAGAAGGATTCATTTAGTGGCTCCACGCTGCGCAAACTTGCCGGGGCGGCTCTGCGCTATTTGAAAGCGCGTTCGGTGAGGAATTTTGCATTTCTAGTTCGCGAAAACGGAGCGACCACGGACGCGGCGCAAGCGCTGGCCGAAGGATTCATTACTGCGAATTTTGAAACGGACAAGTACAAGACCGAAAAGAAAAACGGAAAAGAGATCGATTCGATCGCGTTGGTGGGTTTTGGTGATTCCGAGAAATCAGCAGGCGAAAAGGGTTTGTTGACCGGAAAGATTATTGCTGAATCGCAGAACTTCACGCGTGATTTGGTGAACGAACCATCGAACAAGCTGACACCGCGCGTTTTGGCGGATAAAGCTGCTGCAATGGCGAAGGAAGCCGCGCTGGCCGTGGACATCCTGGACGAGAAGAAAATTACCGAGCTGAAGATGGGCGCATTGTTGAGCGTGGCGCAGGGAAGCGTAGAGCCACCGCGCATGATTGTAGTCACGTACACGCCGGCCAATGTGAAGCCTGGCGCACCCGTTATCGGGCTGGTCGGCAAGGCGGTGACGTTCGACACGGGCGGCATTTCGATCAAGCCGGCCGACGGCATGGAGAAGATGAAGTATGACATGGCGGGCGGCGCCACGATGTTGGGCGCGATTCGCGCCCTGGCGGCCTTGAAGCCGAACGTGAAGGTGATCTGTGTGGTGCCTGCAACGGAAAACATGCCCGGCGGCAAAGCGCAGAAGCCGGGTGATATTCAGACCGCGATGTCCGGCAAGACCATCGAAGTACTGAATACCGACGCAGAAGGCCGCCTGATTTTGGCTGACGCCATCACATACGCCAAGCAGCTGGGCGTGACGCACATCGTGGATGCGGCGACGTTGACCGGTGCGATTGTGGTTGCGCTAGCGAATGTAAATGTGGGGGTGTTCGGTTCGAACCAAGAGTTTACGGACAAGCTGCTGGCTTCGTCGAAAGCTGCAGGCGAAAAGATGTGGCAACTGCCGATGGACGACGAATACCGCGAGTTCATCAAGGGCAGTTTTGCGGACATTCAGAACATCGGGAGCGGCAAGGGCGGCGGCTCGATTACCGGCGCTTGGTTTATTCGCGAGTTCGCTGGCGATACGCCGTGGATCCATCTGGACATCGCAGGCACGGCGTGGAACGACGATGCCAAGCCGTGGCTGGCCAAGGGCCCAACGGGTGTAGCGCTGCGCACGCTGGTTCATCTAGTACAAAGTTATTGACCGCTACCATGTCGACCGAAATTTCATAGCGACGCACACTGGACTTTCCCCTTTACTGTTTCGTCGCTCGGTCGAGAAACGCGAAAACGTCCGGTTCCCAATCAGGTACAGCCAGGTAGAGGAAGTTGTGCCCTTCGTCGGCGTTGTTGCCGATTGCGGGATAAATCTTAAGAACGTGTGGTTTGCGCTGACGCGCAAGTTCGGCTGCGATTTCTGTTCCTGGAGTCGTATCGTAGTCATTGGCTGCCTGAATGAGCATGATCGGCGCGGATGTCTTTCCGATCGCCGCAAAGACGTGTTCCCGAAGCTCTCGCGAAAGCCGCCACGAATTTGCACCGGCGCCGAACGTCACCTCGGCACGGATCGCATCGTCGCGTGCGCCTGAAAGCAGCGTGAGTAAACCGCCAAACGAATGGCCGACAACGGCGATGCGACCCGGAGCGATTCCGGGCGCGGTCTTTAGAAAAGACGAGCCTGCGAGTGCATCATCGAGATGGTCGGTGGTCGCCAGCACGTAATGCAAATGCTGGCGCGCTTCCTTTCCCTTGACCGCTTCTTCGTGTTGAAGCAGGTCTTGCATGAAAGAACCTTGATCTGCGGAGAGACCTTGGCCGCGGCGGCAGAGATAGAAAAAGGCATAGCCGTGCCTGAGAAAAATCGGCGCAAGCGTTGACGCGGCTTCTTCCATCGTCTGTCCGGCGGTGTGTTGGCCGTCCGCCGCGCCGGAGCCATGATTGAACAAAACGGCAGGGAAAGGTCCCTGCCCTTGCGGCTTCCACAGATAACCTTTGAGCTGGAGGGAGCCGCTTCGCAGTTCGACGATTTTTGGGCCAATCGATAGGTGAACGTCCTGCGCAGAAGCGGCCGCTGAGAGCGCGCAGGCAAGGGTTAATAAGAATACAGCTCTCATAGGAATCAGAATGCGTCCATCATACTTCGCGCGTTATTCTCTGTCACATTCTTTCCGGCGCTTCTATCCCCAAAAGATTTAAGGCTGTTATCAGTTGACGTTCGACCAATTCGGTGAGGCTCAGCAAAAATGCGCGCTTTTCAGCGTCGGACTCCGACAGGATGTGGTGCTTGTGATAGAAGTTGTTAAAAGCTTGCGCGAGTTGGAACGCATATTTCGCGACGAAGGCCGGTTCTTGAGCGGAGATTGCGGTGTCGGCGGCGTGGTCGAGCATGCCGGCCTGCACAAGTAGTTCCCAAAGGCCAGCGCCTGCGGGACTGTTCAGAAACCTCGCCGCGCCTTCCTCAGAGACGGTTGCATCTCCTGCTTCGGCGCCCTTGCGACGAATTCCGCGAATTCTCACCACTGCATACTGGCAATACGGACCGGTTTCGCCTTCAAAACTCAGGGCGTCTTCAAAATCGAAGGCGATAATGGTGTTGCGGGTGAACTTCAGCAGGAAAAAGCGCAGCGCGCCGACCGCGATGGCGTGAGCCGTTCTTTGTTGTTCGGCAGCAGGCATATCCGCGTGGCGTTTTTTCACTTCGGCCAGAGTCGCTTCCTCGAGTTTTGTGATCAGGTCATCTGCTTTGACGCCGAACCCCTTGCGCCCGCTCATGTCGACAAACGGACGCTTGGCATCCTCGGTGGAAAGCTCGTAGCCCAGTTCGGCGGCACAGCGGGGAGTCAGCACGACAAAGGCGTAAGACAAATGAATGGATTTTTCGGCGGCGTCCGTGTGGCCAAGCCTGCGAAGGCCCTCGGCAACCACATCTTGCACGTAGGATTGGCGAGCGTCGATCACGTTGTAAACAGCAACTGCGGGATCAGCGAAATGCGGTGCAGTCGTATCGCCCGGGCCGCTCGTTGTCGCCCAGACGGTTGCGCCAGCCGGAGCGTCTGGCCACTTTAGGTAATGAAAGTCTTTGCCCAGTAAGCCGAACTTCCATAGCTGGTAGGCAATGTCTTTCCCGACGTAGGTCACCGTGCCGTTCGAGCGAACAATGATCTTGTCCTGTTCGTTTTCTTCTTCTTTTTTCTCAGTGTCCTCAGCGTCTCTGCGCTTCGCTTCCTCTCTATCCTCGTTCCACGCCAAGACCCAGCATCCTGCCATCTTGCCGCTGTTTACCAAATGGACCGCTCCCGACTTCTTCAGCATATCGAATGCGGCGTCCCAGAATTTCAGGTGAAGAATCTCGCTTTCCCGTGCCAATAGTTCGTAGGAAATGCCGAGGCGAGCCATGGTGCGCAGATGGAAGCCAACGATGGAATCGGCGATCACGGCGCCCATTTCGGCTGCTTCGCCGTAACCTTCTTCGATCGCTTTCAGCGTGGCGCCCCGCATTGTAGCGGCCTGTGTTTTGTCCTGCTCATAAAAATGAGTGACCTGCGCGTAGAGATCCCAGCACAAATAATCGAAGCCGGGCTGCGCGGCCAGCACGCGAACTTCCGTCACCGATTGCTTTTGCATGTGCTGAAAGCCGATCACCACGTCGGCGACTTGCACTCCGGTATTGTCAATGTAGTTTTGCACCTGCACGTGTTCGCCCGCGTTACGCAAGATGCGGGCGATGGTGTCGCCGAGCACCGCGTTGCGCACGTGGCCGATGTGCGCAGCTTTGTTCGGATTGATGCTGGTGTGTTCGACGATGACTTTTTCGCTCTTGGTTACGCTACCTGTGCCGCTGATCGCAGCGGGCTTCGCCAGTGTCCGCCAGAACGCGCCGCGCTCAAAGAATGCGTTGAGGTAGCCGCCGCCCGCCACCTCCACGCGTGCAATGCCTGGAACGGCAGGAAAGCTCGTCGCAATTTCCTGGGCAATCTGTCGCGGAGCGCGCTTCAGTCGTTTGGCCAGTTCGAAGCAAACGGGCGAAGCGGCTTCGCCGAGATCCAACTTCGGTGGTTTTTCGAGCGCAACCGTCAGCTCGACGCCGTACTTCTCGCGGATATGCGCCGCCAGAGCTACTTTCAGTTCCCGCAAAAGTTTCAGGTACACGTCGCCTCAATGCCGCTGAAGGGAAACCACCAGTATAGGAAACGAGTGCATCACGGTCAAAATGCCCGTGCGCCGGCCTCTTGCCACTATGTCCGTACGAACGATCTGCAAACTACACTCAGGTTGTTGCCAACAGAGACGAGCCGAAAACTTCGGCGAAGAAATCGTTGATCGCAATAGTGGAGCGCTGATCGGCAGCGGCGTTGTAGGCCACTCCCGGATTCCGCGCGGCGCCCTTGTGGGTAAACCCATGTACTGCCTCGCCGTACATGATGAGCTGCCAGTCCACACCAGCGCGCTTCATCTCTTCGACGAAGGCGTCGACGTGCGCCACGGGCACATGCGGATCCAGAGCGCCGTGGCAAACGAGGATCTTTGCCTTAATACTGCCCGCCTCCGCAGGCACCGTGGTCGCAAGGCTTCCGTGCACGCTGACCGCGGCGGCGAGCCTCACACCGTTGCGCGCCATATGTAGCACTGCCATTCCGCCAAAGCAGTAGCCAATCGCCGCAAAGCAGCCGTTCACCTGTGGATGAACCGCCAGGACATCGAAGCCCGCCCGCGCGCGCCGCACTAGTTTCGCCGGATCACTGCGCATCTCCATCAAGTACGCCATGGTCCGCTCTCGATTTCCGGCGATTCCGGGACCGTACATGTCGCAGGCGAAAACCACGAAGCCCCGCTCGGCGTAGTATCCTGCATGCTCTTTGGTGTGCTCATCCAGCCCGGCGCCGTGGTGAACCAAGAGTAGCCCGGGCCGCTTCTGCTGTTGGGCGCTGTCGGCGAAGAGTAGGCCAGAAAGGGGTGTGTCGCCGTCGCGATACTCAACGGTCTGCGCTGTGATTGTCATGAATTCTCCTTTGCTGAAGCTTCGCTGTGCCCGGCGCAAGGCCGATTCATGCGAACGCCACACTGCCGCCGCCGGCGAGGTAAGCCTATGAAGCTCCGTCTATAATTATACCACAAAACTACTATTTATTCAAGAGCAACCAACTGAGTGCCGGGGCCAATGGTTCGGGCACGCTCTCCGATTTGACAGCCTCGAGCGCGGCTCCATAGGATGAACTTCGTTTTTCTCAGTCCCTTCAGCAGAGGATGCCAATCGCCATGACCTATTCAACCGGTAGCCCGCGGACGCTATTCCTCCTGGCAGCGTGTGCTTTTGCAATGGCGATGCCCGGAAGAGCCGGCGCTGCGGAAAAGTCGAACGCCACTCAGCTGATAGCTTTGGCCAAGTTGAATAGTCCGGAGCTGCGCGACGCCATCACCGCGACGTTCGAGGCGAAAGAACTAAAGGAAGGAACGGCGTGGGCCGGCCGCGGGCCAGAATTCTTCTTTGTGCTAGAAACTTCAGCCAAGCCTCAACTCGTGATCGATGGCGTGGCCGGACCGCCGATGCAGCAGCTTGTTGGATCAGATGTGTGGTACGCAGCAGCCCGCATCGAACAATTGGGAAAACTTCACTCGTTCCACTACCTGTTGAATGGCACCAAGTTCGGCGGAAAGCTGGACGTTCCCGCATTCACGCCGCTTTCCTATAAGCAGCCGGGCGTACCTTTCGGAACCCTCTCGGACAAAATCACCTACGTCAGCAATATTTACGACGGGATGAAAAGCGAGTATTGGATTTACGTCCCCGCACAGTACAAGGGGGAGACTCCTGCGGCGGTAATGGTCTTTCAGGACGGCGGATGGTACACCGACCGCAACGGCAACAATCCCGCGCTGAATGTGATCGACAATCTGATTGCGCAGAAAAAGATTCCCGTGATGATCTGCATTTTCATCAATCCCGGCGATATCAGCGATTCGCCAGGCACTCCGACCTACAATTTCGTCAAAGCTTACTCGGACCAATGGAAACGCACACTGAAGGATTCCATGCGCAGCACGCTCTATGACACGGTGAGCGACCGCTACCCACGTTTTCTGCGCGACGAAATCCTTGCGGAGGTCGGCGCAAAATACAATTTGCGTAAAGACGCTTATAGCCGGGCGATTACCGGTCTCTCCTCCGGCGGGATCTGCGCCTTTAACGCCGCGTGGCAGCTGCCCGCCCAGTTCAGTCGCGTAATTTCCTGGATCGGCAGTTTTTCCGCTATCCAATGGAAAGAAGATCCGGCCAACCCGGATGGCGGGCAGGACTATCCCGACAAAATCTTGCGCGAACCGAAGCGCAACATCCGGGTCTGGGTACAGGATGGCTCGGATGACTTGGACCTGCGCTACGGCAACTGGCCGCTGGCGAACCTGCGCATGGCCAACGCGCTCAAGGCTCAGGACTACGATTTCCATTTTAGCTTTGGGAAGGGAACTCATAATTCGGCGCACGGCGCTGCGGAATTTCCAGCCGAAATGATCTGGCTCTGGCGCGATTACGACCCAACGAAGACCGAGCAGACTTTTCAAATGGAACTGTCGGAGAAGGCCAAGCCGATCTTTCGAGTCTCTGTAACCAACCGCGACGCGGAATGAGCAGTCCGGCCCCGCACTTCGCGTGTTTTCGTGAATATCTTGTTCACGATTTTCCAACCCGCACCGCGGTTTCTTCTGCGGTGCGCTGTGCATGCGCGCCGATGGAGATGCCTGCCAAAAACGTCGCTACAGTTCCCAGCAAGAGTAAAGTCGTTCGATTCATCCCAAGTTCTCCCGGCTTGTTTAAATTCGCTTCCAACCGCATCATTTATTCTGCAATTGATTTCGCGCTGGTTTGACAGTGCCACTCACCGCGAATAGTATCAATCGAACGGCAAATTTCCATGAAACTTGCTTATTTTGATTGTTTTAGCGGAATCAGCGGGGATATGACGCTCGGCGCGTTGGTTGATGCCGGTTGCGAACTGGAAATTCTGCGCGCTGGTTTGGCTGGCCTGCAGGTGCCCGGCTGGAGCATTTCCGCTGAAAAAGTCTGGAAAAACGGCATGGCTGCAACGTTTGTCCGAGTCGTTACTGAAGACCAGAGCAAGCACCGTGGCCTATCTGCCATTCTCGAAATTTTGGGAAGATCGCAACTGACCGAGCAAGTGCGCAAGAACGCCGCCGCCATTTTTCGCAGGCTGGGAGAAGCCGAAGCCGCCGTACACGACGTCCCGCTGGAAAAAATCCATTTCCACGAAGTCGGCTCAGTCGACGCGATCGTGGATATCGTCGGCGCGTGCATCGGCTTCGAAGCGCTTGGCATCGAGAAATTCTCATGCTCAGCTCTGAACGTCGGCGGCGGAACAGCCAAAATGGCGCATGGAGTGTTGCCCGTGCCGGCGCCCGCAACCGCGAAGCTGCTGCAGGGCAAGCCCACGTATTCGAACGGTGTACGGAAAGAACTGGTCACGCCAACCGGTGCGGCGATCGTCGCGACCTTGTGCGACTCGTTCGGCCCGCAACCCGCTATGAGTGTTTCCACGATTGGCTACGGTGCTGGCTCTACCGATCTCGAAGGCCAGCCCAATGTGGTTCGCATCATGGTTGGCGAGGTAGCGGAAAAAGTTATCCCTGGCTTCGACGAAGAAATCGCGGTCATCGAGGCGAACCTTGATGACATGAATCCGCAGATCTACGGCTATTTCCTGGAAAAAGCTTTGGCCGCGGG
>Ga0068863_100002248_pt1 | contig 19175 bp, 14 predicted proteins | sample KBSSwiS62_FD_66596 | JGI IMG/M metagenome (GOLD analysis project Ga0068863, IMG submission 66596) | Switchgrass rhizosphere microbial communities from Kellogg Biological Station, Michigan, USA - KBS Switchgrass S6-2 | ecosystem: Host-associated > Plants > Roots > Rhizosphere > Soil ...
GAGCTCACGCCCTGCCTGGCGCCGCTCGAGTCGCTGAAAAACGACATCCACGTCATCAGCGGCATCGACAACCCGAACGCGCGCGTGACCGCCCCAGGCAACACGCATCACAAGTCGATGAGCGCGCTGGTGTCCGGGACGCCGTACACGGGCCGCGGCGCCGGCGGCGCCTCCATCGATCAGGTGATTGCAGGCGCGATGGCCGGGGAGTCGCGCTTCCGGTCGCTGCAGGTCGGTGTCTGCCAGGAATCGCACGGCGAGAACATCCATCGCAATCTGAGCTGGGCCGGCTACGACCGCGCGCTGCCGCCCGAGATGATTCCGCAGAATCTGTTCGACCGCCTGTTCGGCGTCAGGGATCAAAGCTGGGTCGGGCGCAAGAAGAGCGTCCTCGACGCGGTCCGCGAGGACCTGGGCGATCTGCAGCCGTCGCTGGGACAGGCGGATCGCCATCGCCTGGACGAACACCTGACGTCGGTCCGTGAGCTCGAGCGAGCAATCGCGAGCCTGCCGTCCGACTACGGCAAGAACGTCAAGGAGCCGGAGGACGTTGCCGACCTCACCGACTATCCTCGCATCGCGAAGATCCAGTCGGACCTCGTGGTGCACGCGCTGGCGTCGGGCCAGACGCGCGTCGCGTCGTACATGCTGACCAAGTGCCAGAGCCTGGTGCGCCTCCCGTGGCTCGGCTACACACGTCTGCGCCATCACGACTACACGCACACGAACGCGGAGTCGCCAGAAGGACAGCGCACGATGCGCGACATCTGCCGCTGGCACGTCGAGGAGTTCGCCTACCTGCTGGCGAAGATGAAGTCCGTCCAGGAGGGGGACGGCACCCTGCTCGATCACAGCTGCGTGATCTTCGCCCATGAGCACGCCGAGGCGAACCCGCACAAGGACAACGGGCTCGCGCTCATCGTGGCCGGCCATGCCGGTGGCCTGAAGACCGGCATGCACTCGAAGATGCGCCACACGATTGGCGATCTCTATCTCACCGTCGCCGAGGAAGTCTTCAAGCTGCCGCTCGAGAAGGGTTTTCCGACGGCAGAGAAAAAGATCAGCGGGATCGTCTAGTGCAGCACCTACGTAGTGTCCGCTTGAAGGCGGACACTACGTACCCATCCTATTGGCGTTTGTACTTGAGGCTCACCACCGTCTCCTGATCAACCACTAATGGTTTGACGAACTGGTGTGACACGCCAGCCCGAGGGACGTCGACCCGCACGGGCAGCACGCCGGCGGCGCGGCGCTGGAGGTTGATCACGTTCTGTGACGGCGCCGCCGCCTTCTGCGCGTCGCGCGTCTTCGCCTGGTCGGCGGCCGGCGTACTCGCGGAAACCGTGACGCTTTCCGCTAGGGCCCCCACCGACATGACGAAGTCCACTTGTTTCGACGTCTGATCGAAATTGAACGATCGGCTCTCTGTGCGGAAGCCCGCCAATTGCGCCGTGATCGTCGCCGCCCCTGAAGGCAGACCGGATAACAGGTAGGTTCCATCCGCGCCCGTGACGGCCGCGTGACGAAACCTCCCCACGTTGAATGTGATCGTGACGCCAGGTACCACTGCGCCGGCCGCGTCTGTGGCGCGTCCGCGGATCTGACCGGGCAAACCGGCATGTCCCATGACGGTGATGTCGCCCGCAACCCCGCCCGAGACTCCGCCGACACTGCCACCGCCCCGGCCGGTCGCACTTCCAGTCCCCATCCCCACGCGGTATGACTCCGAACCGATCGCTGTCTCCATCGCGGAAGGGAAGGCCGCCCGATCGATGACGTTGCCGTCGGTCGCGCGCACGGAATACAGCTCGGGGACGAACAGTTCCCATTCGACGATGCCGACCGGGATGTCCATCCGGGGCAGCGTCATCTGCATGTCGCCCTTGCGAAGAAACGGCGTTCCCGCATGCAGGTAGACGAAGGCGACACGATAGCTGCCGTTCGGGCGGAAGCCGGGCCGAAGGAGCGGGACGCGCGTCCCGTCGGCGCCGGTCATGGGCTTCGCCGTCTCGCCGGCCACCTCCACCGACACAATCGTCGCGCCGGCGGGCAGCGCGACCTTCAGGAAGGGCTGCGCCCGGTTCTGCACCTGCAGGGCGATCTCTGTCAGCACTCGTCCTTCGGATGTCACGAGCGTCGTCGCAACGGCGCGATCGGCGACCGCGGCCAGCACACCGGCGTCGGCGAAGCGCTTCACGTCCATGGTCAGCGCTGCAGGCGCGGCCGCGGTGCGCTGGTAGCGGAACGCCGACAGAATCGGCAGCCGCGCCAGCGATTGCAGCGCGGCGTTGAGCTCGCGAACGTCGGTCCGGTGCATGTTGCCGGTTGACGGGTCTTCACCAGTCGTCCCGGCTCCACGCCCGTTCGCCGTCAGGTCGAGGGTTCCCACACCCTCGATCGCAATCTCGCCGCGCTCGCGCTGCGATTCCGGCAGTGACACGAACCCGGTGTCGAGCGTGAACGATCCGCTCTCGTGCGGGCGTTCGAGGCTCACGAGAAACTGATGGCGCCGCGCCGCGGGATCGCCGAGCGTCAACATGACACCCCCTTCCCGCTGATCGCTCGACTCGAGTGTGCTGCCCGAAATGCTCGTCAGTTCATAGCCCGGAGGCAACCGGAGCTCGATCGTCCGCGGCTCGCCCTGTACCACGGTGACGTCGACAAGCGCTGCCATTCGCACGTCGGAGTCGTCGAGCGTGACGAGCGTCATGACGTCCGCGAGGGTTCGCACCTCGCGTGCGGCAGCGACCGGCGCGCTGTCGCGCATCGACCACCAAACGTCGGTCGCCGTGCCGGGCCGAAGCGTCACATCGACGGTCGTTCGGCCGTTGGCGGCAGATCGCCTGGTGATAAGACCGGCCGATACGTGGACGTCGGCCTGATCGCCTGGCAGGTCGATCGTCGCGCGGGCGGTGCCCGACGGCGGTACTGGCAGCCTGAAAGACGCACGCCCTGGCGCGAACAGCAGTGGCGCGCCCCATTCGAGCGTCAGCGCGAATGGGCCAGGCCCTGTCAGAAGCGCGACATGCATCGCGCCGTCGGCGCTGAGTGGCAGTGGCTGGCCGGAAGCACTGCCTTCGATCAGGGTCGCCCCCGACACGAGAGGGACGCGATTGATGCCAGGTCTGAGCACGTCGCCTGCCAGGTTGAACACACCGTGCGCAGTTTCGCGATCGATGCGGACCCGCAAGTCGGCGCTCGAGAGAACGGCGCCTACCGGCGCCAGGGAAGGACCTTGTGGCGGGCGGCTTGCGAGGTCCATCAGTCGGTTGTATTCGGTGAGCGACAGCGTCACGCTGCGTGCCGCATCGGTTCGCGAAACCTCGGTCGTCCGCAGCGGCGGCTGCGCGCCGGCGGCATTCGACAACGCGAAAGCGATGATCGTCAAATACGTGATCTTGTGTGAGGTCATGGTGGTCTCCCTACTTCACGCGCCTGACAAGCAGATCGACGCTGGGTGTGCTGGCCTCGGCGGTCAGTTCGGATGCGAGGAACACGGATGGACCGAACGACGGGAACGCCGCGCGGACCGGCAGCGAGCCGACGACGACGCGTCCGCCGGGCTCGTTCTTGAAGCGATCGACAAGCGCCTGCAGTCCGCCAGCGGCGCCGCGCTCCGACGAGCGCTCGACTGGCGCTGCTGCCGGCGGCGGAGGCGGCGCCGGGCGCAGCGCGGCCGCAAACGGACCGGGATCGCTATCCACGCGAAACGATCCAAGCTGCGGCTCCACCCGAAAGCGCGGCGAGTAGTGCAACTCGACGCCGGTGCGCGATACCGGCAGATCGAGCGCTGGCAGTTCGATGCGGGCGTGTCCCTTGTCCACCCATCCGTCAGTCTGCTGGAGGTACAGCAGCTCCACGACGAACGTTGGCGCCTCCTGCCCGGCGCGCCCTTTCTCGAGCGGCAGGAGCACGGCGTTCGCCTCGGCGACACCGGGACGAATGGGACGGCCGCCGACCTGAGCGCTCCAGATGGTCGAGCCGGCGGGCAGCGTCGCCTTTAGAAAGCTGCGCTGGTTGTTGCGGACAGCGTATCGCGCCTCGATGAGGAGCCGGCCGTCCTCCGCTGCCAGCGCGCGGTAGCGCGCCTCCTCGACGTTGGCGATGAACACCGCCTGCGGCGTGTAGCGAACGACGGTGACGGCGAGCGCGCGGGCGTCGGTGCCCGTCAGCGGTCTGTGGCGAAACGCGATCATCGACGGCGACTCGCGGCCGGCGACCAGATCGCCGAGCTCGGACGGATCCGCCGGCTCGAATCCGCGCGCCTGACGCGCCCGAATCTCGCCGGCGCCGGCAACGTCCACCGCGACCCCACCGGTTTCGCGTTCGGCGGACGGCATCCGCACCAGCGGTACGTCGATTGCGCCATCGCGCGCCGTCTTCGCGTCGCCCGAGACGACGAACGAGACTTCGGTGGCCGTTGGCTCGAGCAGCTTGACGCGGAGCAGACCGCCGTTCGTTTCCCAGTCGGCGACCGTCGATCCGTTCACCTGGTTGACGACGAGTCCCGCTGGAATCGCGAGTGACACCTCGCGCGCCAACCCTTGCAGGACCTCGACGCGGACTGCCGCCGCCACCTGCGACGCGTCCTCGCCGAGCCCGACAACTTGCGTCACCCGCGCGCGCACCCGTAGCGGCTGCTCGGCGCGCCGGTCGTCGACCTTTCGCTTCCACCGCATCGTCAGCGTCTGGTTCGGGAGGCCGAAGGCCGTCCAGCGGCTCTCGGTCGACGTCTCCGCGCGATCGGCGAGGAAGCCGCCGGCGAGCGACAAGTCGACGCCGCTCTTCGGCAACGCGAGCCTGACGCGTGAAATCGGCGACGGCGAGGCGGGCAGCGTCATCGACTCGGCGCCACCCGACGTCGTGAGCGGAACGACAACGTCAAGCGTCAAGATGGAGCGCCCCGCGTGCGACAGGAGCACGTGCGGTGGCGGGCCGTCGACGAGCGCCACCGGCTGGCCGTCGAGACTGGCCTCCCGCACCATCAGGCCCGCGGGAATCTGCAGGCGTGTCCATCCCTCACGCAGGACGTCTATCGTCAGCAGCGCGCGACCGGCCACCGCATCTGCCTCAACGCGCAGGTCGTAGTCGACGCGCGTCAGCGTCGCGTCGATCGGAGGATCGGCGATGCGCGTCGGTGGTGGATTGGCGCGGTCGCGCAGGGCGCGGTACTCGTCGACGGGAAGGACGACCCAGCCATCCGGCGGCGCCGTCGTTTGAGCGAACGGGACAGCAGCACTGAAACACGCACACACGAGTGCAACGGCAAGGACGAGGCGTGCTCGGTCCATGCGATCCTCCTCCCGGTTTCGACACCGGGACGCGGCAGCTGGCTACGTGTTATGACGCGCCAGAACCGCCGAGCGCCGGGACCGGATGGATTGCAAGTGAGTGACCGCAGACCAACAGAGGGGAATCGCCTGTAAATCGGCGCAAAGTGCGAGCGATTACAGTTTCGACGAACGAGCAGCGTGCAGCGCGTTGGAGCAGTTCAAGAACACGGATCCAACGCGCTGCACGCCCAGGGTTCTCAGGGCTTGAGGACCTTGACGACAAAGTAGCTGACCGACTTGGGAACTTCCTTGAACCAGTGTGGCACACCGGCGGGAATGACAAAGACGTCTCCCTTGACGATGCGATGTGTTTCGCCGCCGGTGATGTCCGCGCCCTGCCACTGTCCCGGCGACGTCACCTTACCGCCCTCCATCTTGCCGCCAAACACGAATGTCGCCTCGCCGTCGACGACGTAGAGGACATCGGTCTCCTTGTCGTGGACTTCGACCTTGCCGCCGGTCTCGCGGTGACTCCCGGAGACGAGCAAGTCCGGCCGCGTGACCAGGGGCCCCCCTTTCGCAAGCGCCGCCGCGACTTTCGCGGGATCGATATGGACGCCTCCGGAGCTACCGCTTTGCGCGCCCGCGAGGACGCCGATCGTGAGCACCATCGCAGGGATCAGCCAGAGTTTCATAACAGCTCCTTTGAGATTCCTAATTCCTAATTTCGCGCGTTGTACGTCTTCGTGTACTTGTTGCGGCTGTTCGTGACCTGGAACGACCCGTCCGTCCGCGCCGACACCTTGAGGTAGTGCGCGGGCGTGTGGGCCGCATTCCCGCCGGGACCCGCCGGCGGCGATGCGGCGGCCGGTTGCGCACCAGGTGCCGGGCTGGTGAGGATTGCCGAGAGCTGCGCGGGCTCGTCGACATTCGCGATCATCACGCCGGGAGCGTTGTGTTCGACGCCGTCCCAATACGACCAGTGCAGCTGCCAAACGTCCTCGAGGCCAGGCGACGATTCGAGAATCTCCGCCGTCTGGACAGCCCCCCCTTTTCGCGTGCCGTTGTTCATGATCGCCACGCGCGGCCGCACGCCGTGCACCAGCGCGGCGGAGCCCGACTGATCGAGACCGTGATGGCTCGTCAAGTACAGATCGACCGTTCCGATCGGGTTGTTGGGGCACATCAGCTTGAACTCGCGGTTCCAGGTGAAGTCCCCGAGATTGAGCATCCGGAACCGTCCGTAGGTCAGCACGAACCCGGCGGACTGATGGTTGTCCGGATCGACCCTGCTCTCGTCCCGCTCCTTGAAGCCCGCGCACGCCGGGTTCGGCCGACCGGCGCCGGGCGCCTTGCCAATCGGCGCCTGCAGCACACTGCCCGCGCTGGTGACCACCGTGATGTCCGTGCCGGCGAGCGCAATCTTGTCGCCCGGCTTCACCACGGTGTGCGCGGTCTTGCCGACCAGTTCCGCATACACCTTCGCGAAGGCGGCGATGGGCGGTCGATCCAGTTCGACCGAGTCGCCGTGATCGTAGAAATGCTTGATCGGAATCCGCTTGGACAGCTCCGGCATGCTGCCGTAGTGGTCGCCGTGATAATGCGTGAGAAACAGGTGATCGATCTGTTTCACCCCCGCGAGCTCGAGCACTCCGAGGATACGGCCGAGATCGCGTTCGCCGGCGTTGCCCGTGTCAACCAGCAGCGTCTGGCCCGATGGCGAGACATACAGTGTCGCCTGGCCGCCTTCCGTGTCGATGAAATAGATGTCGAGCGGCTGCGTGTTTGCCGGCGCCTGGGCAGAGGAGAGCCCTGCCGCCGACATCACCATGAGGAAAAGAACCAGGAATCGTGACGGCATGCGGTCCTCTCAATCCAACGGCTTGATGCGGATGTTCTTGTAGTACACGGTGCTGTTCGGATCGTGACCCTGGAGCGCGATCGTTCCGGGACCGGTGATTTTGCGGCCGGGACCTTCGCGTCCGCCATTCCAGTCGGCCGGTTGCGTCCATTGCACCACCCGCTTGTCGTTCACACTCACGGTGATCGTGTCGCCCTGCACGATGATGTCCTCGGTGAACCACTCGTCGTCTTTCGCCGGCGACTGATCGAGGACATCCGACACGTGATACAGGCTGCCGGTCCTGATCCGGTCGGTGTGCGAGTTGTTCACCTGGATTTCGAAGCCTTTCGACGGAAACCGCCCGCTCGCGCTGGCGTTGCCGCCGATAGCCTGATACTCGGTCAGGACGTAGACCCCGCCATTCGACCCGGCGCGGGTCATGACGTCCACTTTCAGCTCGAAGTTGCGGAAACTGTGGTTGCGAAAGCTGCCGTCGTAGTAGCAGTGGCTCGCCGCGCCTTTGGCGACGATCGCGCCGTCCTGAATGGTGAAGGTTTCTGCTGGCCCGGCGATTTTCCAGCCGGTGAAGTCGCGGCCGTTGAACAGCGCGGTGAATCCAGGTTCGACAGCCGGCATGGCGACCTGCGCTGCGGCGGCGAGGAGCACGGCAAGGAAACGCGTGATCTGATTCATGATTTCCCCGGCCAGCGTTCAGAGTCGGTTCGTGCGGTCTTCAGATATGTCTCGATCCGCGTGACGACGCCAGGGTTGGCGGCGGCGACGTCGTGTTCTTCGTGTGGATCGGCATCGAGATCGTACACTTCGAGCGGAGCACCGGGCGTCAGGCGCACCGCTTTCCAGCGGTCCATCCTGACGGCCTGCTGAAAGCCGCGCTCGTGGAACTCCCAATAGAAGAACGGGTGCGTCGACTGGGATTCGCCTCGGAGCGCGGCGGCCATCGACATGCCGTCGAGTCCCGCGGGGACGCGCGCGCCCGCCACCGCTGCCACCGTCGGCAGGACATCCCAGTGTGCCCACACGTGGTTGCTGACGCGCCCCGCCGGGACGACGCCAGTCCAGCGCGCGATCATCGGAACGCGAATCCCACCCTCGTAGAGGTCGCGCTTGATGCCGCGGAGTCCGCCGGCGCTCTTGAAGAACACCGGATCGCCGCCGCCTTCCTGATGGGGACCGTTGTCGCTGATGAACAGCACCAGCGTCCGGCGATCGATGCCGCGCTGACCGAGCAGGTCCACGAGGCGACCGACGTCTCGGTCCATGCGCGTGATCATCGCCGCGAACGCCGCATGCGGCTGGGGCTGCGATCGATACCCGAGGGACGGGCCCTCGGAACGCGCGCCAGTCGGCGTGCCGTCAGCGGTGGGATTGGCGAACGGCCGCTCGGTGAACGTGCCACGGAACGGTTTCAGCGAGTCGTCCGGCACGCGGAGCTCGGCGTGCGGCACGGTGTAATTGAGGTAGACGAAGAACGGCCGCGTATCGCTGCGTCCGATGAAGGCGGCCGCTTCCCTGGTGAACAGGTCGTTCACATAGTCGCGGTCGAGGTCGGTGCGCACCTGTTCGCCGTTCCGCCACAAGTGATCGGTGAACTGCCGGTGCGCGTGCCGATGATCGAGGAATCCAAACGCATAGTCGAATCCCTGTTTGTCGGGCTGGCCGGTCGTGCCCGGCTGGCCGAGGCCCCACTTTCCGATGACCGCCGTGCGATACCCCGAGTCGCGCAGCACCTCCGCCATCGTCACGTCGTCCGGCCGGAGCGGGACGTCACCGCCGGGCAGGCCGCCGTTCCCTCGAATCCAGCCGTGCCCGGTGTGCAGGCCGGTCATGAGCGCGGCACGCGACGGGGCGCACACGGTGCTGCCGGCGTAGTACTGCGTGAACCGTGTGCCCTCTCGGGCGAGCCGATCGAGCGCCGGCGTCTGGAAACGAGACTGGCCGTACGCGCTGAGGTCACCGTAGCCGAGATCGTCAGCCTGGACGAGCAGCACATTCGGCGCGGAGCCAGCCGGTTGAGCGCCGGTAGCGGTCCTGCCGCTCGACAGCCCCGTCACGGCGAGCACCAGCGACCCGACGACAGCTGAGGCTCGCGTCATGGCGCGTCGCCTACTGGAGCCGCCACTGTTCGTCGAAGAATCCCGACAGCGCGATGTCGCCCGCCGCCGTCAGCACGGAATAGTCGCCGAGCCTGGGGTAGAGCCACGCGTTCGTGCCGCGGAAATCGTCCTCGTTGAAGGTGTGGCCGCTGTTGATGACGACGTACCGCCTTGGATTGAGCGGGTTGGGATAGACGATCACCGGGACGTGCTCAGATGCGCCGAACGTGTGCTTTCCAATCGTGATGTCGGTTTTCGACCAGCGAATCGGCAACTGGCCAATCACTTTCGCGATCACGCTGTTGCTGCCGGGGTCGCCGAAGAGGATCAGGTTGTAGTCGGCGATGTCGCTCGCCTCGACGCGCGCATCGTCCTTGACGCGCACGTCGCCGCGCAGCCATTTGGCGAAGTTCGCGCTGAAGACTTCAAGGGTCTTCGCCGACCACTCGCGCGAGACCGGATTCCACGGAGTTCCAGTAGGACGCACACAGAGGAACGGGTCGACGAATGCGTCGTCTACGGGACCCTGCAGTCCGTGAACCTTCCGCAGCCCTGAGTTGGTGGTAGGTGAGAGAGTCCATGCCGATCCGGTCTTCACGAACGACGGGTTGGCTCCGGCCTTGATCGTCCGGCCGTCGATGGTGAATGCGCCGGCCGACACCTCGAGCTCGAGACGGCTGACGTTCTTCGTGGTCAGCGTGTAGGTTTCGCCGCCGCGGCTTCTGGTCGCATCGACTTCGGCGCGCGTGTACGTCTTGTCGAGGCCGGTGACAGTGAGCCACCACGCCTTGTTGAACCTCGTCGTGTAGGTGACGAAGCGCACGCGATCCGGAATGCGGTCGGCGGTCTCCAGCGCTTTCCTGATGAAGGCGTTCGACTCGGCACGGCTCTCGGGGTGCCACGAGTGAGCGGTCTTCGGTCCGATCAGGAAGAGCGTCCGCAGGTCGTTGGTCACCCAGCGGAACGGCCCGTCCTGCTGAAAGCGAAAACCTTCCGCCATCAGCTGTTCACGGATGTTGACGGACGCCTGCAGCTGGGCGTCGATCTCGCCGCCGTAGCCGACAGTCGGCGTATTGAATGCGTTGAGCGAGTAATCGACCGCATCGTAGTAGTGGAGCATCGCTTCCTGGTATGGGGGCAGCGTGTCTCTCTTGCCGTAGCGGCGCGTCTCCGTGTATCCCGCGCCGGCTTCAATCGCCGCCCATCGCCCCGGATAGTGCAGACCCAGGTGCCACGAGCTGGCGCCCCCCATCGAGAATCCGCGGAGCACGATGCGGCGGGGATCGATGTTGTAGCGCTGCTGGACGGACGCGAGCGACTCGAACAGATCCGACTCGCCCGCCCAGCGGTACGACAGGTTCGTCCGGCCGAGCGGTTCCAGCTGGATGTAGTCCTGATCGGCAGGAATCGGCCGATCGCGCTGCTGCTGCATGATAAACGCGACTTCGTTGAGCGTCCGGTCGGTGCCGTGCTGCCAGATATCGAGGCGCATCGGCCGGCTGCCGTCGTACGAGGCCGGGATGGTGAGGCCGTACGGTTGGACGCTGCCGTCGACGCGCGACACGTACGCGCGAACGACGTGCCCCTTGCGTTTCGTCCAGGACGCGGCGCCCGCCTCGATCTCCTTCGCCCGCGTCAGGCCGGTGTCGAGGACGGACATCGTGTGGGCGACGTACTCCGGCTTCGCGAACTCTTCGGGGAAGCGCAGGATGTAGCTCACCGCCTTCCGATAGATGTCGACGTCCGCCAACAGGCCGGCGTCGGCCTTCTTCGCGCGAAGCGCCTCGATGCGCGAGCCGAGATCGGCGAGCTTTTTCTCGATGGCGGCCTTGTCGTCGGCGTTCGGCCCGACGGGCGCAGGGGGCGTCTGCCCGACGACGGCCGCGACGGTCAGCGCAAGACACAGACAGATCGCCTTCGTCATCCGCATGCGGAGACTATAATCCCGACACCTGTGTGGCGGGGAACCGGAGTTACGCGGCGGGGCGCGGGCGAAACGTCGCGAGATCCGGCCGCTTGGGACGAAAGACGGCCACGCAGCCGTCGCCGGGCTTCCACCCGGCGGTCGCCCTGGAACCTGGCCTGCTAACCGCCAATCATCGTCAGGGCCTTCCGGGCATCACCCGCGCCGTCGAAATCCGGCGTCCGGAGCGCCCGTTCGAGCGCTTGCCGCGCCCGCGGCCAATCACCAGTCTGAATGTAGGCCATTCCAAGGTGGTACTGATGGAGCGGATTCGTGGCGTCGCGATTGACGCTTTCTTGGAGCGATGCGACTGCCTGTCCCAGGAGCTTTTTCTTGTAGTACGCCCAGCCGAGCGTGTCGTCGATCCGTGGATCGGTGGCGAGATTCCGCTTCGCGCGCTGCGCCAACTCCAGAGCGGTATCGAGATTCTTGTCCTGCTGCACATACAACCAGGCGAGGTTGTTGGCAGCCACGACCGCATTGGGATCGATGGTCAGGACTCGTAGGTATCGCTTCTTCGCCTCGTCAAGCTTCTTTTGCGCCTCGAGAATCATGGCAACGATCGTGTTGGCGGCGACCGATGTCGGCTCTTTCGCCACAGCCTTTTCGTATTCGAGACGTGCGCTCTCGAGACGGCGATCGGAGATGTAGATCTGCCCGAGCATCCCGTACGCTGAAAGATTCGTCGAGTCCTGCGCGATGACCTTCTTCAGCATCTGTTCGGCGGTCGGATGGTCGCCGCCGGTCGAATAAGTGCGGGCCGCAAGCATCAGCAACCCCGTATCGTTGGGGGCTGCTGCCAGTCGACTGTCGATGAGTCGACGAGCCTCACCCAGGTGGTCGGTCTGCGCGTACACGTCGAGCAGCTCCGACAGGGCGTCGCGATTGTCGCGATCGAGCTGCAGGGCATGCTCGAATGCGCGCGTTGCAGCCGGGAGATCCTGCTTGGTCACATACATCGATCCGACGAGCGCCTGCACCGCCGCCGACTGCGAGTGGTTCTTTAACAGCGTTCGGATTTCGGGCTCGGCTCGCCCGAGGTCGCCCGACCGCAGAAGCCCGCGCGCGAGGAGGATGCGCAGCTCGGGGTTCTCCGGGTCGGTCTTGAGAGCCTCGGTTGCCGCGCGGCTCGAATTCCCGGGTTCGTCGATGGCCAGATACAATTTCGCCAATTCCAGATGGGCGACCGCCACGCGGGGGTTGATCTGGAGCACTTCATTGAACGCTTTGATGGCAGGGCTCGGTTGGTTCATTTCGGTGTAGAGCTTTCCCAGCAGGTACCGGGCCCGGACGTTCTGTGGATCGGCCTCGGCCGCCGCGCGTGCCTGCGGGATGGCGTCCGCGATTCGGTTGCGGGCGACAAGCGTCTGGGCCCTCGCCAGGAGGGCCGACGCGTTGTGCGGCTCTTCGAGCAGCACGGCGTCGATCGACTCGTCTGCATCCCGGATTCGCCCTTCGGTCAGTCGGAGCGTGGCAAGTCTCAGCCTGACGTGTGTGGCGATCGGGGCGTTTCCTACAAGCGAGCGGAGTACCTGCTCCGCTTCCTTGAGTCGGCTCTGCGCGAGGTAATAATCGACGAGCGCCAACCCAAAGCGACTCTCGGTGCGGGCCAGCGCCTTGAGATAAGGCTCGGCCTCAGCGACGCGGTTCGTGGCCAGGAGTAGCACAGCGAGAATCCGGTTCACGAGCGCGCTCTGCGGGTCGAGCTCGAGCGCTTTCTTGAAGGCAAGTTCCGCCTCGCGGAGCTGCCGCGTGTTCCAGAAATAGTACCCGAGCGCGATCTGCGCCCGCGTCGATCTCGAGTCGAGGGCGACAGCCTTTCGAAATGCCCGCTCGGCTTCCTTGATCTTTCCCCGCGAAAGCTCGAAGCCGCCGAGGGCGGAATACGCTCGCGACTGGCTCGGATCAACCTTGATGGCGTCCTCCATCTGTGCGACGGCGCCATCGAAGTCTTTGAGGCCCAGGAGCGTTGACCCCGTCAGCAATACGACATCGATGTTCCCGGGCGCTAGCACCAGCGCTCGCTGGGCCCGCGTGTTCGCCTCTTCAAAGCGTCCGGCGCGCTGAAGGAGTGTTCCGGCCTGTAGCTGCACTTCGAGATCGTCGGGAAGAAGATCGGCAGCGCGCACGAATTCACTCAGCGCGTGTGCGCTGTCGTTGTTGGCGAGATAGGCCCGGCCAAGTTTCTTTCTGATTTCGCCGGATGTGGGTTCGATTTGAGCGGCGATCCGAAACTCGATGATCGCCTCGTCCACTCGATGTTGCGCAATGTATCGATCACCGCGATTGAGATGCTCGCGGCGAAGCGCCTCGTCGCTCCGCTTGCACGCGCAGGCGAGGATGCAGGCTGCAAGAGCTGTCAGACGATAGCCCAGCCGTATTCGGCGATCTGCGCGAACAAAACATTGCAATGCCTCGAAACTCGGGCACTGGAGTTGCAGCGACCGTGCCACGGATCCATCTCCCTTGCAGCGAAAAAGACAGGGTGCGACCCCATGGTGATTACGAATCGGATAGAGAGCGTGTGCTCTCGTGCGCGTACGTTTCTTGTAATTCTTGCCGCAACGTTTCTTGGATTCGCAACGAGAGCGGAAGCATCGCCTTTCACGCTCACCCTGCCGGGTTCCGGATCGGGCGGCGGTGGTGGCAGCAGAGCTGTCGGCACGCCGGGCGGTTGGAGCGGTTCGCCTCTGGGTCTAAATCTTGGGGGCTTGGCGGGGCCACGCTCCAGTAGTGGTGGGTCACGGATGACAAATCCGCCGACGACGAACCCTACGACAATGTTGGCACCATCCCAATCCTTGGCGTCTGACACCGCGGGAACCGCGATGCAGAGTCTGACTGCGGTCGTGAGATCCAGCGTGGCATCGTTGCCCTCGTCCGGCTCCCTCGCACAGCTGGCCTTGGGGAATGGTGAGACGTTGTCGGTGTCTGGACCGGTCGTCGATTCGATTGTGAATTCCATTTCTGGTAGTACCCCAGTGACGAGCGGCGGCGTGCCCAACAATATTCAGCCGTCTCAGCCGCATACAGATGGTGTCGTAAACGACGTCATAAGTGGCGACGGCTCAGGAACTGCTTCCCCCTCCCACGGCGGTGGCAGCACGGGTGACGCTGGTATCAATGGTGGGATTCCAGGCAGCTCAGTTCCTGACGAAATGGTGCAAAGCGTCTTCACCGACGTCGTGTCCGGCATCGTTTCATCGCCTACGGCAATGACGAATCCGTCGTTAGGAGACGTCGGGGCCGCCGCAGATCCCATTCACACCGCGGAACCGGCGACGCTGGTTCTCTTCGCTTCCGGTCTTACTCTCGCTGCGCGCCGGCTGCGGCGACGTCGGTGATCGACGTCGCTTTCGCGCTGCGACGCGTGACGTAGATCGTTCGCCTCACCACTGAAATCCACCTGGCCCGAAACACCGTCACCGAAGTGTCGTACGTGACCAATCAGGGCGAGCTCTACATGATAAGTTTATGCGCTCGTCATTTGAGCGACCTGGCGTCTTGTCGCTAGCGACGCCTCAAGATAACCAGTCCCACCACCACGATCGCTGCAATGATCCACGTCGTCGCGCTGAGACTCCCGAGCCAATTACTAATCGAGTACGTGAGCTGTTGAACCCCGGACGCGAGCGAACCGAGTGCTCCGTACTCGCCAAGTGATTGCGCGAAGATCACATGCATTCTGTGGGCTGCCCTTGCGGCGTTATCATTCTACGCTCACGACAGAGACGATCACCGAGCTGAACGCCCCGCTAATTAACTCAGATGGCTCTTGAGTTCCGCCCCGCTCTGATCGCGCTCGGTGTGGTCGCCTGCTTTTCATGCGGTGACGGCATGACGGGGCCGTCCCGGCTTACGACAGGTATCTGGGGCGGGGACCACATATCGCTGTCAATAACCGATACCAGCACGCATCTTGAACTGGACTGCGCGCATGGTGACATTCCGTCCGTGCTGACGCTGGATTCTCAGGGACGGTTTCAAATCGCCGGTACGTACACGCGGGAGCATGGCGGGCCAATTCGACAAGGTGAGGTTCCCGACAGCCACCCGGCGATTTACTCAGGCCAGGTCGCCTCGACCACGATGACGTTGACGATCCGAGTGAGTGACGTCAATGAGTCCATCGGCGGGTTCACACTTGTGTCGGGCTCGCCTGGTCGAGTCTTCAAATGCTTGTGACGGCGTAGGCTCCAACCGATTCCGCGTCTGGTCCGTCTAACGACTCACTCGTGGGCGGCTAATCCGATTCGCGAGCCCCCGTCCGTTTGCCTAGCAGGGAGGCGCTGTGCTGCCCGACCTTCGGTTCGCCGTCCGCATGCTGCTCAAGCGGCCGGGCTTTACGGCGCTCGCCGCGCTCACGCTTGCTGTCGGCATTGGCGCGACGGCCGCGGTCTTCAGCCTGGTCGAGGGCGTGCTTCTCACGCCGCCGCCGTATCGTGACCCCGACCGCCTGGTGATCATTCCCTCGGTCCGCGTCGACAGCCAGCAGGTCGAGCGAATCGAAGGCATGCCGGCCATCCACTGGATGGACTGGCAGCAACACGCGACGTCGTTCGAATCGGTGGCCGCGCATGCCTGGGCGTTCAACTTCCGTGTCGACAACGCGGGCAGCGAATCGATCGAAGGGATGGTGGTCACGCCCGAGTACTTCCGCGTGGTCGGCGTCCAGCCGATGCTGGGACGCGCATTCACGGCGGAGGACGCCAAGCCGGGCCAGCCGTCGACGGCGATCATCCTCGGCTGGGCATACTGGCAGCGCCGCTTCAACGGCGATCCGGCGATCGTCGGCAACACGATTCGCATGAGCCGCCGCGATACGCCGCCGACGATCATCGGCGTCATGCCGCCGGGCGTGAGGTTTCTGCCGTCGCCGGGGGCATCGCAGGAGCCGAACTACGACGTCGATGCGACGGTCGATTTCCTGATCCCTGGCGCGCCGAACCCGCAGCGTCTGAAGTTCTCGATGTGGGACGTCGTCGGACGGCTGAAGCCTGGCGTGACCGTGGCGCAGGCGCAGACCGAACTCAGCCTGCTCGTGGCGCGCCAGGCGAAAGACGATCACGACCTCGAGGGTCGGTCGCCGCGCGTCGAACCGCTCGTCGCCGAGATGAATCGCGACGGACGGCGCATCCTGCTGCCGCTGTTCGGCGCGGCGGCGCTGGTGCTGCTCATCGCCTGCGGCAACACCGCCGCGCTGCTCCTCGTTCGTGGCCTGCAGCGTCAGCAGGAGTACGCCGTCCGTACCGCGCTCGGCGTCGGCCGCATGGCGCTCTTCCGTCAGGTGGGCATCGAAAGCGGATCGCTCGCGTTCATTGGGGGCGTCGCCGGCATTGCGCTGGCGTTCGGCATCGTGAACATCTTCAAGTTGATAGGCGGCCACGCGATTCCGCGCCTCGACACGGTCTCCGCCGGCTGGCCGCTGCTGGTGTTCGGTCTGATCTCGGCGCTGCTTGCCGCGATGCTGGCAGGATTCGTGCCGGCGCTGCGTGCTTCGCGGATGGATCCGATCGACGCGCTGAAGAACACCGGCTCGCGGAGCAGCGCCGGCCGAGGCGAGCGGCGCCTCTTGCGCGGCGTCACGATGATCCAGACGGCGCTGACGCTGGCGCTGCTCGTCGGCGCCGGCCTGCTGATTCGGACGATGCACAACGTGGCGAATGTGCAGGCCGGTTATTCACTGGACCGCGTGCTCGCGATGACCGTCACGGCGGTGCAGGGCGACTGGTCGGACTTCCACCACCGCGCGCTCGAGCGCGTGTCGCATGTGCCCGGTGTGCAGCGGGCCGCATTTGCCTGGGGCACGCCGCTGACCGGCAACGACTGGCCCGGACTGGTGGAAATCGAAGGGCACCCGGTGATGAAACCGAGCGACCGCATCGCGCTGCCGCTGCGGTCGGTGACGCCTGGTTATTTCGACCTGCTTGGCTTGAAGCTCGTCGAAGGTCGCGACGTGCGCGATACCGACGATCGCAAGGCGCCGGCCGTCGCTGTCGTCAATCAGGCCCTGGCGGACCGATACTTCGCCGGCACGCCAGCGATCGGCAAGAAGCTGTGGCTCGGCGGACGCGACCGGCCGTCCACCGACATCGTTGGCGTCGTCGCCAACGCGCGCACGGGCGACCTCACCCTGGCGCCGACGCCGGAAGTGTATTTATCGCTCTGGCAGGCGACCGCGTTCTCGAAAGATCTCGTCGTCCGGACCGCGTCGAGTCCGCGCGCCGTCATCGAGGCGATCCGGCGCGAGCTGGCGTCCGTGGATCCCACCGTCGCGGTCGAGCGGGTCAAAACGCTCGACGACATCCGCGCCGACTCGCTGGCGTCGCGCATCTTCGCGCAGCGGCTCCTGGTCGGGTTTGCGGTTGTCGGGACGCTGCTGACCGTCGTCGGGGTCTATGGCGTCCTGGCGTTGTCGGTGGCCGCGCGACGGAGAGAGATCGCGATTCGCACCGCGATTGGCGCGCACCGCCGCGACATCCGGAACCTGGTGTTCGGAGAAGGATTCCGGCTGATCGCGGCCGGCGTCGCGATCGGGATCGGGGGAGCGCTGGTCGCCTCGCGCGTGCTGCGGTCGTTTCTGTTCGAGGTGGAGCCGACCGATCCGCTGACGCTCGCGGCCGCCGGCGCGCTGTTCGTTGCCGTATCGGTGGTCGCGTGCTGGGTGCCGACGCGGCGGGCCGCCGCGGTCGATCCTCTCGAAGCGTTGAGATGCGAGTGACGGTGGTCCCTACCACTGGAACCACCAGACGGGGAACATGGCCGCAAGCGCCGCGCCGACCTGCAGCGCGAGCACCAGCACGGCCTGTCGGGGCTCCATTGGCAGCCACTTGATCGCGAAAAACGCGACGACGGGCACTTGTCCGGCCATCAGCAGTTGCCAGATGTGCGCCGCGGTCCCTTCGTCCGCCTGCCGGGCGGTGCCGAACATGGTGGCGTACGCCATCACGGTGGCCAGGGCAGCGAACGACATCACGACGGGAAGGAGCGCACTGGGGCGCTTGAGCAGCGTCGCGTTCACAAGAGTCTCCGGCGTGCCGGGGTTTAGGTTGCCGAAAGTCCTTTGCATTGTAAAGGCAAGGTGCAGACAGCGCAACTGCTATCCTGCGGGTCGCAATGACACCCTGGAGCCGAATCATCGAACGCACGGTCGAAGGCGTCGTCATCCTGGACATGACCGCCGGGTGGGTGGCAATCGCCGACAGCCCGACCAGCCTGCTGGGCACGATTGAACAGCTGATCGACCAGGGGCGCGCCCACATCGTCATCAATCTCGGCGAGGTGCGATCGGTGGACAGCGACGGCCTCGGCGAGATCGTGCGTGGCTTCAACGACGCACGAGAGGCCAGCGGCCGCCTCGTGCTGTGCGGCGTCGCGACGCATCTGCGCGAGCTGCTCGCGACGACGAAGCTCGACGAGTACATTCCGATCTTCGACTCCGAACACGAGGCCGTTCGAAGCCTCCAGGCGCGAGCGTTCGGTCGAAGCCTTCACGGTCCATAGGACAGACGAAGGGAGTGACCGCATGAGCCTCTATGGCGTCATCCGCGAAGCAGGTCCAGCCTGGTCCGACGGAAAAGGCGCGTTCGAGCAGCCCGGTGTGAACGAGCACGCCGCATCCGGGTGGTCCTGATTGCAAATGCCGCGAGCGAATCCGAGATCCACCGCCGCCTCGCCGACGACCCCTGGGCGGCCTAAAACGCGAGCGTTTTGGTGAGGGACGGTCGCCCGAATGCACGCGCCGACGCCAACCGCCATCGGCTATGGTGCCGCTGATGGAGGCGAAGGCGATCCAACGACATCTGACGGCGTCTTCTCGGACCGTTGTTCAGGGCCGCGGCGGAGCCGGCGTGAGGCCGTGGCGGATCATGATTTCCGCCATCTTCGTTCGGTCCGGTGGCCCACCGGCTGCGGATTTCATCACCTCGGCGACCTCACGGAAATACTGCGGCCCGATCGCGGCGGGCGTGATCACGCACAGC